>Ga0307278_10000715_pt1 | contig 16253 bp, 17 predicted proteins | sample ER_DNA_117_FD_194482 | JGI IMG/M metagenome (GOLD analysis project Ga0307278, IMG submission 194482) | Bulk soil microbial communities from the East River watershed near Crested Butte, Colorado, United States - ER_DNA_117 | ecosystem: Environmental > Terrestrial > Soil > Floodplain | place... | reverse complement strand
TGGTCGGAGGGCTGGTGCTGCTCGTCGTCGGCCTGCTGCTGTTGCGGGCGCCCGAGGGCCGGCGGGTGCGGCGGGCGGAGGGGGAGAGCCACCCGGCCGGCGCGGTCTGATCGGGGACCGTCTCGGCCGCCACGCCGGGACGCTCGTCGGCGGCGCGCTCGCGCTGCTCGCGCTCGGACCGCTGCTGGTCCGCGGCTACGTGCTCACCTACGACATGGTGTTCGTGCCGCGGCTCGAGCTGACCGGGAGCCTGCTCGGCCTGGACACGGCGGTGCCGAGGGCCGTCCCGGCCGACCTGCTGGTCGCGCTCGCCTCGCGCCTGGTCCCCGCCGACGTGGTGCAGAAGCTGCTGTTGGCCGGCGTCTTCCTCGCCGCCGCCGCCGGCGCCGCCCGCCTGGTGCCAAGTGACGGAACCGCCTCGCGGGCCGCGGCGGCGGCCCTCTACGCGTGGAACCCGTTCGTCTACGAGCGCCTCGTCATGGGCCACTGGGGCCTGCTGGTCTCCTACGCGGCCCTGCCATGGGTGACCGCCGCGGCCGTCGCCGTGCGCGCCGCGCATCCTGAACGCGGCGGCCGGCTCGGCGCGGCGCGACGGCTGGTCGCCGCCCTGGCCGTGGCCGCCTTCGGCAGCCCGGCGGGCGGTGTGATCGCCGCCGTGGTCGCGCTCTGCGTGGTCGCCGCTCCGCCGTGGCCCGCCCGCCTCGCCACCCCGGACAGCGCGGCCGCGACCCCCGACGGTGAGGCCGCGACCCCCGACGGTGAGGCCGCGACCCCCGACGGTGTTGCCGTCGCCGCCGGGGTGGCGCGGCGGGCCGCTCTCGTGGTGGGCGCGGCCCTGCTGGTGAACGGGCCCTGGCTGGTGCCGAGCCTGCTGCGGCCGGGCGGGGTCCCGGTGCGGCCGGCCGGGGCGGCGGCGTTCGCGGCCCGCCCGGACGGGCCGCTCGGCACGGTCGGCAGCCTGGTCGGGCTCGGCGGCATCTGGAACGCCCTGGCCGTCCCGCCCGGCCTCGGCTCCTGGCCGTGGCTGGCGGGGTTCGCGGTGGTGCTCGCGGTCGCCGCCGCCGGCCTGGCGCCGCTCCTGCGGCGCTGGGAGCGGGGAGCGGCCTTCGGGCTGCTGCTGGCCGCCGCGCTCGGGCTGCTGGCCGCGGCCGCGTATGCCATCCCGGGGCTCCGCGCGCTGGTCGACCTTTCCGTCGTCCACCTGCCGGGCGGCGGCCTGGTCCGCGACGCGCAGAAGTTCGTCGCCCCGCTGGCGGTGGTCGAGGCCGTCGCCTTCGGGCTCGGCGTCGAGCGGCTCCTCGCGGCCCCCTGGGGTGGGCCGGAGGCGCCGGCCGGGCGCCTGCGGCGGGCGGCCGCCGCCGGGCTGGTCGCCGCCCCGGTGCTCCTGCTCCCGGTCCTGGCGTGGGGCGCCGCCGGCCGCCTCGCCGCCGTCGACTACCCGCCCGCCTTCGCCGCGGGCAGGGCGGCGATGGCCGCCGACCCGGTCCCTGGGGCCGTGCTGGTGCTGCCGTGGCACCTGTACATGGCCCATCCCTGGAACGGCGACCGGGTGGTGCTCGACCCGGCCCAGCGCTGGTTCACCAGGCGGGCGGTCGGCAACGACGACCTGGAGCTGGTCGGCCTGACCGTGCCGGGCGAGGATCCCTACAGCGCCAGGCTCGGACCGCTGGTCAGGGGCTCGGCACCGCTCGGGCCGGCGATGCCGGCCGCCGGCGTCCGCTACGTGCTGCTGTTCAGGTCGGGGGACTGGCCCGTCTACCAGCCGCGGCTGGCCGGGCTGGAGCCGGTCGTCGACCGCCCGGCGCTCCTCCTGTACCGGGTGCCCGAGCGGCCGGTCGAGGTGCGCTTCGCCACGCCCCCGGCGGTCCCGGTGCTCGTCGCCGACCTGCTGGCCGTCGCCGTGGTCCTCTGGGCCTGGTCCGGTCTGTCCCTTCCCGCCAGGCCGCGCCAGTTGGTATCATCCGGCCGGCATTCCGAAGGAGGTCACGTATGAGCGGGTTGACGCTGCGGGTCCTGGCCGCGTTGGCCGCTGGCGCGCTGGTCCTGGCCTTCGTCAGCTCACTGGTGCTGGTGAGCAGCCAGAGCGCCTCCTCGGTATCCACCAGGCCGCTGGTCCAGTACGGGTCCCGCTGACCCGGCGCGTTCGCGCGCGGGTCAGGCCGACACGCGGCCCGCGGCCGGCTCCTCGCCGGCCCGGGCCGGCACGGAGCCTGCCGGCAGCGTCCTCGGGGCGGCCGCCCCGTCCAGCACCTCCGCGAACCCGACCACCGTCTGCGACCAGGTGAAGCGCGCCGCGTGGGCCCTGGCCGCATCGCCGAGTCGCTGCCGCAGGTGCCGGTTGAGGAGCATCCAGGCCAGGTGCCGGGTGAACTCGTCCGGGTCGTCGGCGAGCAGGCCGGTGCTGCCGTGGACGACCGACTCCCGCAGCCCGCCGGCGGCGCGGAAGGCGACCGTCGGTGTCCCGCCGGCGGCGGCCTCCAGCACGGCAAGGCCCCAGCCCTCCTTCAGCGACGGCATGGCCAGCACCCACGAGCTGGCGAGCACCTGCTGCTTGGCGTCCTCGTCGAGCCAGCCGAGCAGCTCGACGGCGTCCCCGAGGCCGAGCCGCGCGACCGTCTCCCGCAGCCGCGGCTCCCACCAGCCCTGCCCGACCACCCGGACCCGGAGCCCCGGCAGGTGGCTGCGGATGCGGGCGGCCGCCTCCAGGGCCAGCTCCACGCGCTTGTGTGGCACCAGCCGGCCGAGCACGCAGATCGACGGGTAGGGCGTCCGCGCTACGGCCGCGGCCGGGCCGGGCGGCGCCATCCCGTTGTGGACCACGCTGATCGCCTGCGGCCGCACACCGAGACCGACCAGCTCCCGGCGGGTCGCCTCCGAGACGGCGACGTAGCGGGCGCGCCGGTAGAGGCGCGGCGCCAGCCGCGACTCGACCCACCAGCCCAGGCGGGCCTGCAGCGCCGGGAGGACCACCCGCCACTGCTCCCGGTGGACGTGGTGGACCAGCACCACCACCGGCTTCCGGCACCAGAGGGTCGAGAAGAACGGCAGGCCGTTCTGGACGTCGACGACCACCTCGTGCCCGCCGAGGCGCCCGGTGAGGTGCGCCCACCAGGCGTGCAGGTAGACGGTGAGGCGCGTGCCGCGGCGGACCACACGGACGTCGCCGACCCGCTCGCTGGCCGGCGCCCCCGGGTGGGCGGCGCAGAACAGCGTCACCGGGTGGCCGCGGGCGGCCAGCCCGGCCGCCACCCGCTCGACATAGACCTCCGAGCCGCCGCCCTCCGGGTTCGAGGTGTCGCGCCAGTTGAGGAAGAGGACGCCGCCGGGGCCTACGGCGCGCGGGACCGGTTCGCGTGCGGGGTCGGTATTCATCCGGCGTCGGACGATATCCCACTTCGGCGGGGGTTTGAACGGGTCCTGCCCAGTTCGGCGCGATCAACGAGGAGGCGGCCGCCACCCGGGCGGCCGCCTCGCGGTACGGGTCAGGGCGTGCGCGTGCGGCGGGCCAGCGCCAGGACGGTGGCGCCGGTGGCGAGCAGCGCCAGCGAGGTCACCAGCAGGCCGCGGCTGTTCGACCCGGTGAACGGCAGCGCACCGCCGTTGTCCGAGGTGCCCGTGCCGGCGGAGCCGGTGGTCTGGATGTCGATCACCAGCCGCGACGGGCCGCTCAGCGTCGACACCGTGAACGGCCGCTCGCGGTCCACGCCCAGGCCGTAGGTGACGACAGCCTCGAAGTCGCCGACCTGGGCGACCTCCTTCAGGGCCGTGAAGCCAGGCGAGAAGCGGCGCGGTGAGACCGTCGGCCTGCCGCGGTCGTCGTGGGCGTTGGCGCCCTCGAACACCACCTCGAGGTCGGCGTCGCCGGCCACCGACACCGGCTCGCCGGAGCCGTCCTGGATGAGCTGGTCGACGTAGCGGACGTGGCGGGTGGCCGGCACGCCGCCGCGGAACTCGAACACGACCCGGTCGAAGCCGGCGTGGCGGCCCGCGCGGACGTCGACCAGGGTCGGGGCGGACTGGGCGCCAGCGGGTGCCGCGGCGAAGGCCAGCACCAGGCCCGCGAGGCAGACGGTGAGAACGACGGTCCGGACGAGCCGCATGGCGACCACCCTTCCTTGAACAGCTTCTTCCCAGAGCATCCGCCGTCCCGGTCACGCCGCAGGAACGGCGACGCATCCGAGTGGCCGCGCTACCGACTCGAATTGGTCACGAGGCCGGCGGCAGCCGCCCGAGCGCCTCCTCCACCCAGCGCCCGAAGGTGTCCAGCAGCTCGGTGACGGCTTCCGGGTCGGCGACCGACCGTCGTCCCTGCTCCGCGGCGCGCCGCGCGGCCGAGGCCCACTCCGGGAAGGCGGCCCCGACCGCTGCCGCCTGCTCCTCCAGCACCGTGGCCCATCCGCCGTCGCGCGCCATCGCCACCGCGAACCCCGCCTGCACCATCCGCCGGGCCGCGACCCGGCAGGCACGCCGGACGGCCTCGGGGTCGGCCCGCGCGCGGAGCGACTCCCGGGCGCGCGCGAGCACCAGCGGGGTGTCCTCGTGGAACGCGGCCGCCACCGCCGCCGACGGTCTGGTCCGCGGCAGGCCAGGCCGCAGGTCCTCCCCGCAGATGCACACCGAGAGGTCGCGGAGGAACACCTGCATGCCGTATCGCTGCCGGGGAGACATCACCTCGCGCCGGTCCGTGAAGGTCACGCCGGCGCCCGCCAGCAGCGGGAACCGCGCCACCAGGCCTTGCTCCGCGCGGCTCGCGGCGAGCCGGTCCCCCGCCTCCGCGGGCGTCCACAGCACGGCGACGAGGTCGAGGTCGGAGCGCCCGGGGACGGCGTTGCCCCGCACGACGCTGCCGTACAGGTAGCCGCTGTGCAGCCGCGGCCCGAGCTCCCCCACGAGCAGGTCGGCCGCCGCCTCCGGCACGTCCCGGTACTCCGGCTGCACATTCGCCAGGTCGGCCTCGGGGACGATGTAGCCCTCGGGGTCCAGGCGCCGGTGGCCTTCCATGCCCGCGATTCTCGCCGATCGGCCTCCGCGGGAGGTCGTAAGGTTGTGGCATGACCGGGTTCGCCGACGTGGAGCTGGTCCTGCTCGACCTCGACGGGACCGTGTACGAGGGCAGCAGGCCGGTGCCGGGGGTGGCCGCGGCGGTCGCGTCGCTGCGCCGCGCGGGCCTCGCCCTCCGCTTTCTCACCAACACCGACTCGGTCCCGCCCGCCACGCTGGTCGAGCGGCTGCGCGGCATGGGCGTCGAGGCCGCCGCCGGGGAGGTGCTGACCCCGGTGGCGCTCGCCGTCAGGCTGCTCGGCGAGCGGCCGGGCAACCGCGTGCTGGCCGTGGCCGCGCCGGCGGTCCGGGAGCTGCTCGGCGGGGCGCTGGCCGGCCCCGGCGAGCGGCCGACCCACGTGCTGGTCTGCGACCCGAGCTTCGGCGCCTGCTACGACGACCTGGACGCCGCCTTCCGGGCCGTCCTCGGCGGCGCCGAGCTGGTCGCCAGCCAGGTCAACCGCAGCGTGCGCCGCGACGACGGCGAGCACCTGGACACCGGCGGGTTCGTGCGCCTGCTCGAGTACGCGGCCGCCGTCCAGGCCACGGTCCTCGGCAAGCCGTCGCCGGAGTTCTTCCGCCTCGCCCTCGACACCGCCGGGACGGCGCCGGCGAAGGCGCTGGTGGTCGGCGACGACCTCGCCGCCGACGTGGCCGGCGCGCAGGCGGTCGGCCTGCGGGCGGTGCTGGTCCGCACCGGCAAGGGGGCGGAGCCCAGCCAGCCCGGCGGCGAGGCCGTCGTGCCCGACGCCATGCTGGACAGCGTCGCCGGCCTGCCCGCCCTGCTCGGCGTCGAGTAGGGTGGCGGGCGACCGGACCCGACCGCTGAGGAGTCACCCGTGTCCAGCACCTTCGCGACCCTCGAGACCACCAAAGGCGCCATCCGCGTCCGCCTGTTCCCCGACACCGCCCCCAAGACGGTCGAGAACTTCATCGGCCTGGCCACCGGCGCCAAGCCCTGGCGGGACCCTGGCAGCGGCTCCGAGCAGCAGCGGCCGCTGTACGACGGCACCGTGTTCCATCGGGTCATCCCCGACTTCATGATCCAGGGCGGCGATCCGCTGGGCACCGGCACCGGCGGCCCGGGCTACAGCTTCGAGGACGAGGTGGACGGCCCGCGGCGCTTCGACCGGCCCGGCTACCTGGCCATGGCCAACGCCGGCCCGAACACCAACGGCTCGCAGTTCTTCATCACGCAGGCGCCGACGCCCTGGCTGGACGGCAAGCACACCATCTTCGGCGAGGTCGTCGAGGGCATGGAGGTCGTGGGCGCGATCGCCGCCAGCGACCGCGACGCCCGCGACCGGCCGGTCGAGGACCTCCACCTGGACCGGGTGGTCATCGAGCAGCAGGACTGACCACGGTCCTGCGAATGGTTGACGGCGCGGCGCGTCCGGTGCCACCTTCGCGGTAGGCGAAGCAACGGAAGGGGCAGGCCATGCGGGCACCCGAGCGCGAGCCGGTGATCGTCGGAGCGGCGCGGACGCCGGTGGGGCGCCGCAATGGGGGCCTGGCCGGCCTGCACGCGGTCGACCTGGGCGCGGCGGCGCTGCGTGCCCTGGTGGACCGCAGCGGCGTCGACCCGGACCGCGTCGAGGACGTGATCATGGGCTGCGTCTCGCAGACCGGCGAGCAGGCCGTCAACGTGGCCCGCAACGCCTGGCTGGCGGCGGGGCTGCCCGAGGAGGTGCCGGCGACCACCATCGACCGCCAGTGCGGCTCCTCGCAGCAGGCGGTGCAGTTCGCCGCCCAGGGCATCATGGCCGGCGGCTACGACCTGGTGGTCGCCGGCGGCGTCGAGCACATGACCCGGGTGCCGATGGGCTCGACGATGGAGGGCCCCGGTGTCCCGTTCGGCCCAACCATGCACGCCCGCTACCAGGGCAGGCTGGTGCCGCAGGGGATCTCGGCCGAGCTGATCACCGAGAAGTGGGGCCTGACCCGCGAGGAGCAGGACGCCTTCGCCCTGCGCTCCCACCAGCGCGCGGCCGCCGCGCAGGACGCCGGCCGCTTCGACCGGCAGCTCGTGCCCGTCGAGGTGCCGGCCCCCGACGGGACCTCCGCCTGGGTCCGGGCCGACGAGGGGATCCGGCGCGACACCTCCATGGAGAAGCTCGCCGGGCTCAAGCCGGCCTTCCGGCCCGACGGCCAGGTCACCGCCGGCAACTCCAGCCAGATCTCCGACGGCGCCGCCGCGCTGCTGCTGGCCAGCCGTGCCACCGCCGAGCGCCTCGGCCTGCGTCCCCAGGCCAGGTTCGTGAGCTTCGCCCTGGCGGGCGTCGACCCGGTGCTGATGCTCACCGGCGTCATCCCGGCGACCGAGCGGGTCCTCCAGCGTGCGGGGCTGCGCCTCGGCGACGTCGAGGTGGTCGAGATCAACGAGGCGTTCGCCAGTGTCGTGCTCGCCTGGGGCCGCGAGGTCGAGCCGGACTGGGAGCGGGTCAACCCCAACGGTGGCGCCATCGCGCTCGGCCACCCGCTCGGCGCCACCGGCGCGCGGATCATGACCGACCTGGTGGCCGAGCTGACGCGCCGGGGCGGCCGCTACGGGCTCCAGGTCATCTGCGAGGGCGGCGGCATGGCCAACGCGACCGTCCTCGAGCGGCTGGACGGGTAGGCGGATGTCGCGGAGCTGGTGGCGCCTCGGGCTGCTGCTGGCCGCGGCCGCGGCCGTGGTGCTGTTCGCCGTCGGCCGCGGCGACGTGGTGCTGGCGGTCCTGCTCGGCGCCCTGGTCCTGGCGACCGGGCGGGCGGTGTTCCGCGGCTACTCGGTCACCAAGGGGCCGACCGGGCCGCCGGTGGACGTGGACGACGAGGGCACGTTGCTGGTGTTCGCCTGCGAGACCTGCGGCGAGCAGCTCGTGCTGCTGCGCAAGGGCACCGACGTCCCGCCCCGCCACTGCGCCGAGAAGATGGTCCTACGCCGGGTCCCCACCCCAGGCTCCCAGGCCGACCCGAGGTTCAACTGACGGCCGCTGGGTCAGTCGTCGCCGTCGGCGATCCGTTCGGCCCGATCGCGCAGGGCGCGGAAGTCCTGGCCGTGGCGATCCTCGGACAGGAGCTTGTCGGTGCTGGTGAAGCCCCAGCCCTGGTACTTGACGGCGACCCGGGACCAGCGTCGCCGCAGCTCGCCGCCGCACGCCTGGCAGGGTCCGGGGGCGCCGCTGCCGAGCGGCTGCAGATGCTCCTCGACCGCATCGCAGGCGCGGCAGGCATACTCGTAGACGGGCATCAGCCGGCGGCTCCGCTCAGGTTGTCCCCAGAGTTATCCCCAACTGGGGAAAGAATGACAGAGGTGTAGTTCGGCAGCTCAGGTCCAGCGTGTCGCCAGCAGGAGGCCGAAGACGAGGGGCCCGAACCCGATGGCCAGGTTCAGGTTGCCGCGCTGATCCAGGAATCCGGGCAGCGCGCCCATGTAGAACAGCAGGATGTAGATGAGACCGACGATGAGGCTGACGACGATGGTGGGACCGACCCATGGAGGGGACGGCTTGGGCCTGGGCCGCGGCGGCGGCTGGTACCGGCTCCGCTTGGAGCGCGACTTGGGCATGCGAGGCGTTCCTTTCACGGGGCGCCGCCCGGTCCGGCGCGGGCGGGCGGCAACGACCATTGATCGTACCGTGCGCGGACGCCGGGCGGCGACAGCCATGCTGCTCGCCTGCCTCGCCCTCGCGGCCTGCGGGGGCGGCGAGGCCGGCGGGAGCGCCGGCGACCCGCCCTCGGCGGCCGACCGGCTTGGGTCCCGGCCGCTGGTGCCGCGCACCCCTGCCCAGTTCGAGGCCGACCTGGCGGCGCTCAGGGGCAGGGTGGCGGTGGTCAACTTCTGGGCGAGCTGGTGCCGCCCCTGCAGGGACGAGATGCCGGCGCTCGAGCAGGTCAGCCGGGCCTACGCGGACGCGGGCAGGCCGGTGACCGTCGTGGGTGTCGACGCCTCCGACGTCCGCTCGGCGGCCAACGACTTCCTAACGAAGGCGGGAGTGACCTACCCGACGGTGTACGACAAGGACGGCCTCAGCGGCGGCGTCGCGACGAGCTGGTCGGTCACCGCCCTGCCCCAGACCTGGTTCGTCGCGCGCGACGGCACCCGCGCCGGCCGCCTCGCCAGGCCCGTGACCGCCGCCGAGCTGCGCGCTCGCATCGACGAGCTGCTGTCCGGTTCCTGACCCCTGAGGGGGTCGAACGCAATTGCAGCGTCAACCGCGTAGGATTGCGCGAAGGCCTCGTCCTGCGCCGGCGGTTTCGGAGGTGACGGTGCGGAGAGCTCTACGGGCAACAGGCTGGACCTTCATCAGTATGGGCGCCTTCGTCCTCTACTTCCTGGTGTACCAGCTCGTCGGCACGAACGCGGTGACCAACGCCGGCCAGTCCAGCCTGCGCAACCAGCTCCAGCGCGAGTGGTCGGCGCAGCCGGCGCCCCGCGGCGACCCCAAGCGGGCGGCGCCGCGGAGGGTGGCCCGCGGCAGGGGGCTGGCCGTCCTCGACATTCCCAAGATCCAGCTCGTGAACAAGGTGGTGGTCGAGGGCGTCGGCCGCGACGAGCTGCGCAAGGGTCCGGGCCACGTCCCCAGCACCGTGCCGCCGGGTCAGCCGGGCACGTTCGGGGTCTCCGGGCACCGCACCACCTACGGCGCGCCCTTCTACCGGCTCGACGAGCTGGAGAAAGGCGATACCATCACGCTCGTGACACGCGAAGCGATCTATACGTACACCGTCACGCGCACGGCCGTGGTCAAGCCGACCGACACCCAGGTGCTCGACAACGTCCGGGGGTCGAACGGCAGGCTGAAGCCGACGATCACCCTGACGACCTGCCATCCCCGCTACTCGGCCCGCCAGCGGCTGGTGGTCTTCGGCGACCTCAGCCTCACCTCGGCCAACACAGGCAAGGTGGCGGCATGAGCTGGCGCGGGCAGGGAAAGCGGGCGCGTGGCCGCCGAGGCGACCAGGACTCCGATCTCGACAACACCGCTTGGCTGGAGGAGCTCGAGAAGGCCGCCACCGAGCAGGACGACGAGGAAGAGGAGTGGGCGAGCAAGCTGCGCCGCCGCCGGTCGCAGGACCCCGAGCCACCGGCGCCCAGGGCACCCGACCCGCCGGCCCGCGCGCCAGAGCTGCCGCGGGCGCCCGTGGCCCACGACCTCAGCCCCTACCCGCCGCTCGGGAGCGAGCCGCCCCCGCCGCCCCCACCGCCCCCACCGCCCTCCAGCCCCGGTCCCGGGCCCACCCGGGAGCCGGACTACCGGCTGCTCGGCATGGAGCCCGACACCCGCCGCCCAGGTGGCGACTGGGACGCCGACTGGGACATCGGGAGCTCGGCGCGCGGTGGCGCGGGCGCCGACCGGACCGCGCGGGATCCCTCGCCCAGCGCGCCCAGCACGGCCGGCGACCCGGGGACCGACTGGCCGGCCTGGGAACCGGAGGGGTCCGGCGAACCCCGAGGGCCGGTGGGACAGGCCCCGGTGGATGGACCGGAGGGATCCGGGGAACCCCGAGGGCCGGGGGGGTTCGGGGGACCCCAGGGGGGTCCCCCGATGGGACGGGTCCCGGTGGATCGGGACGGGTACGACCTGGGCGAGCCGGACTGGCGCCCGGCCGGGCCCGACGCCACCACCGGCGCGTGGTCGTCGGCCGAGCCGGTGGACCGCGAACCCGACTACCCGGCCCTGTTCGGCGAGCTGAACCGGCGTAGCGCGGCCCAGCGGGAGGCGCAGTGGGAGAGCGCACCGGCACCGGAGCCCTACGAGGAGCCCGGGTCGCCAGAGCCGCCGGCCCCCACTTGGCCGTTCGAGGAGACCACCGGCACCTGGGAGCCGAGCGACCGCTCGTTCATCTGGCCCGCCGAGGAGCTGCCGGCCGTGCCCAGCGAATGGGAGCCGTCCACGTCGTCGTGGCTGGACGAGCCCACGGCCCAGCCGCCCACCTGGCAGACCGCGCCCGTCGACGCGGCGCCACCCGGACTTCCGACGGTGGCGCCCGACGACTGGGCCGCCGGCATCCAGTCGGGCATGCCGCCGCCGGCTCGCGGGCTCGGCGAGCGGGCGGGCGACGCGGCCGCCCGCAGGTGGCGGCAGGACGAGGCCGTCGAGGCCGAGCCGGCCGTGCCGCTCGGCGCCAACGGGATGGCGTCCCCGCGGTCCGTCGCCGACCGCGTCCAGATGGCCGAGCCGGCCGACAACTGGGAGCTCTACGAGCGCCCGCGCTCGTCGTGGCCAAAGGTCGTCGCCATCGTCTCCTGGATCGTGCTGCTCATGGTGGTCTGCTGGTTCTACGTGTTCCCGTGGCTTGAGCGGGTGCTGCCGGAGAACTTCTGAGCGTTGTCCAAACGCTGGCGACAACGGATACTGCCGGCTTAGCAGGCATGCGCACACTTCCCCGTGTGCCGGACGAACGAGGTGCGACCACGATGGCCGACGCGACGACGCCCTGGCTCGACAACTACCCGCCTGGCGTCCCGGACCACGTCGCGGTCCCCAAGGCCAGCCTGGCCAGCCTGCTCGACGACGCCGCGAGGGACTTCCCGCATGCCCCGGCCCTCCACTTCGAGGGCCGCACCACCTCCTACGCCCAGCTCGCCGAGCAGGCCAGGCGCTTCGCCGGGGCGCTGGCCGGGCTCGGCGTGGGCAAGGGGACCCGCGTCGGCCTGATCCTGCCCAACTGCCCCCAGGCGGTGGTCGCCCTGTTCGGTGCGCTGCGGCTCGGCGCCACCGTGGTGCAGAACAACCCCCTGTACACCGAGCGCGAGCTCGGCCACCAGCTCGCCGACGCCGGGGCCGAGGTGGTGGTCTGCCTCGACCTCGTCTACGAGCGGGTCAAGGCCCTGCGTGGGCGGACCGCCATCCGCGAGGTGATCGTCACCTCGATCCTCGACGAGCTGCCGGCGGTCAAGCGCGCGCTCGCCCCCTACACCAAGAAGGGCAAGGCGGCCACCGCCAGTCTCGCCAAGGACGAACCGGTCCGGCGCTGGCGCGAGCTGCTCGCCTCGGCCCAGCAGGGGCCCGAGGCATCGGCGGACGTCGACCCCGACCGCGACCTCGCGCTGCTGCAGTACACGGGCGGCACCACCGGCGTCTCCAAGGGGGTCATGCTGACCCACGCCAACCTGCGCGCCAACGTCGAGCAGGTGCGGGCCTGGTTCCCCGACGCCGACCCGGGCCGCGAGGTCATGATGGCGGTGCTGCCCTTCTTCCACGTCTACGGGCTCACCGTCTGCCTGCTGCTCGGCATCCGCCTCGGCGCGGCCCTGGTGCTGCTGCCCCGCTTCGACCTCGACAGCGTGCTGTCCGCGGTGGACAAGTTCCGGCCGACCCTGTTCCCCGGCGTGCCCACGATGTACGTGGCCATCAACAACGCCGTCGAGAAGGGCGGCCACGACCTGTCGAGCATCAAGGCGTGCCTGTCGGGCGCGGCCCCCCTCCCCATGGAGGTGGCCGAGCGCTTCGAGCGCTTCTCGGGTGGGCGCCTGGTGGAGGGCTACGGCCTCTCCGAGTCCTCCCCGGTGGCGCTCGCCAACCCGATCTACGGCAAGCGCAAGGCCGGCACCATCGGGATGCCGCTGCCGGACACCGTGGCCCGCGTGGCCGACCCGTCCGACCCCGACCGCACCATGCCCGTCGGCGAGCCGGGGGAGCTGGCCATCAGCGGCCCGCAGGTGATGCAGGGCTACTGGAACCGGCCAGACGAGTCGGCGCAGGTGCTGCGGGACGGCTGGCTGCTCACCGGGGACATGGCGGTGATGGATGACGAGGGCTACTTCGCCATCGTCGACCGCAAGAAGGACCTGATCATCGCGGGTGGCTACAACATCTACCCGCGCGAGGTCGAGGAGGTCCTCTACGAGCACCCGAAGATCCTCGAGGTGGCCGTGGCCGGGGTGCCCGACGCCTACCGCGGCGAGGTGGTCAAGGCGTTCGTGGTCCTGCGGGAGGGCGAGCAGGCGACCGTCGACGAGATCCGCGAGTTCGCCAAGGTGCGGCTGGCCGCCTACAAGGTCCCCAGGGCGGTCGAGTTCCGCGCCGAGCTACCCAAGACGCTGATCGGCAAGGTCCTGCGCCGGGCCCTCGTCGAGGAGGAGCGGGCCAAGGCGGAGGCGAAGACCGAGGCCGGCGGTGAATGACCTTCCTGGCCAGGGTCGCCGGATCCTGGTGATCGACAATTACGACTCGTTCGTGTTCAACCTGGTCCAGTACCTCGGCGAGCTGGGCGCGCAGACGGTCGTGTGGCGCAACGACGCCGGCACCGTCGACGACGTGCGCGCCCTCCGCCCCGACGGGGTGGTGGTCTCGCCGGGACCGGGCCATCCGCGCGACGCCAGGCTCTCGGTGGACGTGGTCCGCGAGCTCGGGCCCACCCTGCCGGTCCTCGGCGTCTGCCTCGGCCACCAGGTGATCGGCCACGTCTACGGCGGCCGGGTCGGCGCGGCGCCCGAGCTGGTGCACGGCAAGACCTCGCAGGTGCTCCACCAGGGGGCCGGGGTGCTCGCCGGGCTGCCGGCGCCGTTCGCCGCCACCCGCTACCACTCGCTGGTGGTCGAGCGGGAGGGCCTGCCTCCCACCCTAGAGGTCACCGGCGAGACCGCCGGCGGGCTCGTCATGGCTCTGCGCCACCGCCACCACCCGGCCGAGGGCGTCCAGTTCCACCCCGAGTCGATCCTCACCGAGTCCGGGCACCAGCTCCTCGGCAACTGGCTGACCGGTCTCGGGTCGGCCGCCAGCTCGGCCGCCTGACCCGCCCGGCCCTACGTCGGCGGCGGTGCGGTCGTCGGGGTCGTGGTCGGTGCGGTGGTGGTGGGTGCGGTGGTGGTGGGTGCGGTGGTGGTCGGTGCGGTGGTGGTCGGTGCGGTGGTGGTCGGTGCGGTCGTGGTCGGTGCCGTGGTGGTCGGTGCCGTGGTGGTCGGCGCGGTGGTCACCGGCGCCTCGGTGGTCGTGGTGGTGGTGCCGGGACTGGTCACCGCCCGGGTGATGAGGAACGCGACCAGGCCCACCACCACCAGGGCCAGCAGGCTCAGCACCACCCAGCCGACCGACGTGCGGCGCCGCTCGTCCGGCTGGGCGTAGTCGTAGGCGGTCCGGCCGCCGGCCACCGTCCCGCCGAGCATCGCGGTCTGGTCGGCGGCGGCCCGGCCGGGGATCGCCTGGGTGGTGGCGGCCGAGTCCAGCAGGGGCGTCGCCAGCACGGGCTCGCCGTTGCGGTACCGCTCCAGGTCGGAGCGGAGCTCCGCCGCCGTCTGGTAGCGGTTGTCGGGCAGCTTGGCCATCGCCTTCAGGCAGATCGCCTCCAGCGGCGGCGGCACGTCCGGGTTCAGCATCCGCGGCGGGGTGGGGTCCTCGCGGACGTGCCGGTAGGCGATCGCGACCGGGGTCGCCCCCGTGAACGGCACCGTGCCCGTGAGCATCTCGAACAGGCAGCAGCCAAGCGAGTACAGGTCGCTGCGGTAGTCGACCGTCTGCCCCTGGGCCTGCTCCGGGGAGATGTACTGGGCGGTGCCGATGACCGCGGCCGTCTGCGTGATGGTCTCGGAGGTGGTCGCCCTGGCGATGCCGAAGTCCATCACCTTGACCTTGCCGTCCGGGGTGAGCATCACGTTGCCCGGCTTGATGTCGCGGTGGATGAGCCCGCGGGCGTGGGCGGCCATCAGCGCGCCGCAGACGTCGGCGCAGATCTCGGCGGCCCGGTCCGGGTACAGCGGGCCCTCCTGGCGGATGACGTCCTTGAGGGTGCGGCCGTCGACGAACTCCATGACGATGAAGTGGGTGCCGTCCTCGGAGCCGGTGTCGTACACCCCGACGACGTTGGGGTGGCTGAGGCTGGCGGCGGCCTGCGCCTCCCGCTTGAACCGCAGCAGGAAGCTCTGGTCGCGGGCGTACTGGGACAGCAGGACCTTGATGGCCACCCGGCGGGCGAGCAGCCGGTCGCGGCCCTCGTACACCTCGGCCATGCCGCCGGCGCCGAGCAACGGGCCGACCTCGTAGCGGTCGAGAAGCACCTGCGGAATCGTCGCCATCAACCGTCCCCGTCGCCGTTGCCACCGTTGCCCTTGCCGTTCCCGTTGCCCCCGAGGACCAGCCGCACGGTCGCGCCGCGCTCGACCGGCGTGCCCGCCCGGGGGCTGCTCGCACGCACCCGCTGCTTACCCTTGCCGCCGTCCGCGATGGTCACGTCGACCTCGAGCCCGAGCGCCCGGAGCCGCCGCTTGGCCTCCCCGACCTCGAGGCCGACGACGGCGGGTACCTCGACGACCGCTCGCCCGGCGCTGGAGCCGCCGCCCGGCGTGCGGGCCCGTGGGCTGGGCTCCGCGAGCGAGCCGGTCGGACTCTCGTCCGGGAAGAGCGGCCAGGCTAGCAGGAGCAGGGCGACCACGACGAGCGCACCCACCGCCGCGGGCCGGATCCTGACGCGACCGGCCCGCCGGCCCGCGGACGGAGGGGTCCGGGGAACCCCGAAGGCCGGGGGGGTCCGGGGGACCCCAAGGGGGTCCCCCGGTGGGACGTGTCCCGGTGAATCAGGGTCCGGGCCGACGGGCGCTCGCGGCGCCGGGAGGACCCGGGTGGCGTCCTCCTCGTGCCGGGCCGCCGCTAGGGCGGCGGCCATCGCCGCGCCGGAGGGGAAGCGCCCGGTGGGCTGCTTCTGGAGCGCTCTTGTGATCAGCTCGGCCGCCGCGGGCGGCAGCTCGGGCCGGTGCTCGCGCGGGTCGGGCACTGGTGCGGAGACGTGCTGGGTGGCGATCGCGACCGCGTTGCCACCGCGGTAGGGCGTCTCCCCGGTGACCGCCTCGAAGAGCACGCAGCCAAGCGAGTACAGGTCGGCGGCCGGGCCGACGTGGCCGCCCTTGGCCTGCTCGGGCGCGACGTAGTTGGCGCTGCCGAGGACCATGCCGGTGCGGGTGAGCGTGGCCGTCTGCGCCGCCTGTGCGATGCCGAAGTCGGTCACCTTGGCGCGGCCGTCCCGGCCGAGCAGGATGTTGGCCGGCTTCACGTCCCGGTGCACGAGCCCGTGGGCGTGGGCCGCGGCCAGCGCCGCGGCCACCTGCTCGCCGATCGCGAACGCCTCCCGCCACGGCAGCCTGCCCCTGGCCGCGACGCGCTCGGCAAGGGTCTCGCCCTCGACCAGCTCCATCACGATGAACGGCTGGCCGCCGAGCTCCCCGTAGTCGTAGACGCCCGCCACCCCCGGGTGGGAGAGGCCCGCCGCCGCCCGCGCCTCCCGCCGGAAGCGCT
>Ga0307278_10000714_pt1 | contig 16264 bp, 12 predicted proteins | sample ER_DNA_117_FD_194482 | JGI IMG/M metagenome (GOLD analysis project Ga0307278, IMG submission 194482) | Bulk soil microbial communities from the East River watershed near Crested Butte, Colorado, United States - ER_DNA_117 | ecosystem: Environmental > Terrestrial > Soil > Floodplain | place... | reverse complement strand
CAAGATGACGAGGGTGACGATGACGACCGTGCTCACGGGAACTCCTTGTTCGTCGCGTTCTGACCGGTGTCGAGGCTCAGTCTCTCACCTGGCGGGGCTGCGGGGACGGTCATTCACAGCCACGGTACGCGCGGTCCCGGCGCCGCTCGTGCCCTCCGCCCGCCGGACCGAGGCCGGTCACGGGCGCGTCGGCCAAGCCGCCCCACCCGCCCGAGACCGTCCGCCAGGCGGCGTCGGCGACCAGCGCGAACGGGAGGTAGCCGAGGTAGCCGAGCAGCGGCATCTCGAACACCTTGGCGAAGCCGACGTAGGGCACCCGGTAGGACCAGCGCGGCAGGGCACCCGCGTTCCACAGCTCCCAGAGCACACCGGTGGCGAGCCCGGCCAGGGCCACCAGCAGCACCGGCCCGGCCCGGCCGGCCCGCACCAGCGAGAGCGCGCTCGGCCGGGCGCGCAGGGCGGCCACCCCGTCCAGGATCAGCAGCGGCACGACCCAGACGAGCGGGAACGACTGCTCGGGGAAGCGCCAGAGCAGACCGGCGCCGGCGAGCCCGGCCACCACCATCCAGGCCGCCGCCCACCGCTCCCCTGGCAGGCGCAGGGCGGGCGGGTCGGGGAGCCGCACGAACGAGCGCAGCAGGTCCCTCGACTCGGCCAGGGCCGGCAGCACGGTCGCGAACGCGACCGTCTCGAGCACCAGGCCAAGCGACCGCGGGAGGACCTCGCCACCGACGTAGGACCAGTTCCGCAGGTGCCAGTTGACCAGCTCGTAGAGCCACCAGAAGGCGGCGCTGAGCGCGGCCATCCCGGCCACCCGGCGCAGGTTGGAGGACAGCAGCGACGTGCCCGTCCGGGCCAGCACGACGCCGTCGGCGACCAGGATGTAGCCGGGCCACACGAGCTGGAACCAGTAGCGGCGGGCCGGCTCGACGCCGGCCAGGCTCAAGCCCCAGCCGAGCGCGACCAGCGCGAGCCCGATCCCCAGGCGGAGGACGGGCCCGCGGGCGGACGCCACCGCCGGCTCACTCCCGGGGCGGGACGGTGCCCGCCGCCCTGCCCGCCGGCTCACTCCCGGGGGCGGGACGTGCCCGCCGCCCTGCGCACGCGGCCCGGCTTGCCGGGGCGGACCGCGGCCGGATCCTCGGCGGTCACCTGGAGGATGCCGTCGCGCACGGCGTCGACCTTCACGCGCTGGCCAGTGGGCAGGGCGCCGCCGCCGTCCAGGACGGCGCGCCACATGGCGCCCTCGACGACCACGATCCCGCCCGGGTTGAGCATGCTGCGGACCACCCCGCCCGCGCCGACCAGCGCCTCGGTGCCCGCCGGGAGCTGGCGCTGGGAGCGGAGCACCACGGTCAGGATGACCACGAAGTACAACACCGACCAGGCGACGCCGGCCGCGGCCAGCCGGCCGTCCACCCGGAGCAGGCTGTTCGGGCTGGAGAACAGCCACCAGGAGCCGGCTGCGGTGAGGGCGGTGGCCGTCGCGGTGCCGAGGCCCAGGCCACCGACGGCGGTGTCGAGGGTGAACACGCCGAAGCCGGCCACCAGCACGGCCAGGGCGAGCCAGTTGGTCGGCAGCACCGCCAGGGCGTACACGGCCAGCAGGGCCATGACCAGGCCGGCCACGCCGGCCACGCCGAACCCGGGCTGGAACCACTCGAAGGCGAGGCAGGCCGCCGCGGCCAGCAGCAGCAGGTAGGCGATGCTGGGGTTGGCCAGGCCGTGCCTGACCCGGTCGACCAGCGACCGGGAGAGGAAGCGGACCTGGAAGCGCGGGATCGAGATGGTCTCGCCCTCGACCCGGCGGCCGTCGAGCCGCTTGACCGCGTCGGGCAGGGACTCGGCCTGGTAGTCGGCCACCCCAGCCGCCTCGGCGGCGGCTCCGTCGAGGATGCCGTGGGCCGCCTGGGCGGGCAGCCCGGAACCGTCGAACAGGGCCTGCTCGCGCTGCGGCTCGCGACCCCGGCCGAGCTGGGCGGGCAGCGCGGGCCCGACCCGGGCCTGCCTGGAGACCGCGACCACGTCGGCGGCGGCGAGCAGGAACGCGGCGGCCCCGCCGGCCCGAGCCGACCGCGGGCCGAGCCAGACCGCCACCGGGACCTGGGCGCCGGCCACTGCCCGCTGGACGGCGGCCGGGTCGACGCTGAGGCTGCCGAAGCTGTCGAGCTGGATCAGGAAGACCTCGGTGTCGCGGCGGCCGGCGGCGGCCAGGTCGCGCTGGAGCGCGCCGAGCAGGCTGGCATCGATCACGCCGGACGCCTCGAACACCTCGACGACGGGGCCGACCCTGGGCGCCTCGGGCTGGGCCGAGGCGGGAACGGCCCCGAGGCTGGAGGCGAGCAGCGCGGCGAGGGCGAGCAGCGCGGGGAGGAGCGGGAGTCGTCGCATGGCACCGTCATTCTTCCCTGCCCGGGCGCTGGTGCGCCACGCCACTCGCCTGAAGCGCGCAAGGCCGAGCCTCGGGCGTTTCGCAAGGCCGAGCCTCGGGCGTTTCTCGACGCCGAGCCTCGGGGCCTTGAGGGGCGGCCCGCGGGGTACGCGGCTACGATGGCGCGCATGTCGATCGACACCCTGGCCGATGCCCGGCTGCTCGTGGTCACCGGCAAGGGCGGGACCGGGAAGACCACCGTGGCGGCCGCGCTGGCCATGGCCGCGGCCGACCGTGGCCGGCGCGTGCTGGTCGTCGAGGTCGAGGGCCGCCAGGGCCTGGCCGGGCTGTTCGGCCGGCGCTCGCTGTCGTACCAGGAGACCAGGGTCGCCAGCCGGGTCCATGGCTTGGCCGTGGACCCCGAGGAGTCCCTGCGCGAGTACCTCGGCCGCTTCGGCGCCGCGCCCCTCGCCCGGCTGCTCACCTGGGCGCGGCTCACCCGCTTCATCACCGCGGCGGCCCCAGGGCTCGGCGACGTCCTGCTCGTCGGCAAGGTATGGGAGGCGGCCACCCGCGTGCGGGACGGGCGGCCAGCCTACGACCTGGTGGTGCTCGACGCCCCGCCAACCGGCCGGGTCGTGCCGTTCCTGCGCGCGCCCGAGACCGTGGCCGAGCTGGCCAGGGTCGGTCCCATCCGCCACCAGGCGGACCGGGTCAAGGGGCTGCTCGACGACCCGGCGCGCACGCGCGTCGTGCTCACCTGCCTGCCCGAGGAGCTGCCGGTCACCGAGACCCTGGAGAGCCTCGCGCTGTTGCGCGCGGCCGGCCTCCCGCTCGGCCCGGTCGTGGTCAACCAGGTGGTCGCCGACCGGCTGGGGGGGCGGGCGCGCCGGCTCGCCGCCCTGACCAGGGACGCCGCCCCACTGGCGGCCGCGGCGGAGCGGGCCGGGGCCAAGCTCGACGGGGCCGCACTGGCCGTGCTGCTCGGCGAGGCACGCGACCGCCAGCGCCGGGTGGCAACCCAGCGCCGCCTCATCGGCGAGCTCCAGGCTGGCGCGGCCGGGCTGCCCGTGGTGGAGCTGCCGCTCCTGTCCGACGGGGCGGCCGGCCCGGAGGCGGTCCGGCTGCTGGCCGGCATGCTCCGCGCGGCCGAACCCGGTTCCGCCCGGGAGCGGGCGCGGGCCGGGGCATGAGCACCCGCGGTCGCCCCCGCGGCCTCGCGCGGGAGACGGGTGCGTCGCTGAGCTGGCTCGAGGAGGTCGTGCGTACTGCCCGGATCGTGATCTGCTGCGGTTCCGGCGGGGTGGGCAAGACCTCGACCGCGGCCGCCGTGGCGCTCCGGGCCGCGGAGCGCGGGCGGCGGACCTGCGTGCTCACCATCGACCCGGCCCGCCGGCTGGCCCAGGCGCTCGGCCTCGACCTGCTCTCCAACACCCCCAAGCCGGTCACGGGAAAGGGGCTGCGGGCGGACGGGCCGGGCAGCCTGGACGCCATGATGCTCGACATGCGGCGCACGTTCGACGAGGTCATCGAGCGCTACGCGCGCGACTCCGAGCAGGCCGAGCGGATCCTGGCCAACCGCTTCTACCAGCGCGTCTCCTCCACCCTGGCCGGCACCCAGGAGTACATGGCCATGGAGAAGCTCTACGAGCTGCACGAGTCGCACCGCTACGACCTGCTGGTGGTGGACACCCCGCCCACCCGCTCGGCCCTCGACTTCCTCGACGCTCCTGACAACCTCAACGAGCTGCTCGACGCGCGCGCGTTCCGCCTGCTGATCGCCCCGGCGCAGCGGATCGGGCGGGGCTACCTGCGCGGGCTGAACCTGGCCACCACCGCCATGACCAGGATGGTGCGCCGGCTCACCGGCTCCGACCTGCTGGCCGAGGTGGGCGAGTTCTTCGCCGCCTTCGAGGGGATGTACGACGGCTTCAGGGACCGCGCCCAGCGGGTCTACGACCTCATGAAGCATCCGAGCACCGCGTTCGTGGTGGTGGCCACGCCCGACGAGGCGGCCCTGCGCGAGGCCGCGTTCTTCGCCCGTCGGCTGGCCGAGGACCGCATGCCGCTCGGCGCCCTGGTCGTCAACCGGGTCCACCGAGCCGGGCTCGTGCCCGCCGTCCCGGCCGGCGTGCACGAACGGCTCGGCGCCGGCGACGCCGACGCCCGGCTGCTGGCCGACCTGCTGGAGCAGCACGAGGCGCTCGAGGCGCTGGCCGAGGCCGAGCAGCGCCGCATCGGCGAGCTGCTGGCCTCCGTGCCGTCCCTGGCAGCTGTGCAGGTGCCCCTCATGGCCGAGGAGGTCCACAGCGTGGCCGGGCTGCGCCGCCTCGGCGCGCACCTGTTCGCCGCCGTCCCGGCCTGACCACGCGAGCGCCGAACCGGCCTCAGGCGCCCGAGGCGGTCCCGTCGCCGACCTTGGCCTGCCTGGTGGGCGCCGGCACCTCGACGTTGGCGGTGAGCTGGGGCACGGAGATGTCGACGCCGGCCTCGCCCAGGGCGGACTCGATCGCCTCGAGCACCTCGCTGCGGGCCCGCAGCAGGTCCGAGGCGCGCGGGTCGACCCAGAACAGCAGGCGCAGCTCGAGGGCGCCCTGCCCGAAGTCCTTGGTGAGCACGCGCGGGGCCGGCTCCTCGAGCACGCCCTCGACGGCGGCGGTCGCGCCGGTCAGGGTCTCTCTGATCCGGGCCGAGTCCTGCGAGTAGGGCACGCTGACGATCGCCTCGAGCCGCCGCCCGGTGGTCGCGCTCGCGTTGATCAGCACGTTGGTGAACAGCAGCTTGTTGGGCACCACCACGAGCTGGCCGTCCAGGGTGCGGAGCTGGGTGGCGCGCACCCGGATGTCCTCCACCTCGCCCTGGGCATCCGTGGTAACGATCAGGTCACCTTTGGTGAATGGGTGCTCGAGCAGCAGCACGATCCCGGCCACGAAGTTGCTCAATATGTCCTGGAGGGCGAACCCGGCGGCCACGGTCGCGAGGCCGAGGCTGCCGACCAGCACGCCCAGGTTGACCCCGACGACCGACAGCGCCACGACCATCCCGACGACCAGGACTCCGAGGTAGGCCAGCTTGGCGACGAGCAGGTGCACGTACGCCTCGGTCGAGGTGCGACGCAGGCCGGCCTCGACCCCCCGCCGCACGAGCCGGGCGACGAGCACCGCGACGGCGAGGAGGACGACCGCGGCGAGCAGGTTGGGCAGGCGCTCGACCACGCGCTCGGCGAACCGCCTGAACGCCTCGGCGAGGGCGTCGACCGACAGGGGAGACGCGGGCTTCAGCAGGTCCGAAGCGCTGGCCAGCTGTGCTCGGACGGCCAGGGCGAGCTGGCAGCCCAGGGCGGAGCAGTTCACGCGCGCGCCGCCTCCCGGGATCGTGGGGCTGGGGTACGGTGGGTTGCCCGCACCTGCCGGCGAACCTATCATCCCTGCTACTCTGGCCGGCCACGCCCCGGCCGCACCTGCGGACACGTGGTGATCCATGGCCGACGTCCCTGCCCCCAAGCCGCAGTTCCCCCGCCTCCCCCGCGTGCGGTTCGACCGCGGGGTCGGCCTCGTCGGGAGCAGGGTGGCGCTCTTCGTCGGCCTCATCACCGCCCTGGCCGTGCTCGGCGCCCTGGTCGTCCTGCCCGTCGTGGTGCCGGCGGGCGCGCTGGTGCGCGACACCAGCGCCCGCCTGGGCGACGTCCCACCGCTGGTCAAGGCGCTGCCCAAGCCCGAGGAGCGGTCGCTCATCTACGCCAACGACGGCAGGACCGTGCTCGCCGTCCTCCACGGCGACGAGAACCGCAAGTCGATCCCACTGCGCGACATGGGCCTGCGCATCCGGCGGGCCGTGATCGCGATCGAGGACTACCGCTTCTACGAGCACCACGGCATCGACTACCACGGGATCGCCCGCGCGGCGGTGGAGGACTTCAAGGAAGGTTCGATCTCCCAGGGCGGCAGCACCCTGACCCAGCAGTACATCAAGAACGTCCTGACCGGGAGCTCGAAGACCCTCGACCGCAAGATCCGGGAGGCCATCTACGCCATCCAGCTCGAGAAGCGGATGGACAAGGGCACGATCCTCCAGGCGTACCTGAACGAGGCCTACTTCGGCGAGGGCGCCTACGGCGTGTGGGCCGCCGCCGAGCACTACTTCAGCAAGAAGCCGAAGGACGTGACCCTGGCCGAGGCGGCGGCCCTGGCCGCGACCATCCCGGCGCCCGGGAAGCTGCAGCCGACCGGGAAAGAGAACCGCGCCCGCCGGATGGTGGTGCTCGACCGGATGCAGGCGCTCAACTACGCCTCCCCGCGCGAGGTGGCCATCGCCAAGCGCGAGAAGCTGAAGATCAAGATCTTCAAGGCCCCCACCAGGCAGCCGTACTTCGTGGAGTTCATCAAGCGCCAGCTCCTCCACGACCCGGCCTACGACCGCACCCTGGGCAAGGCGGCCACCCCGGCCCGCAAGCGGGCGGTGTTCGAGGGCGGCCTGCGGATCGTCACCACCCTCGACCCGCGGGACAACAACGCGGCCAAGGCCGCGGTGGAGGGCCACGTCGGGCGCCTTGGCTTCGACGGTGCACTGGCCAGCATCGAGCCGGCCAGCGGCAAGATCATCGCCATGTACGGCGGCAAGAACTTCAAGGACAACCAGGGCAACCTGGCCGTGCTCGGCCAGGGCAGCACCGGCTACCAGTCCGGCTCCACGTTCAAGGTGTTCTACCTGGTGAGTGCGCTCGAGCAGGGCATCCCGGTGAGCCAGACGTTCGACGTCCCGGCACGGACCCTCATCACCGACCCCCTGTGCGGCTCGCGCGGCTGGGACGTCGGCAACGCCGGGGAGTCCGAGGCCGGCGTCTACAACATGTACACGGCCACCGCCCACTCGGTGAACACCTGGTTCGCCACCCTCATGCCGAAGGTGCGGCCGAGCCGGGCCCTGGACGCGGCCAAGCGCATGGGCATCCAGGTGCCCCCGAAGGACAGCAAGGCGTACGCCAACCACTGGAACATCTGCTCGTCGGTGCTGGGCACGGGCAACACCAGCGTGCTCGACATGGCCAGCGCGTTCGCGGTGCTGGCCAACAAGGGCGTCCGCTGCGAGCCCTACTCGATCGCGAAGGTCGTCGACCGGGACGGCGCGGTGCTGCTCGACCGCAAGAAGTCCAAGTGTGAGCAGGTCGTCGACCCCGGGATCGCGGCCCAGGTCACTGACATGCTGCGCGGGGTGGTCACCGGGGGCACCGGCCAGCAGGCGGCCATCGGCCGGCCGGTGGCCGGCAAGACCGGCACCGCCCAGGACTACACCAGCGCCTTCTTCACCGGGTACACGCCCCAGCTCGCCACCTCGGTCTGGGTCGGGCACCGCAAGGGCCTGAAGTCGATGTACCTCCCGGACGGCCGGCCCGTGTTCGGGGGGAGGGTCCCGGCCCCGATCTTCCGCGACTTCATGGTGGCGGCGCACGAGGGGCTGCCCGTGATGGGCTTCCCGGCCCCGCCCCAGGGCCGGCCGTCCGACCCGGTCCAGCCCAAGACGGGCGTGCCCAACGTGGTCGGCCAGCAGCTCGCCCTGGCCAGGAGGGTGCTGCGCAACGCCGGCTTCAAGGTCTCGACCAAGCTCGTCGACCACACGGCACCGAGGAACCAGGTGGTCGCCCAGAGCCCGGGCGCGAACAGCTCGGTCCCGCGCGGCTCCACGGTGACGCTCGCGGTCTCCAGGGGCGGGCCGGGCGGGCCGGACGTCAGGGTGGTGCCCGCGGTGACGGGGATGCGCGCCAGCCAGGCGGTCGGCGTGCTGCGCGGCGCCGGCTTCAACGTGCGGGTCGTCTCCGTGCCAGCCGGCGGCTCGGACAGGAGGGGCCGCGTCATCTCGCAGAGCCCGACAGCCGGCTCCCAGCTCCGCCAGGGCGCCACGGTCGTGATCGTGGTGGGCCGCTGACCGGGCCCAGGAGCCGTGGTGGGCCGCTGACGGGGCTCCAGAGCCATGATGGTCGCTGACGGGCTCCAGGAGCCATGACCGTCAGGAGCCGTGGTGGGCCGCTGACCGGCTTCAGGAGCCGTGCGAGAGGCGCTCGAGCACGAGCCGGCGGACCTCGTTGCCGTCGGCCCGGCCCTTGACCGCCGGCATGAGCCGGCCCATCACCTTGCCGAGCTCCTTCGGCCCGGTGGCGCCGGTGGCGGCGACCGCCTCGTCGACCATGCGGGCCAGCTCGGCCGGGTCCAGGCCCTGAGGCAGGAACCCGGCGATGACCGACAGCTCGAACGCCTCCTGGTCGGCCCGCTCGTCCCGGCCGGCGTCCCGGTAGGCCTGCTCGGCCTCGCGGCGCTTCTTGGCCTCGCGCTGCAGGACCGTGACCGCCTCCTCGTCGGTGAGGTCCCGGCGTGCCTCGATGGCGGCCGACCTGAGGGCGGCCAGCGCGAGCCGCAGGGCAGCCGCCTCTTCCGGCCTGCGCGCCTTCATGGCCCCGTACATGGCCTGCTGCACGTCGTCGATCAGCATGCTCGGAGCCTACCCGAAGCCACGCCAGGGGCGCCGGGTACAATCGATCTCCCCAACCGGCCACGATTTGGAGGATCAAGCCGTATGCGCCGTTCGCCCGCCACTCAGCTCGCCGGCCTCGTCACCGGCGCGGTCGCCACGGCGGGCACCGCCTGCGTCGCCTACGGCATGCTCGTGGAGCGCAACTGGTACCGGCTCGGGCGCGAGAGGGTCCCGGTGCTCCCGTCCGGCCGGCCCTCCCTGGACCTGCTGCACCTGTCCGACCTCCACATGGTCGCCGACGACCCAGCCAAGCAGCAGTTCCTGGCCCGGCTCGCGGCCGTGCCGGCCGACCTGCTCGTGGTCACCGGGGACATGCTCGGGGAGCCCCGGGCGCTCGAACAGGTCCTGGACGCCCTGGGCCGCTTCCGTCCCCGGATCGGGGCGGTGGCGGTGCTCGGCTCCAACGACTACTACGCGCCCCGACCGATGAGCTACGCCGCCTACTTCCGCCCCAGGCGCAAGCTCCGCCGGGTCGTGAGACGCAACCCGTACCGGGAGCTGGTCGCGGGACTCGAGGGCATGGGCTGGCTGGTACTGTCGAACGCGCGGGGCACGCTGGGCGACGTCGAGCTCGCCGGCATGGACGACCCGCACATCCACCGTGAGGACCTGGCCGTGGCCGTCCCCGGCGGGGACGGCCACGGGCTGCGCATCGGCGTGGTGCACAGCCCGTACCGGCGCAGCCTGGACGCGTTCGCGCGCAACGGCTACCAGCTCGTGCTGGCCGGCCACACCCACGGCGGCCAGGTCCGCCTGCCCGGGTACGGCGCGCTGGTCGACAACTGCGACCTCCCGCTGGACCAGGCGCGCGGGCTGTCCAGGTGGGGCGCGAGCTGGCTGCATGTGAGCGCGGGCCTCGGCACGAGCAAGTACGCGCCCTTCCGCTTCGCCTGCCGACCCGAGGCGACCGTGCTCACCCTGACCGCCAGGGCCGAGCGCCCGGACGGGGGAAACGACAGCGCCCGGACGAGGTAGTGCTTCAGGGCCGCCGCTCCCATCCACACCGAGGGCCTCAGCCCAGGCGCTGCCGTACAGTCCTATGGATCGTCTCGTTCCCCACGGGTCGGATAGCCCGTTGGGATGGTTCCTGACTGGCCCGACCTGACAGTGCTCCATCACTCAGCGTGACCAGGGAACGATGCTTGCCCAACTTGCCTCCGGGGAGAGAATCGGCCCAAGGAGATCCGACCACCCGGGGGGGACCAATGGCACTTCCGCCACCTGACGTGTTGACCGAGGATGGCTCCGAGCTGTTCGGCGGCTACGACTCGGTCGACATCCTCGTTGGCATCCCGTCTTACCAGAACGGCAAGACCATCGGCCACGTGGTCCGAGCGGTCGAGGCCGGGCTGCGCAAGTACTTCCCTGCCCGCCGCTCGCTGATCGTGATCTCCGACGGCGGCTCGACCGACGGGACCAGACAGGCCGCGCTCGAGGCCTCCACCGCTGGCGACGAGGCGCTGCTGCTGCTCGACCCGAAGACCGTGGCCCCCGACAAGGTGGCGTTCACCTACACCGGGATGTCCGGGAAGGGCTCGGCCTTCCGCTCCATCTTCGCGGTCGCCGACAGCCTGGACGCCCGTGCCTGCGCGGTGTTCGACGCCGACCTGCGCTCGGTCAGCCCGGAGTGGGTCGACCGGCTCGTCGGTCCCGTGCTGGACCACGGCTACGACCTGGTCGCGCCCATGTACGCGCGGCACAAGTTCGACGGCACGATCACCAACTCGATCGCCTTCCCGATCACAGCCGCCCTCTACGGCCGCTGCCTGCGCCAGCCGATCGGCGGCGACTTCGGGTTCTCGGGCCGGCTCGCCGGCCACTGGGCCGCCAAGCAGGTGTGGAACACCGACGTGGCCCGCTTCGGGGTCGACATCTGGATGACCACGGTCGCGCTGTGCGAGGGCTTCAGCGTCTGCCAGACGGTCCTGGGCGCCAAGCTGCACGACGCCAAGGACCCGGGCAAGGACCTTGGCCCCATGTTCCGCCAGGTCGTGGGCAGCCTGTTCGCGCTCGCCGGGCGGTACGTCGACCACTGGACGGGCACCACCGAGATCCAGCCGGTGCCGACCTTCGGCTTCCGTTCCGCAACCTCGACCGAGGAGATCCGCGTCAACTCGGACCGCCTGCTCTGGCGCTTCGTCGAGGGGTACGTGACCCACCAGAAGGTCTGGCGCCAGGTGCTCGCGGCCGAGAACCTGGCCGGGGTCGTGAGGGCGATCCAGGAGGCGGCCGACCGGCCCGAGGGCTTCCGGCTGCGCGTCGACCTGTGGGCGAGGATCTGCTACGACTACCTGCTCGCCTACAACGCCCAGGTCATGGACCACGGCAAGCTGATCGACTCCCTGATCCCGCTGTACTTCGCCCGCACCGCCACCTTCATCGCCGAGGTGCGGGGCGACACCCCCGAGGAGGCCGAGGCCCGGGTCGAGTCCTACGCCGAGGTGTTCCGGGAACTCAAGCCCTACCTCGTGCGCCGCTTCGCCGAGACCGGCCGCTCCCGCCGTCTGGGCGAGCAGCGGGTCTCCGGCGAGGAGCGCCGCCCGGGCGACGACACCAGCGAGTTCATGGCCATCCGCTCTCCCTGAGCGGGTGCGGAGCGGAGCGGGGCGTCTCCCGGGGCGGTCGCGGGCCGGGGTGGCGGAGCGGTCGCGGGCCGGGGCGGGGCGTCTCCCGGGGCGGGTGCGGGCCGCGGTGGCGGGCTGGGGGCGGAGCGGTGGCCCGGCTGGATCAGGCTCCTCCGGCCTGGACGTGGCCGCGCAGGTCCTCGTGACTCACCGAGGCCAGCGTCGGCCCGTTGCCCAGCCGGAACGGGACGATGGTGACGTTCACGTTGTCCATCTCGCCCAGCACCTTGAACACCCCGAGCGCGGTCCGGTCGTGCAGGAGGCGGTGCCAGAACTTGCTGTAGCCGCGCTTGGGGATCAGCACCGTGACCTCGGTGTCGGGCCTGACCAGCTCGGCGATGGTCTCCTCGACCGTGGCGAGCAGGTTGCGGTCCGGGCAGTCGACCACCTCGAGCGGGATCGGGATGTGCACCTTGGCCCAGAGCTGGGCCAGCTCGCGGGCATGGTCGGGGTCGACGGCGACGTGCACCGCGGTGATCGAGAGCGGGTTGAGCTGGCGGGCGTACTGCAGGCCTCCCAGGGTGGCCCGGTCCAGGTCCTCGACCAGCACGACCACCTCGTGGCGGGGCTTGGGCGGGGCGAGCCGCTGCGACGCCTCGACCTTCAGCTCGGCCACCTCGGAGCGGTAGGCGCTCTGGGTGCGCAGCAGCAGCAGCACGATCACCGGGATGGCCACGACCACCATCCACGCGCCCTGGTTGAACTTGGCCACGATGATCACCAGGAGGACGACGAAGGTGACCAGCCCGCCGACGCCGTTCACGGCCAGCCCCGCCCGCCAGCCCCGCTCCCGGTGCTTGAGGTGACGCCTGGTCATGCCGAGCTGGGCCAGGGTGAACGAGGTCACCACCCCGATCGCGTACAGCGGGATGAGCGCGGAGACGCGGGCCCGGAACCCGATGATCAGCACGATGGCGATGGCCGAGAGCACGATGATCCCGTTGGAGTAGACCAGCCGGTGCCCGCGCTTGCGCAGCTGCCTGGGCAGCAGCGCGTCCTCGGCCGCGAAGGAGGCCAGCAGCGGGAAGCCGGAGAACGAGGTGTTGGCCGCCAGCACCAGGATGAGCAGGGTCGCCGCCTGGAGGAGCAGGAACGCGGCGTGCCCGACCGCGCTCGAGTCGGCGGCCAGGACGTAGCGGGAGAGCTGGGACAGCACGGTCGGGAAGCCGGACTCGAAGGGGTGGATGCCCAGGTGGCCGGCGAGGTAGCTGATGCCGACGAACAGCGACCCCATGATGAAGGCCATGGCCAGCAGGGTCCGCTTGGCGTTGTGGGCCTCCGGGCGCCGGAACGCCGACACGCCGTTGGAGATCGCCTCCACGCCGGTCAGGGCGGTGGTCCCCGACGCGAACGCGCGCAGGATGAGGAAGAGCGTGACCGCGCCGACGGCCTGGCCGGCGCCGTGGAGCTCGGCCTGCTCGGCGGGCGAGTACCCGATCGGGGACAGGCCGCCGGCGGCCACCCGCCAGATGCCCACCACCACCATCGCGCCCACGCTGACGACGTACACGTAGGTCGGGACCGCGAAGATGCGGCCGGCCTCGCGGATGCCGCGCAGGTTGCCCCAGGCGAGCAGGACCACGAAGCCGACCGAGATCCAGACCACGTAGGGCTGGAGCCAGCCGTACACGCTCACCATGGCCGCCACGCCGCTCGACACGCTCACCGCCACCGTGAGCACGTAGTCGACGAGCAGGGCGGCCCCGGCGACCGAGGCGACCAGGTTGCCGAAGTTGTCGCGGCTCACCACGTAGGCGCCGCCGGCCGACGGGTAGGTCTCGATCACCTGCCGGTAGGAGATGACGAGGAGCAGCAGGAGGGCGGCGATGCCGAGCGAGACCGGCAGCGTGAAGCCGATGGCGGCCGCGGTGACCAGGACGATCAGGATCTCCTCGGTGGCGTAGGCGGTGGAGGAGATCGGGTCGGACGAGAACACGGCCAGTGCCACCCGCTTGCTGATGCGCTCGTTGATCAGCTGCGACGTCTTCAGCGGGGCCCCGAGCAGCACGCGCTTGGCCCGGTACAGGGGTGACTGGTACCGGCGCGACTCCCGCGGCACCGGCGGGACCTGTTTCAGCTCCGGCTTCAAGTTCGTGGCCAACGCCGCCTCCATGACGCCGCACCGCGCGCTCGTCCACCCAGTATGGCGCGCGCGGGCCCGCCGCCGCACGGCCTCCCGCAGGACGTTGCGCCCGGTCGCGGCCGGCTCCAAGATGACGGCTGCCACGCCGATCGCTCGACCTGACCAGGGCCGAGGGGGAAGGAGCCGAGTTGCACGTCATCATCATGGGATGCGGCCGGGTGGGCTCCGAGCTGGCGGCCCGGCTCGAGGCCCGCGGGCACACGATCGCGATCATCGACAAGAACCCGAACGCCTTCCGGTCGCTCCGCTACGGGTTCGAGTGCCAGAAGGTCCACGGCTACGGGTTCGACGAGGCGGTCCTGGCCGAGGCCGGCGTGGCGCACGCCGGGGCGTTCGCCGCCGTCTCCAGCGGCGACAACTCCAACATCGTCGCCGCCCGCCTCGCCCGCGAGAAGTTCGAGGTCCCGATCGTGGTCGCCCGCATCTACGACCCGCGCCGCGCCGAGATCTACCAGCGGCTGGGCATCCCGACCGTGGCCACCGTCAAGTGGACCACCGACCAGGTGATGCGCTTCCTCATCCCCGACCAGGTGGCCTCCGACTGGAAGGACCCCACCGAGGGCATCTCCCTGGTCACCCTGGTCCTGCCCCCGGAGTGGGCCGGCTGGCCGATCGCCGAGCTCGAGGCCGACGGGCACCGGCGGGTGGTGGCGGTCACCCGCACCGGCCAGGCCCGCATCGTGACCCCGAACCTGATCCTCCAGGAGGGCGACCAGGTCCACCTGGCCGTCGACAACCCCGGCCTGGACGAGCTGCGCCCGATGATCCTGGCCGCCCGCAGGACCCAGCAGGACGAGCTGGAGGAGCCCGCGCGGTCCGGCCACGCAGACGAGGCACGCTCGTGAGGGTCGCCATCGCCGGAGCCGGCAACGTCGGCCAGTTCATCGCCGCCGACCTGCTCGAAGGCGGCCACCAGGTCACGATGCTGGAGAAGGACCCGGCCGTGATCGAGGCGGCCCGCGGCTCCCTCGACGAGGCCGAGTGGTTCCCGTTCGACGCCTGCGAGGTCCTCTCCCTGGTCATGGCCGGGATCGCCCACGCCGACGTGATGGTCGCCGCCACCGGCGACGACGAGGACAACCTGGTCATCTCGCTGCTCGCCAAGCAGGAGTTCGCGGTGCCCAGGGTGGTCGCACGGGTGAACAACCCCAAGAACCACGGCCTGTTCAACGAGGCCTGGGGCGTCGACGTGGCCGTGTCCACCCCCCACATCCTGCGCTCGCTGGTCGAGGAGGCGGTCACCGTCGGCAGCATGGTCCGGCTCATGCAGTTCGAGCAGGGGCACGTGTCGCTGCACGAGGTCACCCTGGCCGATGGCTCGCCGTCGATTGGCCGGACCCTGCGCGACCTCGGCCTGCCGGTCGACGCGGCGGTGGTCGCCGTGGTACGCGAGGGCCACGTCGTGGTCCCCAAGGAGGAGACCGTGTTCGCCGTGGGCGACGAGGTGCTCGTGGTGGCCTCGGAGGGGACCGAGGGCTACGTGCGCGAGATGCTGGTCGGCAAGCCGCCCGAGCCCGAGGAGGACGAGACCCCCGTGATCGCGGGCACCGCCGCCCAGAACCCCCAGCGCCTGGCCGACCCCCGCGGCTGACCCGCCCGGCCCAGCTCACCGACAGGCCGGGCTACAGCTCCTCGGCCAAGCTCCTCGGCCAAGCTCCTCGGCCAAGCTCCTCGGCCAAGCTCCTCGGCCAAGCTCCTCGGCCAAGCTCCTTGGCCAGCGCGTTGCCGATGAACAGGCGGCGATCAGGCCCCCACGACATGCCCCGCTACAGCTCCTTGGCCAGCGCCATGATGAAGTCGGTCGAGGCTGCGGGGTCGAGCGCGGTATCGCACAGGCGGTCGAACAGCAACCGGAACCGGTCGACCTCCTCGGCAGTCTCGAGATAGAGGGCGACGGCGGCATGCTCGAGGAAGACGAGGTCGGGGTCGGCTGGCTCGTCGAAGCCGATGATGTTGAACGCGCCGTCGCTGCCCGCGTGCACTCCGGCAGCAAACGGCAGCATCTGGAGCGTCACGTTGGGCAGCTCGGCCGCCTCGATGAGGCGGTGGAGCTGCTCGCGGGCAACCGCATGCTCGCCGATCAGGCGATGCAGGACCGCCTCGTCGAGCACGACCCAGAGTGCCAGCGGGTCGTCCTGGGTGAGGAGCGACTGTCTGGCCATGCGGAGCTCAGCCCGGTGCTCGATCTCCTCGGGAGGCAGCTTCGGGAATACCGAGTGAATCACCGCTCGCGCATACTCGACCGTCTGCAAGATGCCGGGGACGACGAGGGGCTCGAAGAGGCGGACGGAGGCAGCGGCAACCTCCAAGCCGATGTAGGCGGGCACGATGGGCACATCGCCGTACTCGTGCCACCAACCCTTTTGGCGAGCCTCCCGAGCGATCTGGATCAGGGCGTCGCGCTGCTCGTCGCTGACCTGGTAGAGAGCCAACATGTCGCGGACGTCACGCGGCGTCGCGCCGACCCGTCCGGTCTCGATGCGGGAGACCTTCGAGTCGGAGCATTCCAGCGCCTTCGCCACCTGATCGATGGTGAGGTCGGCGGCCTCCCGCAACTGGCGTAGCTCGATCCCCAACCGCCGGCGCCGAACCGTGGGGCTT
>Ga0307278_10000713_pt1 | contig 16265 bp, 10 predicted proteins | sample ER_DNA_117_FD_194482 | JGI IMG/M metagenome (GOLD analysis project Ga0307278, IMG submission 194482) | Bulk soil microbial communities from the East River watershed near Crested Butte, Colorado, United States - ER_DNA_117 | ecosystem: Environmental > Terrestrial > Soil > Floodplain | place... | reverse complement strand
ACGCGCCCTCCCTGCGCTTCCTGGCCTTCCTGCTGCCGCGGCTGGAGGAGCTGTCGCTCGCGCTCGTGGTGGCGACGCGTCCGGAGGCCGAGGGCGCCGCCGCGCCGCTGCTGGGGCTCCTGCTCGGCGATCCGCTCGCGCGCGTGATTCGACCCGCGCCGCTGTCGGCCAGCGCCGTCGGGCGCCTGATCGAGGAGGGCCTGGGCCGCGTTCCCGTCCCCGTCTTCGCCGCCGCCTGCCAGCGCACGACCGGCGGCGTCCCGTTCCTCGTGCGCGAGCTCGTCGCGGCGCTGTGCGAGGAGGGCGTGGAGCCGACGGCCGCCGAGGCCCAGCGCGTCGAGGCGCTCGGCGCGCGCACCATCGGACGGGCCATGCTCGTGCGCCTCGGCCGCCTGCCCCCGGTCGCCGCCCGCCTGGCCCAGGCGGTGGCGGTGCTCGAGACCGCCGAGCTCGTGCAGGCCGCAGACCTCGCCGGCGTCGATGCCGAGGCGGCGGCCGAGGCCGCCGACCTCCTGGTCGCCGCGAACATCCTCGGCCCGCGGCGGCCGCTGACCTTCGTGCACCCGATCGTGCGCGCGGGCATCCTCGAGGAGGTCCCCCCGGCCGAGCGCATGCGCGCCCACCGCCGGGCCGCCGAGCTGCTCGCGGTCCGCGAGGACAGCGGCGAGCGCGTGGCGGAGCACCTGCTCGCGACCGAGCCCGCCGGCGACCCGTGGACGGTGGCGCGCCTGACCGATGCGGCGCGCGACGCCGCCCGCCGCGGCGCGCCCGAGTCGGCGGCCAGCTACCTGCGCCGCGTCCTGGCCGAGCCGCCGGCGCCCGGTGCGCGCGCCCGGATACTGCTCGAGCTCGGCGTGGCCGAGGCGACGGCCGGCCAGCCCGAGGGCGAGGCCCACCTGCGCGAGGCGCTCGATGCCGCCGGCGACGACGACGTCCGCCTCGGCGCCGCGCTCGTGCTCGCCCACGTCCTGGGCCGCGGCGAGCGGATCCCCGCGGCGATCGAGGTCATCGATCTGGCGGCCGCGAGGCTCGCCGATGGGCGCGGGCGCGCTCGCGTGCTGCTGGAGTCGATGGCGACGGGCGCGGGGATGCTCGACGCCGCGACGGCGCCCCGCCTGGCCTCGCGCATGCGGGCCATCCGCCGCGCCGCCGACCACGCGCAGGTGCCCCGCGAGGTCCTGGCCGTGGCGGCGCTCGTCGCCGTGCACGCCAACGAGCCGGCCACGACCTGCATCGCGCTCGCGCAGCGGGCGCTCGCCGCCGGGCCGCGGATCGTCCCCGAGCCGACCGACCTCCCCTGGTTCGCGCAGGCGACCATCGCGCTCGTGTGGGCCGACGCGCACGCCGAGGCGCAGGGTCCACTCGACGCGGGCGTCGCCGAGAGCCGGGCGACGGGCGACCCCGCCCTCTTCGGCATGAGCCTGTCCCAGCGCGCGTGGCTGCTGCTGCGCCTCGGCGACCTGCAGGGCGCCGAGGGCGACGCCCGCACGGTGCTCGAGGCGGCCGATCTGGCGGCGCCGGCGCTCTATCGCAAGCTGGCGGCGGCCATCCTCGTCAACGCCTCGGTCGAGCAGGGCGAGCTCGATCAGGCGCAGAGCGTCCTCGACGGATTCGGGCTCGACGAGGCCGCGCGCACGCAGACCTCGGCCGTGCTGCGCCTCGCCCGCGGGCGCCTGCGCCTGGCCCAGGGCCATCCCGGCGAGGCTCTGGCCGACATCCTGGCGGCGGGCAGGATCGTCACCGCCACTGGGTCGACGTGCCCGGGCTACCTGGCCTGGCGCTCGGGCGCCGCGCTCGCCCACGCCGCGTTGGACGAGCGCGAGGAAGGCCTGCGGCTGGCGATGGAGGAGGTCGAGCTCGCGCGCGCCTTCGGCGGCCAGCGCACGCTCGGGGTCGCGCTGCGCGCCGCCGGGGTGGTGGCCGGCGGGGCAGAGGGCGAGGCGCTCCTGCGCGAGGCCGTGGGCTGCCTGGAACGCTCGGGCGTCGTGCTCGAGCGCGCGCGGGCGCTCGCCGAGCTCGGGGTGCTGGTGCGCGCGGCCGGCCGGCGCTCGCAGGCGCGATCGATGCTGCGCGAAGCGCTCGACGTGGCCCACCACGCAGGCGCCGCGCCGCTGGCCGACCTCGCAGAGGCCGAGCTACGCGCCACGGGCGCCAAGCCGCGGCGCGTCGCCCTGAGCGGCGTCGAGGCGCTGACGGCGAGCGAGCGGCGCGTGGCCGAGCTGGCGGGCGACGGCCTCACGAACCGCGAGATCGCGCAGGCCCTGTTCGTCACGATGCGGACGGTCGAGGGTCACCTGACGCGCGTCTTCGCCAAGCTCGCCCTGCGCTCGCGAGACGAGCTGCCCGAGGTCCTGCGCGCGCCGCCGTAGCACGGGCGCGGCGCCGTGGCACGCGGGACGTCGAGCGCGAGCTCGACGACGCCTCCGCCGGCCCCGAGCAGGCTGAAGCCGAGCCTGTCGAGCAGCGACCGCGCGCGCAGGTTGTCGGCCAGCGTTGTCCCCGTCAGGCGCGTGATGCCGTTCGCGCGTGCGCGCTCGACGACGCGCATGGCGAGGGCGTGTCCGATGCCCCGGCGCTGCCAGGCGTCGGCGACCGCCAGCGCCATGTCGGCCACCGTGCCGGCCCCGGTCCCCGTGGCGTAGCGCCCGACGCCGACGATGTGCCCGGTCGCCTCGTCGATGACGACGAGCGCCTCGTGGGTCACGTGGTCGACCTCGGTGAGGTACTCGAGCTCGCGCGTGGTCAGCCGGCGCTTGGGCCCCAGGAAGCGGCGATGGCGCGACAGGTCGCTCAAGCGCTCGAACGCGTCGGCGAGCGGTCCGCGGTCGGCGGGGTCGATCGGCCGCACGCGCAGGCGTGCGCCGTCGGCCAGCGTCATCTGGCCGGGCACGGCCTCAGGCCCCGCACGCGCGGGCGACCTGCGCCCGGCCACGGAAGAGACGGCTGTGCAGCGTGCCCTCGGCGATGCCCAGCTCGCGAGCGGCGTCGCCCGCGCGGTAGCCGTGCACGTCGACGAGCACGACGGCCTCGCGGAATCCCCTGGGCAACGCGGCGACCGCGTGGAGCACCTCACGCGCGCGGCGCGCGCTGATCGGGCGGTCCTCGGCGCCGTGGTCGACGGCCTCGAAGTCCTCGGGCATCGCGGTGGTGCGCACGCGGCTGGACGCCGAGCGCAGGCGGCTGAGGTGCGTGTTGCGCACGGCCTGGACGAGGTAGGCGGCCTCGCTGCCGGCCACGGCGCGCGGACGGCGCAGGACGCGCTCGAAGGTGTCCTGGACCAGGTCCTCGGCATCGCCGTGGCGCCCGCAGAGGTGCCGCGCGACCCGCGTCAGCCGGTCCATGTGAGAGGCGAGGCGCTCGGGGTCGAGGGGGCGGGGAGCGGCGAGGGTCGACATGGCAGCCATAGTGCGATTTACGAGGACGTCCGCGCAACGGGGAGCGCCCCCTGTCTTTCCGAGTCCCGCGGCGGATTTCCACGATGCGGGGGTGCGGCTGCCCGCACCACGGTGGCGAGTGCTGCCCGCACTGCGCGGGCGCCAGGTGGCCGCACCTCGCCGGCCGTCGTTCAGTGGGAGACTCGGCGAACGTCAGCGATCGCCCTACTACCATCGCCGACGGAGCGGCCCGGGGCCGGTGCCCCGACCGGCCTTCAAAGCCGGGGGGGCCGTGCGATCACGGCTGGAAGGTTCGACTCCTTCGCCGCTCCGTGGTCGGTTAGGGTCCGGCCGACGTGAAAGCCCCGCCGCTTCACGGGGTCGACCTCCTCCTCGAGCGCGAGCGGGAGCTTCAGTGCATCGACGTTGCGATCGCCGCAGCGCGCCAAGGATCGGGCCGCAGCGTGGTCGTCGAGGGACCGGCCGGGATCGGCAAGTCGGCCGTGCTCGCCGCCGCCCGCGTCGCCACGCAGGACGGCGCGACGCGCTTCCTGCGCGCGCGCGGGGCCGAGCTCGAGCGCGACTTCGCCTTCGGCGTGGTGCGCCAGCTCTTCGAGCCGATGCTGCACGAGGCGACGCCCGCCGAGCGCAGCGACCTGCTGCAGGGCCCGGCGCGGCTGGCGGCGCGGGTCCTCGGCCTGCCCGGCGCCCTGGAGGACGGCGAAGCGCCGGCCGTGGCGCCCGACGCGTCGTTCACCGTCCTGCACGGGCTCTACTGGCTGTGCGCGAACCTGGCCACCGATCAGCTCGTCGTCCTCAGCGTCGACGATGCCCACTGGGCCGACACGTCCTCGCTGCGCTTCCTCACCTACCTCATGCCGCGGCTGGAGGAGCTGAAGATCGCGCTGCTGGTCGCCACGCGCCCGGAGGCCGAGGCCGAGGAGGCGCACCTGCTGGCGACGCTGACCGCCGACCCCCATGCCGAGGTGGTGCACCCCGCGCCGCTCACCGTCGCCGCGGTGGGCCGGCTGGTGCAGGCGCGGCTCGGCGCGGCGCCCGATCCCGTGTTCACCGCGGCCTGCCACCGTGCCACCGGCGGCTCGCCGTTCCTCGTCCGCGAGCTCGTCGAGGCCCTGAGCGTGGCCGGCATGAGCCCCGACGCCCGGACGGCCGCGCGCGTCGAGGCCATCGGCGCGCGCACCGCGCGCCGCTGGATCCAGCTGCGCCTGGGCCGCCTGCCGGCGCCCGCGGCGCGGCTGGCCCGCGCGGTGGCCGTACTCGAGCGCGCCGAGCTGCCCCGCGCGGCGGCCCTCGCCGAGCTCGACGCGGTGCAGGCCGCCGAGGCCGCGGATGCCCTGGTGGCGGCGGGCATCCTCGAGCCCGAGCGCCCGCTGGCGTTCGTGCATCCGCTCGTGCGCGCCGGCGTCTACGAGGACCTCGCCGGCGCCGAACGCTCGCTCGCGCACCGCCGCGCGGCCGAGCTCATGGACGGCGACCCGGCCGGCGAGGAGCACACGGCCGAGCACCTGCTCGCCACCGAGCCGACCGGAGATCCATGGATCGCACAGCGCCTCGTGGACGCCGCGCGCACCGCGGCGCGGCGCGGCGCCCCCGAGTCGGCCGCGGTGCTCCTGCGTCGTGCGCTCGCTGAGCCGCCGTCCGCCGCCGCGCGCCCCGGCCTCCTGCTCGAGCTGGGGATCGCCGAGGCGACGGCCGGGCAGGCGGAGGGAGAGGTCCATCTCAGGGAGGCGCTCGATGTCGCCGGCGACGACACCGACGTGGCCGTCGGGGCGACGCTCGTGCTCGCGCACGCGCTCGGGCGCGCGGAGCGCCTGGAAGACGCGGTCGCGGTCGTCGACCGGACGGCCAGGCTCGTGCGCGACCGCGACGAGCGGACCGCGGGGCAGCTGGAGACGCTGGCCATGATGGCCGGCATGCTCGGCGCCGACACGGCGCCGCCGCTCGGCGCCCGCCTACAGGCCATGCGCCGGCGCGCGGACGACCCCGAGGCCACGCGCGAGGTGCTCGCGGCGTCCGCGCTGCGCGCCGTGTCGGTCAACGAGCCCGCGCAGGTGGGCATCGCGCTCGCGCGGCGTGCGTTCGCGGCGAGCCCGACGGGAGTGCCGCAGGCCACCGACCTGCCCTGGTACGCCCAGGCGTCGATGGCGCTGGTGTGGGCCGACGCCTTCGAGGAGGCAGAGGGCCCGCTCGACGCCGGGCTGGCCGAGGCCCGCGCGACCGGCGACTGCGCGCTCTTCGCTACGAGCATGACGTGGCGCGCGTGGCTGCTGCTGCGCCGCGGCGACCTCCAGGGCGCCGCGGGCGATGCGCGCACCGTGCTCGACGCCGCCGACCTGCCGGCGCCCAGGCTCTACCGCACCATCTCGACGGGGATCCTCGTGAGCGCCCACACCGAGCAGGGCGACCTGGAGACGGCCGAGGCGGTGCTGCGGACTTTCGGGGCGGACGAGCCGACCCGCACCCAGAGCGGGGCGATGCTGCTCCTCGCCCGCGGGCGCCTGCGCGTGGCGCAGCGCCGGCTCGAGGCCGGCCTGGCCGACATCCAGGCGGCCGGCGACATCGCGCTGCGCACCGGCGGTGTGTCGCCCGCCTACCTCGATTGGCGTTCGGCAGCCGCCCTGACCCACCTGGCGCTGGGCGACCGCGAGGCCGCGCTGCGGCTGGCGCGCGAGGAGCTCGAGCTGGCCCGCGCGTTCGGCTCGGCGCGTGTGCTGGGCGCCAGCCTGCGGGTTGCCGGCGTGGTGACGGGCGGTGGCGAGGGCGAGGCGCTCCTGCGCGAGGCGGTGGCGGTGCTCGAGGGCGCCGGGGTTGCGCTCGAGAGCGCCCGGGCGCTCGTCGACCTCGGCTCGCTCCTGCGCCGTTCCAACCGCCGTGCCGAGGCGCGCGCCCTGCTGCGTGAGGGGCTCGACATCGCCCATCGCGCCGGGGCGGTGCGCGTCGCCGACCAGGCCGAGATCGAGCTGCGGGCCACCGGCGCCAAGCCCCGCCGCGCGCGCCTATCCGGCCTGGAGGCCCTCACCGCGAGCGAACGGCGGGTGGCCGAGCTCGCGGCGGACGGCATGACCAACCGCGAGATCGCCCAGGCCCTGTTCGTCACAGCGCGCACCGTCGAGGGCCATCTGACGCACACCTTCCAGAAGCTCGACCTGCGCTCGCGCGAGGATCTCGCGGTGGCGCTCGACGTTCGCTAGCGCCAGGCTCGCTCGTCCGCGTCGCGTTTTGCGCGCCGCGCGACGCAAACAGCATCATCGAGGGAAGGAGTCCCTCCGCCGCGCCCGGCCGGGCCGATTCGGCTTCGCTGTGCTGGATTGGGGTCGCAGGACGACCCCTAGCCAGCACAGCGGTCGATTCTTGGGGCCAGGAGCCCTATTAGTGACCATCCTTCGGGTGGCTCCCCCCCGCGGAGGACGACCGCACGCGGCCGCGCCACCCCGGGACCGCTTCCCCTCGGTGATGCAGTAAGCGCGGCGCACCGCCGCGAACGCCACGCCGAGAAGAGGCGCGCGTAGCATCCCCCCAAATGCCCGAGCCCCCGCCCCCGCGCGTGCGCGAGCGCCTGCGCGATCTGCCCTCGGTCGATCGCCTCGCGACGTCGGTGGCGCGGGCCGAGCTGGCGGACCGGCGCGCGCAGCTGCTGACCGGGGACGCCGACGACGTCGACCTCGTCGCCCGCGCGCGTGAGCGCCTGCGCCCGTCGCTTCGGCGCGTGCTCAACGCCACGGGCGTCGTCGTCCACACGAACCTCGGGCGCGCGCCGCTGGCCGCGAGCGCTGGCGCCGCCGTGGCGGCGGCGGCCCAGGGCTATTCGAACCTCGAGCTCGATCTGGCCACCGGCGAGCGCGGCTCGCGCCACGCGCACGTCGAGGCGCTGCTGCGCGAGGTCACCGGGGCCGACGCCGCGCTGGCGGTCAACAACTGCGCGGCCGCGGTGCTGCTCGCCGCCGCGGCGCTGGCCGGGCCCGGCAGGGAGGTCGTGGTCTCGCGCGGGCAGCTCATCGAGATCGGCGGTGGCTTCCGCATCCCCGAGGTCGTCGCGCAGGCCGGCGCGCGGCTGGTCGAGGTCGGCACCACGAACCGCACGCGGTTGGCCGACTACGCCGCGGCGCTGGGCGAGCGCACCGGGGCGATCCTGCGCGCGCACCCGTCGAACTTCCGCACCGTGGGCTTCACCGAGGAGGTCGAGATCGAGGCGCTGTGCGGGCTCGGCGTGCCCGTCGTCGACGACGTCGGGTCCGGCGTGCTGGCCGACGACCTCGAGCTGCTCGCCGACGAGCCGGCGGTGCGGCGCTCGGTGCGCGCCGGCGCGGCGGTGGTGTGCTTCAGCGCCGACAAGCTGCTGGGCGGGCCGCAGGCCGGGCTGCTGGTCGGCACGCACGCGGCGGTCGACGCGTGCCGGCGCCATCCGCTGGCGCGGGCCGTGCGGATCGACAAGCTCTCGCTCGCGGCGCTGGCGGCGACGCTCGCGCTCTACCGCGACCCCGAGCTCGCGCGCGCCGAGCTGCCCGTGCTGGCCATGCTCGACGCGGACCCCGAGGCGCTCGAGGCCCGCGCCCGGCGGCTGGCCGACCGCTGCGGGGGCGAGGTCGTCGCCGCGACCGCGAAGGTCGGCGGCGGCGCGCTGCCGCTGCTCGAGCTGCCCGGCCCGGCGGTGGCGGTCGACGTCGCGCTGGCCGGTGCGCTGCGTGCCGGCGACCCGCCGGTGGTGGGCCGGATCGCCGACGGACGGCTGCTGCTCGACGTGCGCACGCTGACCGACGAGGAGGCCGACCAGGCAGCCGCCGCCGTGTGCGCCGCGCGCGAGGCATGACGCCCCTCACCCTCGGCACCGCCGGCCACATCGACCACGGCAAGACCGCGCTCGTCGCCGCCTTGACCGGCGTCGACACCGACCGCTTACCGGCCGAGAAGGCGCGCGGGATCTCGATCGAGCTGGGCTTCGCGCCGCTCGCCCTGCCCTCGGGACGGCGGCTGTCGGTCGTCGACGTGCCGGGTCACGAGCGCTTCGTGCGCACGATGGTCGCCGGCGCGACCGGGATCGACCTCTACCTCATGGTCGTCGCCGCCGACGACGGCATGATGCCCCAGACGATCGAGCACGCCGCTGTGCTCGACGCCCTCGGCGTGCACGAGGGCGTCGTCGCGGTGACCAAGGCCGACCTCTCCGACCCCACACGCGCCCGCGGCGAGGCGGCCGAGCTGCTCCCGGGCGCCGTGGTGGTGACGTGCTCGGCGCGCACCGGCGACGGCGTCGCGGACGTGCGCGCGGCGCTCGATCTCGTCGCCGCCCGCCTGTCGGGGCGCGGCGCGGGCGCCGGCGAGCCGCTGCTTCACGTCGACCGGGCGTTCACCATCAAGGGCGCCGGCACCGTCGTCACCGGCACGTTGTGGTCGGGCGCCGTGGCGCCCGGCGACCGCCTGGTCCTGCTGCCGGCGGGCACGGCGGTGCGCGTGCGCTCGGTGCAGGTGCACGACGAGCCCGTCGAGCGCGCCGTCGCGGGCCAGCGCGTCGCCCTCAACCTCGCCGGGGTCGAGCTTCGCGACGTCGCGCGCGGCGACGTCGTCGCCGCCTCGGGAGCGGTGGCGCCCTCCCGGGTGCTCGACTGCGAGCTCGCGCTGCGGGGTGCCCGCCATGGGATGCGCGCGCACGTGCACCACGGCACGCGCGAGACGGCGGCGCGCCTGGCCGACCTCGGCGGCGGGTTGTGGCAGGCGCGCCTGGAGCAACCGCTGCTGGCGCGGGCCGGCGATCGCGTGGTGGTGCGCTCGATCGCGCCGCCGGACACCCTCGGTGGCGGGGTCGTGCTCGACCCTGCCGCGGGCCGCCACGGCCGGCGGGCCGACACGCTGGCGCGCCTGGAGCGGCTGCGCCGCGGCGAGCCCGAACCCGAGCCAGAGCCGCCAGCCGCGCCTCCGGCGCCGCCGGTCCTGGCCGCCCCGGCAGCGCTCGGCGATTCGGCGCTCGCGCTCGAGGAGCGCCTGCGCGCCGCCGGCCACGAGCCGCCGAACGCCGCCGACCTCGATTCGGCCGACCTCGGTGCTCTGCGCGCCGCGGGGCGCGCCGTGCGCGTGGGCCGTGCGATGTACGCGCACCCGGAGGCGCTCGCGGCCGTGCGCGCGAGGGTGGAGGCGGTCATCGCCGCGGACGGCGCGATCACGCTGGCGCGCCTGCGCGACGAGCTGCAGACCTCGCGCAGATTCGCCCAGGCGCTGCTCGAGCACCTCGACGCCGAGCGGGTCACCAAACGGCTGCCCGACGACTCGCGCGTGCTGCGCCGCGGATAAAGAAAGCCGCTGCAGAGCCGAACATCCGGCGGTGAGAGCGTTGTCACGCCTCGGTACCGCCCTGCCCAAGGGCAGGACCCTGCCACCCGCCGTGTGGCGGCGTCGCCATGCCTGGATGTTGCGGCTCCTGTGGGCCCACGCCCTCGGGCTGCTGGCCTGGGGCCTGCTCGTCGGGAACCCGCTGTGGCACGCCGCCGTCGACGCGGTCCCCGTCTTCGTCTGCGGCGCGATCGCCATGCCTACGCGCTTCTCCAAGCGCATGCGCGCGGTCGCGGTGTGCATCGGCCTGCTCACCTCGTCGGCGGTCGTCGTGCACCTCATGAACGGCGCCATCGAGGGCCATTTCCACTTCTTCGTGATGGTCAGCGTCCTGGCCTTGTACGAGGAGTGGTTCCCGTACCTGCTGGCCTTCGCCTTCGTCCTGGGCCACCACGGGCTCATGGGCGCTGTCGATCCCGCCTCGGTCTACAACCATTCCGACGCCGTGGCGCATCCGTGGCGCTGGGCGTCGATCCACGCGCTCTTCATCGGCGCCCTGGGAATCGTCAACGTCCTGCACTGGCGCCTGAACGAGGACGCCCGGGCCGACGCGTTGCACAGCCAGGAGCGCTTCCGCCAGGCCTTCGACGACGCGCCCATCGGCATGGCCCTCGTCGACCTGGACGGGGTCGTCCAGCGCGCCAACGCCGCCCTCTGCGAGCGCGTCGGCGCCGACCCGGCCGGTCGGCCGTTGGCCCACCTCGTCGATGCCGACGATCTCGCCGACCGCCCCTTCCCGGCCGCCAGCGGCGAGATCGAGCTGCGCTACCGCGACGGCAGTGCATGGGGGCTGTGGCGCCACTCGCTGCTCACCGGGCGCGACGGCCGGTCCGAAGCGTGGATCAGCCACTGCATCGACGTCTCCAAGCGCAAGCTCGCCGAGCACGAGCTCTCCTGGCAGGCGCATCACGACGCGCTGACGGGCCTGCCCAACCGCGAGCTCTTCCTCGAGCGCCTCAGCGGCGCCATCGGCCAGGACCGCGGGCGCGTCGCCGTCCTCCTCGTCGACCTCGACGACTTCAAGGTCGTCAACGACTCCCTGGGCCACGGCGCCGGCGATCGCCTGCTCAGCGGGGTGGCCGAGCGCCTGTGCCGCGTCCTGCGCCCCGACGACGTCATCTCCCGCTTCGGCGGCGACGAGTTCACGGTCCTGCTGCCCGGCATCACCAGCGAGAGCTACGCCCTGCAGGTGGCGCAGCGGCTGGCCGAATCGCTGCGCGAGCCGCTCGTGCTCGACGGCGAGCGCCGCTACGTGACCGCCAGCGTCGGCGTCAGCTTCAGCGGGCCAGGCGAGGACGATCCCAACGCCCTGCTGCGCGACGCCGATGCGGCGATGTACCGCGCCAAGGAGCTGGGCAAGTCGCGCTGCGAGGTCTTCGACGACTCGATGCGCCAGCGCGCGCTGGAGCGCCTGGAGCTCGAGAGCGGCCTGCGCCACGCGCTCGACGACGGCGAGCTGCGGCTCGTCTACCAGCCGCTCGTGACGCTGGCCGACGGGCGCCTGACCGGTGTCGAGGCGCTCCTGCGCTGGGACCACCCGGTGTTCGGGATCGTCGCGCCGCTGCGCTTCGTCTCGCTGGCGGAGCGCAACGGGCTCATCATCCCCATCGGAGCGTGGGTCCTGCAGGAGGCGTGCCACCAGCTCGCCGCCTGGGGCGACGAAGCACTCAGCATGTCGGTCAACGTGTCGGCCCGCCAGCTCGGCTCGACCGACCTGGTCAAGATCGTGCGCGCCGTCCTCGAGGAGTCCGGCATCGCGCCGCGCCGGCTGTGCCTGGAGATCACCGAGACGGCGATGATGGCCGACCCCGCCGCGATCGGCGAGACGTTGTCGGCGCTCAAGGAGCTCGGCGTGCGCCTCGCCGTCGACGACTTCGGGGTGGGCCACGCTTCGCTGCGCCAGCTGCGCGCGCTGCTGCCGGTCGACACGCTGAAGATCGACAAGTCGTTCGTGGACGGCATCACCAAGGACGCCGACGACGCCGCCATCGTGGAGGGCGTCGTGCGCCTGGCCCATTCGCTCGGGCTGCAGGCGGTGGCGGAAGGCGTCGAGACGGCCGAGCAGGTCGCGGTGCTCCGCGCCTGGTCGTGCCAAACGGGCCAGGGCTACCACTTCGCGCGGCCCGCCGGGCCCGAGGAGATCGCGCAGATGCTGGCCGTCAGTCCCGCTGTGCGCCGGGCCGCGTAGGCCCCGGGGCTCAGCGTCGATCCCAGCGCTCGCGCAGGTTGCGGCCGGCGCGCTTGGCGCGGCGGACCGTCTTGGCCTGGTCGACGCGCTGGCGCATGCCGCCGCCGGGCGGCGGCAGCTCGGCGGCCTCAGCCGCGGAGATCGTCAGGGTGACCCAGCGCTCGGCGATGCGGGCGACCTCGGGGGCATCGACGAAGCGCTTGCCGTCCTTGGTGTCGATGACGATCCCGTCGAAGATGTGCTCGCGCCCGGTCTCCTGCGCACGACGCACCGTGCCCACCTGCACGCCGTCGGCCGAGCGCACGGGCGTGCCGCGCGGCAGCACCTTGTAGGAGATCGCGTGGCCGTCGTCGTCTGTCACGGTCGGGCAGCATGCCATGCCTCGGTAGCCTGGATCAACGATGACGACCGTCCTGGTCACCGGCGCCACCGACGGCCTCGGCCGGGCGCTTGCCACGCGCCTGGCCGGCGAAGGCGCCACCGTGCTCGCCCACGCGCGCAGCGAGGAGCGCGGCCGCGAAACGCTGGGCGAGCTGCTCGACGGCCCCGGCGACGTGCGGCTCGTGGTCGGCGACCTGGCTTCGCTGCACGCCGTGCGCGCGCTCGCCGACCAGGTCCCCGACCGCCTCGACGTCCTCGTCAACAACGCCGGCATCGGCTTCGCCGGCGGCCGCGAGGAGAGCAAGGACGGCTACGAGCTGCGCTTCGCCGTCAACTACCTGGCGGGCTTCCTGCTCGCGTCGCTCCTGCGCGACCGCCTGGCCGCCTCGCCGCCGGCGCGGATCGTCAACGTCGCCTCCGCCGGGCAGGAGGCGATCGACTTCGACGACGTGATGCTCGAGGACGGCTACGACGGCGCGCGCGCGTACCGCCAGAGCAAGCTCGCGCAGATCATGCACGCGTTCGACCTGGCCGAGGAGCTCGAGGGCAAGGGCGTGACCGCCACGGCGCTACACCCCGCGACCTTCATGGCGACCAAGATGGTCACCGACGCCGGGATCTCGCCGCTCAGCACGGTTCAGGACGGCCTCGAGGCGACCTGGCGCCTCGCCGCCGACCCGGCACTCGAGGGCGTGACCGGCGCCTACTTCAACGGGTCGAGCGAAGCGCGTGCCGACGCGCAGGCCTACGACGCCGATGCGCGCCGGCGCCTGCGCGAGCTGTCAGAGCGCGTCGTCGGCTCGTAGCGGCGTTACGTGCCGTCCCGGGCGGGTACTCTAGCCTCCTAATGAATAAGATTCAACAAGATGTCAGGGTGGCGATCGTCGGCAGCGGCTTCGCCGGGCTGGGGATGGCCATTCGCCTGCGCGAGGCCGGCATCGAGGACTTCGCCGTCCTCGAGCGCGCCCATGACGTCGGCGGTACGTGGCGCGACAACAGCTATCCCGGCTGCGCCTGCGACGTGCCCTCGCACCTGTACTCGTTCTCGTTCGCGCCGAACCCCGAGTGGACGAGCACGTTCTCGCCGCAGCCGGAGATCTGGGACTACCTGCGCGGCTGCGCGCAGCGCTACGGGGTCATGCCGCACATCCGCTTCGGCCACGAGCTGCTCGACGCGGGCTGGGACGAGGACGCCCAGCGCTGGCGCCTTGAGACCTCGCGCGGCAACCTGACGGCCCAGGTCCTCGTACTCGGGACCGGGCCCCTGAGCGCGCCCGCGATCCCCGACCTGCCGGGCCTCGAGCGCTTCGAGGGGACGACCTTCCACTCGGCCGCCTGGGATCACGATCACGACCTCGACGGCGAGCGGGTTGCCGTGGTCGGCACTGGCGCGTCGGCCATCCAGTTCGTCCCCCGGATCCAGCCCCGCGTGGGGCGCCTGCACGTCTTCCAGCGCACGGCCCCGTGGATCATGCCGCGCCCGGACCGTCCGTTGCGGTCGTGGGAGCGGCGCCTGTACCGCGCGCTGCCGGCGGCCCAGCTGCTCATGCGGGCGGGGATCTACTGGGCGCGCGAGAGCTTCGTCCTCGGCTTCCGCCATCCGCGCGCCATGCGCCTCGGCCAGCGCCTCGCGCTGCGCCACGTGCGCCGCCAGGTCGCCGACCCAGAGCTGCGGCGCAAGCTCACGCCGAGCTACCGCATGGGCTGCAAGCGCGTGTTGATCTCCAACGACTACCTGCCGGCGCTGGGGCGCGCGAACGTCGAGGTCGTCACCGACGCCATCCGCGAGGTGCGCCCGCGCTCGATCGTGACCGCGGACGGCAGCGAGCGCGAGGTCGACACGATCGTCTTCGGCACCGGCTTCCACGTCACCGACATGCCCGCGGCCGAGCGCGTGCGCGGCCGCGACGGGCGCTCGCTGGCCGAGGTCTGGGCCGGCAGCCCGCAGGCGCACCTGGGCGCGATGGTCGCCGGCTACCCGAACCTCTTCTTCCTCGTCGGCCCCAACACCGGCCTGGGGCACAACTCGATCGTCTTCATGATCGAGTCGCAGTGCAACTACGTGCTCGACGCCCTGCGCCTGATGGAGGCGGGCGGGGCGGCCGAGCTCGAGGTCCGCCCCGAGGCCCAGGCGGCCTACAACGCGCGCATCCAGGAGCAGATGCGCGGCACGGTATGGACGTCGGGCGGGTGCGCGAGCTGGTACCTCGACGCCCAGGGGCGCAACACGACGCTGTGGCCGACCTTCACCTGGCCCTTCCGTGAGCGCACGCGCAGGCTCGACCCGGCGCACTACGAGCTGCGCGCGCCGCGGGCGGTGCGCGAGGCGGTCGCGGCGTAGGCGCCGCGGCCTTCGTCCGCGTTGCGTGGCGGCGCCGCGCGGCGCAAACAGCATCATCGAGGGAAGGGAGTGTCCCGGCGCCGGTGACGGGTCCCCGGGGCGCGGAGTTCCTGCGCCGTTCGCGTGCGTTTCGCAACACCTTCCACCGGCGGCCAGAGGGGTGGCCCGGATTGTTCATCTGTGAGATGTATTAGCCGGACCACCCCCTCGCTGCCCGCTGAGAGGTGTTGCGAAAGACGCGCAATCGCGTCGAAAGACGCACGCGCCCGAGGAAGACGGCCCGCGCCTCGACCACCGCTGCCTCCCTCTCCCTCGATGATGCAGTTAAGGCGCCGCGCAGCGCGCACAACGCCGCGCGGACGACCAACGACAACCGCCCTCACCCGACCAGCGCCTCCAACGTCGCCGTCGCCCGACCGTCGGCGATCGCGGCTCTGGCCGCGCTCGCGCCGCGCAGCGGCGTCGGCGCGACGCCGGCGGCGAACAGGCGCACGCCGGCGCTGAGCGTGACCGCGGCCTCCACGACCCGCCCGGCCATGCCTGCGAGCGCGGCCCGCGTGAGGGCGGCCGACGCCTCGGCGCCCGGCGCCGGCGCGATGGCGTCGCCGAGCTGCTCGGGCAGCTCCAGAGAGCCGCCGGCGACGTCGGCGACCGGGCGTCCGGGGCGCAGCACGTCGCTGCCCTCCAGGCCGCGGACCGCAACCGCTCGGTGTGCGCCCAGCAGCGCCAGCGCGCCGAGCAGTCGGTCGCGATAGGGATGGTGCGTGTAGCCCACGACGAAGCTCTCGGCGCCGAACCAGTCGACGAGCTTCTCGGCCGAGTGCACGGGCCCGCGCGGCCCGACCTCGTCGCGCAGCTCCGCCAGTGCTGCCCAGCCCGGCAGGGCCTGCGCGGCGTGCACGACGGTCGCCCCTGCGCGGGCGAGCATCGCCTCGGACTCGGCGGGGGAGGGCCGCGAGGGCCCTCCGAGCGCTCCCAGGACGTCGGCCGGGGTGACGCCGAACTTCGGGCCCAGGGCTGTGCCGCAGTGCACGACCACGCCCGCGCCGCAGGCCGCCGCGGCGCAGGCCGCCGCGAGCGACAGGTGTGGCGCCTCGCTGACGCCGTCGTACGCCCCCGCCGTGGCGACGAGTGGTAGGCCCGGGGGCGGGCGCAGCTCCATGGCGACGTCGCGCAGGCCCTGCGCCAGCCCGGCGAGCTCCTCGGGGGTCTCGCCCTTCAGGCGCATGGCGATGAGGAAGGCGCCCGCCTGCGCCGGGCTCACCTCGCCGGCGAGCAGTGCCGCCATCGCCGCGCGCGCCTCGGCGAAGGTCAGCGCGCGCCGCCCGCGCTCGCCGGTGCCGACGGCCTTGATCGTCGCCCGGAAGCCGTCGTAACGCGCGCGCCGTGGGGTGAGCCTCGCGGTGGTCATGCCTCGAAGCGGTAGCCGACGCTGCGCACGGTCTTGATCCGCTGGGCGTGCTCGGCGCCGAGCTTGGCTCGTACGCGGCGCACGTGCACGTCGACGGTGCGCGCGCCGCCGTAGTAGTCGTAGCCCCAGACGCGGCTGAGCAGGGCCTCGCGGCTGAAGACGCGACTGGGATGGGTGGCAAGGAACTTCAAGAGCTCGTACTCCATGTAGGTGAAGTCGATCGGCCTG
>Ga0307278_10000712_pt1 | contig 16289 bp, 12 predicted proteins | sample ER_DNA_117_FD_194482 | JGI IMG/M metagenome (GOLD analysis project Ga0307278, IMG submission 194482) | Bulk soil microbial communities from the East River watershed near Crested Butte, Colorado, United States - ER_DNA_117 | ecosystem: Environmental > Terrestrial > Soil > Floodplain | place... | reverse complement strand
GCACTTTTGAGCTCGTCGGCGAAAGCGACGTCAGGTACGTCGTGGCCGCCTTGGGGATCTTCCTCGCGACGACATGGGTGATGGCGTGGCGCTGGGGAGTGCTTCTCGCGGCCAAGGGCATTCACGAGCCGTTCGGGTGGCTCGTCCGCATGTACTTCGTTGGGTACGCCGCCGGCCAAGTGCTCCCGACCGCCGTCGGTGGCGACGCCGTCCGCATCATCGAGCACGCCCGCCGCCCGCCGGCCGCGAAAGCCGACGCCGCTGCGGCCGTTCTGATGGAGCGAGTCCTCGGCTCCGCGGGCACGCTCATCCTCGTCCCCGTCCGCCATCGCGCGGATCAGATCGGCGTCACCGAACCCGTAGATGCCCGGCGCGCACGCGCTGACAAGCCGTGAACCCGGACAACGAGTCTATCGGTCTGGCCGACGACGAGGAACCGTGGGGGGGCAGGCGCGGCGCGCGCGCCGCGCGCTTCGGGCTCACGACCTGGGCGGTCGTGGTGTGCGCGGTCACGATCGTCGTGTCGATCGGCGGACCCCTCGTCGGTCGCGGCGTGTTCGTGGGGGTCAACCTGATCCGCAGCGACATGCCCTGGCGCGCCGACAGGCCGTCGGACGAGGTGTACCGGCTCCCGCCGCTGCACGACACCGTCGAGCTCGGGGTCCCGCAGCGGACGTTGATCCGCGACACGCTCTTCGACGAGGGCCGGCTGCCGCTGTGGGAGCCGTACGCGAACGGTGGCACCCCGCTCGCATCGCAGCCGAACACCGGGATCTTCTCGCCCGTCAACTGGCCCCTCCTCCTGCTCGGCGTGAAGCTCGGCACCGCGTGGGCCGGGCTCCTACGCCTCGCGCTCGCCGCCGGCGGCACGTTCCTGCTCCTGCGGCGCCTGGGTCTGTCGCGGTTCACCAGTGTGTGCGGCGGGTTCGTCTATTGCACGAGCGGGTTCATCATCTCCTGGAACAACTGGCCGCAGGCCGACCTGGCGGCGCTCATGCCGTGGTTGTTCCTGGTCGCCGACCGGGTGCGCGAGCGGCGGACCCCGCTCGACGTGGCCGCGCTCGCGGTCGTCGTCGCGTCGATGCTCTTCGAGGGCTACCCGCCGCTCATGATCGCGACGTTCTACGCGCTCGCGGGCTTCCTCGTGGTCCGCTGGTGGGAGGCCACCCGGTGGGCGGACGGGCCGACCGTCGGGGAGCGGCTGCGGGCCGCGGTGAAACCGGCCCTGCTCGTCGCGGGTGGCGTCGCGCTCGGCGCCGCGCTCGTCGCGTTCCAGCTCCTCCCGTTCCTGGCCCGCGTCGGCGTGTACGACACCGCGTACCGCGCCGAGAGCGGGGACCGCAACCTCCCGAAGATGGCCCTCCTCACCTCCGTGTTGCCGTGGGGCCAGGGCAGCCCGGCGCACCCCGGGACGGCCATCCCGGTCGACCACGTCACGAACTTCTCGATCATCGAGCAGTTCGTCTTCCTCGGCGCGGCCGCGATGGTGTTCCTGCTGCTCGTGCTCGTGTTCGGGCGTCCCCGCTCCGTGACCGCCGGGGCCTACCGCTACTCGATCGCGGTCATGGTCCTGCTGCTGATGGTGCTGTTCGGCGTGAGCCTCGGACCGCTCGCGATCGGCCAGTGGACCACGGACGCGCTCTACGCGCTGCCCGGCGTGAGCCAGATCCCCCTGCACCGGTGGATCTCGGTGTTGTTGTTCTTCGCCGCGCTCCTGAGCGCGTTCGGGATCGAGCAGTGCCTGACCGCGGACCGCAGCTCGTGGCACCTGACGCGATCGGTGCTCGTGCGGGGCACGGTCCTCCTCGTGGCCGGGGCCTACTTCTTCGTGCCCGCGCTGCGCAGCGAGGCGCAGCTCACCCGCGACACCACCGAATACGTCATGTTCAACGTCACCCACGAGGTCGCGCAGCGGCTGTTCATCCTCCGCAGCGCGATCGTCCCCGCGCTCATCGCCCTGACCACGGTCCTGCTGGTGGTGGTCGTCGTCCGCGGGCACCAGACGTGGCGCCGCGTCGCGATCGGCGCGATCCCGGTGCTGCTCGCGGTCGAAGGGCTGATGGTGACGTCGGTGATGCTCCCGCGGGTCTCCGAGGCGGACTACTACCCCGAGACCGGATCGATCCGGTACCTGCAGGCGCACCTCGGGCACGAGCGCATCGCCCCGTCCGGCCGGGTGCTCTACTTCGGCACCAACGCCATGTACCGGCTGCGCTCGGTCGGCGGGCACTCGTTCGTGCTGCCCGAGTGGCGCGAGCTGTTCGACGTCTTCGGCGACCCGGACAACCCCCCGACGCAGCTCCGGATCCCCGCCCGCGACCTCGACCGCATCGCGTCACCGGCGCTCGACCGTCTCGCGGCGCGCTTCTACGTCACGTCCCCCTTCGAGGTACACGGCCGCCGGGACCCGGCTCCGGCCGCGACGACCACGGTCGCGGTGGGCAACGGGCGCACCGCCGAAGGGCGGATCGCGGGGGGACCGCTCCGCGGGGTCAGCGTGGTCGCCGAAGGCTCCGGCCCGGTCCGGGGCACCGCAGCGTACCTCGAAGTCACCGTGCGCGACGCGCGTGGCCGCGAGGTCGCCACCGGGAGCCAGCGGTACGTCTCCCACGCGTTCACGCGCAAGCGTCTCGTGCCGGTCGCGGCCGAGGACGCCCCCGACGACGGACGGTTCACCGTCGAGGTCGCGCTCGTCTCGGACGCGCCCGATCGGGCGCGCCTCGCCGCCTACGCCGACGGGAGCCTCGCCGTCAGCGCGGTCCGCCCGCGGGAGGACGGGCTCCGGCTCGTGTACGCGGACGCGGGGGCGGCGGTCTACCGACGTCTGGACGCGCTCCCGAGGATCCGCTGGGCCGCGGACGCCATCGTGGAGCCGCGCGCCAAAGCGCGGATCCGCATGCTGGCCGACGGCCGCGTCCCCGACGACACGGTGGTCCTCGACCGACCCGGGCCCGGCGCGTCCGGGAAACCGGCGCGCGTGGTCGTGACGAAGGACGGGGTCGACAGCATCCGCGCCCGCGTCGACGCGGAGGGTGCCGGCTATCTCGTCGTGGCCGACGCGATCCGTGACGGCTGGAAGGCCACCGTCGACGGCCGCGAGGTCGCGCTGCGCAACGCCGACCACGCGCTCGTCGCGATCCCGGTGTCCGCGGGCCGGCACACGGTCGCCCTCCGCGCCGCGCCCCGGGGCTGGCGGGCCGGCATCGCGGTCAGCCTCCTCGCCCTCGTGGTGCTGCTCGCGCTCGTCGGGTGGGGGCTCGTCCGGCGCGCCAGCCGCCGTCGCCTGCGCTCCGTCCTGCCGGTGGAGGAGGGGTCGCCTCAGCTCGAGCCGGAGAAGGTGGGCTCGAAGTAGTCCACCATCCAGCGGGTCGCGTCGATCTTGTCCTCGAGCAGCCGTTCGCGCGCCTGCTGCCCGCGCTCGCGGGGGTCCCAGGCGAACAGCTCCTCGACCGCGGCGACGGCCTGGTCGTAGTCGTCCTCGACGAAGTGGCGCACGTGCCGTACCGACGCTCCTGGTCGTCGGTGTAGCCGCGCCCGGTGGTCGCGATCATGACCGCCGGCACGCCGAGCACCGCGGCCTCGGACGACATCGTGGCCGACTCGCCGACGATCATCTGGGCGTGGCCGAGCAGGTGGTGGATGTCCTCGACCGGGCCCTTCAGCTCGCAGGCGGCGAGATCCTCCGGACGGCTGGGCACCGCAAACGCGGAGAGTGCGGCCAGGTGCGCGAAATTGACGCCGAGGGTTCGAAGCGTGGAGCGCTCTCGCCGGTGGCGAGGCCGTGGCAGGGTCGACTGCTCCGCCAGGGACATTCCTCCTAGTCGGCCGCTGGCGCGGTCTCGGTAGCCAACTCGGCGCGGAAACCCTCGAGGTCGACGATGGTTCCCGTCCGGATGCTTTCCTGGGCGGCGAACATGCACAGGGTGGCGAGGGACGCCTCCTCCCACGTGAGGAGGCTGTTCGGCTCGCCTCGGAGGGCGCGAACGAACTCCTGGAGCTCCTCGGCGTGCCCCATCGACCTTCTGAGGCCCGTTCCGTGGTGTTTCACCTTGCGTCCGTGGACGGTCAGCTTGGCGAAATCGTCCAGCGTCGCAACCTGGCCTCGGCCGAGTACGACGAGGCGTTCGCGCGGCATCCCAGCGGCGCCGCTCTCGTTGAAGACGATGGTCGCCGCCGCGCCCTCGTAGTGGATGTTGACGGCGAAGTTGCAGAGGGTTCGTAGGTCGTCCGGCATCTGCCCGAGTGCACGAGCCATGAGCGAGACGGGGCGCTTTCCGATGAGGAGGTTGCAGATGTCGATGAAGTGCTCGCCCTCGCTGACGAGGCGGCCGCCGCCCTCGACCGGATCCAGGCTCCAGTGGTCCGCCGGCACGAACGCCTCGGTGATCAGATACTCGACGTAGTCGATCGGGCCCTCGATCTCGTCGCGAAGTTTCTTGACGATCGGGGAGTACCGCCGGTTCAGGGCCACCGTGACGAGCAGGGGGCACCCGTCCATCCTCCTCAGGAGGTCGCGGAACTGGTCCAGGCGCGTCACCAACGGCTTCTCGACGAAGACGGACTTCTCCGCGTCGAGCGCCTTGCAGATGTGCTCGTAGTGCTCGGGCTGGCTCGAGCAGATGAGGACGGCGTCCGTGTCAGGGTCGCTCAAGACGTCGTCCACGTCGGTGGAGATCGCCGTGAGGTCGAGGTTGGCCGCGGAGGCGGCCGCGTTGCGGCCGGTCGCGGACGCGATTGCCCTGAGCTCCACCCCCTTCATCGACCGCAGGTTCGGCAGGTGCCGACCGACGACGTGGTTGCCGAACCCCACGAGCGAGAGCCCGATCTTCCCCGACCGCTTGGGCCGGGTGGAAACCTCGATCGTGCGGCGCAGGTCCGGGGCGGTGCCGTACGAAATGAGCGCCGCGACTCCCGGAAGCGTGCCGCCGCGAACCGCGTCGAAGGCCTGCTGGGCGTCATCGACGTCATACACCCCGCCGATGAGCGGCTCGACGGAGACGGCTCCGGTGGAGAGGAGCCGGATTAATTCCTCGAGGTTGCGCTTCTCGGTCCAGCGGACGTAGCCGAAGGGGTAGTCGAGGCGGCCCTTCTCGTACCCCGTGTCGTAGCTGCCCGGCCCGTACGCCCGCGAGTACCTGAGGTCGATCTCGCGGTAGAGGAAGTCCTTCGGATGGATGTCGAGACGCACGTAGCCGATCAGCACCACCCGACCTTGGCGGCGCGTGATCTCCATTGCCGAGTTGATGATCTCGGGGGAGTCGGAGCTCGCGCACACGATCGTCGCGTCGACTCCGTGCTTCCCGGTGAAGTCGAGGATCCGCCGCTTCCACTCGGGATCCGCGGGGTCGACCGCGAGCGAGACGCCGGCCGAGCGAGCGTGCTCGTTTGCGCGCGAGTCGATGTCGATGCCGACGACGACGCAGCCGGCAGCCAGGGCGATGCGGGCGCAGAGCTGGCCGACGAGGCCGAGCCCGTAGACGGCGACGGTCTCCCCGAACTGGACGTCCGCCCGGCGAAGTCCCTGGATCGCGATTCCGCCGACGGTGACGAAGGCGGCATGCCGGAGGTCGACCTCTGCGGGGACCGGCACGACGTGATTGATCGCAGGCGCCGCGACCTCGGCGTGGCCGCTGGCCGCGAACGCCGCAGTATCGCCGACGCGGAATCCCTCCACGTCGCTGCCTACCGCCAGGACCGTGCCGGCTCCGCTGTAGCCGAGCTCCCTCGGCGTGGTCATCTCGTGCCACACCCGGCGAGCGGTCTGCGTGACGCCCGTCGAGAACACGGTCTGCTTCACGACCCGTCGCATCCAGGGGTCGGAGACGGTCTGCTTGACGAGCTCAGCGGGCGTCTTCGACAACGTGCCGAGCTCGGTCCCGGAGCTGATGAGCGAGTAGTGACTCTGAACGAGCACCTGATCCGGCCCCAGATAGGGCACGGGGACGTCGAGGACGTTCACTCGGCCACGACGGTCGATAACCCTGCGGACCACCTGCTTCACCTGGGACCTGCCTTGCGGTCGGCCATGGCGCGGGACCCTACGCGCGAGCCGGCTTCTCGAAGGCGTAGCCGACCCTGCGTCCCAGGTGGCTCGCCGCGCGAAGGGCGCCGAATGCAACCTTGGCGGGCCAGCGCACGAAGAACGGATACCCGGGCAACCAAACCTCCGGTGCGCCAATGCTCGAGGCGAACGCAATCGGCCTGAGGCCGGCCCGCTCGCCCATCCGGCGAATCTCGGGCGGCGAGAAGAGATGAACGTAGCCGTAAGGAAGCGTCTTTTCGCGGGTCATCTTCGACACTCCAGCCGCGTAAGGTAGGCACCACCGATTGGGCACGGTGACGACGACGTGGCCGCCGGGCTTCGTGGTGCGGGCCATCTCGGCGACCGCCTGCTGCCGTGCCTCCGCCGTGGGGATGTGATCGACCGTCGACATCGACACGGCCATGTCGAACCTGTCGTCCTCGAAGGGAAGCTCGCACGCGTCGGCGACTCGAAACGAGAACTTCGCCGCCAGGTCCGGATGAAGCTCCCGCTTGAGGATCGTCTCTGCGGCCCGGAGCGACGGACCGCTCAGGTCGATCGCGACCCAGCTTCCGATCTTCCGGGCGTAGTACAGCTCGTCCACGGGGAACGAGCAGCCGACGTTCAGGACGGACTTCCCCTCGACGCCCACGAGCTCCATCAAGGTGTAGTCGCTCCGCAGCTTCGACCCGAGGTACGTGTGCTGGTCGCGGGGGTCGTTCTGCTCGAACTCGGCGGCCATCGCGTCGTAGGACGCGAGGGCCTTCTCCGAGCGCGATCCGGTCTGGGCGCTGACTTCTGCCATTTCGAGTCTCTACGGGAGGATCCTGAGTCTATGCAACGGGGCCGCGTGGCACGCGCGAGGTGCCCGTGAGTACCATCGCCCGATGTCCGTGAACCGACGTCGCCTGCTCGAAACGGCCGTCCTCGTCGTCGGGCTCGCCGGTCTCGCGATCGTGGTAGCCCGTTCGGCCGACGACGTGCGCGAGCAGGTGCTGCCTAGCCTCGGTGCGCTCGCCGTGGCCTGCCCGCTCGCCCTAGTCTCGATCGTCGCGTCCGGCCGGGCCTGGCTCACGCTCTTTCGCGACCTGCTCGACGACCGCGGCAGTCGCCGCCGGTTCGAGGCCACGTACTACCTCTCCCAGCTGACGAAGTACGTCCCGGCCGGCGGTGTCGTCCAGGCGGCCAGTCAGGTCGGCCTCGCACGAGCCACCGGCGTGCCGCTCGGTCGCGTCGCGCTGGCGTTCCCCGTTTCCGTCATCGGAACGGTGGCGGCCGGCGCCACGCTCGGGGCCGGCGTGGCGCTGGCGGGCGAGCTGACGGGTTGGGCCCGAGCGCTCGCGCTCGTCGGCCTGGCGACGCCGATCCTCCTGCATCGCGGGCTGATGGCCTCCGTGCTCCGCTTCGCCCACCGCTTCGTGCGGCGCGTTCCCGCCCCGGATCGCCTGCCGAGCCAGCGGAGCATCGTCACCTACTACGGGTGGGCGCTTCTCAGCATCGGAGCGACGTCCGGCGCCTACGCCGTCCTCCTCCGATCCTTGAGCGGCGAGGCGAGCCCGGTGATCGTGTTCTTCGCCACGGCGCTGAGCTGGACGCTGGGGTTCCTCGCCCTTCCACTGCCGGCCGGGATCGGTGTCCGCGAGGCGGTCCTCGTCGCAGCCGTCCCCGGTGTCCCAGCCGCCTTGGTGCTGGCGGCCTCCCTCGCCCATCGCCTCCTGGCCCTCGGCGCCGAGCTCGTTGCCGTCCTCGGAAGCAAGGTCGCGGCTCGCGGCAAGGATCCGGCTGAGCCGCCGGCACCCCAGGGGGCGGCGCGGACACCGCTCGCCCGACCATGACAGCCGGCGCCCCCGCGCTGTACGCGGACGTGCTCGACCGGGTACTGGGCACGGCCCGCGCGGTCGACTACGCCGGCTACTCGAAGCACGATGCGCTGAACGCCCCGTGGCTCGAGCGCCTCGCCGGTGAGTCGAGGCTCCGCAGGCTCGCAGCCATCCAGCTCGTCATGAGGTGCCCCGTGCACGTGCGCCCCCTGCTCGGGGTGCGCACCGCGAGGAACCCAAAGGGGATCTCGCTCTTCGCCCGCGCGCTCCTCGCGCGGCACCGGATGACGGGTTCCGACACTGACGCGCGTGAGGCCGCGGAGCTCCTCGACTGGCTTGTCGCGAACTCGTCCACCGAGTTCGGCGGGCAGGCCTGGGGTTATCCATACCCGTGGCAGGACGCTGGGTTCTTCGCGCCGCGCGGCCTTCCAAACCGGGTCGTCACCTCCTTCGTGGGCGAGGCCTTGCTCGATGGGTACGAGACCCTCGGCGAGGCCGGCTACCTGAACGCGGCGTCCGACGTCGCCCAGTTCCTCCTGAACGCGCCGAGGACGCTCTACGAGGACGACGAGCGCCGCTGCGTGAGCTACGTGCCCGACGAGTCCGTTAACTGGATCGTCATGGACGTCTCGGCGCTCGTGGGAGCGTTCGTCGCCCGGCTCGGCGCTCTGCAGGACGGCGCGCGGCTACACGCCGAAGGCGGCCGGCTGGTGCGCTACGTCGTCTCGAAGCAGACGGAGGAAGGCGCGTGGTTCTACGCCGAGCCCCCGTCGGCCAGCCACATCACGCACGACAACTACCATACGGGCTTCATCCTCGACGCGCTCCTCGCGTACGGCCGGGCGACCCGGAGCCCGGAGTTCGACGCCGCCTACCGCCGCGGGATCGACTTCTACGAGCGGCGGCTGTTCCAGGCCGACGGCGCTGCGCGGTTCATGAGCGACCAGAAGTACCCCTTCGACATCCACGGGTGCGCGCAGGGCATTCTCACGTTCTCGCTTCGTCAAGGGCACGATCGCCAGGGTGGCGAGATGGCCCGCCGCGTGCTCGACTGGACGCTGGCGAACATGTTCGACCCCGAGAGCGGCTGGTTCTACTACCAGAAACGTCGTGTCTTCCGGACCAGAATCCGCGAGCTGCGCTGGTGCCAGGGCTGGATGTCGTGGGCTCTGGCCTCCTACCTCGAGCACTGTGGCAGCGAGCCGTGAGGGGGCTGGCCGGCTGCGAGCTCTTCCTCGATCCCGGACGGGGCCGTGCCGAGCGTCTCTACGCGCGCGTGCTCGGAGCACCTGCCAACGGGCTGCGCATCCGGCTGCGCCACGTGCTCCCCGTGGCGGACGGCGACCACAGCGCGATTCTCGACGCCGGGTCGGGCTCGGGGGTCTTCTCGTTCGAGCTCGCGAAGCGGAATCCCCGCGCGCAGGTGCTCGGCGTTGAGCTCGACCCGCAGCTCGTCGAGCGCGCCAACGAGATCGCGCGGCGAGCCGGGCTGGCCAACTGCCGGTTCGAGGCGGGCGACGTCACTCGGCTCGACTTCGACGGCGAGTTCGATCTCGTCGTGAGCGTCGACAACCTCGAGCACGTGGAAGACGACGTGGCCGCGCTGAGGAGGCTCCGACGGGCGCTGCGGCCGGGTGGGACGCTGGTCGTCCATGTCCCGGCGTACGAACGCCGCTGGCTCCTGTTCGGACGCCGGGTCAACTTCGACGTGCCCGGTCACGTCCGGCCCGGGTATCGAGCACACGAGCTTGCCGAGAAGCTCCTGGAGGCCGGGTTCGAGATCGACCGGCAGGTCTACACGTACGGCCCGGTCGAGACCCTGACGAACAACATCTCGTACCTCATCTCGCGAGCCGACCAGCGCAACAAGGTTCTGTACGCCGTCGCCTTTCCGGCCCTGCTCGGGATCTCGTACTTCGGCAAGTTCTCCTCGCCCCGCTGGGGGGCCGGCGTGCTGACCAGGGCACGGCGACCGGTGGAGAACGTCGGTCGGACACCGAGCTGACCGGATGCGAATCCTGATCGACATCCTCCATCCGGCCCACGTCCACTTCTTCCGCCACTTCCACGACCAGATGGCGAGCCGTGGCCACGAGCTGTGCGTCACCGCGCGCGCGAAGGACGGCTCGCTCGAGTTGCTCGAGCGCTTCGGTCTTCCGTACCGTCACCTTTCAAACCAGCGCTTCGGCAAGGCCGGCCTGGCCGTCGAGCTCGCCCAGAGCACGCGGCGTCTGCTCGGGGTGATGCGCGAGTTCCGGCCCGACGTAATGACGGGGATCATGGGCCCCACGATCGCGCTCGCGGGCGCCCTTCGCCGGACGCCCGCGGTCGTCTTCTACGACACCGAGTTCGCCGTGCAGACGAACTGGTTCGTCTATCCGCTTGCTCGCAGCGTCTGCACGCCCGATTGCTACCAAGGGAGGGTGCGCGGGACGCACGTCACCTACGCCGGGTACCACGAGCTCGCGTACCTGCATCCGAACCGGTTCCAACCCGATCCCGGGAGGCTGGAGGCCTTCGGCCTCGCCCCCGACGAGCCGTTCTCGCTCGTCCGCTTCGTCTCGTGGCAGGCGGTTCACGACCGTCGCGAGCGCGGCCTCACGGGGCAGCAAAAGCGCCGCCTGGTCGAGCTGCTCCAGCGCAACGGCCGTGTGCTCGTGTCGTCCGAGGCACCCCTCCCGCCAGACCTCGCGGATCTCGCGCCGACCGGTCCCCTCGAGGACATCCACCATCTGCTCGCGTACGCGCAGATGGTCGTCGGAGAGTCGGCGACGATGTCGTCGGAGGCGGCCGTTCTCGGCGTCCCGGCCGTGTTCATCGCCACGACTGGACGGGGATACATCGACGACGAGGAGAAGCGGTACGGGCTCGTCCGACACTTCACCGAGGACGAGTACGATCGCGCCGTCGAGACAATCGAGCAGATGCTGGCCGACTCGCCGCGCGAGACCGGCCGAAGGGCCCGCGAACGGCTGCTCGGCGACAAGATCGACGTCACCCAATGGATGATCGACTACTTCGAGTCGGGCTTCGCAGCGACGGAGCGCCCCAGTTGAGCGAGGGCTGACGGATCGTGTGCGGGATCGCGGGGACGGTCGGGTTCGGCGACGGGGAGCTCATCAGGGCGATGACCGACTCCGTGGTCCATCGTGGTCCCGACGGGGAGGGCTTCCACGTCGGCGACGGCGTCTGTCTCGGCAGCCGGCGGCTCGCCATCCTGGACATCGAGGGCGGGTGGCAACCGATGACGAACGAGGACGGTTCGGTCGTCGCGGTCTACAACGGCGAGATCTACAACTACCCGCAGCTCCGCGAGCACGTGCTGGCCCGCGGCCACCGTCTCACGACCCGCTGCGACACCGAGCTTCTCGCGCACCTCTACGAGGACGAAGGAATCGGCTTCGCGTCACGGCTCAACGGCATCTTCGCCTTCGCCCTCTTCGACAGGACGCGGCAGAAGATGTTCCTCGTCCGCGACCCGCTCGGCGTGAAGCCGCTGGTCTACACGGTGCGCGATCGCAGGCTCGCGTTCGGATCAGAGGCGAAGGCGGTCCTCGCCAGCGGGCTCGTGGACGCCGAGCTGGACGAGGCGAGCCTCCATCTGACGATGAATCTTCGCTACGTCCCCGGCGAGCGCACGCTCTTCCGGGGGATCCGTCGCCTATCGCCTGGCCACGTGCTCGAGTTCGCGAACGGCGAGCCGCGGATCTCCAGCTACGCCTCCATCGACTGGACGCCGGACGAGAGCCTCGGCGAATCCGACTGGATCGAGGGCATCCGGGCCCACTACCAGGACGCCGTGAAGCGGCAGCTCCAGTCGGACGTCGCGGTCGGGGTATCCCTGTCGGGCGGCATCGACTCGAGCTCGATCGTGGCCATGCTCCGCCGAGTCGAGTCCGGTCCGATCAAGACGTTCACCCTCGGCTTCGACGAGCCCTGGGACGAGCTCGACGACGCCCGCCGCGTCGCGAACACGTTCGGGACGGAGCACCACGAGACGGTGCTCCACGAGCCGGCGCTCTCGTACCTCCGTGACGCGATCCGCCACGCGGAAGAGCCCAAGGTCAACTCGCTCCAGCTCTACCTCCTGCACCGCTTCATCGGCGAGCACGTGAAGGTCGTTCTCTCCGGCCTCGGCGGAGACGAGCTCTTCGCCGGCTACGACTTCTACGGGTACCTCGCACGGACCGCCCGGCTTCGATCCGGCTTGCTGGGCGCAGGAGCCCGGGCCGTCTCGCCGGCCCTCGACTGGGCCGCGCGGCGAGGAGCGGCGATCGGGCGACCCCGGCTCGACCTCTACGTCCGCGGCCTCGAGTGGCTCGCCTCGGCGGACGACGGCGCGCGCCACTACCTGCTGCTCAAGAATGCGTGGGACTTCAACGATGCTCTGCTCCGCCGCGTCTACACCACCGAGTTCCTGGACCGCCTCGGGACGACGACCAGAGAGGGCTTCGACGCCTTCTTCGAGGACGGTCGTGAGACGGCGGCGCAGGCGATGCAGGCGGAGTTCTCCACGAAGATGGTCTCGGATCTCCTGCACAACGAGGACACGATGTCGATGGCCCACTCGGTCGAGTCCCGGGTACCGCTCCTCGACCTCGAGCTCGTGCGCTTCGCGGCACGCATCCCGGACGACGTGCGTTTTCAGGGAGGCCTCAAGGGCTTGCTGAAGAAGGCGCTTCGGGGAGTGCTACCGGACGAGGTCCTGGCCAAGAAGAAGTGGGGCTTCACGTTCGATCCCGTCGAGCAGTACCGGAAGGATCTGCGTCCCACGGCCCTCGACGTGCTCGCTCCGGAACGGCTGCGGCGCTCGGGCGTGTTCAATACCGACTTCGTGCAGAAGGTCTTGGACGCGAAGCCACATCCCCGCCTCCGTTGGCACTACTTCCTGCTCTGGCAGATGATCGGCGTGGAGCTGTGGAGCGAGATCTTCGTCGATCCCGGGCGTTCACTCCCGTCGACCGTCCCGCCGGCCCGGCCGACCGCCGCCGCGGAGGGCGTGTGACCGCATGAGAGCCCCGTCGCGCGAGACCGTGGAGTCGGTACGGGACTTCTGGGAGACCCACGTCAACAACGAGTACTACACCGACGAAGAGCGAGCATCGGAAGCGTACTTCGCGGAGATCGAGGCCAAGCGGTACCGCTGGCACTACCACCTCGTCGATCTCTTCAGGTCATTGGAGGGAAGCCGCGGCTGGTTGCTCGAGGTCGGTAGCGGCATCGGAGTCGACAGCATCCAGCTCGCCCGGTGCGGCTTCGACGTCACGGCCGTCGACCTGACCAGCAGCGCCATCCGCGTCGCACGCAAGTTCGCCGAGCAACGCGGGGTGGCGATCGACTTCCGGCTCGGCAACGCGGAGGGCCTCGACTTCCCGGACGAGAGCTTCGACGCGGTCTATTCCTTCGGCGTGCTCCACCACACGCCCGACATCGACCGGGCGGTGGCCGAGGTCCGGCGCGTGCTGCGGCCGGGAGGGACCGCCTACGTGATGCTCTACCACCGCGACTCGCTCGTAAACCTGGTGCACAAGGTGCTGCGCTTGCCGTACGAGTCCCCGCGCGACCGGAAGGACCGCTGTCCGGTCGTCTACACGTTCAGCCGCAGGGAAGCCAGGCGCCTGTTCGGTGACTTCGCCCACGTGTCGATTCGCGCCGCGTACCCGTTCACGCACGGGTTCGGCCCGCTCGGATCGCGAACGCCGCTGTGGTTCCGGCGCGCGCTCGGCCGCGTCATCGGCTGGCACCTCACGATCACCGCCAAGCGCTAGACACGGTCGGGATGACGGGCGCTTCGGAGCCTCGAGCAGCACGGCGCGGTTGGGGCGCATTCATGGGGGAGGGCTCGCTCCTCTCGGGCCGAGCCGACTGGCTCGCCGTCCTTCCGGCGTTGCTGCTCGCCGTCGCCGCCGGAGCGGCATTCCTCTGGAGGACCCTGGCTTGGGAGCCCGCGGTGAGGGTCGACGGCTGGGCCTACGCTGCTTGGGGGCAGGCACTCATGAGCGGGGACCGTCCTCTCTTCGATCTGGGTGCGACGACCCCCAAGCCGCTGGCCGTCGTCCTCGGCGCCCTCGTCGTGCCTCTTCCACCCGAGCGAGCCTTGGCCGTAGTCGCCGCTCTCGCGCTCGGCGTGCTCGTGGCCGGCCTCTTTGCCGTTGCCCAGCGAGAGGCCGGCGCGGCCGCAGCCGTCGTCGCGGTCGGCGCTTTCGCGGTCGGCGCGCGACTCGATCTCGTCGTCGCCTTCGGCTACATCGACGCCGTCGTGGCGGCGCTGGTCGTGATCGCGATCGCCCTCCGTGGCCGCGTGCGGGTCGCCCCCCTTGTTCTCGCAGGCCTGCTGCGTCCCGAGGCCTGGATCCTCGCGGCCGTCGCCGGCTTCTTGGAGACGAAGGGATCGGTGTGGCGACGAGCGACTGCCGCCTTGGTCGCCGGGGCACTCGCGCCGGCGCTGTGGATTCTCAACGACGTCGTCCTGATGCGGGATCCGCTCGGGACCGTGCACTGGCAGTCGCAGCGGTGGCAAGAGGTGACGAGCGTGGACGTGCCGTGGAGCGACGTGCCGGGCGACTTCTGGGCCGCCTTGACCGGCCAGGCCAACATCGTGCTCGTGCTCGCCGGCCTGATCGGTCTCGCCCTCCACTACTGGAAGGGCCGGCGCCGTGGTCCCACGGACTCATTGCCGCTCGCCGTCGCGATCGTGTGGAGCTCGGTGAGCGCCATAGAGATCCATGCCGGCGGCGTGAACCCTCGCTACCTCCTTCCGCTCGTCGCGGTCCTCGCGTTGGGGTGTGGACTCCTCGTTGCGGAGATCCTCCCGAAGCGCCTACGACCGGGATCGCGCTGGCTCGGCACCGCCTTGGCGGCAGTCGCCGTCGTCCTGGCGACCGCCACGATGGGGCTTGCTCCAGAGGTGTCGAGCCGGATCGAAAGGAACAAGGCGGTCGCGGCGACACGTCCCGCGGTCGAGGCCGTGCTCTCCTGCGGGCGGCTCGGAGTGGCTCGAAGGATTCCGGCGCGGGACGCTATCCCCCAGCTGGCCGCATCCACACGTCGACCCATGTACGACTTCGGGATCTATCGAGGCCGTGGGCGTTTCGCCGCCGTTCTCCACCACACGCGTCGGCCCCGGCCGGCCGATGGCGTCCTGCCGCCCTGGCCGCGCTACGAGACCCCGATGGGACCGCTCGCGGTCGCCCCGTCGTGCAACTCGTTCGGGTAGTCGGAGGCGTCTACCGCTCGAGCTCGCGGCCGGCAGTCATCAGCGTCGACTCGCTGAGGCTGTCCGGCTGCACGCCCAGCTCCAGCTCGATCTTCCTCACACGTTGGAGCGTCCGCTCGGTCAAGACGCGATTGGAGCGGAGCAGCTCCCCGATCACGGCCAGAAGCACGAGCTGCACGGAGAAGATGATGAGGACGGCACCCACGATCAGCGACTGCACGTGCCCCGCAGGCCCTGAATCCGTGAAGTAGAACCAGCCGAAGCGGGCGAAGAGCGCAATGCCCACGAGGCCGGTGATCGCAGCCGGCCACAGGAAAACGGGCAACGGCTCGTACATCACGTAGATCCGAAAGATCGTCCCAATCGAGCGCTTGAGATACCCGGGAATCGATGCGATGAGCCGGGACTCGCGCGCCTTCGGATTCGTCCGGATCGGGACGTGACCGACGCCGAGATCGCTCTTGCCGGCCTGGATGATCGTCTCGAGTGTGTACGTGAAGCGAGAGACGACGTTCAGCCGCAGCGCGGCTTCACGGGTGTAAGCACGGAACCCGGACGTGGTGTCGGGAATATCGGTTTCCGAGGCTTGACGGACGACCCAGGAGCCCCACGACTGGAGGAACTTCTTCATGCGTGAGAACTCGTCCTGTCGCTTTAGGTCGCGCGTACCGATGACCATGTCCGCCTCTCCGGCAAGGATCGGGGCGATGAGTCTCGGAATGTCACTCGCGCGATACTGATTGTCGGCGTCCGTATTGACGATCACATCGGCGCCGAGCTTCATCGCCGCGTCGAGGCCGGCCTGGAAGGCCACCGCGAGACCGCGGTTCGAGCTGAACCGAATGATGTGGTCGACCCCGAGCTCGCGAGCCACCTCAACCGTCCGGTCGGTCGATCCGTCGTCGATGACGAGCCACTCGACTGTGTCGAAGCCTTCGACATCGCGGGGCAGATCGGCGAGGGTCGCCGGGAGCGTGTCCTCCTCGTTCAGGCACGGAATCTGGATGATGAGTTTCATAGTCGCGGCCGACGAGAGTGTAGGTCTTAGGGACGCTTAGATCAGGCTTCGGCCTTCCATGTCGGCCGGCACCGCCTCTCCGAGGAGCGTGAGGAGTGTGGGTGCGATGTCGCGGAGATCCCGTTCTTCGCCGGGGCCGGCCTCGACGCCCTCCGCTGCGAGGAGGTAAAGCCCTTCGGGCGCGTGGTTGGCGTCGTCCGGTCCGGTGTCGTT
>Ga0307278_10000711_pt1 | contig 16291 bp, 11 predicted proteins | sample ER_DNA_117_FD_194482 | JGI IMG/M metagenome (GOLD analysis project Ga0307278, IMG submission 194482) | Bulk soil microbial communities from the East River watershed near Crested Butte, Colorado, United States - ER_DNA_117 | ecosystem: Environmental > Terrestrial > Soil > Floodplain | place... | reverse complement strand
GGGCTGGCCGAGAGTGTTTAGCCATGCTGCAAGCGCGACAAGTGTTTCGTCATCTCCATTTCGGAAACGCTCCACCGCTTGCGCGACATATTCATGGGCCAGTGCCGGATCGTGCTGAACACGCAATTCAAGCGCGCGCAGCTTATGATAAGGCCGGCCTTCCGGATGATTTTCAAGAGCGTTCGCCACCTCGAGTGTCGGCATTGTAGGTCCACCTGAGGCGGGTCGCGGGGTAGGGCCCAGTCCAAACGACAGACTGTCGGCCCCGAAAGCTCGCCACGGGACGAGTCCGTCCGACTGGCGGACATTCGGGGTTCCGGGCGTCGTTTGCGCACTCGCCACGCCGCCAAGCGAAAGAGAAGCATTGTCGCTGGTAGAAGGCGCCGGCGCGCGCGCCTGCTCGCGCGCCAGGAAAACGAGTGCTTCAAGCGACACCGCATTCTTTGGGTCGCGAGCCAGATGTTCGATTCTTTTCCAAGCATCGGCGTAGGGCTGCGAATCACGCGTGGTGACCGACAGGACGAGGATGGCGGCAGAAAGGATATCGTAAGGCTTTGCAAGTTTGTCGGCCAGCGCACGCTCGGCATAATCGACTGCGAGAACTGCATCACTTCGGCGAACGGCAAGTTGACCGGCCAACACGATATCGACAGGCGCTGAGCCAGCTTGCTGCGCAAGCAGCGCCTCAATCTGCGGCGCGGCTGCCGTTAAATCGCCGACTGCAAGAGCAGATCCGGCAAAATCGCGCCGATCTTCGATGGTAAGCAGATGTTGATCGTCAAGCTTCTTCCACCAATCTAACGCTGCGGCAGGCTGTCCCGCGCGCGACAGGAGGCGCCCGATCGCACGCCAGGCTTCCGGTTCGCTTTGGCGCAATTGATACGCGTCGCGCGCTTTGGCATTGGCGTCGCTCCATTGTTTTTTTTCGATCATTGCGAACGCCTGACGCGCAAGGCGACGAGATTGCCAGCCCTTAATTGCTCCGCCAAGCCGGGGAGCGGTGAAGTAGAGGACGGCGGCGAACACCACGATGACCACGGCGGCGAGCAAAAAGAACAACCTCAACCGTCGCGAGCGAAGTTCTTCGAGCGAAGTCAGATCGGGTTCGTGCGTGGCCGGACGAGGGCGTGATTGCTGGCGACGCACGAGAGACGTTTACTACGGCGTGGCGTTGGATGCAATGCGGCCGCCGTCGCGCTTGCCTGCGCTTAGGAGACTGTTGAACTATCAGGACGTGGCAGGCAAGGCCTGGGTAGCGCACCGCGTCTCGCGTGTTGGTGGAGCCTGTCCTGAGCACAGCCGAAGGGGCGTCGCGCCGAAACAGGTTTTTCTTTGAATCTCGTTATCCTGGGAAGCCACGCATTCGCGAGAAAAGTTCGCGATCGCGAGGACGCGCTCGCCAGCACGCGAGACGCGCGCGCTACCCAGAGCGCAACGCTCCGCGCCGGGATGGCAGGAGAGAGCGAATTAACCGGCGGCGCTGATGCCAGCAGAGTCCCATAACGCCAAGCACGCCACCGACGACGGTAGCGGGTTCTGGAACGATCGCGTTAATTTGGAGATTATCAAGATTGGTAACATTAAGTACGTTATTGGTTGTACTCCCAGTGAAACAAACTTCGATCAGGGCGTTGGATGTGTTACCAGCTCCACTTATGTCAAAAGTGTACAGGTGGTAAAGGCCGTCTCGGTTGATGGCGACCAGACCTTCAGGGGTAACGGTAAAGGTAGCGCCGCCATTTGTACTATACTGGACTTCGATTTGGCTGAATTGTGTTCCGTTTCCGAGGCTCTGGAGCGCAAAATTAAGTGAAGCTTGCACATACCCTGTGGTGTTCACGCCGAACCGGAAGCAGTCTATGTTGGCCGTGCCTTGGGTATTACCCCTGAGGGAAAGCGCCGAATTTGTCGTCGGCACGTCCCCCGCGAGTTGATTCAGTGTAGTGCCCACCGCCGGAGTAAGAAGGAGACCTCCAGCCGGAAAGGGATCGGTGGGGGAGTTGAGAATTGTCTGGTTCTGCAGAAAAGGATACATCCCTCCGGGACCTGGTGCAGAGACCGAGGTAAAGGTGAGAGCTTCGAAATTGAAATAGACTACTGCGTCCGCGTCGGCCCTGGGGACGAAAGCCCCGGTGAGCATTAACGCGCCCGCGAATCCACCGAAAAGCCAATGAAATCTCCGAAAACGGACTCGCCCCTTGCGACTCCCTGGCAGAACCGCTAGATCGGGCGGCAAGATTTTCTTAAAATTTCGCGTATTCCCTCCCAAGTTTGAGATTGCGCTCTCTTGTAGCAAGCCGCGCCGGCAGAGCAAGACATTTTTTTTGGATTTTTTTGCGGGGCGGAGGCGCCGCAAACGGCCCGCGCTTCGCCCCGGCTACGGCGTCGCCGGAGAAAGCGAATCAACCAGCGGCGTTAAACGTGCCGTCCTCAAATTTGAAATAGACTAATATGTCCGCGTTCGCCTGGGAACGAAAGCTGGGGTTATCGCCTCATTTTTAAATAAAAAAGGCGAACTGGTATTTCTACCAGCCGCCTTCTAACTATTTATTACTTTCGTTTACGTTATGTAAAACAGGTCCTTTTTTCTTTCTTACTGACAATGGCCCGGGCCGGTTACACCCATGTTGTAGTTTTCCAGGGCGTTTGTGAGCGTACTCGTAGTGCCAGAACTTAGGAATCCGTTGCCAATCGGAGGCACAACCAGTGTGCCAATTAGAGCGCCTGCGCTGGTGACTGCCGATTGAATGGCTGATGGGTTCGCTCCGTTGGCGATGTTGAGCTTTGCCGTGGCCAACTGATGCGCCAGGGCGACCAAACCATTGCCTGCCGCAGGGCGATTCAGGATTTGCAGCAGCTGCGCTTGCGGGTAGTTCAGGGTGCCGAGCATTATGTTTTGGACCGGCCACGTGTTTGGAGAATTTTTCCAATAGCCCTGCGTGTCAGTGCAGCCGCCTGCGCCGCCACCGCATGGAGCTGTGGAGCACTGGCCGTAGCTGAATGGGCTTCGTTGAAACTGGTTGTTTGCGTGCGCAAAAGCGCGAAACGCATACACGGTGTTACAATCCAGCGGCGTATTGCATTCGTTGCTGGTTCCGCAAGCGTCAATCAGAGCGTCGCTAATAGCGATTTGAACCTCGGCATCCGGAGTAAGGTTGTAGTTGATGCACTGAGGCACACCGGAGAAAGCCGCTCCACAAAAGCTATTTCCGTCCGAAGGCCACCTGCCTCCAAGCGCGGCCAGGTCGGCCGCTTTCATCCACTGAACGGAAAAGCCAGCGGGCGTTCCTGTGGCCCCAGCCCTGATCGTCAATGTTATGGACCCGGGTGTCGAGCTGAAGCACAACACGGTTAACGGAGCCAACGGCGGTTTGATTCTGCCATTATTGTTAATACCGCCCTGCGCAGGATTGGAATGGTCAGCCGCGTAGATACCGCTACACGCCACAAGCGCGAGCAGCATTGTTACAGTTTTATGCATATTTATATTCATTTGTTGCTGCTTCTGTCTGGCCAGGGAGAGCGTCTCTTTGATCGGTGGCCCAGCACCTCACATCCTTCTCCGGAAACGGCGTGGCGAAGTTCTCGAAAAAGTTACAAAGGTCCGGACCACAGATTTCTCGGCCTGTTCGCCAGCAGGGTTGCACTCCGCTGGGCAATAACGGCGGACAAGATGTCCGCCAGTCGCACAGGTCGGCACAATGGACGGATTCGTCCTACAGCGTGGCAAGCAGGGACCGTGGCGACAGCGCCAGCGGAAGGTAACAGAAACCGCCGATATGCAGCAGATCGGCGTTCGACCCGTTCGGCCAGCTCACGGCAGGCTATGATGCCCGAGAATCGCAGATCATTCGCTGCCGGGTTGGACTAAGACGACGTTGCGGACCACGGCGCGAAGATGCGATGCCGTGTCCGTCGCCGAAATTATGTGGCCTATTCCTGCTAATCAGCAGACAACGGAGCGATAGGAAGATTGCGTGCATCGCCGTGTGGGCCTTCTTTCTTAGCCGTTACCGCCAGTATAGCAGCGCGCGAACAGCGAGTGCGCCGGGAGGCTCAGAGCCTGTCGCGCGCGCGCACGAATCGCCGGCGCTGCGTGTAACCGAGCGCGGCCAAGGCGAGCGCGCCTCCGATCCATGTGCCCGGCTCGGGCACGGCAATTGCCGTAAGCACGATGTCATTGCCATCGCCGCCGGCGTAATCGATTGAGAAAGTGTAAGGCCCGCTGGTGACCGAACTGCCTTGCGCAAATGTGCCCGTGACGGCGCCCGCGCTGACTTTCTCCACAATGGTAAATGCCTGCCCGATTGATAATGTTGTGCCAACAGTGACCACAAGATTGCTGCCGCCGATAGTGACACCACCTGTCGTCACATTTAGTCGGTCATAACCGCTGCCCGCGGTGGTGCCGTTAATATCCACGAGAAAATTGGAGGTAGGTGCCAGTGTGAGCGCGCCAATGCTTAGAATTGCGGTCGTAGCGCCGCCGTTTCCGGGAGCAATGTTCGCTAGTGCATTGACAGTGACGCTGCCTCCGATTGTTCCCGTTCCACCAAGCGTGGTGCCGCTATTGTTCACGGTAACGGCACCGGTGGCCGACGATTGGTTTCCATTGATCAGGAGCGTGCCTGCGTTCACGGTGGTTGTGCCGGCGTAGGTGTTGGCGCCGCTTAATGTCCACTCTCCGGTGCCGCTCTTTGTCAACGCGACTGTTGGCACGCCACCTAATCCATTGCCGGAAATAATGCCCGTCACCAAACCGTTTCCACTCCCGCCCAGCGCCAGGGTTTTAGTCGTTACAGTTCCAGTTCCTGCCGTGGAGGGAGAGATGCCACCCGCGACTGTCAGAAGTTGACCTAGCGCTGTGCTGTTATTGGTGAGGCTGATGGTCGATGTCGTGCTACGACTAGTGCCCAAAACTATGCTCGCGTTGATGGTCTCATTGTTAGTGACGGTGCTATTAATAGTGATTGCTCCAGAATCATTCAGTGTGAGTGTCTGGCTGCCGACGGCCCCGCTTCCAATGGTGTAGGGGGCAGCGCTCGATGTATCGAACAGGATCGTCATAACGGTGACGCCTGTGCCGAGGTTGAGCGTGGTATTACCATTACCCGCATTGTTGAACGTTGCGGTATCCCCGCTTCCCGGAGGGCCGCCGAGTGTCCAATTGAGGAGGTTTGCCCAAGTCGAGCTTAGCGTGCCGATCCACGTCGCGCTTGCCGCGGGCGCGGAAGGCGCGGCCTCTTTCCCTGTGTGTGCGGGGGCGCTGGAATCTGTTGGCGCGGTCGCCGCTGCCGACGAGAGTAAGGTATCAGTGGCAGTAGCGTTGCTTATGATTGTGCCGCCTGTGCCGGCCTTGGCTAATCCCGATTTGCCCGCGCCAGACGAGTGATTAATAATTAGGCGGGAATAGACGCCGTTTTTATCCCCTGTGCCGGCTAGGGAGCCTTTATTCGTGCCCCTCTTCGTGCCCGTCGCCTGACTGAAAATTCTTCTGCCCGCGTCAGTCGACGCGCTGGCCAGCGTCCCTCTGTGCTGAGAGCCAGTGGGACCAACGGTGGATGGATCGCTTGTTTCTTGCGTTCTGGCCGAGTCAAAGTTCAACGTCCGCGCAATCAAGCTGACGGAATTTAGCGTGGCCCTGGGAGCGAATAGCAAAAGCCCCGCGCCGACCGCTCCGCTCGCGATGAACGTGACAATTGTGATCGTAACAGTGGTTGCGATTCTGCCGCGCAAAATTTTTCTGCGGCTAGTTTTCAAGCGGTGCCAGAGCTCCAATTGGTTGTGGTGTTCCAGGCTGACGGGCTGCCAGCCGGCCCCCCGATCCAGGATTTTTCCGTCGCGAAGGCTTTGTTAGCCCGAACACTGCAAAAGCGATCAGCAAACAACGCGGTCTTGCGTATGTTCGTTCCCTGGAATCGCGGAAAAACCGGCATGCGGATGGAGGCGAATGGGGTTGTCAATCCATCTTGTAACAGCTCCGGCTTCTGAGCAAGACATTTACGCAATATTTGGGAAAATTCTCTTTAGGGGGGCAGTGGACTGGACGAGAGCAGACAGAATTTATGGGATTAACGGAGAACGCCTTTTCCGAGGTGGCCCGATTTATAAATCCTCTCGAACAGATCTGGATCAGAGCAGATTCGCAATCAGCGCCTGTTCCTCCGGTAGCAATTTGTCGACAGGAATCTGCGCCGCTTCGGCGCGAGCGCCATCAGCGGCATTGGTCGTTGCTAGAATTGCCGCATGCACAGCGAGCGCTGACGGCGTCACTACGCGCTTCGGGACATTGATGCCTGCATAAACTTGCAGTGCTTCCGCGGCGCGACCTTGCCACAGTCGCGCCAGTGCGAGGAGCGTGCGGTGCGGCAGACTCGCCGGCTCGCGCTCAATTAATTTCTCGGCGAGCTGCTCGATCGCGTTTATTTCATCAACATGTTCTTCGCCATTGGACGGCGGAAGCAGTAGCAGACGCGTGTAAGCTTCATCGTTTTGAATGGCGGGATCGTTGGGCCAAAGCGCGAGCATGTCGGCGAGGACAGCGTGCATTTTTTTTGTGTCGCGGCTTGCCTGCGCCAGCCGCAGCCGGCCATCCTGTGCGACGCGCAACTTAGGCGACACCGTGGCGGCACCATTATAGGCGGCGTCGGCGATTTGGGCGTTTCCGTTTTTCTCCGCATACTGCGCGAGTGTCGTTAACTTTAGCACGTCGCCTCCTGCGGCTTCGAGCGCGCGCTGCCAATTATTTCCAGCGGCGGTTTTTTCGCCGAGTTGGCCGGTGCAACGTGCGAGATACATGGCCTGTACCGCCGGATCGAGCGGGAAACGTTCGCTCCCGAGCAGTTGTTTGATTTCATTCCAGCGGCCAAGCGCGCCGAGCGCATCGAGGCGTTGTAAAAAAAGGTCGCGCGATTGCAACGCTTTTTCGAGCGGGATCGTGTCGATTTCGCGTCGATATTCGCCTTTGCCATTCAACCACGCCGCAAGCGCGACAAGATCGGCGAGAGCGGCGTCTTTCCAATCGGCGATCGCGCGCGCGATCAGGTGCTCGCGCTGCGTCGGAGTCGCGTGTCCGCGCAGATCGAACGCGAGAAGTTTAGGCTGTGCCTTTGCCAGCGGATGATTTTCCAGCGCGCGGGCGAGATCGCCAGCCTCGTTCCTGGCCAAATCGCTTGAATCAGTGGAAGTGGAGAGCGCGTTCTGCGCGAGAACGACAAGCGCAGCAAGCGACGTCTCGGTTTTTGAATCGGCTAATTTCTTCAAGCGCGTGAGAGCATTTGCTCGCTCGGTCTGGTTGTCGCCCGCAAGCGCAAGCTCCAGCAACGTTGCTCGGAACCGCTCGCTCTCTGTCGTGCGCGGATCAGCTACGATTTTCTCCAGGTAAGGCTTTGCTTCTTCGCCTAGATTTTTTTGAACTGAGAGTTGGGCAGCGAGCAGCCAATCGACCGGTTCCGCGTGCGAGCTCATCAGCTCGCGGACCGAGGCATCCGCGCGCGACGTGTCGCCGGCAATAATCGCGATCATCGCTTCGTCACGCACATCCTCACGGGTCAGTGACGTTTTGCCGGCGAGCTGTTTCCAGAACTCGAGCGCCTCTGGCTGATGGGTGCGCGAAAGGAAACGGGCTACGGCGCGCAATGCTTGCGGCTCGGTCGGGCGCAACTGATAGGCCGCAACTGCCTCACCGCGTGCATCGATCCATTGCTCTTTATTGATGAGAGTAAACGCGCGTTGTGCGTGGCGACGCGCCTGCCACGCCTTGATCGCGTTCATCACCGGATGCCCGCCGAAAAATCCGGCGATAAGCACGAGCACGAGTAGGAACACGAGCACGACGATACGGCGTTGCTTTCGGCGTTTGAGCCGCAGCTCTTCGGTCGTGAGCATGAAATCGCCAGAAGCCATGAATTAAAAAAGAGAAAGTAGAAATTAGAATGGAGCCGACATTCTACTTTTCTGCGTGTCGTCCTCTGACGTCTATGTCCTACTTTCTACTCTCGATCTTTATTAGCTGTGGCAAAGATCGCGCAAAACGCGCCTCGACCTGGTCCAGATCAGTCGGTCCGCGACTCAGAACTATGAATTCCATTACTTGCTGGCCAAGATGGCGACGTCCTTCGATCACCGTGCGAAGACGCTCGGCACGCGTCCATGACGAACGACTCCCCGACATTTGCGGCAGTTTCGAGCCGGCAGCGGAAGGGCTAGCGGCGCGATCTTCCCATAAACAATAGAACGCGTGGGCGACTTGCTGGTTGGGATTTTCGCGACCGCCATGGCGAAATTCGAAATGACGAAACGGAAGCGCAAGCGAGCCATCGACCGGATAATTACGTACTCCTGTGTCGGCAACCTGGGTCCAGCCCACCGCAGGCAAGCAGACATCCGGTCGGTGCAAATTTGCCAGAAGAGCGCTATTTCGGCCAGGATTCCAGCGGAAAAAGTACACAACACAAGTGATAGGTCGCGAGTTCGAAGATTGCGATGTTCCGGGCGAAATCGCAGCGGGCCAAGTCCATGAAGCCGCATGTCCTTCATCGAAACGAAGCTGGCGGCGCACCTCATCGTCGATCTTCAACTGCTGAAAATTGGGTGCGCTCTCCGGCCATTCCACTTCCCACTGTATGCTTGCAACAAGATTGCGCTCGTGCGCGCGATACCAAAGCTGGGCGCCCGCCTCGACCGCGATGATCCAGCAAAACGCTGCAAAAAAGTAGAAACTGGGAACTGCGGATTGATCCGAACCGGGCTGGGATTGATTGCCAATTGCGAGTCGCGGAATCTGACTTCGGATTTCGGATTTTCCGAGCAAATATGCGAGGCCGAATGTGCCAAGAAAAACAATCGCGACGATCGTATAGCCGGCGAGGTCGTGCCAGCGATTGACTTCTGAAATACTTCTGGTGGCCGCAATCCAGACGAGAAAAATTGCGCGCAAAAAATTGGTGCCAAGCGCAATGGCGACCGCACCGATGACCAGCAGAACACGGTGCGAGATCGACAGTCGTTTGAGTTCGCCAAAGAGCAGTCCGATCATGAGCGACGTCTGCAATGAGCGCACACCGCTGCAGGCTTCATTTACGCCTACCAGGCCGTTGGTCACCCGGATCAGGTTTCCTTCCAGTCGCGCAGGAATTCCAAGGAGCGTGATCGTTTCCGCAGCGAACCCAGCGACAAAGCGCATCAGCCCTTGAATAATGGGACCTTCGATTGGTGTTACCCACGGCACCGCGACGAAAATGAATCCGACTGGAAAGGCGAAATGCCGAAGCCACGATCTACCACCCACGCACCATAGATACAAGAGGGTCAGCGTCACGACTGACGCGGTGTGGAGCCAGGCAATTGGGCGCCACTCTGGATTAGCAATTTCAAAAAGACGAACTGGCAGAAGCAACAGAAGCGCGGCGAGGCCGACAAGTACCGCGATTATCGCGGCGGCGCGGTTATTTCGGATTTGGGATTTCGGATTTGGGATTTCCGGAAGTGGCCGATCCTGCCAGCGAAGCCAAAAAAGATAGAGTGCAAAAAAGGGGACGAACCAGCCGTAATTATATTGCTCATTAACCGACCATTCGCCGCTGAGTTGTTGGCAAAGAAGAAACCAAAGCGCCGTCAGCACGACGAGAGCCACCGTCGCAGGGGCAAACAAGTTTTTCAGAGCAGACCGCTCCGTCGATGGGGCTGATCGCACAGCCGTAGCTGGTTGCATGAACGGGCATCTTACCAAATTTGGACGCAAAGCGAACGGAGAATGTTTCCCGCGGAAGTTAGTGATCAGAACAATGCTCGCAGTCTGGATCGTGGCTTCTTATTTCTGTTCGATATTCGGCGTTCGATGTTGGATGTTCGATGTTCATTTTATGATTTCCACTCGCCGAATTCTCGGCATCAAATTCTTCAACGGCGATGTCGATGAAGCGGTCGCGTTGATGGGTCGGCATGGTGGTTTTCTCGTGGCACCCTCAGGGACCTGTTTTGGGCGGCTGCGTGAGGACAAGCCGTATCGGCGCGCCACGCTCGCGGCCGACCTGGCGATCGCTGACAGCGGTTTAATGGTGCTCACGTGGCGCTTGTTGCGACGTGAAAAAGTGCAGCGCGTTTCCGGTCTTAAATATTTAACACGACTCCTGGAAGGGTTGAAAGGCGAGAGGACCGAGCAAGTGTTCTGGATTCTGCCTAGCGCGCGCTCGCGGAAAAAATTGCTCGATTGGTCGTCCCGCAAGGGTTTAACAGTCAAGATCGACAACTGCTATGTCGCGCCGCAGTATGGTTTGGAAATCGAAGATCGACATCTCTTGGCGCTCGTTGAGGAACGCCGCCCGGCGCACGTGGTGGTCGCGATTGGCAGCGGCGCACAGGAAAAGCTCGGATATTATCTTCGCGAAAATCTCTCTTATCGGCCGGCGATTCATTGCACTGGCGCAGCGCTGGGTCTCATCACGGGCGATCAGGTTATCATTCCCGACTGGGCCGACCGCGTTTATCTCGGATGGTTCCTGAGGTTGTTGACCCAGCCTCGAATTTTCATTCCGCGGCTTGTGCGCGCGTTTGAACTCCCCTGGTTGATCTGGAAATACGGTGAAAATTTGCCGGTAGTCAAAGGTCAGATGTCAGAAAGTCAGTAAGCAGAGTTAGAGACGATGTTAGAATGAAGAACCCACATCAACGAAATTCCCTTCGCGCTCGTCGATGCTGGGGTGCTGCGAATCGGACCTAATTATCACCCATGAAAGTGGACGATATTCGCACAATTTTTCGGGCACTAAATGGCGCGGATGTCCATTACCTGATTGTTGGTGGACTAGCCGTTGTGGCACACGGCTATGTCCGGTTCACCCAGGATATCGACCTTGTCATTCAACTGGAACGCGAAAATGTGCTGCGAGCGATGAATGCGCTCACTGCGATCGGTTACCGTCCTTTAATCCCCGTCGATGCCGCACAATTTGCAGACGAAGCGCTGCGGCAACAATGGAGGGATGACAAAGGGATGATCGTTTTTCAAATGTTAAATCCGGAGCGTGAAAGTACGAGGATCGATATTTTCGTCACCGAACCGTTCGTATTTGAGGAAGAATTTGAAAGAGCTAAGCGGCACACGTGGGGTGACCTGCAAGCACCGGTAATTCGGATTGAAGCGTTGATTGCGATGAAACAGACGACCGGCCGGCCGCAAGACCTTGCCGATGCGGCGCTGCTGCGCGATATTTTGGGGCAGCAACGTAACGCAGGGTAAACGTGAATAAACGCGCCTCTCTAAATTCATTGTCACCGGAGGAACGCGTAGTCTGGCGTAGGCACAATCTGCAAACCCTTGCTGAATCGTCTGCTTTGCCCTTTGAGGAGAAGCTGGCGATCCTTGAGGATCTAGAGGAGCTTACAATCGCGATGGGATATGAACGTGATCCTAGCACGGGCCGTCTGCGCAAATCCAACTCATGACCAGGGAGTCGCGATGAATCTGCGCAAGAAATTAACGCGCGAGGAATTCGAGCGCGCACTTGGCCAGTGTAAACCGGAGGACTTCGATGGTCACACCGAGTTCTATCGGCTCACGCCCGAGCAGCGGCTCGAACGGCTATCTCAGGTTGCGACGTTCGTTTACGAGTTCAATGGGAAAGCGGATCCTGGCGCTCGGAACTGACGGAGACAACTACGGCAGTCAGCCGGAAATGGCATCGTCGTCTTTCAACTCTTCATATCTACTTGACACTCATTGCTCGTCATTCTTTTGCGTGCTTTTTGCTTTGAGCATTTTCGCCGTCGCAAGCGGAGCGAATGCGCAAGCAAAAAATGCGGCCGCGAAGACACCGCATCCATCTTCTTCCGCAAAACAAGGCCTGGATTTCTCCGTTGGGACGCGCGGACTCGATTCCCTCTCATTTAACGGACAATCGCTCTTCCGCTCCGCTCAGAGCGGGGAGTTGCAGCCTTGGAAATCTGTTTTCCGTGCGGTGCTGGACGCACTCCTTTCGAATCCATCGCCATCTGTCCAGGTGGCAAAAAAACCGGTGAGCTCAATCGACTTGGCTTATCCATGGGGACACCTCGCGTGCGCCTATGCCAAAAAGGGCGAGACGCTCACAATGCGAATTGAGGTTTCGAATACTGGCGCGCAAGAGCTTGATGAGCTTTCGCTTCGTTTGATGGAACTAGATTTCCCGAGCGCTCCGAACGGAGGCACACTTGAAGCCGGCATGTTTGGCTTCGGCTTCAAAGGGACCATGCATCCTCTGTATCAGTACCCCTCAGTCGCCGATCCGCAGTTCGTTGTCCCGATCGTCCGGGTGGATTTTGGAACCGGCGCGCTCAATTTTTGCAGCGACGATCTCAAGTGTTCCCTCAGCGTGTCGTATTCGACGAATCCACCGGACAAAACCAGCTATCCGTTCATCATCAGTTGCCGCGGCATCAGGCCGGGCGAGACCAAAACTTTCAATATCTCGCTGCGATTTGGGCCCGCGGGTTCGCATGTGCAAGATCTAGCACATGACGTTCTGAACCGTTACGCAGGGAGATATCCGTTCCAAATAAAATGGACAGATCGCCGTCCGATTGGCGCGATTTTTCTCGCGAGTTCGGGAATTAAAGTAGCAACCAATCCGCGCCGCTGGATTCTAAACTCGGGGAAGATCGACATCACTGCTGACGAAGGCAGGGTCGATTTTCGCACGGCGTTGCTCGAACTGGCCGATAACAGCATTAAATTACTAAAGGATGCTAACGCGCAGGGAATGATTACATGGGACCCGGAGGGACAGGAGTTTCTCGAATCCTGCTATTACGGTGATCCTTGCCTGACGTCCACCCTGGCTCCGGAAATGGAATTTAGGAATAGCGGTGAGCGAAGCGTGATCGACGAGTATTTTGAAAAGTTCCGCGCCGCCGGACTAAGAACCGGGATTTGCATTCGTCCGCAACAGATCAGCATGATCGATGGCAAGCCAGTGCAGCAAGCTGCCGATGACGAGCACGCAACACAGATTCTGAAAGAGAAGATTGCGTACGCAAAACGGCGGTGGGGTTGCACACTTTTCTATGTGGATTCAACCGCCACTGTGGATGGCCCAATTAATCCGGACGTCTTTAGGACTGTCGCTGAAGGGTATCCTGATATTCTGTTGATTCCTGAAAATGAATCGATGCGTTACTTCGCGTATTCCGCGCCGTTTAATTCGTATGTGCATCATTACGTCACCTCCACGCCGGCGGGCGTGCGAGCTGTTTACCCAAAAGCATTCAGTGTGCTGATGGCGTCTGATGGTGACCGGCCCGAGGATCACAGCGCTCTCGTAAATGCCGTCCGCAATGGCGACATTCTCCTTTTCAATTGCTGGTATAACAACGCCGGAGCGAAGAAAATCAAAAAGCTCTACGAAGAAGCTTTCGGGGCTGACCACTGACTACTGACCTCTGTTTCTGACTTCCGGACGATGGCTTTTCACGCACTGAAATTGTTCTTGCCCGATCGTCCAGTGCTCACCCGCGTGTGGCGTGGGCCGTTCCGTGGTGCGCGCATCGTGATGAATCCGCGAAATTCGTTGAGGAAAATCTTCGGCCTTTACGAATATGAACTGAATGACTGGATTGAACAGGCGTTGCGTCGCGTCACGCACGTCCTCGATGTCGGCGCGAACGACGGCTACTTTACGTTCGGCTGCGCCGCGGCATTTCGGCGGTTAGGCAAACCCGGCGAAATCATCGCGTTCGAACCAGAAGAGCGTTGCGTTACGCTGTTGCGTGAAAGTCTCGCCACGAGTGCTGTGTCCGGGGTCGGTGACCCCGGTCGCGCTGTTCGCATCCAGATCATCCAGACATTGGTCGGCCGAGAATCGAGACCGGGAATGATAACCCTCGATTCAGTGCGATCGCGTTTCGCTGATTCAAATGATAAAACCGCAACCTTGATCAAGATCGACGTTGAAGGCGCGGAGTTGCATGTCGTAGACGGAGGGCGCTCGTGGCTTCGACCATCAAACCTGTTTGCTATCGAGGTGCACGAAAGACGGCTCCTCCATCAGGTGCGCGCTTTCTTCGCAGAACACGATCTGCGACTTGTGCAGGTGAATCAGCGCCCACTTCCACTGCTGGGTCGCGAGATGCGCCGTGAAAATAATTCGTGGCTCGTGTCGGATCTCGCTAGGCTTGAGTAATGCTGTAGTGGCAGCCGTGTCGGCTGCAGTTCATTCTGTCAAAGCAAGCTTCCGTTTTAAGGAATCGGAGGTTTATACAAATGGCCTGTAAAATCACCGCGAATTATGAGATGACCTCCGGCTGTTGTGCGCGATGAATTCTGATCCCGGTACGGAGCGGCAAGTTGTCGTTGAGGAGGGCACTGTTGACCCTCAGACCATCGGCGTGCCTCAAATACGTCCCATTGGCTCGCGCGAATTCGTCTCCACCCTGATGACCAATGTTGTCATCCAGGCGTGCACGGTTGTTCAGGGAATTTTGGTTGCGCGGTTGCTCGGTCCTGTGGGACGCGGTCAGTTCGCCGCTGCCATTCTTTGGCCCGGAGTCTTCGCAGCTATTGGTGGAATGGGGGTCAGCGTATCGCTCGCTCGCCGGGCCGGACGCGGCGCTGATCTCGCTCGCGTGATCCGGACCGGCTTGTTGCTCACAATGTTGACCGGTACAGTCACAGCCGCGCTCTGCGCCATAGCTATTCCGTGGCTCCTGCCCGGCGATGATACAATCCTCCGGAAAGCTGCGTATGTGTTCGTGCCGTACATTATCTTTAACCAGGTTTCCCTCGCGATGATCGCGATCGATCAGGGTGCCGGCTGGTTTGGTCGGATGAACTGGACGCGGTTGATCGTGAATCCTGTTTATCTTGCGCTTGTCATCGTGCTTTGGCTTGCGGGAATTCGCGATGTTTTTTGGTTCGTCGTGAGCTTGTTAATCGCGGGGGGCGCCGTTGCATTCGCTCGCGTGGGGTTGGCACTTTGGCATGCTCCGATTCCGGGTTCAGTGGAACCCGTAAAGACCGTTTTTGGTGAAGCGCTTCCTTATGGCCTAGCCGGATTACTTGGTGGCGCTACGGGCGCAGCCGACAAAGCGCTGCTGCTTTATCTACTGGGAACAACGCAGCTTGGCTTTTATACAGTTGCTATGACAGCGGCTTCTGTCGTGAACAGCCTCGCGGGAGCGGCGGGGACTGTGACGTTTGGTATGTCCACTCAGGCAAAAGAGCGCGAAGGATTCGATCGGGTCGCGCGAGTATTCCGGTTCACTGCCTGGACATGGGTGCTTGCGGGGGCGGCCGTGGCGATAATTATTCCAGTGATGTTGCCATTACTGTATGGAGCCGCATTCCGTCCGGCGATCTGGCCGGCGATCATTCTGATTCCGGCCGCTGCGCTAGCGGGGCAGGCCAGCATTCTGGAGCATGCAATACAGGCGCAAGGCCGCGCGTTTATTGGCTTGGGAGGAAGAGCGGCTGGTCTTCTGGTAATGATTGCAGTCGGTTGGTCACTTGCGCCGGTGTTCGGTATTCTGGGCGTCGTCTTCGCCGCAATCGGATCCCAGGCCGTCGTTCTTGTCGTTATGATGTTCGCTGCCCGCTGGCATTTTCATCGCGCGTTGTTCAGCGCGCTGCTGCCACGTATCGCTGATCTTCTGGAATTGAAACATCGAGTGCTACATTTTTGAATCGCAATCAAATGGAAAGCAGACGGCCAGCAGACGACAGAGCCTTTGTCTCTGCATTTCGCGGCCGGCGCGACGATTACCAGGTACCAGTTGCTCTGGCTGAAGCCGGCAAGCTCGATCAGTTCATCACGGATTTTTACGTTGAGGGTCCGATGCGGACGTTCGCACGATTGCTGCCGGCGCCGTTAGCCAAAAAGGTTTCAAGCCGCTGGCACAGCGGAATTCCTTCCGGCAAAGTTCGATCTCTCTGGTTGACCACGGCACGCGAACATATTCGGCATGCGTTCGGCATTGCTCACGGTCGAACCTACTCGATCCTAGACGAGCACTATTCGTTAGCCGCCCGGGACCGGGTTAGAAAAACCAAGGGCAATCTCTTTCTTTACAGCCCGTACGCTTGGGAAGCTTTCGCCGCGATGTATTCGCATCAACCTCGAAAAATTCTCTTCCAATTTCACCCACATATCGATTTTGAACGCCGTGTGCTCACTAGGGAACTAAAGGCCGATTCGCAGAGGATGGGTTTGGACGTGAGACAAAACGAGACGGAGTTCTCCGCGTCCACGCGGATCGAGCAGCGAAACAATAGTTGGCAACACGCTGATCTCATCATTTGCGCCAGCAGTTTCACAAGGCA
>Ga0307278_10000710_pt1 | contig 16294 bp, 16 predicted proteins | sample ER_DNA_117_FD_194482 | JGI IMG/M metagenome (GOLD analysis project Ga0307278, IMG submission 194482) | Bulk soil microbial communities from the East River watershed near Crested Butte, Colorado, United States - ER_DNA_117 | ecosystem: Environmental > Terrestrial > Soil > Floodplain | place... | reverse complement strand
GCCCTGCCTGGGCACCCTCCGCTCGACGGCATGCCCGCAGGAGGGGCAGAAAGAATTCCCACGCCAAAGGGATCGAATTGGCTGTTGCCAAGGTCGAAGCAGATAACCGCAGCTGCGCACTTTTGCTGAAATTGCGGCCCATCTGTGGTCGTCTCCCCCATTCGGCTGTTATGACCTGCGCCGCAAGGATTCAATCGGGGGGCGCAGCGACGCCGTGGGGTTGGGAGGGTGATGCCGTGCTCCCAGCAGCTCGCGGTCCGGTTCGATTTCCCGTCTCGCTCAAGACGGCCATTGCCGGCCTGGTCGTCTTCATCCTGGGCGTTCTGCTCGGGGTCGCCACCGGGGGCCCCGACCCGGCCCCGGCCAGGGCGGCCCCGTCGAGCACCGTGACCGCGACCACCTCCAGCCCCAGGGAGGTGGCCCCGCCCGCCTGCCTCGCCGCCATCCGGCAGGGCGACGCCGTGATCCGCCTGCTCGGCGAGGACAACCGGCACGAGATCGGTGTGCGCCGGCTCGGCGAGCTGCTCAAGTCTTACACCGTCGCGGCCCAGACGTGCCGCAAGGAGGCATCCCGCAGATGAGAATCTCCCGGTCCGTGCGGGCGCTGCTGGCCCTCGCCGCGCTGTTCCTGGTCGGTGCCGTCCCCGCCAGTGCCGCCGAGACCCTGGTGCTGACCTGCAAGGTCTGCACCGTGGTGATCGCGACCGGCTCCGGTCTGCCCGCCAGCGAGACCGTGCACCTCACCCTCCACGACGTCACCACCGGCCAGGAGGTCGTGAAGCCGGTCCCGATCCGTACCGACGCCCAGGGCAAGTTCCTCGCCAAGGTCAACGTCGACCTGACCAAGCACCCGTCGCTCGAGTCGAGCGTCTGGAAGCCCAACGGCCAGGTGCTCGTGATCGCGGCCCACAACCGCTTCAACTCGCCCTGCAAGCCGAAGAAGCCGGCCGACACGCTCGCGTTCACAGGCTCCCACGCACCGCAGCTCCTCGGCGGCGGCCTCGCGCTCCTGGTCGTCGGCGGGCTGCTGGTGCTCGTCGCCTCCCGCAGGCGGGCGGCCTGACGCCGAGCGCCTGACCGGCCTGCGGCCGGCCGGAGGTCCCGCGCCCGGTTTGCTCGCCCCACCAGCCGGCTACACACGGCGGGTAGGGAGCAGACCGGGCGCCGCCATGCACGCCACCGGTCCCCTGGGCATGGAGGAAGCATGAGCGTCACCGTACTGATGAACGCCGGCCCGTGGCTCGAGGTACCGCCCCGCAACTATGGCGGCATCGAGAACATGATCGCCTGCCTGATCCCGGAACTGCGCCAGCGCGGCGTCCGCGTGCTGCTCTGCACGGTCGGCGGGTCGACGATCGAGGTCGAGGGCAGGCACGCGTCGTTCCCGGAGGGCCAGTTCCGCCACCTGGGCGCCGCCTACGGACAGGTCGTCGGCATCACCCACGCCCACATGCTGCACGTCCTGGACGAGCTCGGGCGCTACCCGGAGGTCGATCTGATCCACGACCACCTCGAGGTGGTGGGCCCGAGCGTGCTGGCCGCGCTCGGCCCGGAGGCCCCGCCGGTCCTGCAGACGCTCCACTGGGACCTGCGCAAGCACCCGAGCTTCTACGCCGGGTTCGACGGCAGGGGCCGGGTGTTCTTCAACTGCGTCTCGGAGTCCCAGCGCCGCAACGCGCCCCCCGCCCTGCGGGCACAGACCCTCGGGGTCGTGCACCTCGCCGTCCCGGTCGAGGCCTACGAGTTCCAGCCGGCCAAGGGCGACCGCTTCCTCACCCTTGGCCGTTTCACCCACGCCAAGGGCGTCGACACCGCTGCCCGCCTGTGCAAGGAGCTGGGCCTGCCCGTCGACATGGCCGGGCCGGTCGGGGGCGTCCCAGGCCCCGACCAGCTCTTCGGCGCCCTGGACGACGCGGGCAGCCCGCTGCACGACTACGCGGACGTGCGCTACTACCTCGACGCCGTGCGCCCGTTCGAGGACGGCGAGCGCATCCGGTGGATCGGGACCGTCGGCGGCGCCCGGAAGCAGGCCCTGGTCGGCGTGGCCAAGGCGGTGCTCATGCCGATCAGGTGGGACGAGCCGGGCGGTACCGCGGCCATCGAGGCGCTCGCCTGCGGCACGCCGGTGATCGCCCTGCGGCGCGGCGCCCTGGCCGAGATCGTCGAGCACGGGGTGAACGGCTTCCTCGCCGACGACGAGGACGACTTCGCCCGGTGGATGCAACGAGCGGGCGAGATCGACCCGCGGGCGTGCCGGCGGTCGGTCGAGGAGCGCTTCTCGGCCCCGGCCATGGCCGACGCCTACCTCCGGCTGTACGAGCAGGTCCTGGCCCGCACGGGCCGCTTGCCCGTGTGACCGGGCTGCCTGCCCGTGTGACCGGGCTGCCTGCCCGTGTGACCGGGCTGTCGTTTCGCTGCTCGAGCCCCAGACCCGAGACCGGGTCGGACCGGGTCAGCAGGTGAACACGGCCTGGATGACGTGGCGCCGCCGGGCGGCGACGTCGGCGAAGAGCGCGGGCGCGTCGGCCAGGGGGACGAGGTCGGTGACCAGGTGCTCCCGCACCGCCGGGCCGTGGGCGCGGAGCAGGTCCACGGTCTCGGCCGCGAGTCGCCGGCGGTCCCACAGGTGGGCGAGCCCGCGCGGCACCCGCGCGATCTGCGCGCAGCGGATCGACAGGCCATTGTGGTGGAACTCCTCGCCCAGCCGTACCTCCGGGGCCCCGCCCTGGTAGAAGGCGAGGTCCACCACGGTGCCCTGGGGCCGCAGGCTGCGCAGGGCCGTGGCCAGGCTGGCGGTCCGGCCCCGGCACTGGAACACCACGTCGGCACCGGCGTCTCGTGGGTCGTGGCGCCAGCGCTCCTTGGCCAGCAGCCAGGCGCCGCCGCCGGCGTCGTCGACGGCGTCCAAGCCGAGCCGCTCGGCGGCCCGGAGCCGCTCGGGGGTGGCGTCGGCCACGGCCACGGCCGCCGCGCCGTGGTGGCGGGCGAACAGGCCCGTGAGCAGGCCGATGACCCCAGCCCCGGTGACGAGCACGTTCCGCCCGCGGACGCCGTCGCCGAGCTGAAGGATGCCCGGCCCGGCCGCGTCGGCGGCGGCGTGGAGCAGCCCGTTGGCGCAGATCGGCCCCATGTGGGCCACGTAGATGCCGAGCAGCGGGTCGAGGTCGTCGGGCAGGGGTACGAAGCGGTCGGTCGCCGGGTCCACGGTGTGGCCGGTCTTGTGGCCGTAGGCCATGCCGACCACCTCGCCCACGGCGGCCGCGCGGGTCCGGCTCTCGCAGACCCGGCCGACCTCCATGTAGCCGAACGAGCGGATCGGGAACCCCTGGGCCGGCTGGTCGGCGCTGAACACCCCGAGCGCCGGATCCCAGCCCGCGTGGAGGTAGGGGTTGGTGCCCTTGTAATACGTCAGCTCGGTCCCAGCCGACAGCCCGCTGTAGAGGGTCTCGACCCGGAGCTGGCCGTCGGCCAGGGGCGCCTCCTCGTGGCTGGTGAGTGCCAGGCGGCCCGGCGCCTGGATCTCGAGCGCCTCCACCCGCCACGGCCCGCCTGGATGCGCCTCGGCCCGCTCCTGCGCCAGGCGGGCCGGCTCAGGCATGCGCCCGGTCGCCGGCCAGCGGGACGGTACGGCCTTCCTCCACCGACCGGGTGATGGCGCAGGCGAGCCGGTGGGTCCGGAGCGCCTCCTGGTAGGGCACGCGGATGCGGTCGGGGCCGCCGCGCACGGCGTCGACGAAGTCGCGGTCCGGCCGCGGCCTGGCGTCCTCCTTGGCCGGGTGCACGGCCCGGTTCCCGGCGCCGTCCTCCACCACCAGCTCGGTCTCGGACAGCTCCAGGGCCAGCCCCTGGGCGTAGAGCTGGATGCCGGCCCGGTGCAGCCCCTTGAGCAGGTAGGTCGAGGAGACCGTGCCCACCGCTCCGGTAGCGAACCGCAGCGTCGCCGCGGTGACCTCGTCGACGTCGGTGCCCGGGAGCGCGGCCGGGTCGACCCGGGCGCCGGCCGCATGGACCTCGGTCACCTCCCCGACCAGGGCGCGGGCGAGGTCGAGGACGTGGGTGGTCTGCTCGATGGTCTGGCCGCCGGAGCCGTCCTTGCGCACCCACCAGGCCGGCGGGGGGACCTTGTCGAGCCAGTGGCACAGGGCGAGCCGGGCCGGGTTGCCTGCGAGCAGCTCCTGGGCCTGCTCGAAGGTGTCGAGCCAGCGCCAGTGGTAGCCGGCGCAGGTGACCAGGCCGGTGCCGACGAGCCGCTCGGCGATCGACTCGGCCGTGTCGAGGTCGATGGCGAGCGGCTTCTCCACGAAGAAGGGCAGGCCGGCCTCGATCGCGGCCAGCTCGGGTGCGCCGTGGGCGAACGGCGGGACGCACACGTAGAGCGCGTCGAGCCGCTCCCGCTCGAGCATCGGCACCCAGGTGTCGTAGGCGATGGCGCCGGTCTGCGCGGCCAGCAGCCGCGCCCGCTCGGGGGCCGGGTCGGCCACCGCCACCACCCGCACGTCGTCGAAGCCGAGCAGCGTCCGGGCGTGGCGGGTGGCCACCGCGCCCGCGCCCACGAAGCCGATCCTGCTTGCTCTCATGTCTTGGAGGGTCGCCCGCGAACCAAGCCGCCAATCAGTCTGTCCGCGGCGTCGAGGGTCCGGCCGGGTGCCGGGCGCTCCAGCCGCAGAGCCGGCACGGCGTTTGCGGGATCGGGTGAACCGGTTCGCACGGTACGATCGGATCCACCCGATCCGTGAGGTCCGCCATGTCCAGCCCTGCCCGCCGTCCTCCGTCCCGTGTACTGCTCCTGCTGCTCGCCGCCGGCCTGGTCCTGGCGGCCGTGGTGGCCGTCCAGTGGATGGTCGCCGAGCCAGCATCCCGGCCGGGCACCCCCGGGTCGACGGGCCCGATGGCCGGCGGGTCTGGCGGGACAGGCGGGACAGGCGGCACCCAGGCGACCGGGCCAGCGAGCGGGACGGCCGACCAGATCCACTGGTCCTACACCGGGGCCCGGTCGGTCGCGTTCAACTGGCGCGGTTCGGCCTCCGAGCTCCGCTGGGGCCGCACCCCGGCGTACGGCAACGCCGTCACCGGCAAGACCCCGGACCCGTTGCCGCACTCCTCCCCGGGGCCGTTCTGGGAGGCCGTGATCGACGGGCTGGAGCCGGGCACGACCTACCACTACTCGATCGGGGGGCAGCCGGACGGGACCTTCGCCACGGCGCCCACCGGCCCGTTCCGGTTCGACGTGGAAGCCGACATCGGCGACTCGGGCACCTACCCGACCGTGGCGGAGGTGCAGCGGATGATCGCGGCCGACCGGCCCGCCTTCGTGATCGCCTCCGGGGACCTCACCTACGGCGACGACCACGGGCAGGACGCCGTGGACCAGCACTTCAACGACGTCATGGCCTGGAGCCTCGAGGCCGCCTACATGCCGGCGTGGGGCAACCACGAACTGGACGATGGCGACGACCTGCGGAACTACAAGGGCCGCTTCGCCATCGCCAACCCGTCGGCGTCGCCGGAGGCGCCCGCGCTCGGCTGCTGTGGAGAGGACTGGGGCTGGTTCGACGCCGGCGGGGTACGGTTCATCTCCTACCCCGAGCCGTACCGTGGCGCCTGGGCCGCGTGGGAGGCGGCGGCCGGCAAGGTCATGGCCCAGGCCCAGGCCGACCAGGCCATCCGCTTCATCGTCACCTACGGGCACCGGCCGGCGTACTCGACCGGCCACCACCCCGGCGACGAGGACCTGGCCGTGATCCTCGACCGCCTGGGCGAGGCACACCCCAAGTACAAGCTGAACCTCAACGGCCACTCCCACAACTACGAGCGCTTCTCCCCGGTCCACGGCGTCACCCACATCACCGTCACCGGTGGCGGGGCGAGCCTCGAGACCGGCTGGACCTCGACCGACCCGCGGACCGCGTTCCGCGCCATGCACCTGGTCCACGGCCGCGTCCAGGTCCGCCAGGACTCGATCCGCTTCGAGGCGGTCTGCGGGCCGCCGATCAAGCGGCAGGACCGCGACTGCCGGCAGGGCTCGGTGCTGGACTCGGTCGTCATCGGCGCCAGCAAGGCGTAGTCGAGCTGCCCGGATGCGTAGGTTGCAGTAGCTAAAGCTCCCCTCCCTACGTATCGAATCTACGAATGGATGGGGCTGGTCCCTAGGAAGCATGCTGCCGAAAATCGGACTCTCCCCTCAATCCAGTCCCGCTTCACCGCTTCTGTGCGGCTGCTCGACGGCGGCCCCACCGGTCCATAAGGAGCGATTATGCGGCGGTTCGTTCCCGCCTTGCTCAGCGTTGCCCTGGTGCTCCTGGTCGTGTCCGTCGCCGTCCCGTCGGCGCACGCCAAGCCGAACGGCAGGTTCCTGGCCGTGTGCGGGTACAGCCACTCGCGCCCGGACGACCCGATCGTGCGGCCCGGCCAGCCCGGCCGGAGCCACGTGCACGACTTTCTCGGCAACACCACCACGAACGCCTTCTCGACGTACGGGTCGATGACCGGCGCTCCCGGGTCCGCACGGCCAGCGCCGGTGGTGTCGGGGTCCAAGGCGGCCAGTGGGACGGGCGCGCTCGACGCCTACCGGCTGTTCCTGGGGGTGGTCCAAGGTGCCTTCGCGTCGCCGGCCGCCCCGGCCGGGTCGCCGGGTGCTGCGGTCGGGTCGGCGCTTGCCCCGGTCGGGTCGCCGGCCGCGGTCGGGTCGCCGGGTGCATCGGTCGGGTCGCCGGCCGCGGTCAGGCCCGGGGGGCCGCCCGGCGTGCCGGCTACCAGGTGCAGGGCAGAGTCGGGCGACACGGCGAGCTACTGGACCCCGGCCGTCTACCGCAACGGCGTCAAGGTCGACCCGATCGGGTCCGCCACCCGCCAGCAGATCTACTACGACCGCTCCAACCTCCGGCCCGGCACGAAAGTCGAGGTCATCCCGGCCGACCTGCGGGTCAAGGCCGGGGTCAGCACGGCCCGTACCCTGGGCGAGAACCCCAAGGTCGGTCGCGAGATCTACTGGGGCTGCTCGGACAACTCGACCAGCGGCAAGGCCGCGGTGCCGCCGGCGCGCTGCCGGACTGGCATCATCACCCTCCACGTCGGGTTCCCGAACTGCTGGGACGGGGTCCTGACCCACGTCGACGACACTGCCCACCTCGCCTACCCGAAGAGCGGGCGATGCCTGGCCCCGTTCACCCGCGTGCTCCCCAGGGTCATCCTGCGCTGGGAGTACCCGGTCGGGAAGACCACCGGGCTGATCACCCTGTCGTCGGGCTCGCTGGCAACCATCCACGGCGACTTCTGGAACACCTGGCAGCAGGCGCCACTGGCCCGCCTGGTGAACGGGTGCATCAACGCGGGCCGAGACTGCGGCAAGCGGTGAACCGCGAATCGGGCGCCCGGGAACAGCGAGACAGCAAGACGCCCGCCGCGGTCTGTGGCGGGCGTCTTCTCGGAAACGGCTCGGGTGATGGTGACAGGCCGGGACGACCACGGCCGCGCCCGGGGCGGCCCCTCCTCAACGCCCCCGGCGCGGCCGTGGTGACCGCTGCCGACGCCCCCGGGGGACCGGCCCGGGAACCGTCGGCCTGGCTGCCGACACCCGGGGGACCGCCCGGGCGTCGGCGGTGGTGCGTTCTAGCGACCCTGCTTCACGTGGCGGCCGCGGTAGCGCGCGTGCCGACCCCGGTAGCGGAGCGAGCGAGGGCTGACGGACCGAAGCAGCCTGCTCATGGTTTCATCCTTCCGTAACGTCTGTTCTCGGCGTTCACGTAGAGAGGCGCATGGGGGGACGAATCGATACGGGCTCGCGCGCTCCGCGACCTGATCGAGACCTTCTCGTGACCTTGTGCACCGAACCGGCCGAATGGTGCCAGCCGGGCCGAGTGTGCCTCAAGCCCTTCGGGTTGCCGTGACGGGCGCGCTTCAGGCCTTTTGGTGCCAGCCGGGTGCGCCTCAAGCCTTTGGTGCCAGCCGGGTGCGCCTCAGGCCCTTCGGGCCGTGACCCGGTGGACGGAGCCGCCGAGATCGGTGGCGTAGAGCTCGCCCGAGCGGCTCTCCCCGAAGGAGGTGAGGTTGCCCGGGAACCTCCCCACCTGGGCATTCTTCCAGGGCCCGGTCGGCAGGTGGGCCAGGGCCCAGACCTGCCCGCTGCACAGGTCGCCATACAGGTACACGTCGCCGAGGACGGGCCGGTAGGTGCTGCCGCGGTAGCGATACCCGCCGGTGATGCTGCACCTGCCCCCGTTGTGGTCGTACTCGTGGAGCGGCCGGGTGAAGGTGGGGACCCGGCTCGCGCAGTACTCCCCGCCGTAGGCCGCCACGGTGTCGAGCGTCCCCTCGCGGCAGTCCCAGCCGAAGTTGCGGTTGCTGGCGCGCGGGAGGACCACGTTCACCTCCTCGCGGGCGTTCTGGCCGACGTCGGCGATCCAGAGGCTGCCGAAGCGGTCGAAGCTGAAGCGCCATGCGTTGCGCAGGCCGTAGTGCCAGATCTCCGGACGCAGGCTGCGGCTGCGAGCGTAGGGGTTGGTCGGGGGGATGGCGTACGGCTGCCCGCCCTGGGCGTGATCGACGTCGATGCGCAGGATCTTGCCCAGCAGCCGGGTCCGGTTCATCGCGTTGCCGTCCGGGTCGCCGCCGCCACCACCGTCCCCGGTGGAGATGTAGAGGTAGCCGTCAGGCCCGAACGCGAGCTGGCCACCGTTGTGGTTGGCGAAGTCGCGGTGGGCGATGTCGAGGAGCACCCGCTCGGTTCTGGCAGAGGCGGCGTTGCTCCCCGGGCTGGCCTGGAAGCGGGAGACGCGCAGGTCGCCCTGGGCGTCGGTGTAGGCGACGAAGAACCGCCCGTTGCGGCTGAAGCGGGGGTGGAAGGCGATGGAGAACAGGCCGCGCTCGCCGCCGCTGCTCACCCGGCCTCGAATGTCGAGGTACGGGTCGGCGAGCAGGCGGCGCCGGCGGTCGACGACCCTGACCCGGCCGGCCTGCTCGACCACGAACAGGCGGTCGCTCCCGTCGGGGGAGAAGGTGATCGCAACCGGGGCGGTCGCGGTGGCGAAGGGCACGAAGGAGACGCGCACGCCGGCCGGGCCGCCGGCCCGGGCCCGGCCCGCTTCAGGCAAGCCGGCTCCAGGCAGGCCAGCTCCGCGCTCTGCGGGTGGTGGGGCTCCGCGCGCTGCGGGTGGTAGGGTTCCGCGCTCTGCAGGTGGTGGAGCCTCGTGCGCTGCAGGCGGTGGGGCCCCGAGCTCTGGAGGCGGTGCGGCCGGCGCAGCCAGGGGCGCGGCGAGGGCGGCGAGCGTCGCCACCGCCATCGGCAGGAGGCGTCGTCGGGTGAAGGACCGCATGTGCATGAATCCTCCGTGACTCGATAGACCGGATCAAGACGTTTGGCTAGCTTACCGGGTGGTGCGGGCCGCTGCACGGCCAGGCACCGCCTCCGGCGAATCGGCTGGCATGTTCCTGGGCGAATCGGCTGGCACGTGCCTACGGCAAGCGTCAAAGTGGGAGCGGTGAAGCCACCCGGCGACGCCCTGACCTCGACGCGGCCACTTTCGTGGTGAGCATGCTCACCCTGCCCCTGATCGCTGAGCCGGCCCGCGGACGCGGGCCGCGGTCGTCCGCGCCCAGGGACGCGCTGGACGGGCTGGGCGCGTGCGGGACCGGCCCTGGGTGGGCGTGATGCTCGCGCTGGCCAACCCGTTCGCCCGCTGGTGGGTTGGGGTCTGGTACCTCGCAGGTGGGTCTGGGGTCGAGCAGTTCGGCATCCTGTGGGTCACCGCCCAGCAGCGCGACGTGCCGGCCAAGCTGCTCGCCCGCGTGACCTCCCTGGACTACCTGGTCAGCCTGGCGCTGATGCCGGTCGGCTACGCGCTCGCCGGGCCAGCGGCAGACGCGTTCGGGCCGAAGGCCGTCCTCCAGGCCGTCCTCCAAGTCGGCACCGGGGTGCTGGTGGCAAGCACGCTCGCCGTCCTGCCCGTCCCCGTGGTCACCCGGTTCGCCACGCCGTGCCCCTGGGCCGCCCGGGCGGCCGTTCGGAGAGCGGATCCGGTGGAGCGTCGGTGACCAGAGCCAGCTCGGACGAGCGCTGGATGCGGCTCGCCCTCGAGGAGGCGCGGGCTGCGCCCGCGCACGGCGACGTGCCAGTCGGAGCGGTGGTGGTGGGGCTGGACGGCGTGCTGCTCGGGCGCGGTCGCAACCGCCGGGAGGAGGCCACCGACCCCACCGCCCACGCCGAGCTGGAGGCCATGCGCGAGGCTGCGCGCGGCCTCGGGAGCTGGCGGCTCGACGGCTGCACGCTGGTCGTCACCCTGGAGCCGTGCGCGATGTGCGCAGGGGCGGCGGCCCAGGCCCGCCTGGCCCGCCTGGTGTTCGGGGCTGACGACCCGAAGGCGGGCGCGGTCACCTCGCTCTGGGACCTGGTCCGCGACCCCCGCCTGCCCCACCGGATGGAGGTCCACCGCGGGGTGCTGGGCGAGGAGAGCGCTGAGCTGCTGCGCGCCTTCTTCCGCGGCCGCCGGCAGCCCTGAGCGCAGGGCGCTGTGCTCACGCCGTTCGATATACTGCCGGCGGCAAGGTGCCAGAGTGGACGAATGGGACGGTCTCGAAAACCGTTGAGCTCGCAAGGGCTCCATGGGTTCGAATCCCATCCTTGCCGCCCCTGATCTATCCCTTTGGGCCTTCACCCAGCTCAAGACCCCAAATGGGTAGACGTTGCAAGCATCCAACATGGAGCGCGAGCAAGGCGCGCTGGAATGCCTTTGAAGATCCGGCCACCCCCGCTCGGGTAGTCGCACTGCCGGGCAGGTTCGGCTGGCCGCCGCTCGCTCAGCCCGACCAGCCCGACGACCTCGACGCCGACCAGCTCGACGCTCAAGCGGCGCGGGGCGAATGCCGTCGTCACTTGAGCGGAAGCGGACGTAGCCGACGCTCGTCGACCGCGTAGATGAAAGGGCCAGGCTCGGCGCATGCCGCTTCCATGGCGGACAGGTTGTGAAGGAACCGGTTCGTCATCTCCTGGGCTGTTAGGTTCTGCCGTGGGATGCAGAAACAGCGGATCGCATAGCGCTTCACCGCTTGTCGCTCGGCGACGTTGGAACGGATGCTGCGATCCTTCATCAGCACTACCCAGCCACGTCGTCCCGCCTCCTTGAGCCACATCACATCCTTGACTTCCTGGTCGGCAGGGACGCCGTAGTGTTCGGCGAGGGTCACCAAGTGAAGTCCGGCCGCTCGCAGGAGCCCAGGCACCTGGATGCGGCCCAGGCTGCGGTCGAGGAAGCGATCAGGCAGCCCGGCGGGATGCGACACGCAGGGCGTCCTCAAGCTCCGCCGGTGGAACGCCGAACTCCTCGGCGACCATGCCGAGGTCCTCGCCCGCCCAGAACCGCTCCAGCACGTCAGCGACCCTCGCCGCCCCGTGGGCGAAGATGGGCTGGCCGAAGGAGCGCTCAGGGTCAGCGACGACCTTGGCGGACCGATAGTCGGGAAGGCGAATTAGCCGCGCATAACCGTCCGGCCCGTACTCGATACGCTCGAGGTAGTCCTGGATGACCGGAGCGAAGACACGCTGGTTGTTCCGCACGACGACCAGCTCGCGGGTGTCTATCGCCTCTGGGGTGTCGCCGTGCCGCTCGGCGTAATCGTAGAGCACCTCAGCGCCGTCGGTGTACAGCGCTTTGGACGCGAGGGCGTGCTCAAGACCGACGGTCTCGGCGAGGGCTGCGAGGGCCGGTCGGATGCGTTGCATCGTAATGCCCTTGCTGCGAAACGCGGCCAGCACCATCCCTTCCGCCAGCCCGATGAAAGGGATCGTCGGATGGTTCCCGCCGTGGCTTGGCAGAGCAGTCACGATCGGCTCGCCAATGACTGCACGGCGGCCGAGCGGCCGGCGAACATAGCCCTTCGCCCACGTCGTGAACGTTGCGGTTGGCACACCCAAGTACTTGGCGGCCTCCGTCATACGATACAGCGGCACCTCGAAGCGCACGTCGGGTTCGGAGGACCGCCTGGTCATCTCACCGCCCCCTCGCCTGATGCTCGCGGCCAGCCTGCCCGGCTCCTAGCGGTAGGACGGCTAACGGTAGGACGGCTAAGTCTTACACGACTACGCGACAGGCCGGGTAGGGGAAGTCAACTCTGAGACCGACCAGGCGCCACGACCCCGCACAAGGTCGGCCGTGCGCAAGCCAGCTTGGCGGAACGATCGCGTTGAGGGGGACACTCCCCCGTGAACCTGGCTGCTGTACACCGGTACGGGAGTCACATCCATGTGTAAGCACACGGAGGGTCCGGCCCGCTCGCCTTCCAGCCGTTCATAGCATGACAGAGAGACCCGAACCTCCCGCAAGGCCCGGATCATGGCCTACGCGCGGTACCTGACAAGCACGCCAGGTCACGCGCTGTGTCACGAGACGCGTTGCAGCTGGCAGGTACCGGAAGACGGCAGCCTGCTGGAACGGCACACGGGCGCTGGCGGTGAAGACAGACAACCGCCCATCGGCGAGCATGCCCACCTGGGTGGGGAGGCGACTAGGCTGACGGCGAGGTCCGATCGAGCGTGGAGGCGGGTGTGGATCGAGAGCGGGATGGGGGCGCGGTGACCGCCCCGGCGGTCGAGGTGCGCGACCTGGTCAAGCGCTACCCAAAGAGCAAGGTGAACGCCGTCGACGGGGTGTCGTTCACGGTCACCCCGGGCGAGGTCTTCGGTCTGCTCGGGCCGAACGGCGCAGGCAAGACGACCACGGTCGGCATCCTGACCACCCGGGTGCGGCCAAGCGGCGGGGTGGCCCTCGTCGCCGGGGTCGACGTGGGTGCCGACCCGGTGCGCGCCCGTCGCCTGGTCGCGGTCGTCCCCCAGCGCAACAACCTCGACCGCTCCCTGTCGATCCGCCAGAACCTGCTCTTCCACGCCGCCTACCACGGCGTGCCGGCCGCCGAGCGGGGCCACCGAGCCGACGCGCTGCTCGAGGAGTTCGGACTGGCCGACCGGTCCGGCGAGAAGCCCGACATGTTCTCGGGCGGCCAGGCCCAGCGAATCATGGTCGCAAGGGCGCTCATGCACGCGCCGAAGGTGCTCTTCATGGACGAGCCCACCACCGGACTCGACCCGGCCGCCCGGCTGTTCGTCTGGGACCGGGTCCGCGACCTGCGGGCTCGTGGCGTGACGATCGTGCTCACCACCCACGACATGGACGAGGCAGCCGAGCTGGCCGACCGGGTGGGGATTATGGATCGCGGCAGGCTGCTCGCCCTCGACACGCCGGACGGGCTGACCCGCGGGCTGCCAGGCCAGACCACCCTGGAGGTGGCGCTGGCCCCGGCCGACGGAACGTCGCCCGACGACCTGCTGGCCGCGCTCGGCGCCCTCGACGGGGTCGAGCGGGTCGAGCGGGTGGAGGCCGCCCATGCCGGGTCCCCCGCCTTCGCCGGCGGCTGGCCCGGCATGAACGGGCCACCGGCTGGTCCGCCCCCAAGGGGCGGCGGGACGGAGGGCGACGGCCGGCCACGGGAGCTGCGGGCCCGGCTGTACCTCTCGGGTGACGCGCCGCTCATGCTCGCGCCGGTGGCCACGATGCTCGCCGCGCGGGATGCCCAGCTCACCGACGTGAGCATCGGTACCCCCAGCCTGGAGGACGTCTTCATCAGCCTCACCGGGAGGTCGCTGCGGTGAGCGCGACGATCACCCCGGCCACCGCGGCCGAGCCGGCCGCGGTCAGCCAGGTCCGCGTGTTCCTGGCCGTGCTGCGGCGCGACGTCTACGTGACCGCACGAGAGCTGCCCGTGTTCCTCGCCCAGGTCATCCTGCAGCCGCTGTTCCTGCTGTTCGTCTTCGGCAAGGTGCTGACCGACCTCGGCTTCGCCCGCGGCGGCTACACCGAGGTCCTGTTCCCCGGCGTCGTCGCGCTGACCGCCGTGATCACCGCCCTGCAGGGCACCGCCCTGCCGCTGGTGATCGACTTCAGCTTCACCAAGGAAATCGAGGACCGGCTGCTCGCCCCCCTGCCGGTCGGGATGGTGGCGGTCGAGAAGATCGTGTTCGCCGCCATGCGCGCCCTGCTGGCCGCCGTGGTGATGTTCCCGATCGGCATCTGGGTGCTCGGCTCGATCCCGTGGCGGGCCAGCGGTCTGCCTCTGCTCGTCACCATCCTGGTGCTCGGCTCGCTGGTCGGGGCGGCCCTCGGCCTGATCCTGGGGACGGCCGTGCCGCCGAACCGGATCAACGTCATGTTCGCCCTGATCCTCACCCCGCTGCTGTTCACCGGGGCGAGCCAGTACCCGTGGGCGTCGCTCGACCGGCTCCGCTGGTTTCAGGTGGTGACCGCCTTCAACCCGCTCACCTACGTCAGCGAGGGGCTCCGGGCCGCCCTCGAGCCCGCCGTCCCGCACATGCGGCCCTGGATATCGGTGCTGGTCCTGGCCGCCACCCTGGTGGCGTTCACAGCGGTCGGCGTCCGCTTGTTCCTGCGCCGCGCGATCGACTGACCGGGCTAGCCGGCCATGTGATCACGACGAATTGACGCTGCGGGTCCTGGGACTGCCCTGCAAGGCTAGCCGGCCCAGGCGTCCTCACGACCTGCTCGTGGCCTAGGCGTCCTCACCGCCTGCTCGTGGTGCTGTCCACGTGGGCGGTGACGGACCTGCCGCCGGGGTGGCGGTGGCCCTCGCTGGCGTCGCCGGGACGCTGGCACTCGCGACAACATCCGCGCCCGCCGCCAGGGCCCAGGGATGGCCTTCGCGGCCTGAGCCACGACCTGCTGCATCGCGGGCGTTCCGGCAGCCCCCTGGCGCGACGTCACCTGACCCGCGTGAGCACCATCCGGTTGCCGCCCCTCCGGAGGGGCGTAAACTCCCCGGTGGAGGCTTGGCCGAGCGGTCGAAGGCACACGCCTGGAAAGCGTGTAGGGGGGCAACCTCCTCGAGGGTTCGAACCCCTCAGCCTCCGCCACGAGAACAGGTCATCTACCTGCGCGTACGCTGTCGCCGTTCCCGGCTGGTCCGCGCTGGGTCCGCACGCGGTTGACGAGTGCGGCTGTCCGGGCCTGCTTAGAGGACATTCCGGAACTGGTAAGGAGCCGGTTGGAACGACCTACTAAAGAAGTTCGCTCGTTCCTGCGATGTTGTGGCAGCATGGGAGCATGAGACCAACTGCCTACCGCCGCAACGCCCGCGGCCTCCGCGACCGCCAGGCGTTCGAACACGTCCGCATGCAGGCCGGCGCGCTGTTTGCCGCCGGCCGCTCCCAGGCCGAGGTCGCCCGCGAACTCGGCGTCTCCCGGCAAAACGCCAGCCGCTGGCATGCCCACTGGCACGCGGGCGGGCCCGAGGCGCTGCGCAGCGCCGGCCCCACCGGGCAGGCCCCGCGCCTGTCCGAGCCCCAGCTTGCCGCCATCGACCAGGCGCTGCGCGAGGGCGCCCCCGCCCACGGGTTCGACACCGACCACTGGACCCTGGCCCGCGTCGCCACCGTGATCGAGCGGCTGACCGGGGTCGCCTACCACCCCGGGCACGTCTGGAAGCTGCTGCGCTACCGCATGGGCTACCGGCTGCAGCGCCCCGCCCGCCGCGCGGTCGAGCGCGACGAGGCCGCGATCGCCCGCTGGGTCGCCACCGACTGGCCACGGATCCGGCAACAACGCACGTAGACGCCGTGCGGCCGTCGTGTTCTGGGACGAGTCGGGCGTGTCGCTGCTGCCGGTCGTGCGCCGGACCTGGGCGCCGCGCGGGGTCACCCCCGTCATCCGCCACCGGTTCAAGTGGAAGCGGGTGTCGATGGCCGCCGCGCTGTGCTATGGCTCCCGCGGCGGCGGCGCGGCACTGGCCTTCCACCACCAGGCCGACGCCGACGACACCGACAGCCTGATCGGCGCCCTGGGCGAGCTGCGAGGCTTCCTCGGCGGGCAGAAGGCGACCCTGCTGTGGGATGGGCTGCCCGCCCACCGCAGCAAGGTCATGGGGGCCTGGCTGCGTCGTCAGCGGTCCTGGCTGGTCGTCGAACGGCTGCCCGGTTATGCGCCCGAGCTCAACCCCGTCGAGGCGCTGTGGGCCAGCCTCAAGGGGGTGGAGCTGGCCAACCTGGCCGGCGACACCCTCGCCGAGGTCACCGCGGCGGCCGAGCGCGGCGTCGGGCGGATCCGGGGCAGCCCGCATCTGGCCTTCTCGTTCCTGCGTCACTGCGGCCTGTCCCTCTGGTGACCAGCGATCATGTCACCGGAACGGGCGAAGCTCTTTAACGGTAGTTTGTTGAGCTAGGTGGTTGATGAGGGGACAATAGGGGAGGAGCATCATCCCCGCTGAGGTGGTGGTCGCGATGACCAAGCGCCTGGCCTGG
>Ga0307278_10000709_pt1 | contig 16339 bp, 17 predicted proteins | sample ER_DNA_117_FD_194482 | JGI IMG/M metagenome (GOLD analysis project Ga0307278, IMG submission 194482) | Bulk soil microbial communities from the East River watershed near Crested Butte, Colorado, United States - ER_DNA_117 | ecosystem: Environmental > Terrestrial > Soil > Floodplain | place... | reverse complement strand
CCCGTCCCACGGGCTCACCGTCGGCGACGTCGCCCGCATCTACCACGACGACCACGCCCGGGCGCCCCGTCTGCTGGAGGCGCCCGAGCTGGCCGAGGGCTGGAAGGAGTGGGCGGCGAGCCGGGCGGCGGCACGCGCGGCTACGGGCGCGCCTCCAGCACGCGGTTGAATGGGGTCTCGGCGGCGCGGCGGACGCTGCCGAAGCCGGCCTCGGCCAGCAGCTCCCGCAGGCGCGCCTCGGGCACCTGGCTGCCGAGCGCGGGCCTGACGCCACGTCACCGCAGCTCGGCGGCCGACCTCCCACCCTGGGAGCGCAGCCATTCGACCACCTCGCCGGCCCCCTGGGCCTCGGCGATGTCGAGCGGCGTCTGCTCGTTCCAGCCGACCCAGTTGAGGTCGGCGCCACGGTCGCGCAGGTACTCGGCGGTCTGACGCTGTCCACCGTGGCAGGCCTGCCAGAAGGCGTCGGTGACCTCGTCGGGAACGGGCGGGCCGGCGCCCGCGAAGCGTTCCTCGACCCGGTCCAGGAGGCCGAGCGCCGCCGCCTGCCAGAGCGTCGTCCGGGCCCCTCGCTCCAGGAGCCGTCGAGCCGCCCGCCACTGCCCGAACCCGACCGCGTCGGCCAGGGGCGTGCCGCCGCCCAGCACCGCGCCGGGGGCCTCGACGTCGGCGCCGGCGTCGACGAGGGCGTCGAGGACCTCGACGTCGTCGCTGCTGGCTGCCCAGTGCAGCGGCGTCTCGGAGTGTGGGCCGACGAACGGGGCGTTCACGTCGGCGCCGGCCTCGACCAGCGCCGCCATCACCGCGGGCCCGTTGGGGAAATGGCCGGGCCAGTCGGTGGCGATGTGCAGCAGCGTCCGGGCTTCTCCCCCCTCGTCGTCGCCGAGGCGGGCGGTGGCCAGGTCGGGGTGTTCGCGCAGCAGCCGCCGCAGGGCGGCGAGATCGCCGGTCTGGATCGCCTCGGTGACGGCGACGGCCAGGGGCGCATCGGCGGCGAGCGTGGGCATCGTCGGCTCCTCCCAGGCGGACGTGGTGGTCAGCTAGGGTAGCCCACGCCCAGGACCAGCCGGGGACGCCACGGCAGGGCCTCCCGGGGCAGGGCGGCGACGGCGGCGATCGCCTCGCGGCGGACGGCGGCCAGGTCGTCGACCAGGCCGGCCACGCCGACGGTCGCCAGGCGGTAGTCGACGAAGGCGGCGGCGCCCGGCCACGGGAGGTCGACCGCGACCTCGCGGACCTCCGGCCGCAGCCCCGCCTCGGCGAGCAGGGCGTGGACGGCGGCGGGGGAGCCGACCCGCTCGCCGAGCTCGTCGGCGACGGCGCCGGCAACGGTGCGGTCGGCCCCGGCGTGCCTGGTGACCACCTCCATGACGGCGAGCTTCGGTGCGTAAGGCTCCTCCGGCCGGACCCAGGTGAGCAGCCCGACCAGCGGCGCGACCCTGGCCATCTCGGTGACCGCCGCGGCCGGGTCGGGGAAGTGGTTGATGCCGAAGGCGCAGCCCGCCGCCGCGAACGCGCCGTCGCGGAACGGCAGGCGCTCGGCGTCGGCGAGCACGCGCAGCCCGAGCGGGTTGTGGCGGAGCTGGGCGGCCGACAGGTCCAGGGCGACCGCCGCGGGCAGCAGCCGGCCAAGCGCGCCCGACCCGGAGGCGACGTCGAGCACCGGCCCCGCCGCGGCCAGCGCCCTGGCCAGCGGCCGGGCCAGGTAGGCGTGGACGAGCCGGTCGGCGCTGCGGGCGAAGCCGCTCGCCGACGCGTCGTAGGCCTCGGCGAACAGCCGCTTGGTGGCGTCCCCTGCGGGGCTCACGGCGACCACCGCTCCAGGGCGTCGCGGGCGCGCGCGGTCCACCAGGCCAGGTCGGCGCGCTCCCAGGCGCGCACCGCCGGGTCGGGATGCCCGGTGGCGTGCAGCGCCTTGTCCCAGCCGAGGTGGACCAGGCCGCCGAGCAGTGCCAGGCGGAGGGCGTCCTCGTCGTGGCGCTCGCCCTCGGCGGCGCGGAAGTCGTCCAGCACCTGCTCGCGGGTGGCGTCGATGCGGCTGGCGTTGACCGCCAGGTACCAGACGACCTCGACCGCCGGTGGCGCCCAGCCGGTCTGGGTGCCCCAGTCCAGCAGCACCACCCGCTCGCCGAGGAAGCCGACGTTGCCGAGCTTCAGGTCGCCGTGGACCAGGGTGGCGGGGAACCGGGCCAGCTCGGCCGCGAACGGCTCCGGCCGCTCGGCGACGGCCAGCACGGCCTCGGCGACGTCGGCCGGGAGCAGCTCCGGCAGGCGCTCCCAGCCGCGGGCGATCAGCTTGGGGACCTGGTCGGGGCCGCCGGCCTCGCGCCTGGCCGTGGCCGGCGACAGGAACCCGTAGCGGTCGGCGAGCGAGCACAGCGCCACCGGGGGCTCGTCGCGGAAGGCCGCGTGCAGCGCCGCGGCGGCGTCGAGCACCCGGCGGCTGCTGGCCCTCGACAGCCGGGCGGCATCCGGGAGCAGCGCCGCCGACACGTCGCGCATCACCACCACCCAGCCGTCCCCGTCCCGTTCCACGGCGAGGATGGCGTGCTCGATCACGGCGGGGACCCGCCGGAGCAGCCCGGACGACCACAGCGTCGCGACCCGCCCGCCGTCGTCGTGGGTCGCCCGCATGATCCAGTCGGAGGCGGCGCGGACGTGCTTGACCACCACGGCCTCGCCGCCCGCCAGCGTCACCCGCTCCAGCAGGCTGCCGGAGCGGCCGTCGGTGGCGGCCAGCGGCTCCCGGCGGATCGCCCCGGCCAGCATCGAGGTCACCGCGGACTCCTCCCGGGATCGGCGACGGACCAGGGCATCGTGCCAGGCCCGGTTGCAGCCGGGTTGCAGGCCGCCACGGCGGCGGTCAGGCCGAGTCGTCCTCCCCCGGCCGCTGCATGTACCACTCGCGGTAGGAGGCGCAGCGGCCGGCGGCGTCGAAGCGGAGCACGAACAGGTTGTCGTACTCGTCGGCGACGGTGCCGTTGGTATCGAAGTAGCGGCTGTAGCCGTGCGCGACGGCCTGGTCGCCGGCGACCAGCACGGGCTGGTAGCGAGCCTCGTAGGTGCCCTGGTCGTCGCGGTCCTCCAGCCAGGAGGCGACGATCGCCTCGCGGCCCCTGACCGGCTCGTCGAACGGGTTGTAGGCGTAGACGGCGTCCTGGCTGAACAGCGCCCCGATCTCGTCCGGGTCGTAGCTGCCCCAGGCCCTCACGTAACCGTCCAGCCACTCTGCGACCGCCCGCTCGTCCACGGTTCCTCCCCTCGTCCAGCCTTCTGGGCCGGCCGAGCCTATCGTTCCTGGGAGGAGGCCGTGCCGTCGAAGAAGGCGCGGGCCCTGGACCAGGTGTTGGCGCCGACCCGGCGGCCCAGCCGGCGCCCGTCCAGGTCGCCGTCCTCGAAGTGGATGCCGCCGTAGCGGCGGGAGCGGCTGGCCTGGTCGGCGGCGTCGGCGAAGGTCCGGAAGCTGAGCGTCACCGGCCGGGACGGGATGGCGCCCGGCTCGAGCATGGAGCTGCCCGCCGTGATCGTCACCGAGAAGCCGAACCGCTGGCTGCCGGTGAACGAGGCGAGCACCTCGGCCGAGGCGGCGCTGAAGGTGGAGTGCCCAGAGACGTACTCGGCGAACGGCGGGGTGACCACCGCCGGCGGCTGGTAGGGCAGCCAGTCCTCGCCGCTGATGGCCCTGGTGCCCTGCCGGGCCCGCCCCACGCCAGCACCGTCCGGCCCCGGTACAGCTCGCGGACCGCGGTGATCGGGCGGACGCAGGCCCGGTTGGGCCGGCCGCGCTCGTCGACGTGGGCGAGCAAAGCCACCAGCCAGGCGGTGGCCGCGCGCCGGAGCGAGGAGGACGGCACGAGAGAACGCCCCCTTTGTGCTGCAAACGGCGGACCTCCCGCGCTGCACCTCATTCGCGCGACCACTGGCGCCGGTTCACCGTCAGGAGAACACTGGGCCGATGGAGCAGCGTCCCACTCCCAACCGGCTGGCCGACGAGACCAGCCCGTACCTGCTGCAGCACGCCTGGAACCCGGTCGACTGGTACCCGTGGGGGCCGGAGGCGCTGGCGCGGGCCCGGGCCGAGGACAAGCCGATCCTGCTGTCGGTCGGCTACGCCGCCTGCCACTGGTGCCACGTGATGGCGCACGAGTCGTTCGAGGACGCCGAGACGGCCGCGCTCATGAACGAGCACTTCGTGTGCGTCAAGGTCGACCGCGAGGAGCGGCCCGACCTGGACGGCATCTACATGGACGCGGTGCAGGCCATGACCGGGCAGGGCGGCTGGCCGATGACGGTGTTCCTGACCCCGGAGGGCGGCCCGTTCTACGCCGGCACCTACTACCCGAAGCTGGACCGGCCGGGCCTGCCGAGCTTCCGGAAGGTGCTGCTGGCGGTCGCCGACGCCTGGGCCGGGCGGCGCGAGGACGCCCGCCGCCAGGGCGCCAAGCTGGTCGAGCTGATTGGGGGGCGGCAGGCCACGCTGCCCGGCGGCGGCACCGACGGGGACGGCCAGCCCGACGAGACGGTGCTCCGGGAGGCGTTCGAGGGCCTGCGGCGGTCGTTCGACGCCACCTGGGGAGGCTTCGGGCCGGCGCCGAAGTTCCCCCAGCCGATGACCCTCGAGCTGCTCCTGCGCTGCCAGCTCCGCGGCTTCGACGGCGCGCTCGACATGGCCGCGCTGACCCTGGACCGGATGGCCGCCGGCGGCATCTTCGACCAGCTCGGCGGCGGCTTCCACCGCTACTCCACCGACGGGCGCTGGCTGGTCCCCCACTTCGAGAAGATGCTGTACGACAACGCCCAGCTCGTGCGCGTGTACACCCACGCCTGGCAGCTCACCGGTCGCGCCCGCTACCGGGGGATCGCCGGCCGCACCGCCGACTACCTGCTGCGCGAGCTGCGCCACCCGGACGGCGGCTTCTTCTCGTCCCAGGATGCCGACTCCGAGGGGGTCGAGGGCAAGTTCTTCGTCTGGGACCACGACGAGCTGGCCCGCGTCGGCGGCGAGCTGGCCGCGCGCTGGCTGGGCGCCACCCAGCGGGGCAACTGGGAGGGGACCAACGTCCTGTGGACGCCCCACCCCGCCGCGGCGGCGGCGCGGGAGGCCGGCCTGTCGGTCGAGGACCTCGAGCGGGAGGTCGCGGACGCCAGCGCCCGGCTGTTCCAGGCCCGCGAGGCCCGCGTCCACCCGGCAACCGACGACAAGGTGCTGGCCGCCTGGAACGGGCTGGCGATCTCGGCGCTGGCCGAGGCCGGCCGCACCTTCGGGGAGCGGCGCTACCTGGACGCCGCGCTCGCCGCCGCCGAGTTCGTGCTCGGCGCGCTGCGCGGCCCGGACGGGCGCCTGCTGCGCTCCTGGCGGGACGGGCGCCAAGGCGGCCCCGGCTACCTGGACGACTACGCCTGCATGGCGGAGGCGTGCCTGACCCTGTACGAGACGACCTTCGACCTGCGCTGGCTGCGCGAGGCCAAGCGGCTTGCCGCGGCGCTGCTGGAGCTGTTCGCCGACCCGGGAGGCGACGGCCTCTACCAGACGGGGGCCGACGCCGAACCGCTGGTCGTCCGGCCGCGGGAGCTGTTCGACAACGCCGTGCCGGCCGGCTCCTCGGTCGCCGCCGACGTGCTCCAGCGGCTCGGCCGGCTCACCGGCGAGCAGGCGTGGGAGCGGGCCGGCCTGGCCGCCCTGCGACCCGTGCTCGGCGTGGCGGCCCGCGCCCCGACCGGCTTCGGGCACGCGCTCGGGGCGGTCGACTTCGCGCTCAGCCGGGTCCGCGAGGTCGCGATCGTCGGCCGGCCGGGCGCGGACGACACCGGCGCCCTGCTCGCCGAGGTCTGGCGCGCCTACCAGCCGAACCGGGTGGTCGCCATGGCCGCCCCCGGCGACGGTGCCGCCGTCGCCGAGATCCCGCTGCTGGCCGAGCGGACCGCGCTCGACGGTCGCGCGACCGCCTACGTCTGCGAGCACTTCGTCTGCAAGCTGCCCGTCACCGACCCGGGAGCGCTGGCGGCGCAGCTCGCCTGACCGTAGCGAAAGCGGTTTGGCGGCCCACCGGCATGTCTATCCATTGGGCATGCCGGGCGACCGGAGAGCCACGAACAAGGAGCTGACGCTCCTGCTCCAGGGCGCCGACGAGCTCGCGGGGGAGGGGCTGACCGCGGTCCTGCAGCGGGTCGCCGACGGGGCGGCGACGCTGCTGCGCGCCCACGGCGCCAGCGTGATGCTCGCCGACGAGGACGAGGTGCTGCGCTGCGCCGCCGCCTCCGGGCCGCCGGGCCAGCGGCTCGCCACCGCGCAGGAGCGGCTGGGCGCCGGCCCGGCCCACGACTCCTTCGCCCAGGACGTGCCCGTGGCCTGCCGCGACGTCATCACCGACGGGCGCTGGCCGGACCTCCGCCACCTGATCGACCCCGCCGCCGTGCGGGCGGTCCTGTCGGCGCCGCTCACCCTGCCGCACGGTGGGCCGATCGGGGTCCTCGACGTGTTCGCCTCGCGGGCGCGGGACTGGGACATGGCCGAGATCGCGGACACCATGGTCTACGCCGGGGTGGCTGCCAGCCTCATCGCCCTGGCGCTGGAGGCCCGCCTGCGCGGCGTGCTGCTGGACCGGCTGCTGGAGGCGTTGCGGGCCGCGACCGAACGGCCGGGACCGGAGGACGGCTGAGGGAGACGCTGACGCTTGGGGCGCCTTCACCGGGGGTAGCCCGGGCCTGGACTGCTCGGACAAGGAGGACCCATGCTCTGGCTGGTGCTGGTGGTCGCGCTGGTGCTGCTGCTCCTCGGTGTTCTCGGGGACGCTCTCCAGATCCTGCTGTGGATTGGCTTGATCCTGCTGGTGCTGTGGCTGCTCGGCTGGGTGATCCGTCCGGGCACTCCCCGGCGCCGCTGGTACTACTGGTAGGCACCGCGGCGAGCGCCACGGAGCTCCTCCCGCTCGGGCAAACTGGCGCCCAGGCACCTCGACCATGGAGGAGTTGAGCCAGTGCACGTCGGGCAGGCAGTCGCCGGCGCGCTCGTCGACCTGGGCGCTGACCGGGTCTTCGGGGTGATCGGCAGCGGCAACTTCGTCGTCACCACCACGCTGGACGCCCGTGGGGCCCGCTTCGTGGCCGCCCGTCACGAGACGGCGGCGGTCTGCATGGCGGACGGCTACGCCCGCGCCAGCGGGCGCGTCGGCGTCGCCTCGGTGCATCAGGGACCGGGCCTCACCAACGCGCTCACCGGCCTCGCGGAGGCGGCCAAGTCACGCACGCCGCTGCTGCTGCTGGCCGCTGACACGCCCGCGGCGGCGGTCCACTCCAACTTCCGCGTGGACCAGGCGATGGCGTGCGCGGCCGTCGGGGCCGTCGTGGAGCGGGTCCACACCCCGCAGAGCGCGCTCCACGACGTGGAGCGCGCCTGGAGGCGGGCCCGCAACCACCGGCGTACGGTCGTGCTGCTGCTCCCGCTCGACGTGCAGGCGGCGGAGCTCCCGCGGTCGGAACCGGTGGCCACCGGACCGCTGCCACGGTCTCCGGCGCCCGCACCCGCGGCGATCTCCGAGGCCGCCGACCTGATCCAGCGGTCGCGGCGGCCGGCCCTGCTCGCCGGCCGCGGCGCGGTCCTCGGCGACGCCCGCGAGCGGCTGATCGCGCTGGCCGACACGATCGGGGCGGTGCTGGCCACCTCCGCGGTGGCCAACGGGCTGTTCGCCGGCCATCCCTATGACCTCGGGATCAGCGGCAGTTTCGCGTCCCCGACGGCCGCCGACCTGCTCGCCAGGGCCGACCTCGTGCTCGGGTTCGGCGCGTCGCTGAACAACTGGACCACCAAGCACGGCGCCCTGATCGCGCCCGACGCCGGCGTCGTCCAGGTCGACCTGGACGAGGAGGCGATCGGGGCCCGCCGGCCGGTCGACGTCGGCGTGGTCGCGGACGCCGCGGAGGCCGCCGGCGGCCTCCTGGACGAGCTCCGGCACCGCGGCTTCCGAGGCCAGGGTCTCCGCTCGCCTGAGCTGGCGGCCCGCATCGCCCGGGGCCGCTGGCGGGACCAGCCGTACCAGGACGCCTCGACCGAGTCCACCATCGACCCCCGGACCCTGACGATCGCCCTTGACGACCTGCTCCCCGCCGACCGCGCGCTGGCCGTGGACTCCGGCCACTTCATGGGATGGCCGGTGATGTACCTGCAGGTCAGGGACGCCAGGGCGTTCGTGTTCAACCAGGCCTACCAGTCGATCGGCCTCGGCCTGGGCGCCGCGATCGGCGCCGCCGTCGCCGACCCCGGCCGCGTCACCGTCGCCGCCCTTGGGGACGGTGGGACGTTCATGTCGCTCGGCGAGCTGGAGACCGCGGCGCGGCTGCGGCTGCCGCTGCTGCTGGTCGTCTACAACGACGACGCCTACGGGGCGGAGGTCCATCATTTCGTCGACCAGGCCGAGGGGCTCGAGCTGGTCCGGTTCCCGGAGACGGACATCGCCGCCATCGGTCGTGCCGTCGGCGCCGACGGCGTCACGGTGCGTGGCCTGCAGGACCTGAACGCGGTGGAGTCCTGGCTGGCCCACCGTGACCGGCCGCTCGTGGTCGACGCCAAGGTCACCCCGACGGTGGTCGGGGCGTGGCTGGAGGAGGCCTTCCGCGGCGGGTGACCGACCTCAGGAGAAGCGGGAATCGTTCCGGGCGTGGCGGGATTCCTCGGTAGGAGCTGATCCAGCAGGTTCCCGTTGTCCCGGGGAGGTGGGCCGTGACCGTGACGAGGTTGGAACGCCTCCAGCAGCCCACCGCGCCCCCACCCCGGCGGTACCCGCAGGTCCGGGACGACCGGCCGCCCAGGCGGCCACCGCCGTCCAAGCGCATGTCCAGGACCGCCAGGCACGCGGCCGCCGAGGACGCCAAGCTGCTGGCGGCGTTGCGGCTGCTGTTCTCGAACCCGTCGTTCTATCCCCGGATCCTCTACCTGCCGGTGGGGTTCGTGGCGATCACCGCGCTCGCCTTCGCCTACGCCGAGGCGCTGCCGCTCCCGTACGGGATGCGCTACGCGGTGCTGCCGGCGGCGGGCGCGATCGTCCTGATCAGCCTGCGCCATCCCGCGTGGGGCCGCCGGGCGATGCTCGGCTGGGTGGCAGGGGTCCTCGCCACCGGGGTCTACGACCTGCTCCGGCTCGGCCTCGTCCACGCCGGGCTCTGGGACGACCCGATCCCCGGGATCGGCCGGCTCGCCCTGGCCGACCCGAACGCCAACTACCTGTGGGGCTACGTCTGGCGGTTCGCCGGCAACGGCGGTGGCATGGGCATGGCGTTCGCCATGCTGCCGTGGCGGGGAGTCCGGTCGGGGATCCTCTACGGCACCGGGATCGTCAGCGGGCTGATCGTCCTGCTGGCGATCTGGCCGGTCGCCCAGGTCCACTTCTTCCCGCTCACCCCGGCCACGGCCGCCGGTGGCGTGGCGGGGCACTGGGTCTACGGCGCGGTCCTCGGGTGGCTCACCGCCCGCTGGCTCCCGCCCGTCGGCCGCCGCCCGGGTCGCCGGCGCCGTCCCTCCGAGGTCCGCGGGGCGCACCAGGCTCCGACGCTCGTCGCCGTGCCCGACGCGGGCGAGGCCCGCCCGTCCCGGGGCAGCCCCGTCCAGCCCGTCGCCGGCCTCACGGCCGACGAGGTGCAGGCCGTCAAGTGCGCGCTCGAGTTGAGCCCGCGGGCGCACGGGTTCACGACCGACCGGTGGACGCTGAACCGGGTCGCCTTCGTCGTGGAGCGCGTCACCGGCGTCGCCTGCCGGCAGTCGTCGGAGCTGCGGGCGCTGCTGGACGCGATCGGCTGGCGTCAGGCCACCGGCCGCGAGCGGCCCGGGCCGAGGGCCATGGTGTCCTAGGCCGGGCGCGAGGTCTCGGAGTCGTCCTCGTCCTCGTCGACGGGGCCGGGCCGCTTCACGATCCACCACAGCCCGACACCGAACACGACCGGGAAGAGGAAGATCGCCATCTCATCCCAGCCGCCCTGGTGCGCGAGAACGGGATCGATCACGGCAGTGCCCCGCGGATGTGACGCGTCCTGACCCCCTAACGGTACACGAGCGCCCTCGACATGCGGTGCTGGCTTACACTCCCTCCATGGAGGCGAGGCGCAGGCTGATGGTCGCGCTGCTCGTGCCGGTCGGCGTGTGGCTGGGCCACGCGCTGGCCTACGCGATCGGCGGGCCGCCGGGCGCGGAGGTCGCCGGCCAGCACGGCTACCTGAGCCTGGCGCCCACGCTGACCGTCCCGTCGGCGCTGGTCGCGGTGGCGTGGTGGGCGGCCGGCCGCCACGGCCGGCGGGCGGAGCTACCCGGCGCGCTGTCGCTCGCCGGCGCCCAGGTGGCGCTGTTCCTGGTGCAGGAGACCATCGAGCGGCTCGCGGCCGCCGGCGACCCGCTCGCGATGCTCACCGCCCCGGTGCTGTGGTGGGGGCTCGGCGCGCAGGCGCTGGTCGCCGGCCTGGTGGCGCTGCTGGTCCGCGGCGCCCGCCGCACGGTCGAGGCGTTGCGGCGCCGGGCGCGCCGGCCGGCGGCCGCGGCGGCGGCGGCGGCCGCGACCCCGGCGGACCGGCCGTTCGGCCGGCGCCGCCACACGCCCGTCTCCCGGCGGGGCCCACCGCTGCCCGCAGCGACCTAGACCGCGGGCTCGGGCTCGCGGTCCTCCCATCGCGAGAAAGGGATCCTCCATGCCTGCGTCCCGACGCTGGGCGGCGGTTGCCGTGCTCGCCGTCGCCGCGCTGGCGCTGGCGGCCTGCGGCGACAACGGCTCCCCCCAGGCCACCGGCACCACGACCTCCACCCTCGCCGCCACGACCTCCACCACCACCGGACCGGCGACGACCGCGAAGCCGACGACCACGGCCGACCCGACCCCGGTGATCGAGGTCCGCGTGACCGGCGGCAAGCCGCAGGGCGGCGTGCGCCGCGAGCGGCTGAAGCGCGGCGACACGGTCGTGCTGCGGGTGGTCGCCGATGTCGCCGACGAGGTCCACCTCCACGGCTACGACCTCAGCGCCAACGTCGCCCCCGGCAAGCCCGCCCAGATCCGCTTCACCGCCGACATCACCGGCGTGTTCGAGGTCGAGCTGGAGCAGCGCAAGCAGCCGCTGCTCATGCTCGAGGTGCGCTGATGTGGCCACTGGCCCACGGGATCGGCAGCCGCTCCGACCTGCCGGTGCCGCTGTGGCTGGCCCAGTACGGGGGGGCGGCGGCGCTGGTGATCTCCTTCGTGGTGCTGGTGGCGTTCTGGAAGCTGCCTCGCTTCGAGGACCCGGACGCCGGCCGCCCACTCCCCGGCGTGCTGCAGCGGGTCGTGGACGCGCCCGCGACGCGGCTGCTGCTGCGGCTGCTCGGCCTGGCGATGGGCGCCGCCATCATCCTGGTGGCGGTGCTCGGCCCCCCGAGCCCCGGGGCCAACCCGGCCCCGACCTGGCTGTACGTGTGGTTCTGGGTGGGACTGGTGCCGGCGTCGCTGCTGCTCGGGCCCGTGTGGCGCGCGCTCAACCCGCTGCGCACGCTCACCATGGTGATCTCGCGGGTGGCCGGCGACCGCGACGCGGAGCTGGCGCGACCGCTGCCAGCCGGGCTCGGCTACTGGCCGGCGGTGGCCGGGCTGCTCGCCTTCGTCTGGCTGGAGCTCGTGTACCGGAACGCCGCCCTGCCGATGACGGTGGCCTGGTTCCTGCTGGCGTACGGCGCGGCCAACCTGTTCGCCGGGGCGCTGTACGGACCGGCCTGGCACGACCGCTGCGACGCCTTCGAGGTGTACTCCACCCTGATCGGGCACCTCGCGCCGTTCGGCCGCCGCGACGACGGGCGGCTGGTCCTGCGTAACCCGCTGCGGGGGCTGTCCTCGATCGACCAGGCTCCCGGCCTGGTGGCGTTCGTGTGCGCGCTGCTCGGCTCGACCGCGTTCGACGGGCTGACCCGGACCCAGGTCTGGAACAACCTGACGCTGACCGCCGGCCCGCTCGCCAACGCGCTCAGCGGCACCGCCGGGCTGCTGGCCATGGTCGCGCTCGTCTACGGCGTCTACGTCACCGCGGTGCGGGCCAGCGGCCGCTACCTTCCCCGCAGCCAGCGGCAGCAGCGGGACCAGCTCGAGGCGCGCTTCGTCGCCTCGCTGCTGCCGATCGCCGTCGGCTACACCACCGCCCATTACTTCTCGCTGTTCCTGTTCCAGGGCCAGGCCGGCTACATCCTCGCCTCCGACCCGTTCGCGGCCGGGTGGGACCTGTTCGGCACCGCCGACTGGCGCATCGTCTACACGATCGTGTCCACCGCCACGATCGCGCTGGTGCAGGTGGCCGCCATCGTCACCGGGCACGTGCTCGGGGTGGTGGTCGCCCACGACCGGGCCGTCGGCACCTTCTCGGGGAAGTCCAAGACCGACGCGCAGTACCCGCTGCTGGTGGTGATGGTGACCTACACCACGATCGGCATCGCCCTGCTGGTCGGCGCGTAGCCGTCAGGGGTGGGTGGCGCCTTCGTGGTCGCGGTGCTCGGGCCGTTCGAGCTGGAAGGTGGAGTGCTCGATGTCGAAGTGGCCCGCCAGGCAGGCCCCGAGCCGGTCCAGCACGGCCCCCGGCACCGCCCGGTCCTCGATCACGACGTGGACCGACAGCACCGGCATCCCGGAGGTGATGGTCCAGGCGTGCAGGTCGTGGCAGTCCACCACTCCCGGCGCGGCCCTGATGTGGCGGCGGACCTCCTCCAGGTCCAGGCCTCGAGGGGTGGCCTCCAGCAGCACGTCCACGGCCTCGCGGAGCAGCCGCCAGGTGCGGGGCAGGATCAGCAGGCCGATCAGCGCCGACGCGACCGGGTCGGCCGCGCGCCACCCCGTCAGCGCGATCGCGGCGGCGGCGACGATGACGGCCACCGAGCCGAGCAGGTCGCCGAGGACCTCCAGGTAGGCGCCGCGAAGGTTGAGGCTCTCGGCCTGGCCGCGGCGCAGCAGCAGCATCGACGCCGAGTTGGCGGCCAGGCCGACGACGGCCACGGCCAGCATCCCCACAGCGGCGACCTCCGGCGGGTCCTGCAGCCGCCGCCACGCCTCGGCGAGCACCAGCACCGCGACCCCCAGCAGCAGCACCGCGTTGACCACCGCGGCGAGGATCTCGGCCCGGTACCAGCCGAAGGTGCGTCCCGGCGTCGCGGGACGGCCGGCGAACCAGATGGCCAGCAGCGCAAGGCTCAGCCCGGCGACGTCGGTCAGCATGTGCCCGGCGTCGGCGAGCAGTGCGAGGCTGCCGGTCAGCAGCCCCCCGACCACCTCGATGACCAGGACCGATAGGGCGATCAGCAGGACCGCCAGGAGCCGCCCGCGATGGGCGCCGGCTGGCGAGGGATGCGGATGGCTCATGCGTCCAACATACGCGGCCGGCACCGCGGGCGACGCGTGCCTCAGCGGCGGCCCCGGGAGCCCTGGCCGCTCGACGAGGTGGCTGCCGACCACACCGCCGCCTGGTCGCGCCCGCGCCGCTTGGCCTCGTACAGTGCCATGTCGGCGTGGTGCAGCAGCGCGTCGAGCCCACGGCAGCCGTTGGAGTCGGCGACGCCGAGGCTGAGGGTGAGCGCCAGGGCCGCGGTGCCGGCCTGGACGGGGCCGCCGGTGACGGCGTCCCGGATCCTGCCGGCCACCCCGGCGGCGCCGTCCGCGCCGGTCTCCGGCAGCAGCACCACCAGCTCGTCGCCGCCGTAGCGGCCCACCAGGTCGCTGGTGCGCAGCAGCCGCCGGCAGCGTTCGGCGACCTCGCGGAGCACCGCGTCGCCGGCGCCGTGGCCGTAGTCGTCGTTGATCCGTTTGAAGTGGTCGATGTCGATCATCACCGCCGCCAGCGGCCGGTCCGCCCGGGCGGCGATCTTGAACAGCCGCTCGCCCACCTCCAGGAGATGACGGCGGTTGGCCAGCCCGGTGAGCACGTCGGTGGTGGCGAGCTCCTGGTAGCGCACTGTCAGCCGCGCGTTCTCCCGCAGCACCGAGAGCTGGCGGGCCACCACCAGCGCGATCATGACGACCGAGCCGACCAGCATGCCGCCGAGCGGGTACAGCGCCAGGCCGCGGGCGACGATCAGCAGCAGCCCGTAGCCGCCGGCGACCGCCAGGTAGGGAAGCACGCTGAACGCCCGCCGCGCGCGGACCGGCTCCGCGGCCTCCTCCTCGGTGGCGTGCGCCCACTGCCCGTCGGCGGCGACCGCGAACAGCAGCAGCCCGCCCAGCCACAGCAGGTGCGTCCAGCGCAGGTTCACCGCCTCCCCGCCATGCAGGTTCATGTAGCCGTCGGCGACGTCCGCGATCACGTAGGCGCCGATCCCCAGCAGCAGGAGCTGCAGCGAGCCGGTGCTGGACGCCGGCGCGCCGCGCAGCATGGCGGTGACGATCCCGAACACCAGCACCAGGTCGGTCACCGGGTAGGCGACCGACAGGACCACGGTCATCCACTCGGGGTCCTCCACCTTGGTGGCCGGCCCGAGCACCAGGTACCACACCACCACGAACGCGGCGGCCACGACGACGCCGATGTCGAGGGCCAGGCGCACCTGCTCCTGGCGGCTGCGCCGCCGGCCAGGGAACGCCAGCAGGCCGACCAGCATCACCCCCGCGCCGGCCAGGTAGACCACGTCGAACACGACCGGCGTCTCGACCCCGCGGAGCGCCTCGAACCACAGCCAGCCGACGTTGGCGAGGAACCAGCCGGCGAGCCCGACGCCCATGCGCCGCCAGGCCCGGCGGGTCGCGAGCGGGAGCGACCGGCGGCCCGCCACCCGCCACGCCAGCACCATCGGGCCGAACGTCAGCGGCAGGTACAGGGCGTAGGTGAGCTTGGCGCGCGCGTCGGCGCCGCCCCATCCGAGGACGAACCCGACCCCAAAGGCGGCCACCAGCAGCGTCAGCAGGACGGCGACGGCCAAGCCCCAGTCGCGCCGCCAGCGTCCGCCCATCGTGCCGCTCCCTTCAGCCGAGACCCCTGTCGGAGTTATCGGCGGAGGTGGCTGAGACGTGAAGGGCGGGCCGGTGGTACCGTCCGAGGCACTCTGGGACCGGAGGTGAACGGATGAACGCTCGGCTCGGCGACCAGCCACCCGCCCCGGACCGCAACCTCGCCTTGGAGCTGGTCCGCGCGACCGAGGCGGCCGCGATGGCCGCCGCCCGCCACCTCGGCTACGGCGACAAGGAGGCCGTCGACCAGGCCGCCGTCGACGCCATGCGCCCCGTGCTCGGGTCGATCGCGATGGACGGCACGGTCGTGATCGGGGAGGGCGAGAAGGACAACGCGCCGATGCTCTACAACGGCGAGCGGGTCGGCAACGGCACCCCGCCGGAAGTCGACATCGCCGTCGACCCGGTCGACGGGACCACCCTGACCGCCAAGAGCCTGCCCAACGCGATCGCGGTGGTGGCGCTGGCCGAGCGGGGCACGATGTTCGACCCGGGGCCGTGCGTCTACATGGAGAAGCTGGTGGTCGGGCGGGTCGCCGCCGACGCCGTCGACTTCGAGGCCCCGGTCGAGGACAACCTGCGCCGGGTCGCCGCCGCCAAGGGCATGGAGGTCACCGAGCTGACCGTGTGCATCCTGGACCGCCCGCGGCACGAGGAGGACCTGGTCGGTCGGGTCCGCCAGGTGGGCGCCAGGATCAAGTTCCTGCTGGACGGCGACGTCGCCGGGGCGATCATGACCGCCAGGGAGGGCACCGGCGTGGACGTGCTGGTCGGCATCGGCGGCACGCCGGAGGGCGTGATCACCGCCTGCGCGCTGAAGTGCCTGGACGGGGTCCTGTTCGGCCGCTTGTGGCCGCGGGACGACGACGAGCGCCGGCGCGCCCTCGACGCCGGCTACGACCTGGACAGGGTCCTCACCATCGACGACCTGGTCGCCGGCGACAACGTGTTCTTCGCCGCCACCGGCGTGACCGACGGCGAGCTGCTGCGCGGGGTGCGGTTCGAGCACCAGGAGGTGCTGACGCAGTCGCTGTCGATGCGGTCCAGGTCCGGCGCGGTGCGGCTGATCGAGACCCGTCACCAGCTCGGCAGGTCCAACCTGATCGCCCGCCCGCGCTGAGCGGCCGCATGCTCGCGTGCGCGGTCTGCGGCGAGCCGAACCCCGAACGTGCCCGCTTCTGCCTCCAGTGTGGTGCGCCGATCGGGCGCGAAGCGGCCCCGCCGCCCGAGACCCGAAAGGTCGTCACCGTCGTCTTCAGCGACCTGGCCGGGTCGACGAGCCTCGGCGAGCGCCTCGACCCGGAGTCGCTCAGCCGGCTCATGGCGCGCTGGTTCGAGCGGGCCCGGGCGGTGCTCGAGCGCCACGGTGGGACCGTGCAGAAGTTCATCGGCGACGCGGTCATGGCCGTGTTCGGCAT
>Ga0307278_10000707_pt1 | contig 16375 bp, 17 predicted proteins | sample ER_DNA_117_FD_194482 | JGI IMG/M metagenome (GOLD analysis project Ga0307278, IMG submission 194482) | Bulk soil microbial communities from the East River watershed near Crested Butte, Colorado, United States - ER_DNA_117 | ecosystem: Environmental > Terrestrial > Soil > Floodplain | place... | reverse complement strand
GTTCCTTTTCGTCCGTATCGACCACGAACACGGCCAGCAGCTTAGCGGGTTCGGTCTTGCTCGCATTCTCATCAACAGTGTGCCGATCACCAGGCATCTCGGAGAAGTTCTGTCCGGCGCGATACGTGACGACCGGCCCATTATTGACCGAAGTTCGGATCGCTCCTTCGAGAACGGTTGCGTAGATGAAAGCAGACTTGGGATGCGTGTGGGCCGACGACACATCGCCGGGACCATATTCGACGAGTACACCCTTGATACTTTTGCCAGGTACATTGGGTAGAGCGTGCTCGTAGACGAGCGTGGCCTTCGGACTTTTGTCAGCGGCTATTCCTGAGCCCACGCCGACAGTGGCGATGAGTGCGCAAACAATAAGTGCGTAGATGAAGCGGGGCAGCCCGACTGGTTTTGAAGTTCGGATTCGTTTCATTGTGATGTTCTTTCTCGTATGTGGTTTGGTTGTTCTTGTGATGTTCGGAAGAGGTCCTTCCTGTGTTCTTTCTAGGATGTAGAGCGGTTGAGCCACTCCTCGAAATGCGTCGGGCTGAGGCGCGCATTATCGCCGGGCGTAAGGCTTTGATCGTTCAGCTCTGTGCCGAAGTAGAGGGCGTGGACGTCCGTGGTCACCTTCCGTGGATCTCGCGTTGCGCTCAAGAAACGCCGGGCGAATTCATCCATTCGGATCGGTTCGGGACCGGCCACCTCGACCGTACCGTTTAATGGCTCGGCGACTGCGACGTCAGTCAGGGCGGCGGCGACATCATCCGCCGCGATGGGCTGCATGAGTCCAGGCGACAACCGAACCGTTTGCCCTTCAGTGGCGGATTGCGCGATGCCCTTTGCAAACTCGAAGAACTGGGTCGAGCGAACGATCGTAAACGGAACCTTGGAGGCCTTGATGACGTTTTCTTGAGCCACCTTTGCGCGCAAATAACCACTTGCAGGAAGACGATCGGCGCCGACGATTGACAGCGCTACGTGGTGGCTTACGCCGGCGGCCGCTTCCGCAGCAAGCAAGTTGCGCCCTGCCGTTTCAAAAAACTCCAGCACAGCCTTGTCTTCCCAGGATGGAGCGTTCGCGACGTCAACAACGACCTGAGCTCCTGTTAGCGCTTCAGCCAGTCCTTCACCGGTAAAGGTGTTGACGCCGGAGGAAGGTGATGCCGCCACTACCTCATGGCCACGCTGGCGAAGATTGTTCACCAGCTTTGTTCCGATTAATCCGGTGCCGCCAATAACCACGATCTTCATTTTGTTATTCATGTGCGTTTGTTTCTCGAAGGATTCTTTGGCTCGACGCTTTCGGTTTGTGGTTTCGCTTAACCTTTGAAGAACGCGAGCAGGTCCGCGTTGATGATGTCGGCTTGCGTCGTGATCATGCCGTGAGGTAGGTCTTTGTATGTCTTCAGCGTGCCGTTCTTGAGGAGCTTGGCTGAGAGTGGGCCGGCGGCCTGATAGGGCACGATCTGGTCGTCCTCGCTATGCATGACCAGAACCGGCACTGAGATCTTCTTTAGATCCTCCGTGAAGTCGGTTTGCGAGAACGCGACGATGCCGTCGTAACCCGCCTTGGCGCCACCCATCATGGCTTGGCGCCACCAATTCCAAACGACAGGCTCGATCGTTTTCACGCCGGGACGGTTGAAGCCGTAGAACGGACCGGCCGGCAGGTCGTAATAGAACTTGGCCCGGTTGGCGGCGAGCTGGAGTTGGAGATCGTCGAACACCGATTTGGGTGTGCCTAACGGATTGGCCGGAGTCTTCACCATCAGCGGCGGCACGGCGCTGATGATCGCCGCCTTCGCCACGTTCTTGTCACCATGACGGGCGAGATAACGCACCACCTGGCCGCCGCCGGTCGAATGGCCGACGTGAATCGCATCTTTCAGGTTGAGATGATCGGTGACCGCTTTCAGATCGTCGGCATAGTGGTCCATGTCGTGTCCGCCGGCGGTTTGAGTCGAGCGACCATGTCCGCGCCGATCATTCGCAATGACGCGGAAACCTTTGCTGAGGAAAAAAAGCATCTGCGCGTCCCAATCGTCGGCGCTTAGCGGCCAGCCGTGACTGAACACGATAGGCTGTCCTTTGCCCCAGTCTTTATAATAAATGTCGATGTTAGCTCCGTTTTCTTTTCCAACAGTGACGTATGGCATGATGTGTTTTCCTTTCTGGTGATTAGATTATATCTGCTCGTTTCTTTTCGTTGGCTAGCGATCTTTGTCGATCATGGAGGCTTCGGCTATTGCCCGTTCGCGGGATTTTCCAGTCTCAAGGACGGGATAGTATTTGTTCCCTCGTTGGAGAGAGCGCGTCATGGGTTATTGCTGGTTTCGTCCAGATGCATGTTGTTTCAAAAAAATCGGCTCAGATTTCGTAATCGTGCTCCTGCTCGCTCGCCTCGCCTGCGTGCTCGCGAAGACCTTCGGAGTAGCTTGGCAAAGCCGGGCGCTCGTGATCGGCTCTTGAGAGGAGATTTCGATCATGATCAGGAGCATGAGCACGAGAAAGAGAGAACAAGCGACTTATGAAACCACTAACCACTTCTAAACAGTCTTCGCTGAAATTCTGAATGAAACTAGATTAACGGATGAAATTTCGGGATCGCCTTTTGCGATCTAAAACGCTCTTTATTGAGCGACCATGCCGAAGAAAGCAAAATCTCGAAAGCTAGCGCCGCGGATCGAGGTCCGTGAGTCCCGCGTGCATGGCCGCGGAGTCTATGCGACCAAGCCAATCCCAAAAGGCACCCGGATCATCGAATATACCGGCCAACACATCTCCTGGGAGGACGCTCCTGACGATGAGAACAGTCCGCACACATTCTTGTTCGGCCTCGAAAGCGGCGAAGTAATCAATCCGGAAATCGGCGGCAACGAGGCGCGCTGGATCAACCATTGCTGCGATCCAAACTGCGAAGCCATCGAAGAAGACGACGGCATCTTCATCTACGCGATGCGCGATATCGAAGCCGGCCAGGAACTCTTTTATGATTACGCGATGGAAATCGACGAACCCATCACCGAAGAATCAAAGAAGAAATTCGTGTGCCAATGCGGCAGTTCAAATTGCCGCGGCACAATGCTCGAATTGAAATCAAAAAAGAACGCGCGCACCGGCCGGTGACGCCTGAACCGCCAAAACTACGCACCGGATTTAAACCCTGACTTTCCCGTCTTCCTTGGTCCACCCTCCCTTTTTCGTCTGCCCCATCCTCCGCTTCCGGTAGACCGAATGCAGCGGTACGAAAATTGCCATCGAGAAATAAGCCCAGCCGCTCCATTCGATCTGCTCTCTTGGCAGAGTGAGAGCCAGGACAAAGGATATGATTCCGACGCCGACTGGGATGCTCCATCCCGTTACCTCATAGAGCGTGATCAATCTTTCCCTTACATTCAACTGTAACGGCTTCCGCAATTGCCAGGCACGCAGATTCAACAGCACCACTTCCAGTGCGATGGCAGTAAAGCCGAGCGCAAAGACCGCAAAGAGGGCGCGCACTTGCGATCCGGAATGAGCCCCCAGTGTGTGGCCTACTCGACCGGCGCTGAGCAGAAACCACATAGAGCTAAAAATCGCTTTTAACGGATACATATAGATCAAGATTGTGACAATCATCGCCCAGCTAATGAAGATCGAGATGCCATCCTCGAGGCCATAACGTCGGCTCCATAACCAATGCCCGCGCCAAAAGATTCCGAGAACGATGACGCTCGCGACAAAGGCGGGCACATTCTTGAAAGCGGCCAGGAGCGTTTCGATATCGTCTGGAATTTGCTGCGCGGCGATCACCAGCATCGTAATTGCGAATGCAAAGGCTGCGTCGATGAAGGTTTCCAGCCGCGTCATCTCTATGCCACGCACACGAAATCCGCCGAGTCGCGGCAGCGAATCCAACTCCGCCGGCATCGTGGACGCGATCTCTTCATGCCGCTCGTTCATGGCAGGCCGATACTATCGCAATGCCCATCCGCGTTTGTAGGGATATTTTGGCTGTTATGCTTAATTCCTCCTTCCTAATTCTTAATTTCCGGAGTCGATCAGTGCAGTTCCCGCACGGTCAGTGTCGGACGGTCATTTATCTTTGCGTACGTTGCCTCGGCCTTGCGATCACTCCGCTCGAATCGGCGTTCTTTCGTCTTGTTATCCGGCGTCCATGTCGCGCCGCCGGCATTCGCCTTCAGGAATCTTGCGATCTCTTTTTCGGAAAGATCGGTACCTTTGACGTGGGAATACGTTTCCGAAATGCTCCGGCGCTCTGCGAAGGTTACCCCGTAAAGATATCGATCCTTATGGTAAAGGACCCTGACTGTTCCATCATCGAGTAAATGTCGCTCGATTATTGCGCCATATGAATCTTCAATTTTGTCATCGCCGTCGCCCAGGTTAGCCCGGGCCGAGCTCCAGCTTGTGAGAGCCAACAGAACAAGGACGAGAAATTGCTTCATAAACAGTGTGGTTCCGACAGTGCGACAATCTTGCGGAACTCCGCAATCTAAAATTCTTAATTTTTCCTTCTAAATTTCTCCTTCCTCCTTCAGTCTTCTTACTTATGAAAATCCTTCTCGCAGGTATTCTCGGTGGCATCGTCATGTTTATCTGGACGTCGATCGCGCATATGTTTCTGCCTCTGGGCGAAGCAGGCATCAGCGAAATTCCAAATGAATCTGCCGTCCTCAGCGCAATGCAAAGCAACATCGGCGAACAGTCCGGTCTTTACATTTTTCCGGGCCCGGGCGTCGGTAAGAACGCAACCCGACAGGAAAAGAACGAAGCGATGAAACACATGGCCGAAAAAATGGGGACGAATCCTTCCGGTATTCTCATGTATCATGGGCCCGGGCGCCCTTTGACGCTTGGCAAATGGCTCGGAATCGAATTCGGCACCGAACTCCTCGAAGCGGTCCTGGTCGTGTTCCTCCTGGCCCAGACAGCCATCGCGAGTTTTGCCGGCCGAGTGGGCTTCGTTTTGCTTGCCGGAATACTCGCCGCGCTGGCGACCAACGTTTCCTATTGGAACTGGTACGGCTTTCCTTGTGTTTACACCGCCGGCTACATGTTCATCCAGATCATTGGCTTTTTGTGTGTGGGGATCGTCGCAGCGTTCGTGCTGGGAAAGCGCGCTCCCGCAGCGTGAGTAAAGACAATTAAGGGTGCTGGCGAAAAAAGGGCCTAGAGCTAACTTGATCGTTATGAATGCAACACGTAACTGCACGAGCGGGCTCTTTTTGATTCTAGTTTTTATTTGCGCCGGCTGGGTCACGACCGTTGTCGGTCAGCCGCCTTCAACTTTGGCCCGCACCGGCTATGGAAGCGGTCGTCTGATTGTGCAAAGAGCGCCAAACTTTGGATGGAATCTGGCTGTCCATCTCCAGATTGACGGCAGAGCCGTCACCAACATTGTACAGGGTCGCCGTTATGACGGTCTTATGCCAGCGGGGCGTCATGTGTTGACCGTCTCGTCCGTGCCAAACAACTACTTTCGACCGCCAACGTCGACACTGCTGACCGTTCACCCAGGCCACATGTATGTATTTACCGCATTATGGGACTCGGACAGCGTCGTTCTAGCGCCATCAATGTTGCCGGGGCACTAAGCGGTTCCTATTTCTAACCTTAGATCAGCAGATCGCGCTTGCCTGGCGGCTGAAGCGAGTGCAGCGAGAATCTGTGCTCGCTAGAATTCCGCGGACGTAGTTCATTCGAAATGCGTATGCGAAAGAAAGATCACGAAAGCTCCGCGCGACCCAGGTTGTTGATTCTTGTCGATGAATCGAACATCGGCAGTTCCGTGCGCACGGCGGGCCGCGGTCTGGATTGGTTAAAGCTGCGCGATTTCCTGGCCGGCCCAGCCACTGGACGGGAATTGATCGAAATGGTCGTCTACGCCGGACTCCCGCCCGCCATCCCGATCTGGCAGGAAGAGCGCGATAAAAAGAATAAGTTCATGCATTGGCTGCGTTCCAATGGATTCATGGTGGTGACAAAAGATGGGGCGCCTGCCGAAGAAGGCCGCTACAAGGCGAACGTGGACGTGATGATGGCAATCGACGCGCTTGAGCTTTCCGTCGAGATGCGGCCTGATGTGGTCATCCTCGTAACCGGCGATGCTGATTTTGCTTATCTTGCCATAAAACTAAGGCGACGCGGCATTCGGGTAGAAGTTGCCTCGGTTGCGCAAAATCTCGGGAATATATTGAAATCAACCGCGAACGAAGTGATCGATCTGGCCCCGTTGTTCAAGACGTTCGAGATGATGAAGATTCAGGATTCTGCTCCGCCTGCACCTCGACCGCCGCGGCAACAGCCACAGAGCCAGCAAAGACAACAGTCGAGATTTCGCTCGCCCAGCTAAGTTTTAACCGGCCACGGGTTTTGTTTTGCGTTCCGCAAGTTTGTTTGCGAGAAATGTCCGCTCGTAGCTTTCAGTATACGGCATACGTACGCAGCTCGAGGCGGCATTGGACTAGCTGCAACTTAGCATCCTCATTGCTTTAGCTGTGGGTTGGTTCTGCCACTAACGCTGATGGCGGCGGTGTTGGCGCAGGCGTGGCAGTTTTGGTGCGGCGCTCTTTGAACCACATGATCACAACGTAAAACACGGGCGTGAGGAAGAGACCGAACCCGGTCACTCCGAGCATTCCGAAGAAAACAGCTGTCCCGAGGGCTTGGCGCATTTCGGCCCCGGCGCCTTTACTGAGAACAAGCGGAAGCACGCCGAAAATGAACGCGAATGAAGTCATCAGGATCGGGCGCAATCGAAGGCGGCAAGCTTCGACCGCGGCGGTGAAGCGGTCTTTTTGATCGCGGTCTTGAATTTGTTTCGCGAATTCGACGATCAGGATCGCGTTTTTGCACGCGAGCCCGACCAGCACCACAAAGCCGATCTGGGTGAAGATGTTGTTTTCCATCGAACGCAGCCAGACGCCGTAGATCGAACTGAACAGGCACATCGGTACGATGAGAATGATCGCGAGCGGCAACGCCCAGCTTTCGTAAAGGGCCGACAGGAGCAGGAAGACAAACAGAACGCAGAGCGGGAAAATGTAAATCGCACTATTGCCGGCGAGCTTTTGCTGGAGCGCGATCTCCGTCCATTCCGTTGTGAAACTTGTGGGCAGAATTTCTTTGGCGAGACGTTCAACGGCTGCCAGCGCGTCACCAGTACTCACACCCGGTGCCGGCTGTCCACTGAGATCGGCCGCGGTGAACATGTTGTAACGAGTGATCTTGTCGGCGCCGCTCACTTCCTGCACCGTTGAGACGGAACCAAGCGGAACGATTCCGCCCTCAGCATTGAGCGTCTTAAGTAAACGGATGTCTTCGGGTTTTAGGCGGAATTGCGAGTCGGCTTGAGCCGTTACTCGATAGGTGCGGCCGAAAAGCGTGAGGTCGTTCACGTAGGTGGATCCAAGATAAGTCTGGAGCGTGCCGAAGATGTTGCTGAGGGGCACGTTCATGCTCTTCGCTTTGACGCGATCCACTTCCAGCCAGAGCTGCGGCACGTTAGCGCGGAAGGTCGTCAGGTTGTTGGTTAGGCCCGGCGTTTGATTTGCCTTCACCATCATTGCGAAAGCTTGCGTTTGCAGTTCATCGAGACCGGCATTGCCGCGATCTTGAATGAAGAGCTTATAGCCACCGGCATTGCCAATACCGGCCACCGGCGGTGGCGGAAATGCGATGACAAGAGCCTCGGGAATCTCGGCGCGAACGCGCGTATTTATTTTCGCCAGAATCGCTGGCATTCCCTCTTCGCGCGCGGATCGCTCCGAAAATTCCTTGAAAGGCAGAAACACGGCGGCCGTGTTCGGTTGATTGCCGCCGAATAGATTGAATCCCGCGAATTCGACCGTGTTGAGTACGCCGGGTGTTTCATGCGCGATCTTCGAAATCTTGTCGACGACCGCCTGGGTACGATCGAGCGAAGCCGCGTCCGGTAATTGGGCGAACACAACTGCGTAGCCGCGGTCCTGCGTCGGAAGAAAGCCCCCTGGCACAACTTTGAAACCGACACCGGTCAGGCCAAGTAAACCAGCGTAGATAAATAAAATGATGACGGCCAATCGGACAAGACGCGCAACGGTGTTGCCATACGCATTCGAACTCCACGCAAACGTTCTGTTGAATCCTCTAAAGAGCCATCCCAACAGGCCATCGAGTATGCGTTGGAATGAATCCTTCTCCGCGCCGCGCGGTCGGAGAAGGAGTGCAGCGAGTGCTGGCGAAAGTGTCAACGAATTAAGCGCCGAGATGGCAGTCGAGACGGCAATGGTAAGCGCGAATTGCCGAAAAAATGTGCCGGTGATGCCGCTAATGAATGCGGTCGGAATAAAGACCGAGCAAAGCACGAGCGCAATCGCGACTAGTGCCCCGCCGACTTCGGTCATGGCTTTGCGCGCCGCGTCGCGCGGACTCAGGCCATCTTCGATGTGGTGCTCGATTGCTTCGACGACCACGATCGCGTCGTCGACCACGATGCCAATCGCAAGTACGATGCCGAACAGCGAGAGGTTGTTAATCGAGAACCCGAAGCCTTTCATCGCCGCGAACGTGCCGATTAACGAAACGGGGATCGCGATGAGAGGGATAATGGCCGCGCGCCAGGTTTGGAGAAAGATCAAGACTACCAGAACGACCAGCGCGATTGCTTCGAAAAGCGTCTTCTGCACTTCATGGATCGATTCGCGAACCGAGACCGTAGGATCGTAGACAATCGTGTAGTCAAGCCCGCTCGGGAAACGCTGCTTAAGTTCAGCCATCTTCTTTCGCACTGCGTCGGAGGTCGCGAGCGCGTTTGAGCCTGGGAGTTGGTAAATGGCAATCGCGGTCGCCGGTTTTCCGCCAAGCTGACTGTTAACGGTGTAATCGCGAGCAGCCAGCTCAACTCGCGCGATATCGCGCACACGCGTGACTTGTCCATTGGCGCCAGTCTTCACGATGATGTCGCCGAACTCTTTTTCGTCGGTGAGCCGGCCTTGCGTACTGACTGTGTATTGAAATGCTGTTGCGCCCTTTGGGACTGGCGGGGCACCGATGATTCCCGCTGCCACTTGCACATTCTGCTCCTGGACCGCTGTCACGACCTCCTGCGCCGTCAATCCACGCGCAGAAAGTTGGTGAGGATCAAGCCAGAGGCGCATCGAATATTCGCGTGCGCCAAAAACGTTGATGTCGCCCACGCCATCAACGCGCGCGAGTTCGTCCCGAATCTGGAGCAGCGCATAATTACTGGTGAAAAGCGAATCGAGCGATCCGTCCGGCGAGACAAGGTGCACGACCATCGTGATGTCGGGCGATTGCTTTTTCGTCGTCACGCCGATGCGCTGCACATCGGGCGGAAGCACCGGGATGGCGATGGCGACGCGATTTTGCACCAGCACCTGCGCCGTATCGAGATTGGTGCCGAGCTTGAAAGTGATGCTCAGTGTCATGTTGCCGTCGCTCGTGCTCTGCGAAGACATGTAGAGCATGTTCTCGACACCATTGACCTGCTGCTCGATTGGCGTCGCGACGGTTTCCGACACCACTTTGGCGTTCGCGCCCGGATAATTGGTTGTGACTTGGATTGTTGGCGGCGCGATCTCGGGATACTGCGCGATGGGAAGCGTCGAAAGCGCAATGACACCGACGAGCGTGATGACGATGCTGATCACGCCGGCAAAAATCGGCCGGTCGATGAAAAAGTGCGGAAAGTTCATGCCGACCGCCGTTGCAGCTGCGCCGTCATTTTTCGTTCTTCGATTGAGGGGCGCTTTTCCTTGTGTCCGCGCCGCCAGCGGGCGGCTCCTCGGGAATTGGCTGCACTTTCATTCCCGTTTGCAACAATTGCAGACGCGTGGACACAACTTTCTCGCCGTCCTTCAGCCCGGTTTTCACGATACGTTTGCCTTCGAAAAGGGCGCCAGTCTCAAGGTTGCGTCGTTCGATCGTGTTATCGGGTTTCACGGCGAAGGCGTATTTCAGGCCCTGCTGGGAACTGATCACTTTGTCGTCTACGAGTGCGGCCCGATACGGCGTCGCGCCGGCAACGCGCACGCGAGCAAAAAATCCCGGCGTGATGAATGCAGGATTCCAATTTTTCAGGACAACGCGCGCGCGAATCGTGCCGGTCCCGGGATCAAGTCGATTGTCGACGAAGTCGATGTAGCCTTCGTGCGGGAAATCGTTTTCGTTACCGAGCTCGACAAAGGCCGGGATCCTGGCCGTGCGCGCGCTTACGCGTTTCCCTTCTTCGCTGAGCTTTACGTATTTTAGAACCGCGTTCTCGTCAGCATCGACCTTCGCATAAATCGGATCGACCGAAATCACCGTGGTGAGTACGCTCTCCGGGCCCGCACCCGGTTGGACCAGATTACCAAGTGTGATCCGCGCGTCGCTAACGCGTCCATCGATCGGCGATTTGATTTGGGTGAACTCAAGATTCAGCGCGGCCGAATTCTTGGCCGCTTCGGCCGAACTCTTGGCGGCGGCGGAACCCTGATAGGTTGCAGCTTTCTGGTCGAACTCGCTCGCCGAAATCGTGTTCTTGTCCCGCAGCTCCTTCGCCCGGTTTAGTTCGATCTGGGCAAGCTTGAGCTGCGCGTCCATCCGGTCGACTTCGGCGGCGGCTCGATCAAAATCCGCCTGATAAGGACGCGGGTCGATTACATAGAGAAGATCGCCCTTTTTGACGATCGCACCAGCGTTGAAACGAATCTCCGTAATATAACCGGACACGCGTGGTCGGATCTCGACGAACTCGACGGCCTCCAATCGCCCGGTGAATTCATCCCATTCGTTTACCTCTTTCTCGATCGCGGTAACGACATTGACCGGTAGCGGACCTTGCGACGGTGCAGACGCTTTCCTGCACCCAATTCCGGCGAACAGAACGAGCAAAAGACCAACGCTAAGAAAAATGTTTTTCATTGATGCGGTGACTGGTTCTCAACCAATCGCTTAAAATTTAAGGAAGTGTTCAACGCTTGGAGCCGTGAATCATGACGTGAATTCGAATCGAAGCCGAACAGTAAAATGGTAAGAGCGTAGATGATCAGGATCGTGTTCATCTTGTTGCACGAAATGTTATCTAAAATCAGCTACGCGGCCATGTGCGAAGGTGGGATTCTTTTACCGTGCGCACGAGGGAGGAAGTTTCCCCTCTTTCGAGGCATTGGATCGGGACATCGCCAAACGATAAATCTGTTCATTAGGCGACATGTAGTTAGCCGGACAGTAACCGTTAGCACACTGCGTGCGCCGGCAGATTTCGTTCAATGCCTGCGACCAACTCTGGAATGCTGATCGGCTTGGCGAGAAATGGATGTCCATGGATCTGCAGGCCCGATCTTGCCTCAGCTTTCGTCACCAGAGCCGTCAGAAAGACAACCGGTGTTCTGTGCAATGTTGGATCGGATTCAATCCGCGCGGCGACCTCGCCGCCATCCGTTTCCGACATCGCAATATCAAGAAGAATAAGGTCGGCCTTAACGCGTTGCGCTGTTTGGTGAGCCCTGGCTGGTTCGTTCTCTTCCCAAACGGAGTAGCGCCCGGTCCTCTCCAGCGCGAGTTTGGCAGAGTGAGTAAAATCGCGGCTGTTATCGATGATTAAGATGCGCGGTTTTTCTTTGGCCTCTTCAACAGGCGCAGGGAGAAAATTCGCTTCTATAATTCTATTCATAAAATTTCGATTTCGTTAGGGCCGCGACTCGCTGATGATGCGGCGCCGTCGGTCACATCCGCAATCGCTTTGGCAAACAATTTGCAATCCGTCGCGGACGTCTCGCGCGATGAGCACGGCCGCGCCTGTTTCAAATAGCGCGTCGCGGACCGATTGGGCGAAGTCACTGTCGCGCGTGAAGAGAAGAATCAGTGATTCTTTCATGCCTTTCATTCAATTTCCGCTCCTGTTCGGACTAACGAGCTGGAAGTGAGCGCCGCCATGGGCGCCCACCTCCATTGCTCCCCGTCTCTCCAACCCAACCGTCCAATGTGGGATTCTCATCGAGTAATGGCGTATCTGTTAATAGTTTGGACCCGACGGCACTCCGAGTGACTGCAGCGTGTCCGGCGAAAGACTCCCGGTTACATCTAGCTGCTTGTCGATCTGATACTTTGCCACTGCATCGCGCGTCGTCGGACCGAAAATTCCATCGACTGGGCCGTTGTAATAACCGAGTTGGCTCAGTTCTGTTTGAACGGCTTGGACCGTGCTATCAGTCGGCGCTTCATTAGCGGGCGCGGTGTTATCGTCCGACTGAGCGCCAGTGTAGTAAGCGTACGGATAGTTACTAGCGGGCGCGGTGTTATCGTCCGGCTGAACGTCAGTGTAGTAATCGTACGGATAGTAGTCGTCGGCGTAATACGGCAGGTAGTTCCACGGAAAAAATCCGGGATCGAGTCCGAACCAGAAGCCATCGTCAAAAACAAAGAACCGATTGTGGAAGAAATGTGCATGCCGTCGGTCCCAGTCGCGGTGCCAATTTGCGTCATGACGTTCAGCGATGTGGTCGGTTCGCCCGTTCAATCCCCGGTGTGCAGCTGTTCCAGGTGAGCGCGTCGCTGACGCGATGCCTGCACGATCAGACGCTGCCGCCGAGCGTTGCTCAACAGGATTGCGTGTTGGGCTGAAACGATTCTGCGGCCGACTAGCCGCTATTCTTGTGCCAAGGGACGGAGTTACGGATCGGCCAACTCGTCCATTATAGTAGGCAGGCTGCCGATATGACGGACGCGCTCCAAATGAAGAGTAACGCGGTATGCCGAAGCCAACCCCGCCTCCGCGCGTTCCCACTCCAAAGGATCTGCGCGCGCCACCAAACACCGGGCCTGCTGCGTGGAAGCCACCGCCGCGGAAACCGCCTCCGCCTCCAACTGGTCCAGCCCGGCCACCCCCGCCGCCGACATGGCCACCACCATTAAAACCACCACCACCGAAGCCTCCTCCACCTCCCCCGTGGGGACCCGCCCACGCGGCATGAGTGAGTGCGACCGATGTGATGCCAACCAGACTAAGGAATCTAAACTTTTTCATATTCCAAACATCGTTACGGTTCTATTTCGCGGCCATTGCACATGTAGGGGACTTTCTAGTACCCCTTTTGGGAGGTGCTCCATGCTCCCAATGCAACGAGCCCGTGTCCGCGGCGATTATCCGCGATGCAGCAATGCCCGCGTTGGGCGAGAAAAAACATCTGATCTTCCAATACGTCCGCACTTAAGGCAGCCATGACTACAAACGACCGGCTGTCTTTTCTCCCAGTCTTTATGATTAGATGTTAGCTCCGTTTCCATTTCCGACAGCTACGTATGGCATAGTTGTTGGCCGGTTAAGCAATAATCCTGTCGCGCATTCCGCCGTAAACAAGGCCACGAACCAAATCTCTCGTGTAAAATTCGTGAGGGAAGCCAAGTTCAATCCGGCTGGCTTCATCAAGCGTTTTCAGTTGGTTAGCAGAAAGCGAAAGATCATCACTCCCAAGATTGTCCTTAAGCTGCGAGAGCTTTCGCGCCCCGATAATTGGGATGACCGGCACTGGCCGATAACGCAGCCAAGCCAGCGCCACCTGCGCCATGCTGCGACCTACTTGATCGGCGACCGTTTTGACGGCTGCGACAACGCGCCTGGCTCTCTGTTCCTCCGGCATGAACTCCTTAACCATATCGGAGCTCATGCGCCCGCCTTCGGAAGAACCGTGGCCGTGATATTTACCCGTAAGTACTCCACTGGAGAGGGGCGACCATGCAGTGACGCCAAGGCTCAGCGCCTTGGCCATCGGGATCAGTTCGCGTTCGACCGTTCGCTCGATCAGGCTGTATTCAATTTGCAGGCCAACAAACGGAGACCAACCGCGAAGGGAAGCCAATGTGTTCGCTTGCGCAATCCACCATGCCGGCGCATCGGAGATGCCAGCGTAGAGCACTTTTCCCTGGCGAACGAGATCGTCCAGTGCGCGCATCACTTCCTCGACCGGCGTGATCTGGTCCCAGATGTGAACCCAATAAAGGTCAATGTAACCGGTCTGCAATCGCCTAAGACTCGCCTCGACTGCTTGCACCATGTTCTTGCGGTGATTGCCCGCTGCGTTCGGGTCCGTGCCTGGAGCGGCGTTTGTATATTTTGTTGCGAGGACCACACTCTCGCGGTGTCCTTTAAGAAACTCGCCGAGAAACGATTCGCTCGTGCCGTTCGTATAGATGTTTGCGGTATCAATGAAGTTGCCGCCCGCTTCCCGAAAAGCGTCATAAATTTTCTGCGCTTCGTCTTTGGCCGCGCCCCAGCCCCAATCCTCGCCGAAGGTCATCGTGCCAAGAGCGAATTCCGAAACGCGCAATCCTGATTTTCCGAGAAGTCTATAATTCATAATTCTCTCCTTATTTTTGGATTAACATCGCAATCGACCGAAAGCGGCGCAGCAGCGCACGCACTCCAAGACGCAAGCGCGTGTTGGGCGTCGAAATTGCGGCCACGTTTTGGAGTGCGCCGGTGTTCCGGCGCTTTTCCGTGCGTTCGAAAGCATCCCTGCTTACGGCCAACATGTTGGTCTTAGTTCTTGAATAGCGGGGTAAAATCAATTCGCGCGGCGTGTTGTTTCGTACAGAAACCACGCGCGACGCTCGGTTTCATCGATCCAAACTTCGATCAGACTCGCGGTAGCAACGTCACGATGCTCGTCACAGACGTTGTGCGCCTCCCGGAGACGGGCGGCCAGCGTCTTGTTGTCGTCCGCTAACTCAGCCAGCATGTCCAACGTCTCGACGTATTCCGCATCGTTATCGAGCACGCGCTGGGTGCGGGAAATGTGACCGATCGATCTGAGTGTAAGCCCCCCGATCTTTCGAATCCGCTCAGCGATCGGGTCGGTCATCGCGAAAATCTGGTCGGCCTGCTCGTCGAGCAGCAGATGGTAATCGCGGAAGTGCGGCCCGCTTATGTGCCAGTGGAAATTCTTGGTTTTCACGTAAAGCGCGAACACGTCAGCCAGAATGGCGTTCATGGCTGCGGCGATGTCTTTGGTCGCCGAACGCGTGAGATCCGTTGGTGTTTCCAGTGGCGCCTCACGCCTGTGCAGAAGTTCTATGGTCTTTCTCGAATTAGATTTTTTCATAGTTTGATTTGTAGCGGTTGATGTCCTGTCGGCGCGAACGAATGCGTTCTTCCTGTTACCGGTTCCGGTGTCTTGCTGCACCTTCCGTTCGCGCACCTCTATTTGATAATCGCTCATAAGCATCTCAGTTGGTTTATTTTTGTTGGGTTACGATCTCGCCCATCATGAGGAACGCGGCGATTGCGCGTTCGTAGGATTTTGTAATGCCAAGAATGAGATACTGCTTGTTCCCCCGTTTGAGATAGGGGCGAGCTTAATTGCAAGTGAAGCTGAAGGCGTTGCCTCCATCTAGGACAGGCTGGAAGCCCGTCCGCCGAGTCAGTCAAGATGCCTAACTTCCGATGCCTCGTTACAGATGAATCAATCCGCGCCGCGTAGCATTAGCGACCGCTTCGGTGCGGCTGATGACGTTCATCTTCGCGAAGATCGCTTTCACGTGCGACTTGACCGTGCCCTCACTAATAAAGAGCGCGGAGCCGATCTCTTTGTTGCTTTTGCCTTGAGCCATCAACTTGAGCACGTCGATCTCACGCGCGCTCAAAGTTTCGCCACTGACACGCTCCGCCAGCTTGGCCGCGAGATGGACGGGAACGCAGGTTTCGCCGGCGTGCACTCGGCGGATGCTATCCATCAATGCCTCGCGAGGCACGTCCTTGAGTAGATAGCCTTTCGCGCCGGACTGAATGGCGCGGTAAATATCTTCATCGCCGTCGAATGTTGTGAGCACCATGATGCGCGCGTTCTCATCGCAGGCGCGAATCTCTTTGATTGCACTGACGCCATCTAGTTCAGGCATCCGCAAATCCAGCAGCGTCACATCGGGTCGATGTTGTTTCCAAAGATCAACTGCCTCGCGGCCGTTCTTCGCTTCCCCGACCACCGTCATGTCCGGTTTCCGCCGAATCAATGATACCAATCCCTCGCGCACGACGCTGTGGTCATCGGCGATAAGCACAGCGATGCGAGGCTTCTTCGGCGTGCTCTCAGGGCTGCTGGCCTTTGCCGTCTTCGTTCTACGTGCTGTTGCCTTTGCCGCAGACCGCTTGGTTTTGCGAGCAAGTTTCGTTTTGGGTTTCACAACTTCGGCTCGTGATTATAGGGCAAGGCAACCACGACCTTAGTGCCCTTGCCGTGCGAGCTGGCGATCGTTAGTTTCCCGCCCATTTGTTCGACGCGTTCGCGCATTCCGGCCAAACCGAAGCCGTCATGTTGCTCTTTGACTTTGAATCCGTCGCCATCGTCACGAAGTTCCAGGCGAAGTTCGTTTGCATTGCAGCTCAATCGCGTTT
>Ga0307278_10000706_pt1 | contig 16413 bp, 15 predicted proteins | sample ER_DNA_117_FD_194482 | JGI IMG/M metagenome (GOLD analysis project Ga0307278, IMG submission 194482) | Bulk soil microbial communities from the East River watershed near Crested Butte, Colorado, United States - ER_DNA_117 | ecosystem: Environmental > Terrestrial > Soil > Floodplain | place... | reverse complement strand
GCGCCCGGACCGCGTCGAGCGTCGGACCCGGCGCGAGCCGGGAGCCGATCGCGAACTCGTCGCACAGGAGGACGCGCTCGCCACCCGCGGCGGCTTCGAGCGCGGCGGTCAGGCCGGCGATGCCCGCGCCGACGACGATCGTCTCGCACCGGACGTGCCTCGAGATCGTGCGCGTCGCCGGCGCGTTGGCAGGCAGCGGCCCCGAACCCGTCGCGCGCCGGATCACGCGCTCGGCAATCCGCCACGCGAACCGTGGCCGGATGAACGTCTTCAGGTAGAACCCGACCGGCATCAGCGGGTGCGCGAGATCCGCGACGTGGAGGAGGTCGTGCTCGGCGGAGGGCCAGCCCCTGGCGCGTTCGACGCGCATGCCGCCCGCGGCGGGGGTGATGCACGAACGCACGCCCGGGACGCCGTCGACCGTGACGGTGCAGTTCGGGCACTCGCCGGTCCCGCAGTACAGACCGCGGCGCCGGTGGCCCTTCAGCGAGCGCGAGAACGTCCGCACCCCGGAGCGGAACAGCGCCGAGGCGACCGTGTCTCCGTCGAGTACCGGGACCTCGCGCCCCTCGAACCGCAACGGGTCAGGCGTCATCCGATCCGGTTGGTCCGGGTGTCGCGGGTGACGACGAACCAGCTCCGGCACCCGAGCGCGTGGAACCAGCGCTCGCGCTGCGGACCCTCGGCGTTGCTCGGGTAGAAGACCCGCTCGAAGTCGGCCGCCACGTCGGGTGACACGTGCGGACGCTCCTCCCCGCCGAACGCGAACTCCGTGTGCGGGCGCGCGCCGCAGTTCGGGCAGGCGATCTCGAGCGTCACGAGCGGCGCCGCCTCAGGTCCTTCAGGACCGCGCGCGAGGAGACGTAGCCGGGCGCGCCCGTGACACCGCCGCCCGGGTGCGTGCCGGCCCCGCACAGGTACAGCCCGTCGATCGGGGTCCGGTACTGCGACCACGCGGGTAGCGGGCGCATGAAGAAGAGCTGCTCCACGTTCAGGTCGCCGTGGAAGATGTTGCCCTCGGTGAGGCCATAGGTGCGTTCCAGGTCGAGTGGGGTGACGACCTGCATCGCGCGGATCGACGTCGCCACGTTGCCGGAGTATCGGGAGATCGTCTCGACGACCTTGCGCCCGAGCTCGTCCCGCCGTTCGTCCCAGGTGCCCGACCGCAGCGCGAACGGCACGTACTGGACGAACGCCGTCATCACGTGGGTGCCCGGCGGCGCGAGCGTCTCGTCCACGTTCGAGGAGGTGACGCAGTCCACCCAGAGCTCGTCGGGGATCTCGCCCCACCGGTGCCGGTCGTACATCCGCTGCGCGCCCTCGAGCGTCGGCACGAGCGTCGCGAGCGATCGCTGGTTCGGGCCTGCGTCCTCGGGCATGCCGTTCCAGCGGGGCTCCTCGTCCAGGGCGAAGTTCACCTTCGCGCACGGACCGGCCATCGCGATCGCCCCGACGTCGGCCCGGAAGTCCTCGGAGAGCTGCGACTTCTCGACCAGGCCGAGGAAGGTGCGCTTCGGGTCCGCGTTCGAGAGCACGGTGCTGGCCGGGATCTCGGTTCCGTCCTCGAGCGTCACGCCCGTCGCCCGGCCGTCGCGGACGTCGATCCGCGCGACCTCGGAGCCCGTGCGGATCTCGCCGCCGGCATCGCGGACGGCAGAAGCCATCGCCTGCGTGATCGAACCCATCCCGCCGATCACGTGGCCGTTGAAACCCTGGATGTGGTGCTCGCCGCCGGAGAGCATATGGAACAGCAGCCCGATCGCCGTCCCCGGTCGGTAGGGCGGGGCGTGCATCCCGTAGACGTTGTTCGCGAGGTACAGGCGCCGCACCTCGTCTGACTCGAAGTGCCGTTCGACGAACTCGCCGAGCGAGCCGGTCGCGAACCGCACCAGATCCGAGAGCTGATCACCCGACAGGTGCCGGAACCGGCGGAACAGTCGCCGCCCCTCGCGCAACTTGCTCCAGCCGGTCGCGTACAGGTTCGGCGGGTCCTCGAGGAAGAACGGCTGGAGCGAGCGGGCGAGCTCGTGGAGCCGTTCCGTCACGCGCGCGAACGCGTCCGCGTCGTGGGACGAGATCCGCCGGATCTCCTCCGCCGTTCGTTCGTGCGTCGACCACCAGGGCAGCACCCGGGCGTCCTCGAACACGACCTGGAGCCCGGGCTCGCACGGGACCATCTGCAGCCCGCGTTCGGCCAGGCCGAGGTCGGCGACGATCTCGGGGCGCAGCATGCTCGCGATGTAGGAGGTCGTCGAGGCGCGAACGCCCGGCGCGATCTCCTCGGTCACGCAGGCGCCTCCGACGATCTCGCGACGCTCGAGCACGATCGTCCGCAGGCCGGCGCGCGCGAGGTAGAACGCGGCGGTCAGCCCGTTGTGCCCCCCGCCCACGATCACGATGTCGAAGCGGTCGGTCATCGTCTCCGGCGAGATCAGGTCGACGTCGAGGGGACCGCGTGGTCCCGTCGGGCTGCCGCGAGGTGGCATGCGGCGAAGTGCCCCGGCCGGAGCTCGATCAGCCCGAGGTCCTGGCCGCGGCACCGTGCCTCGACGCCGGCGACCGCAGCGGCGCCCGAGACGACCTCGGGGCAACGGGGATGGAAGCGGCAGCCCTCGGGGATGTGCGTGGGATCGGGCGGCTCTCCCGACAGGATCGGCCGGTCGATCCCGTCCGTCTCGGGCACGACATCGAGCAAAGCTCTGGTGTAGGGATGCAGCGGGCGCATAAGAACGTCTTCCGCTGGCCCGATCTCGACGATCCGCCCGAGGTACATCACCGCGACGCGATCGGCGATCGTCCACGCGAGGCCCAGATCGTGCGTGACCACGACGATCGAGATCTGATCGTCGTCTCGGAGCTTCATCAGCAGCTTGAGGATCTCGCCCCGGACGGAGGCGTCGAGACTCGAGACGGGCTCGTCGGCCACGATCACCTCAGGGTCGAGTACGAGAGCCCCGGCGATCACCACGCGCTGGCGCTGGCCGCCCGACAGCTCATGTGGGTACAGCAGGAAGAATCGTTCGGGTGGACGCAAACCAGCGCGGGAGAGCGCCCGGGCAACGAGGTCCTCCTCCGCCTCACCCGCCGGTCCGCGGTGGATCCGGTGGATGCGCAGTCCTTCCGCGACGATCTCGTAGATCGTCTGACGAGGATTCAGCGAGGCCGTCGGATCCTGGAAGACCATCTGCACCCGGCGCCGGTACGAGCGGAGGTCCTTGCCGAGCGGGCTGCCGTTGAACAGGATCTGCCCCCGCTGTGGCTTGATCAGCCCCAACATCGCCCGCGCGGTCGTGGTCTTCCCGCAACCAGACTCGCCCGCCAGCGCGAGCACTTCCCCCCGATGAAGCTGCAGATCGACCCCATCGACGGCGCGGGCCTCGGTTGCCTTCCGACCGCCTAGGCCCGCGAGCAAACCGACCCGCCCCGAGAAGCTCACGCCGAGGTCGCGGACCTCAAGGATCGGTCGGGACGTGTAGTCGACCCGGTACGAGGTCTGGTGCCCGTTCGTGCTCACGCATCGCCCCTGGCTGGAGCCACTGCGCCCTCGACCAGCAGGCAGGCCGCACGCCTGCCCTCCGCCACCGGAAACAGTGAGGGGACGACGTCGGGGCACGGTTCGAAGACGTCGGGACACCTGGGGTGGAAGGGGCATCCTCCAGGGATCTGCTGAGGGTCGGGTGGGTCTCCCCCGAGGCCGGCGGGTGCCCTTCGGAACCGTGGGTCGCCGATCTGTGGGAAGGAAGCGGCCAGCGACTTCGTGTACGGATGTTCAGGCTGGAAGAAGACGCTCTGGGCGGGTCCCTCCTCGACGATCTTGCCCGCGTACATGATCGCCAATCGGTCGGCGACCTCGACCAGGACCGACAGATCGTGCGTGATGAACAGCATCGCCAACCCAAGCTCCCTTTGGAGACGGGTGAGCAATTTCAGAACCTGCGCCTGCACCATCACGTCGAGAGCGGTTGTCGGTTCGTCGGCGACCACGAGGCTGGGGCTGCACGCGAGCGCGGTCGCGATCATGACCCGCTGCTTCTGGCCTCCCGACAGCTCGTGGGGGTAATCGTCGATCCGGCGACCCGGTAGACCCACCTGCTCCAGCAGATCGCCGGCTCGGACCATCGCCTCCCGCTCGTTCGCCTGTTGGTGCGTCGTGATCGCCTCGGCGATCTGCGCGCCGATGCGCTGCACGGGATTCATCGCGTGCATGGCCCCCTGGAACACGATGGATGCCCCTGTCCAGCGGAGCGCGCGCAGCTTGCCAGGAGACAGGTCGAGCACGCTCTTCCCGTCGAGCAGGATCGTCCCCCCGATCTGCGTCGTCTTCGGATGCAACCGCAGGATGGCGCCGACGATCGACGACTTGCCGCAGCCGGACTCCCCGGCCAGGCCAAGCACCTCCCCTCGGTCGATCTCGAGATCGACTCCACGGACGGCGGGCACCGGACCCCCCTGGGTCTGGTAGGTGACGGTCAGATCCTGCGTGGAGAGGAGGGTCATCGCTCCCTGATCCTCGGGTTGATGATCTCGTCGAGCGCGAAGCCGATCATCGTGAAGGCCAGCACGACGAGGACGATGCACACGCCCGGCGCCCCCAGCCACCACCACGCGCCGAGGGTCGACGCCCCCGCGTTGTTCGCCTGCTCGAGGATCTGACCCCACGAGATGCTGAAGGGATCACCGAGGCCCAGGAACGACAGCGCGGTCTCCGATAAGATCGCGATCGCGACGATCAGCACCGTATTCGCCATGATCACCGGCATCACGTTCGGAAGCACGTGTCGTGTCACGAGGTACCAGCTGCCCGCCCCGAGCGCTCGCGAGCGTTCGATGTACGCGCGTTCCTTCACCGACAACACCTGGGAGCGAACGAGGCGAGCGGTGCTCGGCCATGTCGTCAGACCGATGACCAGGATGATGATGAAGAGCGACTGCCCGAAGATCGAAGCGAGCGAGATCGCGAGGACGAGCCATGGGATCACGAGGCCCCAGTCGGTGACGCGCATCAACAAGGTGTCGGTCGCTCCACCTCGGTAGCCGGCTGCCAACCCGACCGCCGCACCGATGATCATCGTGATCACGGTGGCGGTCAGGCCCACCAGGAGCGAGACCTTCGCGCCCTGGATGGTGAGCGTCAGCACGGAGCGACCGTAGTTGTCGGTGCCGAGCGGGTAGTCCCAGCTCGGCGGCTGGAGGGGTTCGGCGCTCGCCTCGGTGATCTTCGTCCCGCTGGTGTCCGCGAACACGGCGAAGATCGTTACGCCGATGAAGAAGACCAGGATGATGAGTCCGACCAGCCCCATCTTGTCCTTCCGGAAGGCGTGCCAGAAGCGGCGGAGCGCCTTGCGCCGCCTCGCCCAGCGGATCCGGCGCGGGCTTCCCGGCGGGACCGGTTGCGGGATCTCCTCGTCGACCGGCGGCCCGATGGGGGCATGGGCACCGACGTGAAGGGGCGGGGTCTGCATCGGCTCAGGCCTCTCGAACCCGTGGATCCAGGTAGGCGTACGTGAAGTCGGCGATCAGGTTGAAGACGATCACGGCGAGCGTGAAGAACAGGAACAACCCCTGCAGGACCCAGTAGTCCTTCGCCAGGATCGAGGTGTACGTGAGTAGCCCGAGCCCCTGGTAGGAGAAGACGACCTCGACGGTAATCGCGCCGCCGATCACGTAGCCGAACGACAGGGCCACCAGCGTGACCGTCGGCAGCAGCGCGTTGCGCACAGCGTGGTGCTTCAGGACGCGCCGTTCGGTCACCCCCTTCGCTCGCGCGGTGGTGATGTAGTCCTCGCCCAAGACATCGAGGAGCGAGGAGCGCATCACGAGGTAGAACTCGCCGATGAAGGCGAGCGTGAGCGTCAGGACCGGGAGGAACAGGTGGTTCGCGACGTCGAGCGCGTAGCCCACCGCGCTCAGATCGCTCGCGTTCGTGGAGATCCTGCCCCCGACCGGGAACCAATCCAGGGTGCTCGAGAAGAGCAGGAGCAGCAGCATGCCGAGCCAGAATTCGGGCATCGAGTACAGCACGAGGGACCCGATCATCGAGGTGCGGTCGAACGTGCTCCCGCGTCGCCATCCGGACCGGATCCCCATCCAGATCCCGATGATCATCGAGAACACCGTCGACAGGCCGACCAGCAAGAGTGTGGGCCACAGGAAGCGAAGGAACACCGCCATCACGGGCTCGCCCTGGTAGAAGCTCGACGCCCCCAGCTTGAGCGTGGCCGTGTCCTTCAGGTACTCGACGAACTGACCCGTCGTCGACTGGTCAAGTCCGTACTCCTCGATGAGGTCCTGGCGTTCCTCGGGGGAGATGTTCGCTCCCTGTCCCCGCGTCAGGAATGAAACGGGGTCACCCGGGGACCAGACCCGGAAGAGGAAGAAGTTGAAGATCAAGATCGCGACCAGCGTGATGAAGGCCTGAACGAGCTTCCTCAGGACGTATCGACGCTTTCCCACGACGAGAGCCGTTCCTCCTCCGGGTCTCTTCGCTCCGCCCCTAGACCTCGTCCTCCTCCGCCCGCCGGCGACGGGACGCCATGATCCCGACCCCCGCCACGACGAGCACCGCGATGCCTCCGATCACCCACACCGCGGCGGGGATGCCACCGCTGTCGTCACCGCCGGTCCCGGTGCTGGCGGAGGCGGGCTGGACGGTCAGCACCGAATACTTCCCGTACTGGAACAACAACTCGCCGCTGTCCTGTCCTGGGCCGAGCTGCTCCTGGAACCCGGTCCACTCGTTCCGGTAGGCCTCGAGCGTGCGGTCGAGCCACAGCACGATCTCCGGTCGGTCGTCGTAGAGGATCTGTTGCATCTCGGCGACGATCTGCTCCCGCTCGTCGACCGTCTTGGCGGCCTGCTGCTGCGTGAACAGGGAGTCGTACTCCTGGTTCGAGTAGCACGTGTCGCTCCACACGCCGCACTGGCTTTCCTGGTACGTCGAGAGCTGGAAGTTCGGGTCGGGCTCGATGCCCCACCCCCAGATGTACAAGTCGTAGTCGTTCGAGTACCAGATGTCCGTGAGCTTGGAGTCGTTGACGGCCTCCGGTTGCGTCGAGATGCCGACGTCGGCCAGCCACTCCGTGATGAACTGACCCGCCTCGACGGTGGAGGGATTCTCCGTCCGCACGATGAACCGGAAGTCCAGAGGCTCGCCGCCGCCCGGCATTTCGCGGACCCCGTCGCCATCGGTGTCTTGGTACCCCGCCTCGTCCAGGATCGCGTTCGCCTGTCCGGGATCGAAGGGTATCGGATCGTTCGGGTCGACGTGCCACTTCGGCTGATTCACGACCGTCGTTCCGACCGAGGCGTACCCCCTGTTCACGCGATCGACGAGCGTCTGTCGATCGATCGCGTACTCCACCGCGAGACGCACTTGCGGGTCCCTGAGCGCGGGGTGATAGTTGTAGCCGGTCTTCTTGCAGTACGCGACCTCGTCCGTGCACTGATTGAAGCTCATCTGGACGAAGTAGTCGGGAGCGGCGACGTGCGCGGTCACGCCGGGGTCGCCTTCCAGCGAGTCGAAGAGGTCCACGCTCTCGATCGAGTATGCGAAATCGATCTCCCCCTGCTCGAGGGCCTGGATCATCGCCTCGTCGTTCTGGAAGACGCGGAACACGAGCTCGTCGATCTTCGGGGCGCCCAGCCAGTAGTCGGGGTTGGCCTCCATCCGCCAGAAATCGCCGCGCCGCCACTCGACGAGTCTGAACGGGCCGGTGCCGATCGTGTCGGGGAAGCCCTTCCAGTTCCGGAAGTCGGCCTTATCTTCGTATTGGTCGAGGACGTGCTCGGGCAGGATGTAGATGTACGGCGGGTATAGCGGAGCGCCCGTGGGCTGCGTCGTCGTCCACACCAAGGTCGTGTCGTCCGGTGCCGTGATCGAATCGGTGAACGGTAGGTAGTCGATGTAGTTCCCGACGCCCTGGTCGAGGATCCAGTTGTACGTGGCCGCGACGTCGTGCGCGGTGAACGGAGTTCCGTCGGACCACGTTACGCCCTCCCTGACCTTGAACGTCCACGTGAGCCCGTCCTCGCTCTGCTCCCAGCTCTCGGCCAGGCCGGGCGCCGTCGCCATCCCGTCGAGGTCCCACGTCAGGAAGGTGTCGTACGCCATGTCCATCGTGTTGTACTCGGGCGTCTCGATCGCGAACATCGGGTTGAAGGTGATCGCGTCGTTCACCTGCCCGACCGTGAACGTGACTTTCTCGTCCTGGGCGCTCCCGGTGGTCTGATCCTGAGAAAGCGCCATCTGCGCGAACGCCCCGCTCCAGATCGCGCCCAGCGTCATCGCGATACCGATTCTGACCCTCATGCCTGGTCTCATCGCCCCTCCCTTGAAGAACCCCGCCGATACCACCCGAGCGCTTCGACGCCGCGGGGTCGACGGTTCTCGCGCGCCCTCATCCGAACCTGCTCACTCGGCATTGAGTGGCGGTTCAGATGGCCTGTATAGCACGGACTCCGGAAGCTCGGTAGGGAGGGCCGTAGGGGGGTGGGCCGACATCTCGCCCATGGGTATGGTTCGGGGGTTGTGAGCCATCATCTCGAGGCGATACCGGGTCCAGGAGAGGACGTCCTCGAACCGCTCGGTCTCGACGAGGACGAGCCGATTCGGCGGTCCGCCTGGTGGCGTTGGGTGGCCATCATCGTCGCGCTCGCGATGGTGATCGCGACTCCCTTCGCCTACGTGCTCTCCAGGCTCCTGTCGTAGCTTTCGGGGACAACGTCTGGGAGGGATCCTCGTGGGATCGCGACTGAGTCATGTCTTCCTGGTGGTGTCGGATCTCCAGGCGCAACGGCGCTTGCTAGTCGACATCGTCGGCCTGCAGGTACTGCTGGAGGAGGGCGAGTACGTGCGTATCGGGGGCCAAGGTGGCTTCCACCTCGGGCTCGAGGAGGGTCCTCACGGCTCACCCTGTGATGGCGTTGAGATCAACATCCAGGTCGACGACGTCGATGAGGTGCATCGACGTCTGGTAGAAGCTGGGCTCTCCGTCGAGGGCCCTCCCCAGGAACAGGAGTGGGGCGGGCGGCACGTGTGGTTCCGTGACGTGGACGGACGCCGGATGTCCGTGTTCGGCTGACGCTACTCTCCTCAGGCTGCAGGGGCACGGGAACGCCGGACGAGCTCGTCGAACAGCCCCTGCTGCGCCCGGTTCGTCGGGGCCGTGTCCTCCGGATGCCACTGGACGCCAACCATCCAGCCGCGTTCGCGCTCGATCGCCTCGACGAGCCCGTCCTCGCTCCAGCCGGTCGCAACGATGCTGTCGCCCAGCCGGTCCGGGCCCTGGTGGTGGTGGGAGGAGCACGCGACCACGTCCGATCGCGTCGCGCGGGCGATCGCGCTGTCGGCCGCCAGCTTGACGTCGTGGACGACGGCGTCCGCTCCGCTCGGGGTGCCGTGCGGCATGAACCGCTGGTCGCTCGGGAGGTCCTGGATCAACGAGCCGCCGAACGCCACGTTCATCACCTGCATGCCACGACAGATGCAGAGCGTGGGCGTCTCGCGGCGTTCGGCTTCGAGCAACAGGTCGATCTCGAGCGCGTCCCGGTCGGGTTCGACCCCGTAGACCGTCTCGCTGGTGTCGGTGCCGTAGCGTGACGGTTCGACGTCCCCGCCGCCGATCAGCAGGAGTGCGTCGACGCCGTCGATCAGCTCGACCGGCGTGCGATCGTCGCCGGGAAGAACCAGCGTCGCGCGACCGCCGGCCCGGCGAACGGCGTCGACGTAGTTCTCGGGGAGTCCAAATCCACCAACCTTCCAGTTGGTCACGCGGCCTGGCGTCAGGTGGTACGAGACGATCCCGATCTCCGGTCGATCGTTGCCCTGCATACGACCGAGTGTAGCCCTCGGGCGGTGGCCTGCTGCTACCGTTCGCGGCGTGAGCGACGCGCGGTTCGTGTTCCTCTCGCAGGAGGACGTCGTCGCGGCAGGCGGGCTCGACATCGCGGCCACGATCGACGTCGTCGAGGAGTCGCTGCGGCTGCATGCCGTCGGCGACACGCGGCTCCCGTCGAAGTCGGCCCTGATGTGGTCCGACGATCTCGGGAGCGAGGAGACGCAGGGCCGCATCATGGCGATGCCGGCGTACGTGGGTGGATCGATCGCGCTCGCAGGTCTGAAGTGGATCCCGAGCGTGCCGTCGAACCCGGCTCGCGGGCTCCCGCGCGGCATCGGGCTCATCGTGCTCACGGATCCCGAGACGGGGCTGCCGGTCGCGGTGATGGACGGGACGATCGTCTCGGCGGCTCGCACCGGAGCGGTGACGGGGGTTTCGGCTCGTCGACTCGCCCGCACGGACGCGCGCGTCGCCGCGATCTTGGGCGCCGGCGTTCAAGCAGGAACGCAGCTCTCGGCGCTCGAGGCCGTCCTGCCGTCGCTCGAGCAGGTGCGCGTCTGGGACATCGATCACGAGCGGGCGGAGGCCTTCCGCGAACGCTCGGACCGAGTCGTTCCGGTCGCGAACGCGGAGGACGCGTGCCGGGGCGCGGACGTGATCGTCGCCGCGACGATGGCGCCCGAGCCCTACGTGCCCGCAGCGTGGCTTGGACCCGGGAGCCTGTTCTGCTCGGTCTCCTCGCTCGACCCCGAGATCTCGTGCGTCGAGCAGGCGGACCTGGTCGTGTGCGATCTCTGGGACCAGGAGACGGGACACGCATCGCGACCCCTGGCGCGGGCACTCGCGGCCGGCGTCATCTCACGCGACAAGGTCGTCGAGCTGCCCGACCTGGTCGCCGGGCGACACCCAGGCCGAACCATGGACGACCAGCGGATCTTCTCGACGCCGGTCGGTCTCGCGATCGAGGACGTGGCGGCCGCGCCGCGCGTCTACCGCAGGGCGGTGGAACTCGGGATCGGCACCGAGCTGTCGCTCTGGGACAGCCCGATCTGCGTCTGAGCGGGTCTCAGAACTCCAGGCTGCAATTCTCGCAGAGGAAGACCTGACCCCGCACGTTCAGGCTGTGACCGCCGCACCGTCCGCATCGCCGGCACGTCCCCGAGACCGCGCAGTCGATGGGGTCGGTGGTCTCGCCGGGTTGGTCCCAGGTCGTGGTCCCCTCGGACGGGCGGGGGAGCTGGACCGAGAGGAGTTGGAGCGACGCCTCGCCGCTCAGGAAGCCGTGCGGGTGCGCCGCGGCTCGCCCGATGATCAAGCCCGGGCCCAAGGGAACGGGGCTCTCGGCGACGAGCGCCTGCCCGTCCCCACGCAGCACCACGACCCATTCCTCCGAATCGGGATGGGTGTGCGCGTAGGCGATCTGGTGCGGTGTGAACCCCTGGATCGACAGGTAGTAGTCGGAGCCCTGCCTGATCGGCACCCGGCGGAAGCCCGATGAGCAGGGCGCGATCAGGTCCTCGGCCAGCATCCCGAACACCCCGAGGTTGTCCAGGACCTCGGCGAGATCGCCGACCTGGTGCTTGGTCGCCTCGTTCGGGCCAACTTCGGTCGCCACGGACCCAAAGCTTGCCACTGCCGGAGGTCGCGTGCACATCGGGATCGTCCCGAGGGAGAACATCAATACGACGAGGTCGCTGGGATCAGGTGCCCGGTCGCCACTCGTACAGCGCGTCCGGCATCTGCTCCTCGTTCCCAGCCCCTTCCGTGAACTCGATGGCGCGGAGACCGTGTCGCTCATAGAAGCGGCGCGCTTGGGTGTTCTGCTGAAACAGCCAGAGGCGAAACCCATTCGGCATGCGCTGCTTCGCGCGCATGAGCAGCGCGCTTCCGACGCCACGGCCTTGGGAATCGGGATGCACGTACATGTGCTCCAAGAAGTTCCCGTGTGTCATCGCCAGGAAGCCGACGATCCCGCCGTGTCGCTCCGCGACCAGGACTTCCTGCTCGCCCACAACCTTGTTGGCGATGAAGTCGAACGTCTCCGCGTCAGTGTGGAGCTGTGGTAGGAAGGTGAGCGTTCCGAACGACGCGATGAACACCTCGGCGATGACATCCGCGTCCTCTGGTGTTGCCGCCCGGATCCGCACCTCGCTCACTCCACAACTATGGCTGACGAAGGGTTTGACCGGATGGCTGGGATCGGAAGAGGATCGAGCCGACGATGACCCCCCAACGCGAGCCAGCGCATCGCGGCCCTCCACGGGATCACCGCCCGGCGGCCGATCCACCCCCAGCGCCCGATCCACTCCTGACATTCGACTCTCGCCCAACTTCGGAGTTGACCCGCCGCGAGTTCGTCACGCGAGCCGCCCTCGTGGCGGGGGCCGGGGTGATCGCGCCCTTTTCGTTCGTCAGGGCTGCCTCAGCACGGACGGACGAGCTCGAGGAGTACCTGCATCGGAAGCTCGTCGAGTCGAACACTCCGGGTATCGCGGTCGCGGTGGTTCGAGGGGACGAGATCGTGTGGTCGGCGGGTATCGGCTGGGCCGACCGGGAGCGGCGGATCCGCGCGACACGCAACTCCGTGTTTCAGCTTGCATCGGTGTCCAAGACCGTGACCTGCGCCGGGATCATGGCGCTCGTCGAAGACGGACTGATCGACCTGGACGCGGACGTCAACACGTACCTGCCGTTCGAGGTCCACATCCCTCACGCCCCTGACATCCCCATCACGATGCGGACCATCCTGACGCACACCTCGGCCATCCGCGATCGCTGGCAGGTGTGGGGCACCCCATGGTCCGAGCCCACCCTGTACTTCCACGGGGACTCGCCGATCTCGCTCGGCGACTTCTGCCGCTCGTACTTCTTCCACGGAGGAAGCCGGTACCGGCGCCGCAAGAACTTCTACGAGCGAGCGCCGGGGGACGGGTACACGTATTCGAACCTCGCGGTCGCGCTGGCGGGCTTCGTGGCCGAGGCTGCGAGCGGGGTCGACTTCAACGACCTGTGCAAGCAACGCGTCTTCGAACCGCTCGGGATGACGGACACCGGGTTCCGGCTCGCCGATATAGGCACCTCGAACCTCGCGATGCCGTACGCCACCGTGTCGAACGGAGACCTCGAGCCGATCTTCCATTACGGCTACCCCGACTATCCGGACGGGGCCCTTCGAACGAGCGCAGCTCACCTGGCGAGATGGCTCGGCGCCTTCATGAACTTCGGGGTCTTCGAGAGCACCAGGGTGCTCGACGAAACAACGGTGCGCGAGATCAGGCGCAACCAGATCCCCGATCTCGTCCGCTGGCACCAAGGCCTGATCTGGTACGGGCAGAGGCGATGGGGCTTCCTCGCGGTGGGACACACCGGAGGCGACTATGGGCAGAGCACGCGGATGTTCTTCCGGCCCGACCGCGGCGTAGGGGTCGTTTCGCTCACCAACGCCTACCTGGGCGGCCGTCGGTGGGCGGCGTTCAGCGACATCGAGCGCCACCTCTTCCAGGAGTTCTCCTGACCGGCCGTGGCATGAGTGACGTCGATCTCGTCGTTCGGGGAGGAACCATCTACGACGGCAGCGGCCGGCCGCCGAGGGTCGGCGATGTCGCGATCCGCGGGGACCGCATCGCGGGCGTCGGCGATGTCGGAAGCGCCGGCGCCCCCAACGTGATCGACGCCGACGGCCTCGCGGTCGCGCCGGGCTTCATCAACATGATGAGCTGGTCGAACGAGTCGCTGATCGAGGACGGTCGATCGCAGAGCGAGATCCGCCAGGGCGTGACGCTCGAGGTCATGGGCGAGGGCTGGTCCATGGGGCCGCTGACCGACGAGATGAAGGGCGAGGTTGAGCGCCGGGGGGCGGGCAACCCCCTCGTCGAGTACGACGTCGGTTGGACGACCCTTGGCCAGTACCTCGAGTGGCTCGAGCGTCGAGGCGTTTCGCCGAACGTGGCCTCGTTCGTCGGCGCCTCGACGGTGCGGATCCACGAGATGGGTCACGACGCCCGACCGGCCACCGAGGAGGAGCTCGGCCGGATGCGCGACCTCGTTCGCGAGGCGATGGCCGAAGGCGCGCTCGGCGTCGCCTCGGCGCTGATCTATCCGCCGGCGACGTCCTCGACCACGGAGGAGCTCGTTGCGCTCGCCGCGGTCGCCGCGGAGTTCGGAGGGATGTACGCGTCGCACATCCGCAGCGAGGCTGCGACGTTCATCGAGGCGGTCGACGAGCTCCTCGAGATCGCTCGGCTCGCCGGGGTGCGGGCCGAGATCTACCACCTCAAGGCGAGCGGACAGGCCAACTGGCCGAAGATCGACCAGGCGATCGCGATGGTCGAAGCCGCCCGCGCGGAGGGGCACAGGGTCACGGCCGACGCGTATCCCTACACCTTCTCGGGCACCGGGCTCGACGCGTGCATCCCGCCGTGGGCACACGAAGGCGGCTTCGATGCGCTCCTCGATCGGCTGAGGGACCCGGTAACGCGGGCCCGCATCCTCGAGGGGATGCGTTCCTCCTCAACGGAATGGGAGAACCCTTTCGTCGAGACCGAGTCGAACGCCATCGTCGTCACGGGATTCCGTCAGGACGCGCTCCGCGATCTGACCGGCAAGACCCTCGCCGAGGTGGCGTCGCTCCGGGGAACGACGCCGGAAGAGACGGTGGCGGATCTCCTCGTGGAGGACGACAACAACGTCGGGGCGCTGTACTTCGCGATGTCCGAGGACGATGTGCGCAAGGTCCTTTCGCTCCCGTGGGTCAGCTTCTGCTCCGATGAGGAGTCGCAGGCGCCCGAGGGGATCTTCCTGAAAGCCGATCCGCACCCGAGGGCGTACGGTGCGTTCGCCCGCGTCCTCGGCACGTACGTGCGCGACGAAGGGATCCTTTCCCTCGAGGAGGCGATCCGGCGGATGACGAGCCTGCCAGCCGAGAACCTCCAACTCGCAAGCCGGGGGAGGCTCCGCGAGAGCGCCTACGCCGACGTGGTCGTGTTCGATCCGGCCGAGGTACGGGACCACGCCACCTCGGAGGCTCCCCACCGATACTCGACCGGCGTCGGGCACGTCCTGGTGAACGGAACGCCCGTCATCTCAGAAGGCGAGCACACCGGCGCGACGCCAGGCCGATTCGTGCGTGGACCCGGAGCGCCGGCGTGACGGGGTGGGAGCCGCTGGGGCCGGGGTCCGGGGCAGCTTCGATGATCGTGCTGGACGAACGCGTCTTGTCCGGTCATCCGATGACGCGAACGCCGTCCTTGTAGACGGTTCGGATCCGCTCGGGAAGCTTCTCGAACACCAGAGCGTCGCCGTCCACGACCACCACGTCCGCCCGCTTGCCCGGCTCGAGCGTCCCGAGTTCGTCCTGCAGGCCCAAGAGCTCGGCGGCACTGGAGGTCGCCGCGACGAGGGCCTGCTGCGGCGTGAACCCGTTCTCTGCCATCAGTACCAGCTCGCGCAGGTTCGTCCCGTGAGGCGCCACGGGACAGTCGGTCCCCATCGCGACCTTCACTCCCGCTTCCGCGGCGATGCGGAACGCGTCGAGCTCGGGCCGTCCGAGCTCACGCAGCTTCTCCCGCACGGGTTCGGGGATCTTGGGATCCTCGGCTAGCGCCTCCGTCGTGTCCCCGGCGGTGAGGGTGGGGACGAGCCACGTGCTGCGCTCCAGCATCATCTCGGCGCACTCCTGGTCCAGGTACGTGCCGTGCTCGATCGAGCGAGCACCGGCGCGCACCGCGCGCTTGATCCCTTCGACCCCGTGCGCGTGTGACATCACCCAGCGCCCGAGATCGGCCGCCGCGGCGACGATGGCATCCACCTCCTCCTGGGAATAGTGCGGTTTGGCCGGATCGTCGAAAGGCGACAGGAACCCACCGGTCGAGGAGATCTTGATGACGTCTGCGCCCGCCCGGACCATCTCGCGCACCTTCAGGGCGACGCCCTCGACGCCGTCGCAGACCGCGTCGGGCATGCCGGGGTACGAGGCGTTCCACACCGACAGCCCACCGCTCGGCAGCCAGGCGTCGCTGTGCCCTCCCGTCATGGAGAGCGCGTTCACGGAGATCCGCATGCGCGGCCCCTCGAGGATCCCATCCTCCACGGCGCGCTTGAGCCCCAGGTCCGCTCCGGCCGCGTCGCGAACCGTCGTGATCCCGAGCGCGAGCGTCCGACGCAGGTTCTCCGCGATCGTGAAGAACCGATATGAGAAGGGGCGGTGCATCATCAAGAGCTCATCGAAGTCCTCGTAGCGGTCTGCGAGGTGGACGTGGCAGTCGAACAACCCCGGCAGCAGCATCGCTCCCGCCACGTCGACGGACTCGTCACCGTCGAGTCCCGGTCCGACGTCGACGATCCGGCCGTCCTCGAAGGAGACGTCGGCGTCGCCGACCGGCGCGCCCGTGCCGTCGAAGACTCGACCACCCGTCAGAACGATCCGCATTGCGCTTCTCCTCGTGTCGCGGTTGGGCTCGGCCGAGCCTAGTACAGGTTGCCCACCGAGATCGAAAGTGAGATCCGCGGTCAGAAGGGTGCGACAGGGGTGTTGGGTTGGGATGTAAATTCGGCCTGTCACACGACACTGCTGACTTAG
>Ga0307278_10000705_pt1 | contig 16434 bp, 16 predicted proteins | sample ER_DNA_117_FD_194482 | JGI IMG/M metagenome (GOLD analysis project Ga0307278, IMG submission 194482) | Bulk soil microbial communities from the East River watershed near Crested Butte, Colorado, United States - ER_DNA_117 | ecosystem: Environmental > Terrestrial > Soil > Floodplain | place... | reverse complement strand
TCCATCCAAACTTTTAAACAAATCAATAATAATTGGAACTGATGATCCCCTGCACATACTTAAGATTAGGTTTGCAAAAGGAGAAATAAGCAAAGAAGATTATCAAGAAATGAAAAGGTTACTTAACGATGATTGATTATCTCTAACTATGTTCTTTATCACCATCTAACTAGTTTGTCAAAGAATAGATGGATTTCTATTTTACTGGCAGATTTTCTAGCTTATAATCGCATTTCTTCGAAGAATAATTATAATTTCAACAAAATTATAGACTAAATTAAAATATTTTATTCCCTTCTTAGAATAATATTTATAGTGGAATACTATACAATGCGATAATGAATCGTAGTTTAATTGTGGCAAGCTTACTATTAGCTAGCTTTTTGCTTGCAAGCAGTATTGCTTTGGTTCCGTATTTTTCAGGGAACAATGTGGTAAATGCACAGGGACAAGAAGATCAAGGAAAGGTCAAACATGTAACTTTAATCGCATCAGAAAAAGAACTTCAAGTTGCTCCTGATAACGCTTTACATCCAGGAGGTGTCACGTATAATGCAATGGTATTCAATGGTACCATACCAGGACCAGTTATATCACTAGACCAGGGTGACACACTAAACGTCACACTAAAGAATGAAGGACAGACTATTCACAGTATGGACTTTCATGCAGGATTTGGTCCAGATAAAGCAAACTCTGGCAGCGTGAAACCAGGTGAATCAAAGACATGGACACTCAAGGCAGTAAACCCAGGTGTATTCTTCTATCACTGTAGTGGTGACAGCCTCAATGGAATATGGGAACACATTGCTAACGGAATGTACGGTGGCATAGTTGTTCATCCATCAAACGAAGAAAAAGCCAAAGAATTCTATTTAGTATTCGGTGAATTGTACAACAGTGCTGACAAAGGAGTATTTGTAGGTACAAATGGAACAGGATCATTTGACGTTGCCAAGCTATTATCAGATCAGCCAGATCTGGTACTGACAAACGGTATGGCCCACAAGTATGTGCCAGCAGTTGGCCAAGTAAATAAACTAGTCATTAACAAAGACGCAGAATTATTCAAGGTAAAGCCGGGCGAATTAACTCGTTGGTATATAGTTAATGCAGGACCAAACGATGGTGTATCATTCCACTTTATCAGCGGAATGATTAATGTAAGAGATGGTAGCAACATAGCAAACAACGGCCTTGGAACACAAGATAGAAATGACGAGACTTGGTGGATTCCTCCAGGTTCAGGATCAGTAATTGAATCAACATTCCCAGATCCAGGCATCTATGTAGGTGTAGACCACTCAATGAAAGACGTTGTAAAAGGTGCTGCACTTGCAGTAGTAGCCGCGGAGAACTCAACTGCAACTGATCATCCAACAGGAACATGTGTCGCACCAAAAGGCAGTGAAAGTGTTGTCTGTGCAGCCTCTGCAGGGTCTGAACAAGCTTCCGCATCAGGATCACAATCAGGATCTGGATCTCAATCTGGATCTCAATCAAAATCCGGATCTGAAGACTCTAACAAAACCTCAGAATCAAAATCAAAATCTGGATCAAGTGAAGTAACCCAAAACGCTACGCTCAATACCAGCAGCAGTAACATGACCGGCAACGCAACAATGATGACTGGCAATATGAGTGGAAATATGACTGGCATGGGTGGAAATTCCACCATGGGTAAATAGTAAATTATTTTCCCTTATTTCTCTTTTTTTATAAAAACAAATTTCAAGTATTATTCCCTTAATTTAATTCCTGTAAAATTGAATTGTTTCTGGAATCAAGCCTATCAAACGCTTTAAGACAAGCATAAATCTAGCCGGACTCATATACAGGAAATGAATCATAGGTTGAACTGTACTTAAAGGAATACAAGGGTGCGATCGACGCCAAGAATATTGGTGCTTTCATCTAAATAGAGTAATTCCAAATATGATAGAAAATTGAAAAGAATATAATGAATGTATAGTTAAAATTCTCTCAAATCCATGAAAAACTTGATTACGCGAACAGGAAACCATGAAATAGTAAAAGAAGGAGAATTCAAGTATGTTATTAAGAAAAATGAATCTAAAGGAATGATGGTCCCAGTTACAATATATGCAGATGAGAATTTGGTTTCAAAAATGGCGTTAGATAGAACTATAGATCAGGCTGCAAACGTTGCCACATTGAGAGGTGTTATGAAACATGTGGTGGTATTGCCTGACGGACATGAAGGATATGGTTTTCCAGTGGGTGGAGTAGCAGGAATGGATTTGGAAGAAGGTGTAATTAGTCCTGGAGGAGTAGGATATGACATTAATTGTGGTGTTAGATTAATACGGACGAATTTAAGAGAAAAAGAAATTAGACCAAAGCTAAAAGATCTTGTAAACGAATTGTTCCATGCAATTCCATCAGGAGTAGGCAGCTCAAGTCCCAGGAAGGTAACGGGATCAGAAATGGATGAACTACTTGTTCAAGGCGTAAGGTGGACAGTTCATAATGGGTATGGCTGGGACTCTGATATTGATGTATGCGAAGAAAATGGTTGTATGAAAGGTGCGGATCCTTTTCATGTCTCCGAACTTGCTAGGAAAAGAGGAGGGCTTCAGTTGGGGACGCTTGGTTCAGGAAATCATTTTCTTGAAGTACAAAAAGTAGACAAGATTTTCGATGAAGCAGCGGCAAGAGCTATGGAAATTGAAAAGGATCAAGTTACCGTTCTGATACATTGTGGATCCAGAGGATTTGGGCACCAGGTTTGCAGCGACTATTTGAAAATTTCTGAAAAAAAAATAAGAGATTCTGGAATGAAAATTGTAGATAGAGAACTAGCATGTGTTCCAAATAACTCTGATGAAGGCGAGAGCTATAGGAAAGCAATGTATTGTGCATTAAATTTTGCATGGTCCAACAGACAAATGATAACGCATTGGACTAGAAACACATTTGAAAAGGTAATGGGAATGACTGAAGATGAGATGGATATGAAGTTAGTATATGATGTTTCACATAACATAGCAAAAGTGGAAAGGCATGCTGTTGACGGTGAAGGTACCAGAGACCTTGTAATACATAGAAAGGGGGCTACAAGAGCATTTCCAGCTGGGGATAGTCATATTCCAGACAAATATCGTAAGATTGGTCAACCAGTTTTTATTCCAGGTTCAATGGGAACGGCAAGCTGGATACTTCTTGGAAATACAAAATCATTAGAATTAAGTTTTGGCTCAACGGCGCATGGTGCGGGAAGAACAATGTCGAGATCAGCCGCAAGGAGAAACTATACAACAGATAGTGTAAGAAAAAACTTAGAGTTAAAAGGAGTTTACATAAAAGCTCTGAGTAGAGAAGGGATGGTTGAAGAAACCCCTGAAGCATACAAGGATGTAGATTCTGTTGTCGAAGTATCGCATTCTCTAGGCATCGCAACGAAGGTTGCACGATTGGTTCCAATTGGGGTGATCAAAGGATGAACCAGGAAGAAGATCCAGAACTGGCGATAATTAAAGCACGGAAAATGAAACAATTAAAAGAAAAAGCCGCTATGATTGAAAAAATCAAAGAAGACGAGACAAAAACAAACATGGCAAAAATTGATGATAGAGAAATATTATTGAAATACTTGTACGATAGAGGCGATGAAGTACTACAACTAGCTGAATTGCAATATCCAGTTCAGGCAAGGGTTATAGTAAAGAGAATAGTAGATTTGATTAAGTCGGGAGAAATAGATTCCCTCATATCGGGAGGTGAACTCTTGGCAATATTTCGTTCCGTGGGTTTACGCATAAGAGTTGATACTAATATCAGAATCGAAGATCATGGAAAATTCATCTCATTTGGAGAAAAACTAAAAGAAGGAATTTGACTATCTAATGATATCTGATTTAGTACCTTTTTATCAAGACAATATTGTTAAATTATAAAACTGCTCAACCCAATGAATTGAATAATAATGCTACCTCAAAAAAATCACTCAGCAGTTTTTAGTGGCCCTAAAAATTTTCAAATTAAGGACTTGCCTGTATCTAGCAAAGATTGCATATTACTGAAGACCCTCTCATGCGCTGTTTGTGGATATGATGTCAGGGTATTTAAAGAGGGTCATAAAAAAGTCCGACCTCCCATTGTTTTAGGCCATGAGATATGTGCAAGAACATTGGATATTCTAAGGCTACCCAATGATCAAATAATTCCGGAGGGTAGAAGAGTGATAGTTTCCCCATTAATACCATGTTTAAATTGTCATCATTGTAGTGCCGGTCATTTTAATTCTTGTAATAAACTTAACGAAATTGGCTCAAGCGTTAACGGTGGATTTGCGGATTACATAAATATTCCTCAAAATAATATACTAATTAATGGTATCATTCCAATTTCAAATAACATACACGATGACGAAGCATCACTTATAGAACCTTTATCTTGCTGTCTAAACGCACATCTGAATTTTAATATTCGAATTCGTGATGAATTTGTGATAGTTATTGGAGACGGTCCTATTGGCCTAATCCACTTGCAAATTTCAAAACTTTATGGTGCAAAAACAATTGTTGTAGGTAAAATTCCATCGAGATTGAATGAAGCAAAATCAATTGGTGCTGACATGATACTATTGAATAATGATCCGGAGGAGTCAATAAGAACAATATGGGATTATACATATGAGAAAGGGGGAAAATTAATAATTGTGGCTACAAGCAATCCTGAAGCATTAGACCTGGCCCTCAAAGTAGCTGGAAAAAATTCACTTATCAATGTATTTGCAGGTATATCCAAGAATAAGACTCTGCGTATTGATCCAAATTTACTTCACTATAATCAAATAACTTTAAGTGGAAGTTTTAGCTCAACTCCGAAGGTAATGAATAAGGCAATGGATCTAGTAGATGAACAAAAGATTAATTTAAGGAGGTTGGTTAGTCATAGATTTTCACTTGATGAAATTGACAAAGCATTTAGTATAAGTGAAGGTTATAGCGGGTTAAGGTCGGTTATAAATTCTTTTTAAGGCTAGCTTATTGTTTTTGTCGATTCTTGTACAAGATCATATTTGGATTTATATCCTCTTGGATTTATCATGAGTCCATTGTAATTAAATGTTGATGAGTTACCTACTATTACTGTTGTAATCATACCTAGCATATCATTGTAATCGAGCAATTTCTCTAATGTGGTAACTACTATCTTCTGACTTTCGCGAAATGCCCCCTTTACTATTGCAACAGGTGTTTCTGGTTTTCTATATTTCAGAAAAATATCTCTAGTATCTTTGAGCTGATGAATCCTCTTCTTACTTGCAGGATTGTAGATTACTGTTACATAATCTCCTATCGCAGCAGCTTCAACCCTTTTAACAATAATTTCCCAGGGTACCAGTAGATCGCTCATACTTACTACAGCAAAATCAGTCATTAAAGGAGAACCAATTAATGCGGAACAAGAATTTAGAGAAGAAACGCCTGGAACACATTCAACGTGAATTCCGTCCTGATAATTCCATTTTTTATCAGCTAGAATTTCATAAATTAAACCTACCATGCCATATATACCAGGGTCTCCTGATGAAACCAAAGACACAATTCTTCCTTTTTCTGCATATTCAATTGCTTGATTGGCTCTATCGACCTCTTGAGTCATAGGATATCTATAGACTTCTTTGCCCTGAATTAGATCTTCAATTAGTGAAACATAAGTTTCATACCCTACTATAATTTCACTTTCCTCTATTACCTGTCTTGCTCTGAAGGTCATATGATCATGATGTCCCGGACCAACGCCTACCACATACAATCTCCCCTTTGTGTTTTGCATATATACATTACAGACCGTAGAATAATATAATACTGTCGTGTATATGCATGACGAAATTCGAGACTTTGCGTGGATACCTTGGTTGCTTATTTTTTGTCTGGCCCTCTATGAATATCTGTATTTTCATCGGTTTAAACCACAACAAATTTCCAAGTGATTCACTTTGCAGGTCTTGTGCGTGTCTCGGTTACATCGACAATTAGAAAAAGGCTATGAATATCAATAACTTACCAGATATCTAACATATAACAAAATAATTTGAACCGAGTAAGGGGACTCAAAGTAATTGAAAGAGAACAAGACAGGAAGATTGATCAAATATCAAATTGACGCTTACTAGATCTTATATCTAGTGCCATTTTTAGTTATTTAATGGGTCTCTGGTCATGTATAAAGAAAGCATTCAAGAAATACGTTTTTGATAATCGATGGGGAAGTGTTTCAGAACTGGCCACAAAATTAGGAAAAAGTGTTTCATATATTTCTAAATGATTAATGCTACTTGATTTACCATCAGAAGTAACAAAAGCCATATACGAAAATTTACTTGGACCTAGTATTGCTGAGGAACTTTTCTCTATTAGATAAGAAGATGAGAAGTCGAAGTTAGCCAAATTAATAATTGACAGAGACTTGACAATTAATAGTGTACCCACTATGATAAAAGAATCGATGATGACTGATATAGATTATAGTGGTGAATCAGAGATAGTAATGAACAAAGTAGACAATAAACCAAAAAATTTTAGCTTTTCACTATTTTTTTGCATTTATCTTGTTATAATGGCTAAATGTTTATATAAATATGTTATACTTGGTGTTTTTCGTTGCAATATTTATTAACTTTAGCGAACTAACAATGCTATGGGCACATCTGATTATAATAAATTAGAGCAGAATACTCGAGCTGAACACATTTCTACTATTAGGGCAAGCACGATCAGTACCAAGGACGGCACCGAAATCTACTACAAGGACTGGGGCAAAGGTCCGGTCGTAACGTTCTCGCATGGTTGGCCTCTAAGTTCCGACACTTGGGACGGCCAAATGCTTTTCCTGGTACAGAACGGCTTCCGCGCGGTTGCGCACGACCGTCGTGGACATGGTCGGTCGAGTCAAGCCTCTTCGGGGAATGACATGGATGGCTATGCTGACGATCTCGCAGCCGTGATGGAGACGCTCGATCTCAAGGACGCCATGCTCGTAGGCCACTCCACTGGTGGCGGCGAAGTCACTCGCTACATCGGGCGGCATGGAACGAAGCGAGTCGCCAAAGCGGTCCTCATCGCCGCCGTGCCGCCGATCATGTTGAAATCCGCAGCCAATCCAGAGGGGCTGCCGATGGAGGTCTTCGACAACATGCGGAGTGGCATGATGAAGGACCGCTCACAATTCTACAAGGATTTGGCGGTACAGTTTTACGGCGCCAACAGGCCAGGAGCCAAGGTCTCCCAAGGCATGCTGGATCAGTTCTGGCTATGGAGCATGCAGGCCGGCCTCAAGAACGCTTACGAAAGCATCAAGGCCTTCTCAGAGACCGATTTCACCGACGACCTCAAGAAGATTGATGTCCCGACCCTTGTCATGCACGGCGAGGACGACCAGATCGTTCCCGTCAAAGACTCGGCGCTGAAATCAGCCAGACTCATAAGGGGCGCGAAGGAAATCTACTATCCGGGTGCACCACACGGCATCACAGCCACGCATGAAGATCAGGTCAACGCTGACCTGCTGGCTTTCCTTAGGTCCTAGACGTTTCAGTGGAGCCTAATCATGTCAAATGAAGTCGATAGTTTAGACATCATTATTTGGATTCGGATCTGAAGGTGGTTCCTCTCCAGAGACACGTGGTTCAATATATATATCACATCGTCCCTTTCTGCTAATTTGGAAACATTCCTGAGAGGCATTTCTACCAGAACTCCGTTAATAATCCAAAATCTCTCTAGTACTTTACAACCATACTTAGCTTCAAGTTCTTGCGTGACTCTTCTGTAGTACGAGTCACGAGTTTTTACAATTTCCTTAACCAGAGCATCCGCTTCTTTGAGAGATTTCTTATTTTTTGTCGACCTACGCGACTCGTCGGTAACTAGTTCTGGAAACCTCGGAAGGTTAAGATACTCAACAAAGTTAATAATTAGTTCTTTCTTATTGCTTCCTCTTTCTTTGATCCATTTCTTCAACGTCGGATGGATTTTTTCTCTCCTTTTCTTCATTAATTTCTCTTTACTTGTCTTAGTTCGTTGACGATTTGGGATATGATGGCATTTCTCTTTGGACTAATTATGCCACCTAGCTTGACTCCACAGCTGGATTCTTGACAATTTTCTTCAGCCACGATTTGTGCGACCTTCTCATATATTGATTGACCCAAAGTTGTAGCTAAAGATATCATAAAGGAAAATGATGCAACCGCTTGATCATCCTGGACCAGCCTAGTCAAGAATGGCATAGACACTGTTTCCCTTTTGTATCTTGTGATTTTTTCATTCATCTTATTTTCTAACATCTCTTCAATTTTTTTCTCTTGTGAATTTGAAAGTGGCACCAAAATCTATTATGTGATAAAGATTTAATGTTGTCGTTTCTGGAGATAAAGCATTTTGAATGATGCTTTAAGACTACATAATCGAATCTTTCTCAATGTTTTCTTTGTGTCCAGTAATAGTATAGTAAAAAATAAGAGTATTTAGTGGTTAAATAAAATTAATTTAGGCAAGAACTATTAATTGTTAAATACTTTTACTAACTATATGTGTTGCAAAGTTATAATCTAAAGTTGTGTTTTTGCAAAATTGTAATGGAAAACAATAGAAATCAAATGTAACGAGCAAGTAGCAAAGAGGTATCAAATTGTAACTATTATAAACAAATAGACATTATCTTTTCTGGCAAATTATGAACAGAGAGGAAAAACACGAACTTGTATCCCAGCTATACAAAGAGGGTAAAACAATGAGGGAGATATCAAAGGAAGTACATATGTCATTCAGTGATATTAGCTCTATCATAAAAAAACTAAACGGGGATTTAGAACCCAAGAGAAAGGAAATATCAAAAGAATCTCTAGCCCTAAAATTATTTAGAAAAGGAAAAGATCCTGTTGATGTAGCAATCACATTAGATTTATCTCCTTCCGCAGTCGCCGAAATCTACAAGGAATTTTGGAAATTACGGGGCTTGTGCAGCTTGCTTCACTTGTTTGAAAGGGTTAAACCTGATATTTCTTTATTATTGAGAGTTAATGATGTTGTGAAAAAGTACCATCTTACCAAGAAAGATATCATTCATATTGTTAATTACGCTGATGAGCGGATCTTTCTAAAAGAAGATATTGAAGAGCTGAGAGAACAATTTGATAGTCTTTTAAAGCAAAGACATGATGCCAATGATGCTTTGCAATCAGCAGTTAAAAAACTTCAAGAGCTAACAAATCAGATCGATATATACAGTGAAATTAGTGCACAAAAAAATAGATGCATTGAAAATTTAGATAATGAAATAAAGAAACTAGAGACTCATATCTCAAAACTCAAGAATAGTGATGAATACTACGCAAAGTTTGAACAGTATGCTATAGAAAAATTTGATTCAATTATCAAGGATCATAGATCGATATTAGCTTTAGCACTTGGTGCCGCAATTGAATCAATCAGAAAAGATCCGGATAAACAAATGATAATTAATGACGTAATAACTAATGAAACACATCAAAATAAATTGTTAGGTATTTCTGAAGAATTTTTTGAAAAAATCTTGCAACAACTAATCGATGGCAGTCTGCAACTTGAGACAACACCTGACATCAATGGTGTTAATACGCCTAGTTCAGTTCCATGAATAAATATCAACCTGAGCCTGCAGGTACAGATTTTGAATCGTAAGTCTTTACTTGGGTCATAAGATCATAATTACTATTTTTGTTATCTATGTGTTGTCCACCCTTGAATCGAGCTCGAAATATGATGTCCACCTCTTGAAGTCATTTCGTTACCGATGCCGATAACTAGGCTTGCCCAAGTTTTGGTCTGAAGTCCTTTACCAACCACACCTATCAACATGCTACCAGGTCGTGATGCTCCTCGTGTATAAAATAGTATTCCACCACTCTTAATTTTTTCAAATCCGAATTCTCTAGAACCATATTCCGGATGGGTTCCAATAGACGTGGTAGATACTGTCTGGAAGATAAAATAGGAGGAAGTTTTCTCTACGAGCATGACCGAACCATCATCAGGGCCAAGAATATTTATTTCATATATGTCTCCAACTTTGGGAGGTCTTGATCCAGCACCATTTATTCGTTTGAAAATATTCGTCGAATCAAACGATGGGTTATTTACCGCCTTGTTTAGATCTTTAGCCATCTCGTCAAGATAGGCTTCTGGAATCAAACCCGTAGGCATCCTGTCAATAACAACGCTGTATTCATCATATATGTAATCACCAGTACCGGAAGTGATAGACTGTAGTGTTGCTCCTCCGGCTGTTAGCGCTGCACTTATTGCGGCAGAACGTACCCATGCTTCTTCTTTCATTCTAGCATGAGACGGTGAAGAACAACGAATAATTCTCTCAATTTGGATTGCTTCCTCATCCGTGGTACTCCCTGCTTGGAACTCACGAACCAATCTCATGAGTAGTTTTTTCCCAGAAATATCATCTCCGATCCTTGTCAATTGAGCATCTGTTGCTTTTTTGGCAAGCTCGTAGGCTACATCATCTCTATTCGTAAGAAAGTTCATATGAAAATCATTTAAAAACGGTCAATATAGAAACTCTTAAAATGGAATTCAAATCATTCTTGTAGTATGGCAGTACTGGATGAATTCACTAAAGTACTACTAGACAAAATAATTAACAACGTCATATCCTGTCTCCCGCTAATAGAAAATATGTTTAAAGATCAGAATAAACATCTAAAAGAAGAAATTGGAATCATAAATAGGAGAGATTTCATTTTAGGAGCTGTCTGGTGTATCATCATGGAGAAGTTCATTATTACCTGCTATCTTCACACAGGTAAGACAATAAATTATGAAAAAGGAATGGAAATAAGTGAATATGTTTTGGGTAAAATTTCAGAATCAGATCTTTTAATGTCGATCAAAAAGGAATAATCAATAATATCTTAGAGAATATTATAATTGAGCAATCAGCTGTGGTCGACTAAAGCCCTTAAGGCAATACTTGATTCATGAAAATTTAATTAGAAGAACAGGGGAATTCATTTTCTAATTTGGAGAAAACTCTAAAATGTCCACAATTTTTGAGACTTGGAGTTACTATAATCTATGCAATCGTGATTGCATTAAGTATTGATGCATCAAAAAGTGTTTTTATTCCGCTATACTCAATACCAGCGAACCTTTTATATGCGACGGTTCTTTTTTATGGATATTTCATTATCTTAACAGCTTGGATTGAATATTATTTCATTAGGCAAAAATTTCAGGACGAAGGAAAGTCTGGATTATGGAGATTTGTGCTAGATCTAGGAATACTGTTCCTATTTTATTATATTATAATTGCGGGAAGTAATGAAAATCAAGAATATTTGATTCCTGATGTGTATTTGTTTGTCACACCTCTAATTTTTTTTCTTTTTACTCTTAAAGATATGTTTAGGATTAGGGACTATTCAAATGAAACTTTACTCAAATACAGGAACATGTCTAGAAACTTTCTTTTTATTTCCATCATAATTTCATTATCATATCTAACTGAAATATATGCAACTGGTTTTCAGTCATTTGGATCTCTCGCGTTCTATAGGGACTTGATATTTGCATATTTGACACTTGCACTTATTGTTGTCTACAGGATAATGAGATGGAAGCAATTCAATGTTGCCGTTGCAGATTCCTGAGACTGTGAATTAAAGATGATACAATTCTCTAGCTAGCGATGCATTTTGTTTCATGACTGACACTTATCTACAAGAACTACTTTATTCACAGTTGCAATTTTTGTAATGATCCTGACGTTGAATCAATAATTGCCTAAAAACTAAAAATAATGAAAAAGTAATGAAAAAATAATGGAGAAAAAAGTGCAAAAGCATAAAAAATCAAACTAGTTTAATTGCAACTTGCCATATCACGATTCCTTTTGAAAATAAATACTGAGTATTTTTCTCCTTCCGAATTGACTTGATGAAGACGATGATTACATGCTATACTCTGTTTATTGTGATACTATTGAACTTAATAATAATTGCTAGTGCTTCACTTACGTCTATTTATAAAGAGGGAATTAATAAGCATACCATATACTATGCAAAAGGTAATCTTTACCGATGTTGATGGAACATTACTAGATTCTTATTTACCTGATATAAAGAAAACGAAAAAATTAGTCGAAAAAACTTTACAGAATGGCATTCATTTAATATTATGTTCCTCAAAAACAGAACTAGAACAAAATATAATCAGATCGAAAATAGAGTTGCATGAACCATTTATAGTAGAAAATGGTGGGGCTACAATAATCCCTGTAGGCTATTTTAATAAAAGTAAAATTATACGTTCAAAGAAATTTCAAAAAAACTATATAATTGAATCAGGCGGTCCTGCATACAGAATCAGATCTCTACTAAAAAAAATTAGGACCAAACATGACATAAATTTCATAGGAGTGTCTGATCTGTCTCTAGCAGAACTTTCAAATATTACCAGATTGCCTCAAGAATATGCGAAGAGAATGATGAAAAGGAAATATAGTGAAACAATAGTTCAAATAGATAATAACGACATCCCTAAATTCGAAAATATTGTAGAAAAAGTAGGATTAAAAATGATACCAGGTGGACAATATTGTGATATTACACTAGGTAACGATAAGGGAACAGCTGTCAAAATACTAATAGATATTTTTCGTAAAGAATATGAAAATAATGTTATTTTCTTTGGTATTGGTGATAGTAAAAATGATGAATCCATGCTATCCCTAATGAACCTTCCGATACTTGTTCAGAAGGCCAATGGTAGTTGGCAAAATCTACAAATAGGTAACTTACAAAAGGTGAAAGGAATAGGTCCGAACGGTTGGGAAATTGCACTTGAAATTATTCTCAAATATTAATGCTCAGTATGGGCACATTTTAGTCCATATCATTTTATGTTTTCGAGCTTATGCTCATTTTTGAATCTTGAGTTTAATCAAATTCTGTCCTCCTATCTTTGTTACTTCAATCAAGTCTTCTCGCTCCAGACGCTTAATTAGTCTCCAAAGACTCGTTTTGGGCAGTATAAACTTATTCCTAATCTCTCCTTCAAATGCTGCGCCCTCCTTTTCAGAAATATAAAATAGTATTTCCCGCTCTTCTGGTTTCAGGTTTCCTTTTTGTTTTATGACATCGGCAACTAATCTATGGAGATCTGATTGAGTAGAACTATCGATATTTACCTGTTCTTTCATAGGAGGTTGTTTTTCAGTAAGATTATTTTCTTGTAAAGTATTAGGTGTCAAATCGTTGTTCAATGTATCTTTTTTGAACCTAGTTGACTGTAAGTGTGGGATAATTTTACTTCTGTACTTTACAATTATGAAAAATCCAACTGACGCTGCGAGCGAAATTAGGAGTAAAAATGTAGATGAACTTGAACTCGGTGACATTTGTTCTTGCTTTGTCACATCAAGACTATTTACAGCTAAAGTAGCATATTCTAGAGCCTTAGGATAATTTCCTTGAGAAAATTCAATATTTGACTTTGAGATAAATTCCGATGCTTGTGAAGCATCAGTATTCATGGCTTGTGCATCCTCTACTTTACGAGTGGCGTTACTTATCATGTCCTTGGAAGCTTCATACGACTCTGCAACTCTTCTTGAGATATCACTGGCGTTATTTGCAAGTCGTTCTGCCTCAATAAAATTACTTTGATTCACTGCAGTTTTGGCCGTATTTAGAATACTCTTGACCTCATCTAGATTAATTCCAACGTGGTCACTTGATGCTTTTGCTAGGTCCAGTTCTGCGGAACTTATAGATATTATGGCTTGTTCTCGTGTTCCTGCATAGCCAATAACATAATCTATAGAAATCTTGCCCTTATCAAATGATAATAAATTCTGTCCACCCAATTTTCTAATTAGTGATGGTGACTGTTCTCCCAAATTAGTTACTACCGCATCATTTGGTAATTTTACCGTAAATGGAAAAGCTGAATCTATAAAAAAGCTCCATTCCCTTTCCTGTTTGTTAACAAGACCCGGAGTTTGGTAGGTTATTCTTAATTGTGATTCATTTTGTGTATTGATCTTTATTTCATTGGTTACAGAGTTGAAAGAATATCCCAAGTATTTTGATAGATAGTTTTTCACCAAAATATCACTAATGTTGCCTCCTATTAACGGTAACGTAATTTCGTTAGTATTGTTTTTCAATCTAAGATCATATTGCACAATAGAATCTCCATTTGACAAAATTCCAATAAATATTGAGTTAACTTGGTATTGAACTTGGGATAGTACTTTATTAAAAATAGTTCCAGATAAGAAAATAAATAATACTAAAATAATTGATAATGCAAAAAATTTCAATGTAGAAATAACCCCGATACGCAGAAAGACCTTTCAGCGTCTGAATTATCGGTACTGTGACCAAGACATAATTTTAATCCATCATAGCATTCCCAAATCATAAAGGGTTTAAGATTAATATTCATATGATTTGTTATCTTATATTATTGATGTCCAGATATTTTTTTAGATCACTTTTTGAATACGATTCGATCCACTTAAATTTTCTCTGCAGAGTGCTTGTATAAATTTTTGTCCAATCTAAATTTACATATTCGCACCACGATTTGAAAACACGTGGATCAATATAGTTTCTTAGTGATGTACCAAGATTGTAATCTTTAGTCTCCTGCTGAAGTCGTAACTGGAATTCCAGTTTTTCCAGTCGCTGTTCCTTCTTTAGTTTCTGTAGCTCTGTCTTCCATTTTTTATCCTTCAATTCAAGCTCTATTTGTTTAATTTTTTCTTTTTTGTTAGCCACAGATTGTTCAAATTTCTCCCATGACTTTTTACTAGCAGGATTCTTAGGATCTATTCCTTTCTTATGATTACAGGTTATTGCGGCCTGAAGATTTGCAATTTTTGCAATGTATACTTTTTTAAATTCACTTTCATTTTTATTAACTTTCAAAATAGGTGCAGATAGGTGCTTTTTTACAATCGCAGTAGCAATGTACGTTCTAAAAACCTTAGCGGTCAAATTAGGGAGATTGTCCTTATCTGTTGAGCGGAGGAATTTATTTACTTTAGACGATGTAATATCTTCAAAGATTTCGTCAGTTCTATCCTTTCCCTTCATGAAGAACAACAAATTCTCGTAAAGCGCTTTTGTATCAGGACTGAATATTTCCAGAGTTTTTTGCCAGGGAACACTGTCTTTACCAAGGAAGTTAAATTCTATTTGTACCTTGTCATTAATTTTTGGAAATCTAAGATGTTCTACTCTGAGAGTAGACGCACCAATTGTATCTGTTTCATCAGTATCTTTTTCGTCACCAACCCTCATGGCTAATTTATATATGAGGTAACAGACTGTCGCGACCTTTTTTCTGGTTGTATCCCTTGCATATAGCATCTGATTAATTATCTCTTTTTCAATAGAAGGAATGTAATTTTCTAATTTTTTTGCATTATCGTATTTTGTCTTATCGTTATCCTGTCGTAGGTATGACGAGTCGTGCAACCAAACATACTTTCTGTTTCCAGTTAGATTTTCTGTCCATGAGGCCAGCCAAGTTGAATAATGGTCATGAACAATAGCTTTCCATGGACCTTCGGGTACCGAAGCATCTTCACCTAGATTTAGTATTACATCTTTGGCAGAGACCCTAGGCTTCCATCTTCCTCGTAACGGATGAAGCCCTCTACCCATAAAGATACCAGGGGGTTCAACCAGCCAATTGGCAACATCAACTTCATTTCCATCTATTTTAGCTGTTCCATAAATTGATTTTAGTTTTTCCTTCTCTAATTTTTTTTCTTGAGTAATTCTTCTTCTCTCTTCTCTTGGAAGCGATTTTATTCTTATTTTTTCAGATTCTTTAATTCTTAATTCCTTATCAACCAAATTAAACGCTTCAGTCATGTCGATATCATCAATTTTTTGAATTGATTTAATTCGATCAGGGATTAGTTTCTTGAAATCAGAAAGAAAATTGGATTGAAAAACAGGATCTTTCACATAATGTGTATCTTTCTTTTTGGCCCAAGCATAAATGAGTTCTTCTTGCTCACGATTCAAGAAAAAAATCTCTCCTAAAATTTTGATATTAATTCCGCGTTGGACATAATCTGGAGGGAAAGCGACGCCATTATGTTCAAGTTCAGTCCATTTATTAGAAGTAGTAACTTTAGATGATATGGTCAACTACATTCAAAATGTCTAATTAACTATTCTTAAACCTTATCCGATTGGATTAATTTTATTTTATTAAGTTTTGATTACTCATCAATTGACTTATTTATTCTAGTAGATGATAATAATAATAATAGTATGAACTCATCACAACTGGTAAATTTTCCGGTACGGCTAACCTGTAAAATAAGCGATGTATCTGAAATTAAACCAATGATCGATGAATTTATTTATCATTACAAAAAGTT
>Ga0307278_10000704_pt1 | contig 16440 bp, 17 predicted proteins | sample ER_DNA_117_FD_194482 | JGI IMG/M metagenome (GOLD analysis project Ga0307278, IMG submission 194482) | Bulk soil microbial communities from the East River watershed near Crested Butte, Colorado, United States - ER_DNA_117 | ecosystem: Environmental > Terrestrial > Soil > Floodplain | place... | reverse complement strand
CACCGCGGCGAGCGCGCGCCGGCGCGGCATCGCGCGCAACGTAGTCCACGCGCTCACGCGCTGGGCCGCCGAGCACGGGGCGCGGCAGCTCTACCTACAGGTCGAGACCGACAACGGCCCCGCGCACGCGCTCTACGCGAGCATGGGCTTCCAGCGCTCGCACGGCTATCACTACCGGGTGGCCCCTCGTTAGGTCCGCGTTAGGGCTCGCGCAGCTTGCGCAGCGCCTGGTCTACCTCGGCCCGTACGTTGGAGCCCGCCATCTCCTTGGCGCGCTCCTGCTGGATCTCGAGGTAGACCTCCTTGCGGAAGACGGGGATGTCCCTCGGGGCCTGGATCCCGACGCGCACCTTCTCGCCCATGATCGAAAGCACGGACACCTCGATGTCGTCTCCGATCATGATGCTCTGATTCGACTTCCGGGTCAGGACCAGCACGTGGGGACCTCCCTGCCTCGCTGGGGATCGGGTCACCTTAACAACGGTTCAGGCAGCCGCGCAAGCGACAGGCGTATAGCAAGCACATTTGCATAGACTCCCGCGCCAAGCTCATGGCACGACGTTCATTGCGACCGCACCTCAACCAGATCCGCGGCTGGGTCCGCCAGGGCCGCACCGACGCCTGGATCGCTCATCAGCTCGAGGTCACCGTCCAGCAGATCGAGGCCTTCAAGCGCGAGAACGACCTCGTGCCCGACGGCGAGGCCGACGGCGCGCTGGCGACCGGCGGCGCCGGCGGCGGCGACTTCGACGACGAGATCGATCTGCGGGCCGAGGACGACGCGCTCATCGCCGCGGAGCTCGAGGCCGCCGAGGCGGCCCGCGCCGAGGAGGAGGCCCGCCGCGCGGCGGAGGCCGCCGAGGCGGCGGAGGCCGAGGCCGAGGACGAGGACGAGGACGAGGAAGACGAGGACGCTGCCAAGAAGCGCCGCCGCGGCCGCCGCGGTGGACGCGGGCGGCGCAAGGCCGGCGCGCGCGAGCTCGAGGGCACCTTCGACCACGGCGAGGAGGGCTACGGGCTGTGGCTCGACCCCGCCGTCGAGGACAACCCCGTCTACGCCGAGCACTGGGCCGGCCACCGGCCGGTCAGCGTCATGATCGAGGAGAACCAGATCGTGATCCGGCGCGCGGGCGACGACGAAGACGACGACGACTGACGTCGCGGCGGCCTAGGGCGGGCCGAACCTCGCGCGGACCCACTCCGACAGGAAGGGCTCGACGATCCGCACGTCGCCGCGCTCGTTGGTCACGAGCTCCTGACGCTCGAGCGCGGTCACCGCGCTCTGCACGGTCGACGGCGAGGGCAGGTCGTGGCGGCGACGGTAGTCGGTGGTCAGGGCGTGGCCGGGCTCGGCGGCCAGGGCCTGCAGCAGCAGGCGCTGCTGCGCCGAGGCGTGGTCCCACACCGTGGCGAAGTGGGCGTTCTCCGAGCGCAGCACGCCGTCGAGCGCGGCCTGCAGGCGGGCGACGCCGGCGGCTTCGCCCTTCGGCGTCAGCTGCCAGAGGAAGTAGCACAGCTCCTGCGTGGCGTATGGATGGCCGCGGGTCGTCCGCAGGACCGCGTCGAGGGCCTCGGGATCGATCGTGCGGCCGCCCGCGCCGAAGCGCTCCACGATGTAGGCGGCGAACGGCTCGGGCGCGATGACGCCGAGCTCGACGGGCTTGGCGCTGCGCCAGAAGGGCTCGTTCTCGTCACTGAAGAGCCGGCGCATCATGTGGCGCTTGCTGCCGAGGTACACGTGCGCCACCTCGGGCTGCTCCTGGAAGACCGCCCGCATGAGCCGCGGCAGCGTCGGGTCGATGTCGACGACCTCCTGGAACTCGTCGAAGATCAGCGCCACCCGGCGCCCGCGCTCGAGGCCGAGCTGGCCCGGCAGGGCGAGCAGGTGCTCGAGCGTCGCACGGAGGTCCTCGGGGCGATGGCCGGCGTCGAAGCCGAACGACAGCCGGCCGGTGTCGGGGTCGACGTTGACCGTCGGCTTGACGCGCAGCGAGCCGAAGATGCGCAGGCGCTCGAGCGCCTTCTCCTTCTTGGAGGCGACATCCGCGTGGATCGTGCGCGCGAGCTTCTCGGCCAGCTTGGCCACCGTGGGCGTGGTCATGAGGTCCACCGACGCGACGAGCACGCGCCGGCGCACCAGCTCCTGCGCCACCCGCCACATCAACGAGGACTTGCCGTAGCGCCGCGGCGCGAAGACGACCACGTCCTGGCCGTTGGTGACGTCGGCCTTGAGCTCGGCGATCTCGCGCTCGCGATCGGTGAAGGCCTCGTCGAGCGCCAGCGCGCCGAAGCGGAAGGGGTTGGCTTCGGTATCCAGGCTTATAGCTTATCGCGTATCAATCATTACCTGGATCTCCGTTATTGCGATCTAGGTAATGCTTAACGCGGTACGTCTCAATGTTCGGGCTCCAGCCGCCGTCCGCCGGCGAAGTCCACCGCCTCGCGCACGTAACGGGCGAACGCGGCGTCGGCCACCGTGCGCGCGTCCCACGCCCACGGGGCGCCCGGCGCCACGGCATAGGCGAGCTCCAGGCACCAGCCGGTGCCGCGGTCGTAGAGGTCGGCCAGCTCGTCGACGGTGAAGGCGCCGCCGAGGCGACGGCGCAGCTCGGCGTGGATGCGGGAGGTCACGCGCTCGAGCGCCGGGCGCTCGTGGGGCGCGGCGTCGGCCAGGCGGCGTTCCCCCGCGCGCCACTGGTAGATCGCGGTCTCGAAGCTCACCCGGACCAGGCTAGCGTCGGGCGTGCGGGACTCCGGCACGCCCGCGTTGCTACGGCCCCTTCGGCAGGTGCTTGACGACGTAGGAGCGCTCGCCGGGGCGCACCATCCCCAGCCGGCGCGCCTCGCGCTCGAGCGCCGCGGGGTTGCGCAGCGCGTTGCGCCGGGCGCGCAGCTTGGCGTTCTCGTGCTTGAGCCTCGAGACGTCGGCGCGGCGCTGCTTGGCCTCCTGCACGGTCGACCAGTACGAGCGCGCGGGGCCGACGTAGAGGAACAGCATCCCGAGCAGCACGACGAGCAGGGCCACGCGCGAGACGCGATCCCAGCGGATCCCGCGCGCGCCTCCGGGCAAAACGCGCGGACGCGCCTTCGGGCCCTTTGGGCGTGTGACGGGGGCGCGACGGGGCGCGCGGGCGCTGCGGGCCGGGGCCATTCAGGTCGCCTTCGCTGGGAGCGCACCCGAATCCTGCCCGTGCAATCGGATGTTCTAAGGGGGCGGCGGCGGCAGCGGTGGGAGCGACGGCGGCCCGCGGCGCGAGCGTCCGCGCTTGGTGACGACGTCCGTTCCGCCGAAGATCGAGACGCAGCGAACGTGCACGACGGGCGCGCCCGGCACCGGCTCGGCGCCGCCGAGCTTGAGCTTGTCGCCACCGAAGAGCGCGAAGCTCGACAGCTCGACGTTCATGCCCTCGGGGACGATGACGTCCGAGCCGCCGAAGATCGAGACCACCGTGAGCCGCACGTCGGGCGCCGCCAGCGTGGCCTCGCGCAGGTCGAGGTCGGCCCCGCCGAAGATGTTCACCACGCGCACGCGCTCGGCCACGCGCCAGCGGCCCGCGCGATCGCTGCCGCCGAAGATGCTCAGCACGAAGCTCGTCGCGCGGCGCTCGCGCGGCGCGGCGAGCACCGCCCCGGTCGGGGCGGGCAGGTCCGCGGTCAGCGGCTCGAGCTCCGCGCGCGTGGTCGCCGTGTACGCGGCGTCGATGCGGTCGACCAGCTCCTGGACGTCCAGGCGGCCCTCGCCCGCGGCCTCGCGCAGATGCGCCACCGTGGCCTCGCGCTCGGAGTCCGACGCGCGCGTCACGAGCGGAACGCCGACCGTCCCGGGAAGCTCGCGTCGGCGCCGAGCTGCTCCTCGATGCGCAGGAGCTGGTTGTACTTCGCCACGCGGTCCGAGCGCGACGGCGCCCCGGTCTTGATCTGCCCGCAGCCGGTGGCCACGGCGAGGTCGGCGATGGTCACGTCCTCGGTCTCCCCGGAGCGGTGCGACATCACCGCGCTGTAGCCGGCCTCGCGCGCCATCGCGATCGCGGCGAGCGTCTCGGTCAGCGTCCCGATCTGGTTGACCTTGACGAGGATCGAGTTGGCCACGCCGGTGTCGATGCCGCGGCGCAGGCGGTCGGTGTTGGTGACGAAGAGGTCGTCGCCGACGAGCTGCAGGTGCCCGCCGAGACGGTCGGTCAGCGCCCGCCAGCCATCCCAGTCCTCCTCGTCCATCCCGTCCTCGATCGAGAGGATCGGGTAGCGGCCCACGAGGTCGGCCCAGTAGGCGCTGAGCTCGTCGGCGCTCAGCGTCCGGCCCTCGTGCTCGAGCACGTAGGCGCCGTCGGAGTAGATCTCGCTGACGGCCGGGTCCAGGGCGATGGCGACGTCGTCGCCCGGCGTGTAGCCCGCGGCCTCGATGCCGGCCACCAGCATCTGCAGCGCCTCCTCGTTGGACCCCAGGTTCGGCGCGAAGCCGCCCTCGTCGCCGACCCCGCCGCCCAGCCCGCGGTCGTGCAGCGTCTTCTTCAGCGCGTGGAAGACCTCGGTGCCCATGCGCAGGCCCTCCGAGAAGCTCGGCGCCCCGCACGGCACCACCATGAACTCCTGGAAGTCGACGGAGTTGTCGGCGTGGGCCCCGCCGTTGAGGACGTTCATCATCGGCACCGGCAGCACGTGCGCGGCGTCGCCGCCCAGGTAGCGCCACAGCGCCAGGCCCTCCTCGGCCGCGGCCGCGTGGGCGGTCGCCAGCGACACGCCGAGGATCGCGTTGGCGCCCAGGCGCGACTTGTTCGGCGTGCCGTCGAGGTCGATCAGCGCGCGATCGATTCCCTCCTGGTCGGTGGCATCGAGGCCGTGGACGGCCTCCGCGATCTCGCCGTTGACGTTGCCGACCGCCTTGGTCACGCCCTTGCCGCCGTATGCGTCGGCGCCGTCGCGCAGCTCGGTGGCCTCGAACTCGCCGGTCGAGGCGCCACTGGGCACCGCGGCGCGCCCCGCCGCGCCCGAGCGCAGCACGAGCTCGACCTCGACGGTGGGGTTCCCGCGGCTATCCAGGACCTGCCTGGCGTGGACCTTGTCGATCTTGCTCACTCGTTTAACCTCGCTTGGGCGTAGTAGGTCAGCTTGTCGTCGGGGGTCAGCTCGTCCCAGTCCGCGCCGGCGGCCGTGGCCAGCTCCTCGGCCGCCCCGACGCGGCCTCGGAAGCGGGCGCTGGCGCTGCGCAGCGCGAGCTCGGGATCGACGCGCAGCTTGCGCGCCACGTTGACCGCCGCGAAGAGCAGGTCGCCGACCTCGTGGAAGACGGCGTCGCGGTCGGTGCCGGCGGCCTCGAGCTCCTCGAGCTCCCCGCTCACGGCGTCGTAGGGGACGCGATCGAAGTCGAAGCCCGAGCTGGCCGCGCGGCGCTGGACCTTGCGTGCGTGCAGCAGCGCCGGGAGGTTCTCGGGCACGTCGCCGAAGATCCCCTCCTCGCGCCCGGGCTCGGCGCGCTTGATCTCATCCCAATTGCGCAGCACCTCGCCCGCCGTCTCGGCCTCGACCTCGCCGAAGACGTGGGGGTGGCGGCGGACGAGCTTCTGGCGCACGTGCTCGGCCACCTGCGCCATGTCCCCCGCGCCGCGCTCCTCGAGCAGCAGCGAGAGGAAGTGGACCTGGAAGAGCACATCGCCGAGCTCGTCGCGGAGCTTGGCGTCGTCACCGGCGTTGGCCGCGTCGGCGAGCTCATAGGCCTCCTCGACGGTGTGCGGCACGATCGAGCGCTCGTCCTGCTCGCGGTCCCACGGGCACTCGCGCCGCAGGCGGCGGGTCAGCTCGTCCAGGCGGGCGACGGCGGCGGCGACGGCTGGCTCTGGCATCGCGCCGGAGCCTAGAGGTCGCCGCCGGCGCGCGGCCTACGGCGCGGTCGTCGTGGTGCCCTGCTGCTGGCCCGTGCCCGTCGTGCCGGCGGGCGCGGTCGTGGTCGTGGCCTTCTTCTTCGGCGCGTTCTTGCAGTCGTCGACGACGTAGCCCTTGCGGCAGTCCGTCGTCTTCTTGTAGCGGTTGCGGTAGTCGTCGCCGAACTTCTTCAGCGCGGTCTGCTGGTTCTGGGAGGCGAGGATCTGCTTGATCGAGGCCTTGGACTCCTCGAGCGTCTGCTGCTTGGTCTCCGTGATCTTCGAGACCTCGAACACGTACCAGCCGAACTGCGTCTTCACCGGGCCGGTGAGCTTGCCCTTGTCGGCCGCGAAGATCGCCTTGTCGAAGCCCGGCTCCTGCTGGCCCTTGGCCACGCCGGGCAGCGCGCCACCCTTGCCCTTGGAGGCCTGGTCGACCGAGTACTTCTTGGCCACCGCCTTCCAGGACTGGCCCGACTCGAGCGCCTTCTTGGCCTGCTCGGCCTTCGCCTTGCCCTTGGTCAGCACGATGCGCAGGTCGCGGCGCTCGGGCGACGAGAAGCGCGACTTGTTCTTGTTGTAGTAGGCCTCGATCTGGGCGTCGGTGACCTTGTCCTTGCCCTTGGTCACCTTCTGGGTGATCTTGTTCTGAAGCTCGCGGATGCGCTGCTGATAGAGGACGTCCTCGTTGGTCAGCCCCGCGCCCTGCAGGAACTTCTCGTAGCTGCCCTTCTGGGCGAACTGCTGCTTCTTGATGTCGTCGATCTGCTTCGTGATGGTCTTCTCGGGGACCTTGACCTTGAGCCTGTTCGCCTCCTGGTCGAGCCAGGTGGAGCGGATCAGGAAGCCCAGGACCTGGGTCTTGAACTGCTCATAGGACTGCTTGCACTGCGTCTTGAGCTGGGCCTCGGTCGGCTCGGGCTGTCCCTTCGCCGGCTTGGCCGCCGTCTTCTTCTTGTCGGCGACGCATTGCTTGAAGTCGGGCGAGTCGGGCACCTTGGCCGTCTTGGCGGCGGCGGGGTTGCCCTGGCCGGCCTGGGAGATCGCGATGATCTTCATCCAGTGGTCGAAGGTGCCGCGTTCGATGGTCTGATCGCCGACGGTGGCGACCGAGTTGCCGGGCATGCCTCCGCCGCACGCGGAGACGCCGAGGACGGCGGCTACCAGCACGGCTGCCATGGGAAGTGCAGTTCGAGTCTTCACAAACACCATTTCGAAGTCGGGGACGACTGACGAACGGGTCATGGTAGCCATCTGATGTCAAGCCGCTGTCACTTCGGCCACCGGGGCCTGGACGGCCAGTAGCGCGTCCGCGGCCGCGACCACGATGCGAAAGCGCCCGTCGGCATCGCGCGGGACGCGGAAGCTGACCTGGCTGCGGCCCGGCTCGTAGCGCGCCGCAGGCACGCGGTCGCGCAGCTCCTGGGCCTGCTCGGACGTGAGCTCCAATGGCGTGGCGGCGAGCATCTCGCCGTGGAAGGAGACCATGCGCGCGCCTGCGCGGCCGAACTTGATCCGCGCCTGCTGCAGAGCGATGAGGTTCTCCAGCGGCTCGGGCACCGGGCCGAAGCGATCCTCGAGCTCGTCGCGCAGCAGTGCGAGGTCGGCGACGTCGCGCGCGGCGGCCACCCGCCGGTGGACGTCGACCTTGGCCTGCTCGTAGGGCACGTAGTCGGCGGGCACGTAGGCGTCGACGTTGACGTCCAAGCGCACGGGCTCGGGCTCGTCCTCGCCGGCCGTCCCGTCCATCCCGCGGACCGCCTCGTCGAGCATCGCCAGGTAGAGCTCGAAGCCGAGCGCCGCGACATGCCCTGACTGCTCGTCGCCGAGGAGGTTGCCGGCGCCGCGGATCTCGAGGTCGCGCATGGCGATCTTGAAGCCGGCGCCCAGCTCGGTGTAGTCGCTCAGTGCGCTCAGGCGCTTGGTCGCCTCCTCGGTCAGCGCGGCGGCGCTGGGGTAGAGCAGGTAGGCGTAGGCGCGCTCGTGCGAACGCCCGACGCGCCCGCGGATCTGGTAGAGCTGGGCGAGGCCGAAGATCTCGGCGCGCTCGACGATCAGCGTGTTGGCCTGCGGGATGTCGATGCCCGACTCGATGATGCTCGTGGCCACGAGCACGTCGGCCTCGCCGCGCAGGAAGCTGAGCATGCGCCGCTCCAGGAGCTTCTCGTCCATCTGGCCGTGGGCGACCTCGAAGCGCACCCCCGGGCACAGGCCGCGCAGGCGCTCGGCCGTCTCGTCGATCGTCTCCACCCGGTTGTGGACGAAGAAGGCCTGCCCGCCACGCTCCTTCTCGCGCATGAGGGCCTGCTTGACGAGCGCCTCGTCGTACTCGCCGACGTAGGTCTTGACCGGCCGGCGGCCCTCGGGCGGCGTCTCGATGACCGAGATGTCGCGCATCCCGGCCAGCGACATCTGCAAAGTGCGCGGGATCGGGGTCGCGCTCATCGCCATGACGTCGACCTTGAGCTTGAGCTGGCGCAGCAACTCCTTCTGCTTGACCCCGAAGCGCTGCTCCTCGTCGACGACCATCAGCCCGATGTCCTTGCCGCGCAGGTCGCGTCCCAGCAGGCGATGGGTGCCGATGAGGATGTCGACACGGCCGTCGTTGAAGCCGGCGATCGCGTCCTTCTGCTCCTTGGCCGAGCGGAAGCGGCTGGCGTGCTCGATGGTGAAGGGGTAGTCCTTCAGGCGCTCGGAGAAGGTGCCGAAGTGCTGCTGGGCGAGGATCGTCGTCGGCGCCAGCACGAGCACCTGCTTGCCGTCGTCGGCGGCCTTGAACGCGGCGCGCAGGGCGACCTCGGTCTTGCCGTAGCCGACGTCGCCGCAGATCAGGCGATCCATCGGCTGCGCGCGCTCCATGTCGGCCTTGACGTGCTCGATCGCCTCGCGCTGGTCGGCGGTCTCCTGATAGGGGAAGCGTGCCTCGAACTCGCGCAGCCACTCGCCGTCCTCCGGGAAGCCGTGCCCCGGCCGCCGGCGGCGCTCGGCGTAGAGGTTCAGCAGCTCGCCCGCGAGCTCCTGCGCCGCGCGCCGGGCGCGCGCCTTCATCGCCTCCCACGCCTTGCCGCCGAGCTTGCTCAGCGGCGGGTGGCTGCCGCCCGCGCCGACGTAGCGGGTGATCTTCGCCAGCTGGTCGACGGGCATGAAGACCCGGTCGGTGCCGGCGTACTCGAGCTCCAGGTAGTCGCGCGTGACGCCCGCGACGGTCTTCGTGTCGAAGCCGGCGAAGCGGGCGATGCCGTGGTCCTCGTGGACGACGATGTCGCCCGTGCGCAGGTCGGCGAAGGAGCGAAAGGCGCCGCGCCGGCGCGTCGGCCGCTCCGGCCGCTCCGCGCGGCGGCGGCGGAAGAGCCGGTGGTCGGGGATGACCGCCAGGCGCAGCCCCGCGGCGATGAAGCCGTCGCGCAGCGTCGCGCGCGCGAACTGCAGGCCGTCGCCGCCGTCCCACGAGGCGCGCATGCGCGCGAGGTTGTACGCGGCGCGCTCGCCGTCGCCGCGGCGCGTCCACGTCACCACCGTGCGGTAGTCGGAGCGCACGAGCTTCTCGAGCTCGGGCTCGGCCTCCTTGAGCGAGCGCGCGGCGAGGTCGGCGGCCTGCGCGCGGAACTCGACGGCCTGGTCGGAGGAGATCGAGCTCAGGCGGACGCTCGCGCGCGCGTCGAGTGCCGCCGCGATCGCATCGGGCTTGACGTAGAGGTGGTGGGCGTCCTCGTCGTGGAAGGCAGCGCACACGTCCTGCCAGTGGTCGGCCAGCGCGGGCGCGACGTCCTCCTCGGCGGCGATGAGGATGGCCGCGTCGGCCGCCAGGTCCAGGAAGGCCTCGAAGCGGTCCACGGGCAGGAGCTCGGCCACGTCCGGGCGGTCCTCGGCCTCCTCGAGCGCGGCGATCTCGGCCAGCTCGCGATGCTCGGGCGCCAGCTCGGCGGCGGGCGCGATCTCGATCGCCTCGGTGTCGCCCAGGCTGCGCTGGGTGAAGGTGGAGAAGAAGCGGATCGACTCGACCTCGATGTCGAAGAGGTCGATGCGCACCGCGCGATCCTCGGTGGCCGGGTAGAGGTCGAGGATGCCGCCGCGGACGGCGAACTGGCCGCGGTCGTCGACCTGGTCGACGCGCTCGTAGCCGGCGGCCACGAGCTGCTGGCCGACCTCGTCGAGGTCGAGCAGGTCGCCGACGCGGATCGTGAAGGAATGCGGGCGCAGTGCCGGGTCGGGGACCTTCTCGCTCAGCGCGACCGCGCTGACGACGACGACCGGCGGCTCGTCGCCGCTCGCGCGCTCAGCGAGCAGGGCATCGAGCGCGGCCACGCGCAGGCCGACGAGGTGCGGCGGCGGCGCGAGATGCGACTCGTAGGCCACGCCGCGGCTGGGATAGAAGCGCACCGGCCGCGGCTCCAGCCACGCGCGCAGGTCGGCGGCGAGGTCGCGCGCCTGGCGGTCGTCGCCCGCCACCACGAGCGTCGGGCGGTCGGCCGCCGCGCCGTCGGCCAGCGCCGCCACCAGGTAGGGCCGCATCGACTGCGACACGAACGCCCGACCGCCGTCGGCAAGGAGCGCGGCGCCGTCGGGGTGCTCGGAGAGGCGTGAGAGGAGCGGTCTGAGGGCCATCAGGGCAGGCAAAGCGACCGCTCACGAGGTCGCGCGGCCGTCTCGATTCACTGTAGCGAGCGGCTGCCGGGCGCCACGCGGTGGCGTCCCCGAGCGTCGGCGGCGCCTCGCGGCGCGAACAGCATCATCGAGGGAAGGGTGTCCCGGCGCCCGCCCGGATCCCTGGCGCGTAGCCGCTCATTCGCGCGACGCTTGTCAGGTTTGGGGTCGTATGGACCTCAAACCCGACAAGCGTCCGGCCGACGAGCGCCAACGCGCCAGGGGCGCTGCTCGCGCCCGACCACCGCTGACGCCCTTCCCCTCGATGATGCAGTTGAACGCCGCGCAGCGCCACAGGCGCAGCACGGACGACCGCCTACGCCACCGCGTCCATGTTCAACCGCACGTAGTCGATCGTCACCGGCGGCCCGCCGAGGCGGTCGATCACCGCGTCCACGAAGCGCGGGCGCACTTCCTCGGGCAAGCGCTCGAGGTGGGCGCCGAGGTTGATCTCGGTCAGGTAGGGATGTGGGTCCTCGGGCGTCACTGCGACCTCCTGCAGCCACGCGCGGGCTTGCGCGAACCCGGCGGCGCGCAGGCGCGCCTCGGTCTCGTCGGGCGCGGCGAAGTTCCAGGGGCCGCGCCAGCCCTCGAAGCTCGGCGCGTACGGCTCGATCGCCATCGCCTCTCGCGCGGCGGCGTGGACCCGCGCGATGTTGCCGTAGCCGCCGCACTGGGCCACCAGCAGCCCGCCGGGGCGAAGGTGCGCGCGCAGGCGCGCGAAGAGCGCGTCGTGGTCGGCGATCCAGTGGAAGGTCGCGGTGGAGAGGATCGCGTCCGCGTGCAGGCCGAGGTCGAAGGTCGCGAGGTCGGCGACGTGCAGCTCGGCACGGTCGCCCAGCCGCTCGCGCGCGGCGTCGATCATCGAGGCGGACTGGTCGACGCCGATGACGCGCCCGGTGGGCAGACGCGCGAGCAGCGCCTCCGTCACGCGGCCCGAGCCGCAGCCGGCGTCGATGACCGTCTCGCCGCCGGCCAGCGGCAGGCGCTCGAGCACCTGGCGGCCCATGGCCTCCATGGGCCCCGAGAGGCGGTCGTAGTCGGCGCCGCTCCAGGAGCGGACCTCGCTCACTTCTTCTCGCCGCGGCCGAAGAGGCGCTTGATCCTCTCCCACAGGACGGAGAGCAGCAGCGAGAAGCCCTTGATCGGCTTGGCCGGCGGGGGCGCCGCGCGCGTAGGCGCGGGCGGCGCGGGCGCCGCCTCGGTGGCTGCCGACGCCTCGGCTGCCGCGCCGCCGGCGGATGCCACGGCGGCGTCGGCCTCCTCGCCGGGCGTCACGGGCGCCGCCGCCGCAGGCGGCTCGGAGGTCAGCGTCGCCTGCAGGCACTGCGAGAAGTCGCGCATCATCCGCCTGGAGATGTCCTCGATCATCCCGCCGCGCCCGAATCGCGCCAGGCGGCCGGTGATCGTGAAGTCGGTGACGACGTCGACCGTCGTCTCGCCGCCCTCCTCGCGGAGGGTCGAGACGATCGTCGCGTTGGCGCCGCCCTGGCCGCGCTTGTCGGTCCCCTTGGCGTGCATGGTCGCGACGCGCGATGCCTCGTCGAGCGAGTCCATCTTCAGCGAGCCCCGATACGACGCGGTGGTGGGGCCGAGCTTCACGGTGAAGTTGCCCTCGTAGCTACCGTCGGGGCCCTGGCCGGTGATCTCGGCGCCGGGCAGGCACGGCGCGATGCGCTCGACGTCGACGAGCGCGTCCCACACCTGCTCGACGGGGGCGGCAACGGTGAACGACTGCTCGAGCTTCATGGGCGCAGAGCCTCCAGGTCCTGAGGGGTGTCGACGTCCGCGGGGTCGCACAGTTGCGCCGCCTCGAACGTCCTCACGGTGGCGTGGCCGAGCAGCTCCCGTGCCCCTACGTCGCCGCGCAGCTGCGCCACCTCCGGGAGGATCGCACGCGCGAGCGCCACGGGGTGGCCCGCCACGCCGTCATAGGTGGCGCGCACGGCCGCGGTGCCCGCCGGCGCGGAGTCGGCGTGGTCCATGACCGCCGCGATGACCTGCGGCGTGACGCGCGGCTGGTCCCCGAGGGTGACGAGCACCCAGTCGCATTCGCCGACCGCCGCCACGCCGCAGCGCAGCGAGGCCGCCATGCCCTCCTGCCAGTCCGCGCACTCCACCGGCCGTGCGTCGCCGAAGTCGACCGCGTCGCGCACGCCGGCCGCCTCGGCGCCGAGGACGACGACGACCGGGTCGATCGCCGGCACGGAAAGCATCGCGTCGACGGCGTGCTGCAGCAGCGGCACTCCGTCGAGCTCGGCGAGCTGCTTGGGCGATCCGAAGCGCGACGCGCCGCCCGCGGCGAGCACGACGCCGCCGATCAAGCGCCGACCTCGTGGATCCGCCCACGCACGTGGGCCAGGCGCCCGCCCTCGCGGCCGCGGCGATGGGCGACGATCTCGCCCATGATCGACAGCGCCGTCTCCTCGGGCGTCAGCGCGCCGAGATCGAGCCCGATCGGCGCGTTGAGGCGCTCGAGGTCCTCGTCGACGAAGCCCAGGGCCAGCAGTCGGTCGCGGCGCTTGGCCTGCGCGCGGTGCGAGCCCATCGCCCCGATGTACGCGGCCTCCGAGCGCAGCGCAATCTGAAGCGCGGCGTCGTCGAGCTTGGGGTCGTGGGTGAGGACCGCGATCGAGGTCGCCCGGTCGATGCCGCCCAGGCGCTCGAACGCCTCTTCCGGCCAGCCGGCGATGACCTCCTCGGCATCCGGGAAGCGATCGGGGCGCGCGAAGAACCCGCGCGGGTCGACCACGTAGGGCCGCCAGCCGCTGACCCGCGCCAGCGTGCACAGCTGCGCCGCGAAGTCGATCGCCCCGAAGACGATCAGCCGCGGCGCCGGGAAGGTGACGTCGATGAACAGCGCGCCGCGCTTCTCCGAGCGCTCGGCCCACATGAGCTCCTCGGCGTGGCGCGCCCCCTCGTCGTCGAGCTCGGGCGCGCCCAGCGAGCCCTGGCGCGAGCCGTCGGGCAGCACGAGCAGCTTGGACCCGGCGCCCGGTCCGTCGAGCACCGTGACTAGCGCGCCGCGCTCGTCCTCGCGGGCGATCTCGGCGAAGCGTCCCTGCGGCGACAGCTCGCTCACGGCTGGTAGCGCTCCACCCACACGTCGATCTCGCCGCCGCACGGCAGCCCGACGTCCCACGCCTCCTCGTCGGCAATACCGAAGTGCAGCAGCCGCGGCTCGCCGCCGGCCATGACCTCCTCGGCGACCTGGATCACGGCGCCCTCGACACAGCCGCCGCTCACGGCGCCGGACACGTCGCCGCTGGAGCTGATCGCCATCTTCGCGCCCTGCGGCCGGGGCGCCGAGCGCTTGACGCCCACCACCATCGCGAGCGCCACCTTGTCGCCGCGCGCAGTCCAGGCATCGACGTCGTGCAGAACGTCCTTCATCGTGTCTCCTCCAGGATCGTGGCCAGCTCCGCCAGCGACGCCAGCGAGTTCCCGGCCAGGAAGTGATCGGTGTGGGGCAGGGCCGCGGCCATCCCGCGCGCCAGCGGCTCGTAGTCCGGCGCCGCCTTGAGCGGGTTCAGCCAGACGACGCGATGCGCCGATCGGCGCAGGCGCGCCATCTCGTCCGCCAGCAGCTCGGGCTCTCCGCGGTCCCATCCATCAGAAAGGATGACGACCACGGCACCTCGGCCCAGCCGGCGGCCGTATTCGCGGTTGAGGACGCCGAGGCAATGGCCGATGCGCGTGCCGCCCGACCAGTCGTCGACCGCCTCCGCGGCGCGCGCCAGGGCGAGGTCGGGATCGCGCACGCCGAGCTCGCGCGTGAGGCGCGTGAGCCGCGTGCCGAAGGCGAAGACCTCCACGCGCCGGTGCGTCGCGACGGCCGCGTGCAGGTACTGCAGCAGCACGCGGGCGTAGGGCACCATCGAGCCCGACACGTCGCAGATGAGCACCAGCTTGCGCGGCTTGTCCGCGGGCGCGCGCCAGCGGCGCTCCATCGGCTCGCCGCCCCAGCGCAGCGAGGCGCGCAGCGTGCGCTGCAGGTCGGGGCGCACGCCCCGCAGCCGCGCGGCGCGCAGGCGCCGCGAGCGGCGCGTCGGCCCGTGGCGGGCGAGCTGCGCGACGACGGCGCGCACCAGCGAGCGCTCCTCGTCGGTGTACTGCGAGAAGTCCTTGTCGATCAGCAGCTCGATGTCGCTCCACGCGGCCGGGCGCACGTCGGAGGGCTCGCGGCCGGGCGACGGCTCGGCCCCGGGATCGGCAACGCGCGGCAGCGCCAGCTCGACCCCGGGCGGCATCTCGAACGGCGGCGCGTCGCGCCCCGCGCCGGCCCCCGCGAAGACCTCGGTGAAGGCTGCGTCGAAGACGGCGAGGTCCTCGCGGCGCGAGCACATGACCGCACGCAGCGCGAGGTAGGCGTCATCGCGCGAGGCGTTCACGACGCCCAGCGCTCGTGCCGCCGCCTCCACCTCGCCCGTTCCCACCCGCGCACCGCCCGCGCGCATCGCGCGCGCCAGGGCGACGACCTCAGGAACCATCGAGGACTCCGGTGTGGCGGACGCGGTCGAGGTCCTCGCGCACCTTCAGGGCCACGCCGAGGGTGTCCTCGAGCGTCCCACTCGGCCCCAGCGCCCCGAGCGCCTGCGCCCACGCGATCGTCTCCCCCACGCCGGGCAGCTTGTAGAGCTCGGCCCGGCGCAGCCGCGCGACGGCCTCGACGACCCGCGCGACCACGGCCTCCTCGGCGCCGGGCACGCGCGTGCGGACGATCGCCGTCTCGCGCTCGGGATCGGGGTAGTCGATCCAGTGGTACATGCAGCGGCGCTTGAGAGCGTCGTGCAGCTCGCGGGTGCGATTGGAGGTCAGCACGACGAGCGGGCGCTCGGTGGCCGTGATCGTCCCCAGCTCGGGGATCGTGACCTGGAAGTCGGAGAGGAGCTCGAGCAGGAAGGCCTCGAACTCGTCGTCGGCGCGGTCGATCTCGTCGATCAGGAGCACGACCGGGCCTTCGGCCTCGAGCGCCTCGAGCAGCGGGCGGCGCAGCAGGAAGCGCCGCGAGTACAGCTCGCCCTCGTCGACGCCGCCCTCGGCCGCGCGCACGGCCATCAGCTGGCGCGAGTAGTCCCAGTCGTAGAGGGCGTGGTGGACGTCGATGCCCTCGTGGCACTGCAGGCGGATGAGTCGCGCGCCGGTCGCGGCGGCCAGTGCCTTGGCCACCTCCGTCTTGCCCACGCCGGCCTCGCCCTCGACGAGCAGCGGCTGCCCCAGCTCGGCGGCCAGGAACACGGCGGTGGCCAGCGCGCGGTCGGCGAGGTAGCGCTGCTGGGCGAGCGCCTCGCCGACCGCGTCCGGCGATGTCAGGGCCGGGTGGTGGGTCAGGCCGCCGCCTCTTCCAATGCCCGGCGGGTGAGCACCCGCGCCAGGTGGCGCTTGTAGTCCGGCGTGGCGTTGAGGTCGCCGGGCGGGTCGGTGCCCTCGGCCGCCTGCTCGGCGGCCGCCGCGATGGCGTCGGGCCCCTTGCCGCGCAGGGCGTTCTCCGCGGCGCTGGCGCGCAGCGGCGTCGAGCCCATGTTGGTCAGGGCGATGCGCACGTCCTCAACGGAGCCGTCGCCCGCCTTCTTGACCATCGCGCAGACTGCGACGATGGCCCAGTCCTCGGCCCGGCGGGTGAACTTCATGTAGCTCGAGCCCCAGCCGTCGAAGCTGGGCACCCGGACCTCGGTGACGATCTCGCCCTCGCCGACGGCCGTGGTCAGGTAGTCCTGGAACATGTCGGCCGCCGCCACCTCGCGCGTGCCGCCGTGGCCCGTCACCGTGAGCGCGCCCTCACAGGCGAGCAGCACGGTGGGCAGGTCGGACGCCGGGTCGCCGTGGGCCAGCGAGCCACCGATGGTGCCGCGGTTGCGCACCTGCTGGTCGGCGATGAGCGCGGTCGCCTGGCCCACCGGACCGAGGTCGGTGTTGCCCTGCATATCGGCGTGACGCGTCA
>Ga0307278_10000703_pt1 | contig 16441 bp, 11 predicted proteins | sample ER_DNA_117_FD_194482 | JGI IMG/M metagenome (GOLD analysis project Ga0307278, IMG submission 194482) | Bulk soil microbial communities from the East River watershed near Crested Butte, Colorado, United States - ER_DNA_117 | ecosystem: Environmental > Terrestrial > Soil > Floodplain | place... | reverse complement strand
GTTTGAGGAAGGCCAGCTGGTTGTAGCGAGGTGGGCCGCCGCCGCGCGCCGGCTGGACTGAGGAGCGACGAAGGAGCCGCAGGCGACGAAGGAGCGACGAGGGAAGCCGGCGCATAGAGCGGCGGCGGCCCACCGACCGTCTCTGTAAAGGAGAAACTCGTGACCCTGCCACAGGCGCGCAGACTGGACGGCGAGGTCCCCGGACCGGCGAGCCGGGCGCTCGACGAGCGCAGGCGCCGGGCCGTCCCGCGGGGCGTCGGGACCATGACGCCGGTCTACGCCGCGGCCGCCCACGGCGCCGTCATCGAGGACGTGGACGGCAACCGCTTCATCGACTTCACCGGCGGGCTCGGCGTGCTCAACGCCGGCCACACCCCGCCGGCGGTGGTCGCCGCGCTCAAGCGGCAGGTCGACCGGTACCTGCACTCCTGCCAGCACGCGCTGATGAACGAGCCGTACGTGGCCGTGGCCGAGGCGCTCAACCGCATCACCCCGGGCGACTACGAGAAGCGCAGCTTCCTGGTGAACTCGGGCGCCGAGGCGACCGAGAACGTGGTCAAGATCGCCAGGGCGGCGACCGGCCGGCCAGGGGTGGTGGTGTTCGACAACGCCTTCCACGGACGGACCCTGCTGGCCCTCGCCATGACCGGCAAGGTCGTCCCCTACAAGCAGGGCTACCACCCGTTCCCCAGCGAGGTCCACCGGGTCCCCTACGCCTACTGCTACCGCTGCCCCTTCGGGCTCGAGTACCCGTCGTGCGGCATCGCCTGCGCCGACTACGCCGAGAACCAGCTCAAGGTGCACATCGGGCCGCAGAACGTGGCCGCCGTGCTGGTGGAGCCGGTGCAGGGCGAGGGCGGCTTCATCGCCCCGCCGGCCGGCTGGCTGGAACGCATCGCGCAGATCTGCCGCGACCTGGACATCCCGCTGGTCGCCGACGAGGTGCAGTCAGGCTTCGGCCGCACCGGCACGCTCTACGCGACCGAGCAGCACCCGGGCGTCGAGCCCGACTTCACCCTCTCGGCCAAGTCGCTGGCCTCCGGCCTGCCGCTCGGGGCGGTGACCGGCCGGGCGGAGATGATGGAGGCGCCGGGGCCGGGCGGGCTGGGCGGCACCTACGGCGGCAACCCGCTCTCGTGCGTGGCCGCGCTCGCCACCATCGAGATGTTCGAGCAGAGCGACCTGCTCGAACGGTCCAAGCGTATGGGCGAAGTCCTCGGCCGCCGGCTCGGCGAGATGGGCGAGCGCCACCGCATCGTGGGAGAGGTCCGCGGGCTCGGCGCGATGATGGCGCTCGAGCTGGTCACCGACCGCAAGACCAAGGAGCCGGCCAAGGACGCCACCAACCAGGTGCTGGCCGAGACCGCCCGCAACGGCGTGCTGACCCTGAAGGCCGGCATCCACGACAACGTCGTCCGCATCCTCGCCCCGCTGGTGATGGAGGAGGGCATGCTCGAGGAGGGCCTCGACGTGCTCGACCAGGCCCTCGCCGGCGCGGACCGCGCCAGCCGGCGCTGACCCCGCCCTCGGCCGATATCCTTGCGGCGTCCGCTGACGGGGGCCATCCGACGTGCTGCAACGAGGCAGCCCAAGGAGTTCGCGCATGAGGACCACGATGTGGGTGGCCGGAGCGGAGGTCGGCGGCACCGCCGCGCCGCTGACGGTCCGCAACCCCGCCACCGAGGCGACCTTGGCCGAAGTCCCCTCGGCCTCTCCCGCCCAGGTCGACGCCGCGGTCGAGTCGCCGTACACCCCGCTGTCGACCCTGGCCATGGCCGAGGCGTTCGCCGGCCTCCCGCCCGGGGTGGTCAACCTCGTCACCGGTGGCGCCGAGGTGGGCGAGGCGCTGGTCGTCCACGGCGGCACCGACCTGGTGGCGTTCACCGGCTCGGTGGCCACCGGGCAGCGCATCGGCGCGCTCTGCGCCGAGCGGGTCAAGCGCACCCACCTGGAGCTCGGCGGCAAGGACGCCTTCATCGTCTGCGACGACGTCGACCTCGATGTCGCCGTGCCCGGCGCCGCGTGGGCCGCCTACCTGAACGCCGGCCAGGTGTGCACCTCGGCCGAGCGCTTCTACGTCCTGGAGCCGGTGTTCGACGAGTTCGTCGACCGGCTGGTGGAGGAGACGGGCCGGCTCCGCCTCGGCGACCCGCTGGCGGAGACGACCGACATCGGACCGATGGTCGCCGAGGTCCAGCGGGCCAAGGTCGAGCGGCAGCTCGCCGAAGCCCGCAGCGGCGGCGCCAGGGTGCTGGCCGGCGGGGACCGGGGCGGCTTCGAGCGGGGCTGGTTCCTCGCGCCGACGGTGGTGGTCGACGTGGACAACGGCATGGAGCTGATGCGCACCGAGACGTTCGGCCCGGTCGCGCCGGTGGCCAGGGTCGGCTCACTCGACGAGGCGATCGCCAGGGCCAACGTCCTGCCCTACGGGCTCGGCGCCAACGTCTACACCAAGCGCCTGGACAACGTGCTGCGCTGCATGGAGGAGCTGCAGGCGGGGACGGTCTGGTTCAACGACCCGCTGACCGACAACGACGCCGGGCCGTTCGGCGGGATGAAGATGTCCGGCAACACCCGCGAGCTGGGCGTCGAGGGCCTGGAGGCGTTCCGGGAGACCAAGCACGTGCACCTGGACGGCCGGGCCAACCGCAAGCCGTGGTGGTATCCGTACGGCCCGGGCGGCTACCAGTGACCGGGGGGTCCGGGGGGCTCAGGAGTGAGGCCGGAACCCAAGCGCCGGGTTGCCACGCAAGGCCGAGCGGTAGCCCCGGTGAATCAACGGCCCGCTCGGGTTGCTCGACAGCGCCGGGGATTCCGGACGACATGACCGGTTCGGCTAGCGGGCGCGGATGCGAGACAATACCACCCAGGTTGATAGTAGAAGGGTGATGCGGCGCGGCCTCGATCCGCTCCGTCACCACCTGCTGCCAGACTGCACCAACCGGGTCCGTCCCCCACACGCGGAAGCGTGGCGACCACTTGGAGCATTGGAACGAGACGGCGATGGGACAGGGCCGCCCGCCAGCGGCGGGCGCGCCCGATTCCAGCATGCCCGGTCCGCCGGAGCCTCGCTGGGGACGGCGACAGCGTCACCCGGAGAGCTCCTGGCCTGAGGACCCGGCCGTCTCCTGGCCGGAGATGCTCGCCGAGGAGGACGAGTCGTTCGCCCAGGGCGTGCCGGAGCCTTCGCCCGGGCCGCTGGGCGACCATCCCGCTGGCGGGTGGGCCGACCAGTCCGGCGCACCTCCACCCCACGGCCTGACCGCCGGCTGGCCCGATCCCGCCCCCAACGGCCGGCCCGCCATCGGGCCGGCGGCGGCGGGCGCACCGCCGGGCCTGCCCGCGGCACCCGGCGCTCCCTGGGCCGACGGGAACGGCACGGCCCACCCTCCCGCCGCTCCCTGGGCCAACGGGTCGTCGCCCCACCCACCCCAGGCGCTCGGCCCTCCCTGGGCCGACGGGTCGGGCCACGCGGGGCCGGAGCTGCCCCCCGTGCCGCGCCCCAACGGACCAGCCGCCGGATGGCCGGAGCTGCCGCCACCGCCGAGCCGGGCCAGCGCCGGACAGCCCGAGCTGCCCACCGCGCCGTGGGCCGGCGACGGGTCGGCACCGCACCCGTCCCAGGCCCCGAGCGGCGCCTGGGGTGACGAACCGCCCACCGGCTCGGGGACCGCACCCTGGATGAACGGGTCGTCGGCCGGCACCGGCTGGGCGCACGAGCCCGAGCCGACCGCGCCCCAGGCGGCGGATCCCGGTGCCCGCTGGGACGAGGAGCCGGTCACGGACTCCGGCCAGCCCTGGATGGACCGGCCGGCCGTGCCACCGGAGCCGGAGCCTCCGCCAGCACCGCCGAGCCCGAGGCCGAGCATGCCCCTGGCCTGGGTCGACGAGCCGACCGCACCGGGAGCACCCGACCTCTACGCGTCCTGGCCGGGAATGCCGGGTGCACGCCGGCCCGCCACCGGCGACCCGAGCAAGGACCAGGACGCCACCTCGCCTGGCACCGGCTGGCCGGCACCAGACCGTGGCGCGCCCCAGCCCGGCGCGCCCGGCCCAAGCCCGGTCACGTCCGAGTGGAGTCAGCCGAAACGGCCCGGCCGCCCGCCGAACCCGGCGATGCCCGCCGACCCGCCCACCGGCCCAGGCCGAGGACCGAACCCGGCGATGCCGTCCTGGGTCGAGCACACCGACCCGGGCCGCGCACCGCACCCCGCGATGCCGACCGACCCGCCCACGGGGCCGGGCCCCGTACCGGGCTCGGCCATGCCGTCGTGGGACTACCCGACCCAGCCGGGCGGCCCGCCGGTGGGCATGCGGCGCGACCCGCGGACCGGGCCGGGACGCATGCCCAACGGCGCCACGCCCCCCGGCCCGCGGACCGAGCCGGGACGCATGCGGGACGCAGGCCGCTTCGGGGGCGCTCCCGGGCCGCCGCGGGCACCGTGGGCGGACGGACCCGGCTGGGAGGACCGTAGCGGCGCGCCGGCCTGGCAGGCCCGTGGCGCCGGGCCGGGACCGCAGGTGGGGCAGGGGCCGCCCGCGAACGGCGGGTTCGGAGCGCCTGGCGCGACCGTGGCGATGCCCGCCGAGGCCTTCTGGGGGCAGCCGCGCGGCCCGCGCCAGCTGCCGGCGCCTCCCCGCCCACGGGTCGCGCCTCAGCGCAGCACCTGGGCGGGCGCCTCCGGGCAGACGGCCTGGCCGCCGGACCAGGCGGCTCCGCCAGATCCTGACATGGGCGAGCCCGATCCCTGGACGAACGGCTCGGGCGCCTGGGAGCAGCGGCCTCCACGGGCGCTCACGGCCGCGCCGGCGACGGTCCCCGGGCGTGCGGGCCAGGAGGCCGGGTGGGCACCCCACGACGAGGTCGAGCTGCCGGAGTCCCGGGTGGACCGGTTCGGCGAGCACCACGGCGGCACCCCCCGCCGCCGGCGCCGCGGGAAGGACGGCTTCTGGGCCGAGGTGCCCGTGCTCGTGGTCGCCGCGGTGGTGCTGGCCGTGCTGGTCAAGGGCTTCCTGGTGCAGGCCTTCTACATCCCGTCCCGCTCCATGGAGCCGAGCCTGGACGTGGGCGACCGCGTGGTGGTCAACCGGTTGTCCTACCGCTTCGGCACGCCCAAGCCCGGCCAGGTCGTGGTCTTCCTGCGGCGCACCGGCGACCGCGCGGCCGCCAACGAGAGCCCCCTGGCCTGGGTGCGGCGGGCGGTGGCCCAGGGGTTCGGCGGTGCCCCGGCAGGCAGCGAGGACCTCATCAAGCGCGTGATCGCCGGCCCCGGCGACGTCGTCCAGGGCAGTCAGGGCCGCGTCTGGGTGAACGGCCGCGCGCTCGACGAGCCCTACCTCGCACGGGGCGCGATCACCTCGGACTTCGGTCCGGTGAAGGTGCCCGCGGCGCACTACTGGGTCATGGGCGACAACCGCCAGGACTCGTCGGACTCGCGCGTCTTCGGGCCGATCCCTCATTCCTCCCTGGTCGGCCGCGCCGTCGGCACGGTCTGGCCACCGCCACACCTGCGCCGCCTGTAGGCGCCTCCGGCCGAGAGGCCGCGGATCTAGGAGCCAGCGAATGGCGACGCCGCCGGGGCCTGTCGCCGGGGCGGACTATCCTCGCAGCCGGCCCGAGTTCGAGCGGTTCTTCCCCGACGAGGACGCCTGCGCCGCGTACCTGGAGCGGTTGAGCTGGCCGGACGGCTTCGTCTGCCCGGCCTGCGGCGCGGTCGGCGAGCCCTGGCGGGGCTCCCGCCGGCGGCTGATGTGCCGGAACTGCCAGCACCAGACCTCGGTGACCGCCGGCACGCTCTTCCAGGGCACCCGCACGCCGCTCGCGCACTGGTTCGAGGCGGCCTGGCTGATCGCCACCGCCGAGCACGGCGTCTCAGCCCGCCACCTGCAACACCACCTCGGCCTGGCCAGCTACGAGACGGCCTGGGCGATGCTGCACCGCTACCGGCGGGCGATGGTCCGCTCCGGCCGGCCGCGGCTGTCGGGGACGGTAGAGGTGACCACCACCGTCGTCCGCGGCCGCCAGCCGACGACGGTGGCCCTCGCGGTGGAGGAGCGCGACAGCGGCGAGGCCGGGCGGGTGCGCATGCAGCGCGCGCCCGGCTCGAGCCCGGAGGACCTGGCCGCCTTCGCCGCCTGGTCGGTGGAGCCGGACACGCTGGTCCGGACCGGCCGGGGGGACGCGGCCGCCCGCCTGGCGGAGCGCGGCTACCTGGTCCCTCCGCCCGAGGACGGCGGGCCGCGACCGGGCCTGGTCCACGCCCCCGACGTGGTCGCCCGGCTGCACCGCTGGCTCGACGCCACCCACTCGGGAGCGGTCTCGCCCGACCAGCTCGACTGGTACCTCGACGAGTTCACCTTCCGCTTCAACCGGCGCCGGGCGACCCACCGCGGCCTGCTGTTCTACCGCCTCCTCGAGGAGTCGGTGGTGACGCCGCCGCTCTCCTACCGCTCGGTGACGGCCCCGCCCCCCTTCGCCCGCTGAGCGCCACGGGCTCGGCTGGAGCGTTCCGGACAGACCGGGCTGGAGCCAGGGAGACAGCCCGCCAATACCCCCGCGCGGACAACCCCTGTCCGCTTGACGCCGCTGCTCAAAGGGTCGAACATATGTTCGGTCGCTCGGAACTGGAGTCCGAGAGACACCGTGGTTCACGTGAAGGGGAAGCCGTGAGCATCACCGCCGAGAAGCGCCGTCACGGACGCGTGTACGCCCCCACCCGGCCGCTGCACGTCGTGCGCCCGAGCGAGGGCCTTCTCGGGCAGTTCCGCACCGTCCTGGTGCGCTATCTCGTCGCAGCGTTCCTGCTGCTGTTCCTGGTGATCGTCGTGCGCCCGGCGCAGGCGGTCGGCGGCGTCGTCCCCGAGGCGGCACCCTGGAGCTACCAGCACGAGCAGGTCGACGTCCAGGGCCACGGCGTGCTGAACGCCTACGCCCGCTTCGCCATCCACTCCACCGCCTGGCTTGCCAAGTCGTCCATCGAGCGGCAGCGCGACGTGTACCGCCTGTCGCTGTTCGACTTCCTGGTCGGCGGGCGCACCGCCGACGGGGTCGGCGGCTGGAGGGAGGGCAACCGCCAGATCCTCAGAGGCGGCACCCAGCTCATCCTGCTCGGCCTGGTGGCCTACGGGATCCTGGTACGCCCACCCGCCCGCACCTGGGTACTCGCCATCCTGCTGGTGCTCGTCACGACGGTGGCGATCACCAAGCCGCAGGCGACCGTCCGGGCCGCGGCGGCCCCCGGGGTCGCCACCCCGAACCTCATGCTCGAGGCGGTCGCGCAGGTCGCCCCGAGCAGGGACACCGAGGGAGCGGCCGACCCCGAGGAAGCCCACAAGCGGCTGGCGACCCACTACTGGAGCTCGTACGTCGCCAACCCGCTGTCGCGCGTGCAGACCGGGAGCGCGGTGCTGGCGGGGGCGGACCCGTCCCGCAAGCGCTCGGTGCTCGAGAGCCTCGGCCACAACGTCGCGGGCGTGCACGACTGGGCGGTCGGGCGCCACGGGCCGGAGCGCGCCTTCATCGCCACCTCGGCCCTCGGCTACGTGCTGCCGTTCGCGGTCGCGCTCGGGGTGCTCGCGATGCTCGCCGCCTGCGCCCAGACGCTGCTGTTCCTGCTCTGCCTCGCCGGGCTGTTCGTCCTCCCCCTCGCCGTGCAGGGGCCGCGCCGCCGCGGCCAGCTCATCCGCTGGTGGCTGCTGCCGCTCCTGGCCACGGTCCTCATCCTCGCCCTCACCTCGCTGCTCTCGCTGACCGTGATGCGGGTGGCCACCGCGCTGCACTCCTCCGACGAGTACCTCGGCGTGCTCCTGGCGGGGTCCACCTGGCCGATCGTGGCCCTTGGCCTGCTCCGCTGGCGCTATCTGCGCCGAAGTGCACGGGCTGCGCGCAGCGAACAGCTTCTCGGGGAGTGATCCGCCATGAACGCCACCGCCATCCACCGTCCCCGGCCCGGCATCTTCGGCCAGGCCTCCAAGACCGCTACCGGGACCCACGAGGCCGGCCTGCGTCTCGCCGTCGCGGTGATGCTGCTGCCGCTCGGCATGCTGCGCACCCGCACGGGCCGCCGCCTGCTGGCCATCGCCACCCTCGCCCTGGTGCTGACGACCGCCGTGGGCGCGCTGTACGACAACGCCGACGTGCCGGCCCGGGCCACCGGCAAGGCCGCCGCGCTGCAGCGGACGGACGCGCGCCAGCCCGCGGCGCAGGCCGACCGCCGCACCACCACCGCCGCCGGGCCCACCCGTGAGCTGGGACGGCGCCCGGAGGACGTGGCGGCGAACTGGTTCGCCGAGCGCCAGGGCGTCGCCCGCGACCGGGTCCAGGCGCTGCAGCAGCAGAAGGTGAGCAGCACGGAGCGGCGCGTGCTGGTGATGGCCGACGCCGGCGGTGGCCGGCTGCCGACCGGGTACGTCACCGTCAGGCGCGACGGCTCGGGATGGTCGGCAGGCTGACCGGGTTGGAACGGTCGGCCAAGCTCAAGGGGGCCGGCGCCGTCGCCGCACTGCTGGCCCTGGCGGTGCTGGCCGGGAGCGCGTCGCCGGGGTTCACGCTCGGCAAGGTCCCGGCCGCGGTCGGCCGCACGGTCAGCAAGGCCCTGCACCCCGGCCCCCGCCCGAAGCCGAAGCCGGCGGCAGAGCCGGCCAGCCCGGCCGGGGCCAGCCGGTTCGCGCTGTCGGACATCCCCCGCGCCTACCTGGCGCTCTACCACGCCGCCGCCCCGACCTGCCCGAAGCTGACCTGGCAGGTCCTCGCCGGCATCGGCAAGGTCGAGAGCAACCACGGCCGCCTCGCCGCACCCGGCGTGCGCAGCGGGCTCAACAGCGCCGGCTGCTGCGCCGGGCCGATGCAGTTCAACCTCACCAACGGCCCGCCGTCCACCTGGGACGCCTTCGGCCGCGGCGGCGACGTCTACGACCCGGCCGACGCCGTCCCCGCCGCCGCCAGGAAGCTGTGCGCCAACGGCCTGGCCGGCTCGCCGCCGCCCAGCGACCCGTGCCCCCAGGTCCTCGGCACGCCGGCGCTGCACCTGGCGCTGCTGCGCTACAACAACGCCTGCTGGTACGTCCACGAGGTGGTCACCCTCGCCGGCCGCTACACCTCGTCGGTGGTGACCGATCGGCCGCCGGCATCCCACGACCCGTTCGTCGTGGCCCTGGTCCACAACCCCAGGATCACCGTGACCACCAGCCACGGCTGCGACCCCGGCCCCGACCTGGCCTCCGGCAAGCTCGACCTGCGGGTGCAGTCCATCCTCGCGGTGATCGCCGACCGCTACGCCGTCCGCATCTCCTGCCTGCGCACCGGCCACTCCAAATACGTCAAGGGCACCCGGCGGGTCTCCAACCACTACGTCTGGCGGGCGGTCGACATCGACCGCGTCGACGGCCGGCCGGTCGGCCCGAGCAGCAGCGCCGCCGAGCGCCTGACCAGGTGGCTGGACGGCCTGCAAGGCCCGCTGCGCCCGGCCGAGATCGGCTCGCCGTTCCCGATCGGCCACCGGCCCTACTTCAGCGACGAGGGCCACCAGGAGCACCTGCACATCGGCTACAGCCAGCAGCAGACCGCCGGCTGAGACCCGCCCGGCCGACGCCGTGGTCGTATGGCGTACGGCTCCCCCGGTCAGCCGGCGGCCGCGACCCGGGCCGACTCCCGGGCGGCCGCGAGGACCTGCTCGACGTCGGCGTCGGTGTGGACGATGGAGAGGAACCAGGCCTCGTACGCGCTCGGCGGGAGGTAGACGCCGCGCGCCAGCATGGCGTGGAAGAAGCGCCCGTAGGCGGCGGTGTCCTGCTTCTGGGCGCCGTCGTAGTCGAGCACCTCGTCGCCGGTCATGAAGACGCTGAACAGGGTGCCGGCCCGCTGCACGCGGGCGGGCAGGCCCGCCTCGTCGAAGGCGGACTGCACCCCGTCCGCCAGGGTGGCGGCGAGCTGGTCGAGGCGCTGGTAGGCCGCCCCGTCGAGCAGGGAGAGGGTCGCCAGACCGGCGGCGGTGGCCAGCGGGTTCCCCGACAGGGTGCCGGCCTGGTAGACGGGCCCCTCGGGGGCGATGAGGCTCATCAGCTCGGCCGGACCCGCGTAGGCGGCGGCGGGCAGCCCGCCGCCGATCACCTTGCCGAAGGTCAGCAGGTCGGGGTCGAGCCGGTAGAGGCCGGTGGCGCCGGCACGGTGGACGCGGAAGCCGGTCAGGACCTCGTCGAGGACCAGCAGGGCGCCGGCACGGCGGGTCTGGTCGCGCAGGGCCGCCAGGAACCCGGCGGTCGGCGGGACCACGCCCATGTTGGCCGCGATCGGCTCGACCATGACCGCCGCGATCTCCTCGCCCGCCCGCTCGAAGACCTCCACCAGGGCGGCCTCGTCGTTGTAGGGCAGCACCACCGTGTCCGCCGTCTGCGCCGGCGTGACCCCGGGAGAGTCGGGCAGGCCGAGGGTCGCCACCCCGGAGCCGGCCGAGGCCAGCAGCGCGTCGGCGTGGCCGTGGTAGCAGCCGGCGAACTTCACCAGCTTCGGCCGCCCTGTCGCCGCCCTGGCCAGGCGGGCCGCGCTCATGGTCGCCTCGGTGCCGGAGTTGACCATGCGCAGCTTGCCGACCGCCGGGACGCGGCGGGCGACCTCCTCGGCCAGCTCCACCTCGGCCTCGGTCGGCGCGCCGAAGGAGGTGCCGTTGGCGGCGGCGGCCTGCACCGCCTCGACCACGCGGGGATGGGCGTGCCCCGCGATCAGCGGTCCCCACGACAGCACCAGGTCGACGTAGCGGTTGCCGTCGGCGTCCCAGAGCCAGGCCCCCCTGCCGCGCACGAAGAAGCGCGGCGTCCCGCCGACCGCCCGGAACGCCCGCACGGGCGAGTTCACCCCGCCGGGGATCACCGCCCGGGCACGCTCGAACAGCGCCGCGCTGCGGGGCACCTCGGCCTGGCCTGTCGCATCCACCACCAGTCGCTCCTCCCTTGCCTTCGTGGGTACCAGCCTACGACCATGGCCGGCGGATCGGCCTGGGCCGGTGTGCTCGCACTTCTGGTTCACCTTCCAGCCTCCAGGGGATCCACAAGGCAGGAGGCGAAGACGAGGGGGTCGGAGCGGTGCGGCTCGACGACTGGTTCCTCCGCGGCGACGAGCGTGGCAACCCGGCCACCGGGATCGACCGGCGCCGCGGGGACGACCGCGCCTGGACCGAGTCGAACCGGGTGGAGGCGCTGCTGCACGGCGCCTCCTACTTCCCGCGACTGCTCGCCGCCCTGCGCACGCTGCGCGGCGGCGACCTGGTCTGCCTGACCGACTGGCGCGGAGACGCCGACCGCCGCCTGGACGGGCCGGGCACCGAGCTCGGCCGGGTGCTGGCCGAGCTGGCCCGCCGCGGCGTGCAGGTGCGCGGGCTGCTGTGGCGCTCCCATCCGGACCAGGCGAGCTTCAGCGAGCAGGAGAACCTCCACCTCGGCGAGCTGGTCAACCGGGAAGGCGGCGAGATCCTGCTCGACCAGCGCGTCCGGGGCCCGGGCAGCCAGCACCAGAAGCTGGTGCTGGTCCACCACCCGGCCCGTGAGCACGAGGACGTGGCGTTCGTGGGCGGGATCGACCTCTGCCACGGGCGCGGGGACGACCGGCGCCACCTGGGCGACCCGAGCCCGATCCCGATGGACCCGCGTTACGGCCCGCGGCCGCCCTGGCACGACGCGCAGCTCGAGATCCGCGGACCGGCGGTCGGCGACCTGGCCTTCACCTTCCGCGAACGCTGGGAGGACCCCACCCCGCTCGACCACCGCAACCCGTGGCGGGCGCGCATCACCCGCCGGGTGGGCCAGCCGAGCCACCCGCACCCGCTGCCCCCGCAGCTCCCCGACCCAGGCCCTGCGGGGCCGCATGCCGTGCAGGTGCTCCGCACCTACCCGGCGAAGCGCCCGCCCCTGCCGTTCGCGCCGCGGGGCGAGCGCAGCGTCGCCCGCGCCTACGCCAAGGCCTTCCGCCGCGCCCGGCGCCTCGTCTACCTCGAGGACCAGTACCTGTGGTCGGCCGAGGTCGCCCAGCTGCTGGCCGAGGCCCTGCGGCAGGAGCCCGAGCTGCGGCTGATCGCGGTCGTGCCTCGCTACCCGGACCGGGACGGCCGCCTCAGCGGCCCTCCCAACCGCATCGGCCAGCAGACCGCGATCGACCGTGTACTCGCCGCCGGGGCCGACCGGGTGGCCGTCTACGACCTGGAGAACGAGCAGGGCTGGCCGATCTACGTGCACGCCAAGGTCTGCGTGGTCGACGACGTCTGGGCGACGGTCGGTTCGGACAACCTCAACCGGCGCTCCTGGACCAACGACGCCGAGCTGACCGCGGCGGTGATCGACGGGCGGCACGACCCGCGGGCGCCGGCCGACCCCGGCGGGCTGGGCGACGGCGCCCGGGTGTTCGCCCGCGACCTTCGCCTCGCCCTCTGGCGCGAGCACCTCGGCCGCAGCGAGGGCGACGACGCCGACCTGCTCGACCCGGACAGCGGCTTCGACGCATGGCGCCGCGCCGCCGCCGACCTCGCCGCGTGGCATCGTGGCGGCCGTCGGGGACCGCGCCCGCCAGGCCGGGCCGCCGAGCACCACCCGGGCCGGGTGAAGCCATGGGCAGCCTGGTGGGCCCGGCCGCTCTACGAGGCCGTGGTCGACCCCGACGGCCGTCCCCGGCGTCTCCGCCGTGCCGGCCGCTTCTGACTGACGGGCGGCTACCCCGCCGCGTCCGGCTGCAGGCGCTCGGAGAGGAACGCGACCGCCTTGGGGTAGCGGTACTCGATCGCCATGTGGGTCCCGTCGAACAGCTCCATCGAGTAGTCGACGCCGACTGCGTCCAGCTCGGCGGCGAACGCCGCCATGCCGAGGTCGAGATAGAACTCGTCGCGCTTGCCGGCGTCGAGCCAGATCGCGCGCATCGAGTGCAGCGCCTCGGCGTGCTTCGGGACCATGCGCACCGGGTCCAGCTCCAGCCAGCGCTGCCAGACCTCGTCGCGCAGCCTGCCGGTGGCCAGGTCGAACGGCAAGGTCACCGTGCCGTCCGGCTCGGCGGAGTAGCAGGCCGCCATGCAGTAGACGTTGAGCAGCTCGTAGTCGTGCTCGTTGCTGAACGCCGGTCGCGAGCGGAAGTCGGCCCAGAAGCGCTCGAAGGAGCCGTCGTAGTGGTCGCGCAGGGAGCGGACCGCGACCCGGATGTCGGGCAGGTAGCACACCTCGAACAGGGCGTCGCCGGCGTGGCTGGCGAGCGCGCCGAAGGCGTCGGGACGCAGCATCGGCACCACCATGGCGCCGTAGCCACCGCTGGACTTGCCGGCCAGGCCGCGGTGGTCGCGGTCGGCCAGGGTGCGGTAGCGGTCATCCACGAACGGGACCACCTCGTCGCAGAGGTAGTCGAGGTAGCGGCCGGTGCCGGGGGAGTTGACGAACTGGCTGCCGCCGAGCGCGGTGAAGGCGTCGACCATCACGACCACGGACGGCGGAGCCTGGCCCGTCGCGAACAGCGCGTCGACCAGCTCGGGGAAGTTCGGCCGGAAGGGCGTCCGGTTCCACCACATGTCGACCTGACCGGTGAGCCCCTGGATCATGTAGATGCTCGGGTAGCGCCGCTCCGGGTCGTCCTCGTACCCGGGGGGCAGGTACACCCAGAGCGGCCGCTCGTGCGGGTCGCCGAGCGGGTTGTCACGGAGCACCTGGCTGTCGATCGTCTCCCGCTCGAAGCGCCCGCTCGGCTCGGTCTGCCATGGAAGCATGCTCGACCTCCAGAAGTAGTTACATCGGTGTGATCTACAGCAGCGGCGCCGCCTCGCGGGCGAAGTAGGTGACGACCAGGTCGGCGCCGGCCCGGCGGATGCCGGTGAGCAGCTCCAGCATGACCCGCTCGCCGTCCAGCCAGCCGTTCCTCGCCGCCGCCTTCACCATCGCGAACTCCCCCGACACCTGGTAGGCGGCGGTCGGCAGGCCGAACGCCTGCTTGACCCGCCAGAGCACATCCAGGTACGCCATGGCCGGCTTGACCATCACCATGTCGGCGCCCTCGGCCACGTCCAGGGCGACCTCGCGGAGGGCCTCGTCGGCGTTGCCGGGGTCCATCTGGTAGCTGGCGCGGTCGCCGAAGCGCGGCGCGCCCTCCGCCGCCTCCCGGAACGGGCCGTAGAGGCCGGAGGCGTACTTGGCGGCATAGGCGAGCACGGTGGTGGCGGCGAAACCGGCCTCGTCGAGGGCCTTGCGGATGGCGGCGACCTGGCCGTCCATCATGCCGCTCGGGGCGATCACGTCCGCCCCGGCCTCGGCCTGGGCGACCGCGATGCTGGCGTAGCGCTCCAGGGTGGCGTCGTTGTCCACCCCTGGGAGGCCACCACCGGTGCCCGGGTCGAGCACGCCGCAGTGGCCGTGGTCGGTGTACTCGCACAGGCACAGGTCGCCGATCAGGGCGACCCGGTCGCCCAGGTCGTCGCGCAGCGCCCGCAGGGCCACCTGGGAGATGCCGTCGGGCGCCCAGGCCTGGGAGCCCTCGCCGTCCTTCTCCGCCGGCACGCCGAACAGCAGCAGCGCCGGGATGCCGAGGTCGGCCAGCTCCGCCGCCTCCTTGCGCAGGCTGTCCACGGTGTGCTGGTGGTGCCCTGGCATGGAGCCGATCGGGACCGGCTCGGCGATGCCCTCCTTGACGAACAGGGGCGCGACCAGGTCGCGGCGCGACACCTCGGTCTCTCGCGCGAGCTCGCGCAGGACCCGGCTGTGGCGCAGGCGGCGTGGCCGGCTGGCGGGGAACGGCGGTGGCTGCATGGCTGGCTGTCACTCCTCTACAGAAACGCTCGGTGGGCCACCGGCGCCTGATGCGCCGGCTTCCCTCGTCGCTCCTTCGTCGCTCCTCAGTCCAGCCGGCGCGCGCCGGTGGCCCACCTCGCTGGTGGTTCTCTCGGCCTGCTCGATCGCGGCGACCAGGCCGGGGATGGTGTGCTCGGTGGCGGTGGCGTCGACGCGCATGCCGGCCGCGACGGCCGCCGTCGCGGTGACCGGGCCGATGGCGGCGACCCGGACGCCGGCGGGCGGCGGGCCGCCGTAGGCGCGCACGAACCCGGTCACGGTCGACGAGGCGGTGAACGCCACCCAGTCGACCTCGCCGCCGTCCAGGCGCTTGCGCGCGCCCGGGTCGAGGTCGTCGAGGGGCACGGTGCGGTAGGCGGTGACCTCGTGGGGGCGGCCGCCCTTGGCGGCGATGGCCGCCGCCAGCTCCGGGTTGGCCAGGTCGGCGCGGGCCAGCAGCACCCGGCCGGGCGCGGCGGGGAAGGCCTCGCCGAGGGCGGCGGTGGTGGCGGTCGCCGGCACCAGGTCGGGCGCGATCCCCCAGGCGCGCAGGGCGGCCTCGGTGGCGGGGCCGACGGCGGCCACCCGCACGGCGCCGAGCACGCGGGCGTCGCGGCCGGCCGCCTCGGCCCGGGCGCGCAACGCGGCCACGCCGTTGGCGCTGGTCAGCGCGACCCAGTCGTAGGCGCGGCCGGCCAGGCCGGCGACGGCCCGGTCGAGCTCGGCGAAGCTCGCCGGGGGCCGCACCTCGATGGTCGGCACCTCCAACGGCTCGGCGCCCCGTTCGAGCAGCAGCGCCGAGAGGCGGCCCGCCTGCTCCCGGGCGCGGGGGACCAGCACCGTCGTGCCGAACAGGGAGCGGTTCTCGTACCAGGCGATGCGCCCGCGCAGGCCGGCCACCTCGCCGATGACCACCACCGCCGGCGAGCGGACCCCTGCCCGTTCGGCGGCGGCGGCGACGCCGGCCAGGGGCGCCTCGACCACCCGCTGCGCCGGGGTGGTGCCCTGCTCGATCACGGCGGCGGGGGTGGCCGGGTCGCGGCCGGCCTCGATCAGCCGGGCCGCGATCGCCCCGAGCCGCTCCACCCCCATGAGCACGCAGACGGTGCCGATCCCGGCGAGCGCGGCCCAGCGGGCGGTCGCCGCCCCCTTCGCCGGGTCCTCGTGGCCGGTGACCACCGCGAAGGCGCTGGACAGGTCGCGCTGGGTGAGCGGGATGCCGGCGTAGGCGGGCACCGCCACCGCCGAGCTGACGCCGGGGACGACCTCGAACGGCACCCCGGCGTCGGCGCAGGCGACCGCCTCGTCGCCGCCGCGGCCGAACACGAACGGGTCGCCGCCCTTGAGCCGCACCACCAGCCTGCCGGCCTTGGCGCGCGCCACCACCAGCGCGTTGATCTCCGCCTGGGGCAGCACGTGCCGGTCGGGCAGCTTGCCGACGTAGATCCGCTCGCAGCCCTCGGGCGCCTGGTCGACCAGCCCGGGCGGGATCAGCCGGTCGTAGACCAGCACCCCGGCGCGGCGCACCAGCTCGCGGGCGCGGACGGTGACCAGCCCGGGGTCGCCGGGTCCGGCCCCGACCAGGTACACCACCCCGCCGGAGCGGGGCGCCTCCCGCTCGCCGCCCACTGGCACCCTCCCCTGCTCCGTCCACGTGGCC
>Ga0307278_10000702_pt1 | contig 16449 bp, 15 predicted proteins | sample ER_DNA_117_FD_194482 | JGI IMG/M metagenome (GOLD analysis project Ga0307278, IMG submission 194482) | Bulk soil microbial communities from the East River watershed near Crested Butte, Colorado, United States - ER_DNA_117 | ecosystem: Environmental > Terrestrial > Soil > Floodplain | place... | reverse complement strand
CTGGCGAACGTCGAAGAGGACAACTGGGAGTGGCACACCTTCGACACCATCAAGGGCGGCGACTACCTGGTCGACCAGGACGCGGCCGAGATCATGTGCCGCGAGGCGATCGAGGCCGTCTACGACCTGGAGCACATGGGGATGCCGTTCAACCGCACCCCCGAGGGCAAGATCGACCAGCGGCGCTTCGGCGGCCACACCCACCACCACGGCAAGGGGGCCGTGCGCCGCTCCTGCTTCGCCGCCGACCGCACCGGCCACATGATCCAGCAGAACGTCAAGCAGGGCACGACCTTCTTCGACGAGTTCTACGTGCTCGACCTGCTGCTGGCCGAGGGCCGGGCCGCCGGGGTGGTCGCCTACGAGCTGGCCACCGGCGAGCTGCACGCCTTCCGGGCCAAGTCGGTGGTGTTCTGCACCGGCGGCTACGGCAAGATGTTCAAGATCACCTCCAACGCCCACGCCCTCACCGGCGACGGTCCCGGGGTCTGCTACCGGCGCGGCGTGCCCATGCAGGACATGGAGTTCTTCCAGTTCCACCCCACCGGCCTGTATCGCCTGGGCGTGCTGCTGAGCGAGGCCGCCCGCGGCGAGGGCGGCATCCTGCGCAACGCCGACGGCGAGGCGTTCATGGAGCGCTACGCCCCCACCATCAAGGACCTGGCCCCCCGCGACATGGTCAGCCGGGCCATCTATTCCGAGATCCGCGAGGGTCGCGGCGCCGGGCCCGACGGCGACTACGTCTACCTGGACGTCAGCCACCTCGACCCCGAGGTGATCGACGCCAAGCTGCCCGACATCACCGAGTTCGCCCGCACCTACCTGGGCGTCGAGCCCAAGAAGGAGGGCGTGCCGATCCAGCCCACCGCCCACTACGCCATGGGCGGCATCCCTACCGACGTCGACGCCCAGGTGGTCGGCGACGCGGCCAACACCGTGATCCCGGGGCTGTTCGCGGCCGGCGAGTGCGCGTGTGTGTCGGTGCATGGCGCCAACCGGCTGGGCACCAACTCGCTGCTGGACATCGTCGTGTTCGGCAAGCGGGCCGGGATCAACGCCGGCGAGCACGCCGCCGAGGTGGGCCACGCCGAGCCGCCCGAGGACCCGGCCGGGGACGTGGCCCGGATGCTGGAGGACCTGGCCGGCCATCCCGAGGGCGAGCGGGCCGCCGCCATCCGCGGCGACCTCCAGGTGAGCATGGACGAGAAGGCCGGGGTGTACCGGACCGAGCGCCTGCTGGCCGAGATGGAGGTCGAGCTGGCCTCCCTGCGCGAGCGCTACGCCCGGGTCTGGGTCCAGGACCGCTCGCGCCGCTACAACACCGACCTGCTGGAGGCGGTCGAGCTCGGCTTCCTGCTCGACCTGGCCGAGGCCCTGGTCACCTCGGCCCGGGCCCGCACCGAGAGCCGCGGCGGCCACTTCCGCGAGGACCACCCCACCCGCGACGACCAGCACTGGCTGCGCCACAGCCTGGCCCTTCGCACCGACGCCGGGGTCAAGCTCGACTACAAGCCGGTCACCATGACCAGGTACGAGCCCATGGAAAGAAAATACTGATGCAGGTCACGCTGCGCGTCCGCCGCTTCAACCCCGAGACCGACGCCGAGTCGCGGATCGAGACCTACGAGGTCCCGGCCGACCCGATGGACCGGGTGCTGGACCTGCTCCACTGGGTGAAGTGGAACCTCGACGGGTCGCTGACCTTCCGGCGCTCCTGCGCCCACGGGGTCTGCGGGTCGGACGCCATGCTGATCAACGGGACCAACCGGCTGGCCTGCAAGGTGCTGGTCCGCGAGGTCGGCGACCAGATCACCGTGGAGCCGCTGCGCGGGCTGCCGGTGGCCAAGGACCTGCTGGTCGACATGGAGCCGTTCTTCGCCTCCTACCGGGAGATGCTGCCGTACCTGGTCAACGACGAGCCGGTCCCCGACACCGAGCGGCGCCAGTCGCAGAAGGAACGGGAGCGCTTCGACGACACCACCAAGTGCATCCTGTGCGCCGCCTGCACCACCTCCTGCCCGGTGTTCTGGGCCGACGAGGAGTACTTCGGCCCGGCGGCGATCGTCAACGCCCACCGCTTCATCTTCGACTCCCGCGACCGGGGCGCCGCCCAGCGCCTCGAGGTGCTGAACGACAAGGAGGGGGTCTGGCGCTGCCGGACCACCTTCAACTGCACCGACGCCTGCCCCCGCGGCATCAGGGTCACCCAGGCCATCCAGGAAGTGAAGCGCGCCCTGCTGTTCCGCAAGGTGTGACGCTCGTGCCCCCCGCGACGAATCAGCAGTTCTGGGGATAGCCCTCTTCCTTGCGTCAGTTGACGCTACTGTGCGCAGATGTCCCTTTCCGGTCCACGCGGGGCGAGCGCCCGGTTTGGGGGATCCGATGACAACCCGGTCCAGACGTGCCATCACGCTCGTCGTCGCGGCCGCCCTGACGGTACTGCTGCTCCCCGGCGTCGCCGCGGCGCCACCCGCCGAGTCGGCCACGCTCACCATGGTCAGCGACCCCGGCGATTACATCGGCCAGGGCCTGACCTGGTCGTACGACACCGCGGCGGGCGATGTGATCAGCGCCACCACCAACGGGAACACCCTCAACGCCGCCGTCACCGGGTTCAACGGCGACTGGTGGTATCTGGACTTCGACGCCCCCAACGGCCAGACGCTGACCGCCGGGACCACCTACGCCAACGCCACCCGCTACCCGTTCAACGGCAGCGGCCCCGGGCTGTCGATCTCCGGCGAGGGCCGCGGCTGCAACGAGCTGACCGGCAGCTTCACGGTGACCGAGGCCACCTTCGGCGGTCCCGACTCCAGCTACGTCCAGGACTTCGTGGCCACCTTCGAGCAGCACTGCGAGGGCGCCGAGCCGGCCCTGCGGGGCACCATCAGCATCCACAACCCGCCGGCCCCCGAGCCGCTGGAGCTGGGGCTCACGGTGGCCGGGGACGGCACCGTCAGCCGGGTCACCGGCCGGGCCACCGTCCACGGCACGGTTACCTGCAGCGAGCCGGTCACGGTCAACCTCAACGGCACCCTCATCCAGGTGGTGAAGAAGACCATCCTCACCGGCCCGCTCGGCACCCAGGTCGCCTGCACGCCGGGGGCACCCGTCACCTGGCAGGCGGGCGCCATTCCCAACGGGACGACACCGTTCAGCCAAGGCAACGCCCAGGCCGAGATGACCGCCTCCGCCCAGGACCCGAACTTCGGCGGCACCGTCACCGCCACCGCGACCCAGGTGGTGCGGCTGCGCCGCGCCTGAGCCGCCGCCTGGTCCGGACCGGGCCGGGACGGCCGACCTCCGCGGCCGCGACGCCCATCGTCAGGGGGCGAACCCGAGCAGGGTTCCGTCGCGGGTTGCGACCACCACCCGGCCCGAGGTGACCAGGGGAGTGGTCACCGGCCGCAGCCTGGCGCTGGCCCAGACCTCCCTCCCGGAGGTGCGGTCGACCGCGACCAGCCGGTCCCGGGTGGCGACGTAGACGCGATCCCCCGCGGCCACCGGCTGGCCGACGGCCTGGCCGACCGCCGCCCGCCAGCGGGCCGCGCCGGTGTCGGCGTCGACCGCCACCAGGGCGCCGGCGGCGACCAGGACGGCGTCGCCGTCAAGGACCGCCCACTGCTCACCGGCACCGGTCCCGACGGCGGTCTGCCAGCGCCGGGCTCCGCCGGCGGCGTCGAAGGCGATGAGGCGGTCGTTGATCAGGGCGATCACCCGCCCGGCCCGGATCCCGGCGAGCACCGGGAACCCACCCTGGTCGCGCCACACCTCCCGCCCGGAGCGGGTGTCCACGGCCAGGAGCATGCCCGACGCCGTGGGCAGGTAGACGAGTCCCCCGGCCAGCACCGGCCGGTCGGCGAAGAAGCCCTGGGTGGGAGCGTGGAGGTCGGCCGTCCAGCGCCGCAGGCCCGTGTCCGCGTCCAGGGCGTGGAGGTGCGAGGCGGGTGCGCTGCCCTGGTGGGAGAGGGTGTCGGCAACCAGCACCTGCCCGCGGTCGACCACCGGGGCGGCCCACTGGAGGTCGGTGCCGGGGTCGAGCACGGCCCGCCAGCGTTGCCGGCCGGTGGCCACGTCAAGGGCGTAGACGACCGGGGGGTCGACGGCGCCCTCGCTCGGGAAGCTCGTGCCGACGAGCAGCGTGTCCCCGGCGATGACCCCGGACTCCGGCCCCTGGTCCTCCGCGAGCTCGAACCGCCAGCGCTCCCGGCCGGTGGCCAGCTCCAGCCCGATGAGCGGCCCGAACTGTGGGGCCACGACCACGATCCCGTCTCCGACGGCGGTGACGAAGGCGTTGGGGCCGATCCGGTGGACCCACCGCGGCGCCCCGGTGCGGGCGTCGAAGGCCGCGGTCCGGCCCGACGGGCCGCCGAAGCCGGTGGTCGCCACGACCAGGTCGCCGGCGGCCCGCAGGGTCCGGTCCTGCGGTGCCAACGGCTCGGACGCGGCCCCCCTGGCCGTCCACAGCGGCACCGCCTGCCGGGGCACCGGGGTGGCGGTCGGGGGCGGAGTGGCGAGGTCCCGCTCGTGCAGCAGCCGTGTGGTCAGGCTCCCCAGCGCGGCCACCAGCAGCAGCGACAGCGCGACCCGGCCGCCGAGCACCCGCCGGCGGCGGGCCCGGGCCCGGCGCAGGATGGCGGCCGCACCCGGCCCGCGCGCGGCCCGGGCCGCCTGCTCGGCCTGGGCGGCCAGCCGGTCCCGTAGGTCAGCCATGGTTGCCCGCTCCCTCCTGGGCGTGTGGCCCCTCGGCCCCGGACCCGGGGGCCAGTCGCGACGCCAGCACGCCCCGGGCCCGGGCCAGCCGCGACTTGACCGTCCCCACGGGCACGCCCAACTCGGCCGCGACCTGCTCCACGGGCAGGTCGAGCAGGTGGTGAAGGACCACCACCTTGCGCTGGGCGACCGGCAGGGCCCGCAACGCATCCATCAGGCCCGGCACCTCCAGGGAAGCCGCCTGCCGCGACTCGAGGTCGGCCCGGAGCCGGACCACCACCGTCAGCCGCCGCCGGAGGTGGCGGAACCCGTCGCTGGCCAGGTTCATGGCCACCCGCCGCACCCAGGCCTCGGGGACGCGGTAGCGGCGCAGCTTCGGCCAGCGGACGGCCGCCCGGGTCAGCGCCTCCTGAACGGCGTCCTCGGCGTCCTGGAGGTTGCCCGTGACCAGGAACAGCTGGCCGACCAGCTGGTCGAACACCGCCGCGTAGAACTCCTCGAAGTCGTGCTCGTCCCGCAAGCGGCTCCTTCCGGCCCGGTGGCGGACACGCGCACCACATCCACGATGGAGCGGCTGCTCAGGTTCCCTCAGATCCGCTCAGGCGGCCAGGACCACGAAGGTCTCCTCGAAGCTGGCCGGAACGCTGGCCACGTCGGCGTCCACGCCGGCGTCGGCCAGCAGGCGGCCCACGGTGGCCGGGTCGGCGCCGGGGACCCGCAGGGTGCGGCCGACCAGGCTGACCGGGAGCCGGGCCAGGTCGAGGGCGGTGAAGGCGGCCTCCCAGCTGGGGGTGCGGACCTCGACGGCGGTGGTGTCGCCGACCACCTCGGCCAGGGTGCCGGCGGCGGCCACCCGGCCGGCGGCGAGCACGACCAGCCGGTCGCATTGGGTGGCCTCGGCCAGGTGGTGGGTGGTGACCAGGACCCCGGCGCCCCGCTCGGCGCTGGACCGGATGGTCTCCCACAGCCGGGCCCGCTGAAGCGGGTCGACCCCCGAGGTCGGCTCGTCCAGGACCAGCAGGTCGGGGTGGTGGGCGAGGGCGATGGCGAACGCGGCCCGCCGCCGCAGCCCCAGCGGCAGGTCGCGGATCAGCACGTCGCGGGCCTCGGCCAGCTCGCCCTCCAGGGTGGCGCCGACGCTGCCGTAGGCGGCGGCCGAGAAGGCCAGGTTCTCGGCCACGGTCAGGTCCTCGTAGAGGCCGAGGGACTGGGGGACGTAGCCGAGGCGGGCCCGGGTGCGGCGCGAGGGGGGTTCGCCGAACAGCCGGACCCGGCCGCCGCTCGGGGCGAGCAGGCCGAGCAGCATCCGGATCAGGGTGGTCTTGCCGGCCCCGTTGGCCCCGATCAGCCCCACCACCTCGCCGGCGGCCACGGCCAGGTCGACGGTGTCGACCACGGTGAGGTCGCCGAACCGCTTCGTCACCCCGACGGCGGCGGCCAGCGGCTCCGAGGCCGACTCCGAGCCGTTGCGCTGGCTCATGCCGCCCTCCCCAGGTCCTGGCGGAGCTGGGCGACGATCGCCGCGTCCTCCAGGTCGAGGGTGACCGGGCTGGTGCCCGGCGGGGTCGAGCCGTCGGGCGACCAGGCCCGCCAGCGGGCCCCGCGGCGCCAGGAGGGGATCGCGTCGGGGCGGGCCGCCCCCTCGACCACCAGGCCGGGGGTGGCGGCCAGGACCTCCTCGGGGGTGCCGGCCAAGAGCGCCCGGCCGCGGTCAAGGACCAGCACGGTGCCGGCCCGCTCGGCCTCGTCCAGGTAGGTGGTGGCCACCACCACGGCCGCGCCGTCGGCGGCCGCCGAGGCGAGCAACCGCCACAGCTCGGCCCGGCTCACCGGGTCCACCCCGGTGGTCGGCTCGTCCAGCAGCAGCAGCTCCGGCTCGTGGGCGACGGCCATGGCCAGGGCCAGCTTCTGGCGCATGCCGCCCGACAGGCGGCCGGCCAGCCGGTCGCGGGCCTCGACCAGCCCGGTCCGGTCCAGCAGGGCGCCGACCCGCACCTCCAGGTCGTCGGCGGACAGCCCGTAGGCGCGGCCGGCGAAGCTCAAGTTCTCGTCGACGGTGAGGTCGGTCCAGACCCCGGGACCGGCCGAGACGTAGCCGACCCGGCGCCGGTCGGGCCGGCGGACCGTGCCCGCGGCCGGCCGGACCGTCCCGGCCAGCGCCCGCACCAGGGTCGTCTTGCCGGCGCCGTCGCCCCCGACCACGGCCGCCACCGTGCCCGGCGCCACCTCGAGGCTCACCTCGTCGAGGGCGACGGTGTCGCCGAAGCGGACGCCCAGCCCCCGGCAGCCCCACCAGGTGCCGGTCACCGGGTGCCTGCCCGGGCCGGGGCGGTCGCGTCCTGGCCGGCGTCGCCGGCATCGTCGCGGCCGTGGCGGCGGCCGGAGGGGGCCAGGTCGCGGCGGAAGCGGGCCACCGACAGGCCGAACACGACCACGCCGAGCACGGCCAGCATGGCGAGCGGGAACACCAGCGCCCCGAACGGCGCCCCCCTGACCATCACGCCCCTGGCCACCTGGACGAAGTAGGTGAGCGGCAGCAGGTAGCCGATCCAGCGGACCCCGGCGGCCATGGCCTGCAACGGGAAGATCAGCCCGGACAGCAGGATCTGGGGCAGCATGGTCATGATGGCCAGCTGGATGGCCTGGCCCTGGGTCTCGGACACGGTCGAGATCAGCACCCCGATCCCGACGGTCACGAACAGGAACAGCAAGGCGCCGAGGGCGAACACCAGCGGCGAGCCGGCGAAGGGGACGTCGAACAGCAGCACCCCGACGGCCACGATCACCGCCAGGTCGACCACCGCCACCCCGAGATAGGGCAGCAGCTTGCCGGCGAGCACGTCGCGGGCCCGGAACGGCATCACGGCCAGCTGCTCCAGGGTGCCGCTCTGGCGCTCGCGGACCACCCCGAGGGCGGTGGCGATGGTCCCGACGAACACCAGCACCACGCCCATCAGGCCCGGGACCATGATGGCCGAGGTCTCGAGGCCGGGGTTGAACAGCACCTCGGGCGCGGGCAGGCCGGGCCGCCCGCGCAGCTCGGTCACCACCGACCGGGCCGAGAACAGGTCGGCCCCGTCGACCAGCACCTGGGGCTGGCCGCCCTCGCCGGTGACGACCGCCACGGCCGCGTCGGCGTCGCGCAGGGCCTCGACGGCGTCCTGGCGACCCTCGCCGGGGGCGACCCGGACCACCTCCAGCCGTGCGGGGAGGGCGTCGGCCACCTGCTGGGCCTGCGGGCCCACCACCACCGTCTTGACCTGGTCGACGTCGAAGCTGGCGGCGTAGCCGAACACCACCAGCAGCAGCACCGGCAGCAGGATCATCATGGCCAGGGTGCGCCGGTCCCGGCGCATCTGGCGGAACTCCTTCATCGCCATGGCCCACATGCCGGCGGCTCCTCCCCGACGCGGAATTCATCAACGGATGAAGTCTACGACGCATGAAATCCGGGGGCAAGCCGTCGGAGCCGGTTAAAAGAGGCGCCAACAGAACGGCGCCGGCAGTGCCGGCGCCGTGTTCCGGTGACGCCTCAGTCGCTGTCGGCCTCGTCCTCGCGCATGACCTTGGTCGGCGGCAGCTCCCCGGTGGCCCGCTCCCACAGCTTGTCGACCAGCTTGCGAGCCAGCAGCACGACCACGGCGCTGATGATGCCGAAGGCGACCCGCTTCATCAGCTTGCGGGCCTCCTCCGGGGCACGCTCGGAGAGCTTGGCCACCTTGTCCTCCATCTGTTTGCGGGTCTCCTCTACCTCTCGGGCGGTTGCTGCCGAGGTTTCCCCCACGTGATCTCCTCCTTCAGCTCGTTGGCGGTCGTCTGGAGCTCGGCCTTGGCCTTCTCCGGGGCGACCTTGGAGGCGGCCAGGCGGTTCTTGCCGACCAGCCCGAGCACCGCGACCACGATGAGCAGCACCGCGGTCACGATGGCGAACCCGAGCCAGCGCGGCCCGCCGATCGCCTCGCCAATGGTGTAGAGCAGGAAGCCGAAGGCGTACAGCCCGAGGACGCCGGCGGCCACCAGCAGGGCGCTCGCCTTGGCGCTGGCGGTCAGCCCCTCCTGGAGCTCCTGCCTGGCGAGCAGGATCTCCTGCCGCACGAGGGTGGTGGCGTCGTCGGCGAGCCCTTTCAGCAGCTCCGCGGTGGAGGGCTCCTCGGCGGGCGCCGTTCCGGCGGGCCCCGTGGTCGCCGGCGCGGCCGACTGCGGGTCCTGGGCTGCCACGGCAGTCCCCCTTTCGGGTCGTCGCTGAGGGTTGGTGGGGCGGCGTGCCTCGCCGTCCCTCGATCTTCTACCCCACGATCGCGAGAGTTATCGCACATCACCGGCGCGGATGCAGTCGCCGCCGCGCGGCCAGCAGCACCGCCAGCCGGGCCACCGCCGCCCTGGTGGTGGGGGTCAGGGGGCGCTCGGCCGCCTGGTGCAGCGCCACCCACTCCAGCTCGCTGTGCTCGACCGGCTCGCGGTTGACCGGCTCCCCCTTCCAGGCGGTGACCAGGTACCAGGCGTCGGCCCGCTCGCCGTCGTGGAAGCAGCCGAGGGCGGTCAGGTCGAGCGGCTCGATCCCGGCCTCCTCGGAGGCCTCCCTGGCCAGCGCGGCCAGTAGCGGCTCGCCCTCGTCGGGCTTGCCGCCGATGCCGTCCCAGGCCCCCGGGTAGCGGCGGCCCCGGCCGCGGGTGCGCCGGCCCAGCAGGACCCGCGTGCCGGCCGGGTCGAGCAGCAGCAGGGCGGCGCTGGCCGCCTCGGCGAACGGCACCTCGCGGATGGCCGTCGACGCCCCGACGGTCAGGGTGGCCAGCGGCCCCCAGACCCGCTCCCCCCGCCGGTCGCGCTGCTCGCGCATGAGGGCGAGCTCGCGCACCGGGAAGGCCGCCCGGAGGCCGGCCAGCTCGGCGGCGGCCGCCTCGATCCGGTCGGGCGGCAGGTCCTGGGCGACGGTCACGTGCGGGTGGAACGGGTAGGCGCGGCGGTCCAGGGGCGCCTCCCGCATGGCAGCCTCCAGGCCCTGCAGCGCCGGCCCGCCCTCGCCCACGACCAGGTAGGCGACCGGGCTGCCGGGCAGGAAGGTGGCGGCCCCGTCCAGCTCGACCAGGAACGGCACGCCCGCCGCGGCCGCCCGCTCGACCAGGGCGACCGCCCGGTCCAGGTCGCCCTCGGCCACCGTCTGGGGCGGCACCAGCGTCAGGTGCGGCCCGATCCGCCCGGCCGCCGGGTCGCCCAGCGCCCGCCGCCAGGCCTGCACGTGGATCCCCAGCGGCTCCGGCAGCGGCACCACCACGCCCAGGCGCTGCCGGCTCACGGCCGTCCGCGGGCCGGGCCTGTGGAAACCCGCCAGCACCTTCCCGGCCCCTGGGCTACCCTCCCGACCGGGGCTCCCGCCACCGGCGAGGGTCTCAACGCCGCGGGCCGATCGGCATCAGCCGCTCGCCCGTGGCAGGAACCCCATGCGGTCCTTGGCCAGCGCCAGGTTCTGGCGGGCGATGGCCTGGGCCCTGGCCGCGCCCTGCTCGAGGATGGCGGTCAGGCGGGCCGGGTCGCCGCGCAGGGCGGCGTAGCGCTCGCGCACCGGGGCCAGGAAGGCGATCAGGGCGTCGGCCAGGTCGGCCTTGAAGTCGCCGTAGCCGCGGCCGGCGTAGGCCTGCTCCAGCTCCCCCACCTTGGCGCCGGTGGCTACCGAGAACAGCTCAAGGAGGTTGGAGATGGCCGGCTTGTCGGGCCGGGCCAGCACCTCGCGGCCCGAGTCGGTCACGGCCGAGCGGAGCTTGCGCCGGATCACGTCCGGCGGGTCGAGCAGCTCGATGCGCCCGGCCGGCGACGCGCCCGACTTCGACATCTTGGCGGTCGGGTTCTGGAGGTCCATGACCCGGCCGCCCACCTTGGGGATGTAGGCCTCGGGGACCACGAAGGTCTGGCCGAAGCGGGCGTTGAACCGCTCGGCCACGTCGCGGGTCAGCTCCAGGTGCTGGCGCTGGTCCTCCCCCACCGGCACCCGGTCCGCCTGGTAGATGAGGATGTCGGCGGCCTGCAGGACCGGGTAGTTGAAGTAGCCGGCCGGCAGCGGCCCCTCGCCCCCTTCGGCGGCCTTGGCCTTGAACTGGGTCATGCGGCGCAGCTCGCCCACGGTCGCCAGGTGGTTGAGCAGCCAGGCCAGCTCCGTGTGCTCGGGCACGTGGGACTGGACGAACACGGTGCAGACGTCCGGGTCGAGCCCGCAGGCGAGCAGGATGGCCGCCACCTCGAGCGTCCGGTCGGCCAGCTCGCGGTGGTCGTAGGCCAGGGTGATGGCGTGCAGGTCGACCACCGGGTAGAGGGCCTCGAAGTCGTGCTGCATGTCGACCCACTGCCGGAAGGCGCCCACGTAATTTCCCAGATGGGTGTTCCCGGTGGGCTGGACGCCCGAGAGGATTCGCGGCACGGGCCTGTTCCTTCGCGTCTTGGGTGTTGCCGATTCGGTGGGTTGTACCTTACCGTGGCACGCCATGACCGCCACGCTGCTGACCCGCAACCGCGCCCTCGACCACGGGTGGGTGGTGTCCTGCGCGTGTCCGTGGGCTCGGCGGTCGTGCCGTGTGACGACGTAGCTCGCGTGCTTTCCGACCGACCGGGCCTGGACCGCCCCGACCCGAGCGTGTCGAGAGGAGCCCGCCTGTGGCGGCGACCGCCACCACCTGGCCGCACGGCCTTGCCCCCCGCCTAGACGAACCCGACCTTGCCGAGCTCGAGGCCTTGCCGGCCGACCGGCTGCTGGCCTGGGCCGCCGCGACCCACGGGCGTCGGTTCGCCGTGGTCACCAGCTTCCAGGCCGAGGGCATGGTCGTGCTCGACCTGGCCCGCCGCGCCGATCCCGGCGTGCGGGTCCTGACCCTTGACACCGGCCGCCTGCCCGAGGAGACCTACCAGGTGATCGAGGCGGTGCGCACCGGCCTGGGCCTGGAGGTCGAGGTGATCACCCCCGACCCGGCCGAGGTCGCGGCCATGGTCGCCCGCCACGGCCCCAACCTGTTCCACAAGGACCCGGCCCTGCGCCGGCTGTGCTGCCACGTCCGCAAGGTCGCCCCTCTCGACCGGGCCCTGGCCGGGGTCGGGGCCTGGGCGACGGGGCTGCGCCGTGACGGCGGCCCGGCCCGCGCCGGCACCCCGAGGGTCGAGCCGGACGCCGCCCACGGCGGCATCCTCAAGCTCAACCCGCTGGCCGACTGGACCCGCGAGCAGGTCTGGGCGTACGTGCGCGCCCACCGCCTGCCCGTCAACCCGCTGTACGAGCAGGGCTACACCTCGATCGGCTGCGCCCCCTGCACCCGGCCGACCCGCCCCGGCGAGGACGAGCGCGCCGGGCGCTGGTGGTGGGAGGCCGACCCGGACCGCGAGTGCGGCCTGCACACCCGGCTCCAGGGCGCCGCCGCCGCCCCGGCCGACCGCTTCTCGGATGCGCTCGGCCGGCTCAGGGCCGACGTGCACGCCCGCACCTGGGAGACCACCAATGGCTGCTGAGGACCGCCGCAACCGCAACGAGCAGATCAAGGAGGCGCTGGACCCGCTCGACCTGCGCCCGCGCATCGACCGCTACGCCCGCGAGGGCCTGGCCTCGATCGACCCCGACGACCTCAACATCCGCTTCCGCTGGTGGGGCCTGTATACCCAGCGGCCGGCCGAGGACGGCCACTTCATGCTGCGCATCCGCATCCCCGGGGGCGCGCTGACCGCCGACCAGCTGGAGGCCATCGGCCGCCTGGCCCAGGTGCACGGCCGTAACCTGGCCGACGTCACCGACCGCCAGAACATCCAGCTCCACTGGATCGTCATCGAAGACGTCCCGGCGATCCTCGACGAGCTGGACCGGATCGGCCTCAGCAGCCTCCAGGCCTGCGGCGACACCGTCCGCAACCTGCTCGGCTGTCCGGTGGCCGGGGTCGACGCCGGCGAGTGGTTCGACGCCACCGGCGACCTGCTGGCCGTCGAGGCCCGCATGGCCAGGACCAAGGAGTTCTCCAACCTGCCCCGCAAGTACAAGATGTCGGTCTCGGGCTGCCGCCACCGCTGCGCCCAGCCCGAGGTCAACGACCTGGCCCTGGTCGGCCACGTCCACCCCGACGGCCGCGAGGGCTTCGATTTGCTGGTCGGCGGCGGCCTGTCGTCCAGCCCCCGGTTCGCCGACCGGCTGGGCGTGTTCGTGCCAAGGGCCGAGGCGCCCGAGGTGGTGGCCGCGGTCACCGCCGCCTACCGCGACCACGGCAACCGGGACAAGCGGACCCGGGCCCGGATCAAGTTCCTGCTGGCCGCCTGGGGCCCCGAGCGCTTCCGCGAGGTGGTGGAGCGCGACTACCTGGGCCGCAAGCTGGAGGACGGCCCGGCGGCGCCGCCGTCGCCCGACGCCCACCGCGACCACGTCGGCGTCCACCGCCAGCGCGACGGCCGCAGCTACCTCGGGGTGGCGCCCCTGGTCGGGCGGACCGACGGCGACACCCTGGTCGCGGTGGCCAGCCTGGCCCGCGAGCTGGGCGGCGGCCGGGTCCGGCTCACCACCCAGCAGAAGCTGGTCGTGCTGGACGTGCCCGACGACCGGGTGGACCAGGCGGTGGCCCGCCTGGACGCCCTCGACCTGCCCGCCTTCCCCAGCCAGTTCCACCGCGGGGCGATGGCCTGCACCGGCATGACCTTCTGCAAGCTGGCCCTGGTGCCGACCAAGGAGCCGGCCGTGGAGCTGGTCAAGGAGCTGGAGGCGGCCTTCCCCGGCTTCGACGGCAAGATCCGCCTCAACGTCAACGGCTGCCCCAACTCCTGCGCCCGCTACCAGCTCTCCGACATCGGCCTGGCCGGCGGCGAGTCGGCCGGCGAGGGCAACTACCAGCTCCACCTCGGCGGCGACCTCGGCGAGGGCCTGGCCTTCGGCCACCGCGTCCGCGACCGGGTCCCGGCCACCGACACCGGTGCCGTGGTCCGCGGCCTGGTCGCCGGCTACCTGGCGGGCCGCGAGGACGGCGAGTCGGTCCAGTCCTGGCTCCGCCGCCAGCCCCCCGAGACCCTGGCCGCCCTCTCCAAGCCCGGCGGCCCGAGCCACGGCGCCGCGGTGGCCCCTGGAAACGGCGCCCCGGTGGGTCGGGACCGGGCCCGCGTGGGCGGGGGGGCGTGATGGCGTTCGGGTATCCGGTGCTGCTGGAGCTGGCCGGCCGGCGGACGGTGGTGGTCGGCGAGCTCGCCGTGGAGGCGGGCAAGGTCGAGGGGCTGCTGGTGGCCGGGGCCGAGGTGACGGTGGTCGCCAAGGGCCCGGCGGCGGCCCTGGACCGGCTGGCGCAGGACCCGAGGGTGACGGTGCACCGGCGCGGCTACGCCGGCCCGGCCGACCTGACAGGGGCGGCCCTGTGCGTCGCCTCGGCCGCCGAGCCCGGCCTGCGCGACGCCATCGCCGCCGACGCCCGCGCCGCCGGGGTGCTGGTCAACGTCATGGACGACGTCCCCAACTGCGACTTCGCCGCCCCCGCGATCGTCCGCCGCGGCGACCTGGTGATCGCCGTCGGCACCGGCGGCCGCGCCCCCGCACTGGCCAGCCGCCTCCGGGCCGAGCTGGCCGAGCGGTTCGGCCCGGAATGGACCGACCTGGTCGAGCTGGTCGGCCAGGTCCGCGCCGCCACCCTCCCCCGCCTCCCCGACTTCGAGGACCGTTCCCGCCGCTGGAAGGCCGCCCTCGACCTGGAGGAGCTGGAGCACCTGGTCGCCGCCGGCCAGGCCGCCCTGGCCGCCACCCGCCTCCGCGACCGCCTCCTGGCGGACCAGCCCCAGGGCGGCCGGGCGGGTTCGGGGGGTGACTTGTGAGCGGGGTCGTGTATCTGGTCGGGGCGGGGCCGGGGGATCCGCGGCTGCTGACGTTGCGGGGGGCCGAGGTGCTGCAGCGGGCCGACGTGGTCGTCTACGACCGGCTGGCCCCGGCGGCGCTGCTCGACCTGGCGCCCCGAGGGGCCGAGCGGGTCGACGCCGGCAAGGCCCGCGGCCGGGTCGCCCTGTCCCAGGAGGCCATCAACCGGCTGCTGGTCGACCGGGGCCGGCGGGGCCTGACGGTGGTGCGGCTCAAGGGCGGCGACCCGTTCGTGTTCGGCCGCGGCGGCGAGGAGGCCCTCGCCCTGGCCGAGGCCGGCGTCCCGTTCGAGGTCGTCCCCGGGGTCAGCGCCGCCGTGGCCGCCCCCGCCTACGCCGGCATCCCCGTCACCCACCGGGGCCTGGCGGCCAGCTACGCCGTGGTCAGCGGCACCCTGGCCGGCGGCGCCCCCGCCGAGCTGGCCCGCACCGCCGCCGCCGCCGACACCCTGGTGCTGCTGATGGCCGCCGAGCGCCTGGCCGAGGTCTGCCGCCAGCTGATCGCCGCCGGCCGCCCGCCCGACCAGCCCGCCGCCGTGGTCGCCTCGGCCAGCACCGCCGCCCAGCAGGTCGTCACCGGCACCCTCGCCCGGTTCGCCGCCCTGCCCGCCGAGGAGGCCGTCGCCCCGCCGGCCACCCTGGTCTGCGGCCCCACGGTCGCCCTCGCCGCCCAGCTGGCCTGGTTCGCCCCCGGCGGAGCCGGCCAGGCGGCGACGCCCCATGCGGCGGTGGCCGCTACCCCCTGAGCTGGCGGAGGACGTACTGGAGGATGCCGCCGTGGCGGTAGTACTCGACCTCGTTGGGGGTGTCGATGCGGACCCGGCAGGTCAGCTCACGGCCGTCGGCCTGGACGGTGAGCTCGCGGGGGAAGGTGTCGGCGCCGGCGCCCTCGAGGCCGGTGATCTCGAAGGTCTCGTGGCCGGTGAGGCCGAGGGACTCCACCGTCTCGCCGGCCGGGAGCTCGAGGGGGAGGATGCCCATGCCCACCAGGTTGGCGCGGTGGATGCGCTCGTAGCTCTCGGCCAGCACCGCCCGGACCCCGAGCAGCATCGGGCCCTTGGCCGCCCAGTCGCGGCTGGACCCTGACCCGTACTCCTTGCCGGCCAGGACCACCAGGGGCACGCCGTCGGCCTGGTAGCGCATGGCCGCGTCGTAGATGCTCATCTGCTCGGAGTCGGGCAGGTACAGGGTGACCCCGCCCTCGGTGCCGGGGGCGAGCCGGTTGCGCAGCCGGATGTTGGCGAAGGTGCCGCGGATCATCACCTCGTGGTTGCCGCGGCGCGACCCGTAGGAGTTGAAGTCCCGCACCTCCACGCCCTGCTCCTGCAGGTACCGACCGGCCGGGCTGTCGCGCTTGATGACCCCGGCGGGCGAGATGTGGTCGGTGGTGACGCTGTCGCCGAGGACGGCCAGGACCCGGGCGCCGTGGATGTCGGTGACCGGCTCGGGGGTGGCCGGCATGCCGTCGAAGTAGGGTGGCCGCCGCACGTAGGTCGAGCCGTCGTCCCAGGCGAAGCTCTCCCCGGTCGGCACGTCCAGGCGGTTCCAGCGCTCGTCGCCCTCGAACACCTGGCCGTAGTTCTTGCGGAACATGTCCGACTGGACGGCCCGGCCGATCAGCTCGGCCACCTCGGCGCTGGAGGGCCACAGGTCGCGCAGGTAGACGGGGGTGCCGTCGGGGTCGTGGCCGAGGGGGTCGTCGAGCAGGTCGATGTCCATCGTGCCGGCCAGGGCGTAGGCGACCACCAGCGGCGGCGAGGCCAGGTAGTTCATGCGGCAGTCGGGGTTGATGCGGCCCTCGAAGTTGCGGTTGCCCGACAGCACCGAGGCGACCACCAGGTCGCCCTCCTCGACCGCCCGGGAGATCTCGGGGGCCAGGGGGCCGGAGTTGCC
>Ga0307278_10000701_pt1 | contig 16453 bp, 18 predicted proteins | sample ER_DNA_117_FD_194482 | JGI IMG/M metagenome (GOLD analysis project Ga0307278, IMG submission 194482) | Bulk soil microbial communities from the East River watershed near Crested Butte, Colorado, United States - ER_DNA_117 | ecosystem: Environmental > Terrestrial > Soil > Floodplain | place... | reverse complement strand
TATGCTCCTCGCCGAGCGAGAAGTAGGACAAGACGACGATCCGCGGCGTCCCGTCGCCGCCGGCCCGCTGCCACGCGGCCTTGAACGCCTGGATCGCGCCGCCGGCCATCTCCGGCGGGGCACCCCCGATGGTGAAGCCGGCCTGCCACCGAGCCGCCCGCGGCGCCGCCAGCTCTGGCTGCCCGCCGATCAGCAGCGGGATGCGGCCGCGGGTGGTCGCCGGCCCGACCGGGAACGGGCTGCCGGCGACCGGCTCGCCCGCCCAGGCCTGGTGCAGCAGCTCCAGGTCGGCGTCCAGCCGCTTGCCGCGATCGGTGAACGCCCGCTCGGTGAGCTGGAAGTCGTCGGGCCTGCCGCCGACGCCGACGCCGAGGATGAGGCGGCCGCCCGAGATCTGGTCGATGCTCGCGGTGATCTTGGCGAGCAGCACCGGGTTGTAGGCGGGCTCCAGCAGCACGTTGGTGAGCAGGCCGATCCGGTCGGTCACCGCCGCCGCGGCGGTCAGGGCCGTGAGCGAGTCGTAGCTGGGGTAGGCGACCCGGTCGATCGTCGCCAGCGAGGAGAACTCGCGCTCCTGGGCGCGCCTCGCCCACGCGAGCAGCAGTGGTCCGGGGACGTCGAGCACGGGGTTGGGGAGGCCGATGCCGATGCGCATGCAGGTGCTCCTTGGTCGGGCGGCTCAGGATACAGAGACCCGGCGGCGGTAGTGTGCACGGGATCCCCGGGGCGAGGAGGCCGACGTGACCGACGCCAGCAGTCGCGCGTTCGCGCTCACCGACGCCCAGGAGCGGCTGCTGGCGGAGGTCGGGGCGCTGGCCAGGGAGGTGCTCGCGCCGCTGGCGGAGGCCGGCCCGCCAGGGCGGGTGAACCGGGCGCTGGTCCGCGCCCTCGGCCAGCACGGCCTGCTCGCGCGGCTGCTCCCCACCGGGCCGGGCGGCGCGGCGTCCGCCACGGAGCTGTGCCTGCTCAGGGAGGCGCTGGCGCGCGAGTCGACCGCGGCCGAGACGGCACTGGCCCTGCAGGGGCTCGGCGCCCACCCGATCGCGGTCGCCGGCACCGAGCCGGTCCGGCGGCGCTGGCTTCCCGCCGTCGCCGCCGGCGAGGCGGTCGCCGCCTTCGCGCTCTCCGAACCCGGCGCCGGCTCCGACGCGGCCGCGCTGACGCTGCGGGCCGAGCCCGACGGCGACGGCTTCAGGCTCAGCGGCACCAAGACCTGGATCTCCAACGCCCCCGACGCCGACGTCTACACCCTGTTCGCCCGCACCACGCCGGGCGCGCGGTCCCGCGGGATCACCGCGTTCGCGGTCCCCGGCGACGCTCCCGGGCTCGGCGGCGAGCCGCTGGAGCTGCTCGCCGGCCACGCCGTCGGCCGGCTCGAGCTGGACGGCGTGCCGGTCGACGCCGAGCAGGTCCTCGGCCAGGTCGACCAGGGGTTCGGCCTGGCCATGCGGACCCTGGACCGGTTCCGTCCCAGCGTCGGCGCGTTCGCGGTCGGGATGGCGCAGGCCGCCCTGGACGCCGCCGTCGACCACGCCGCCAATCGGCAGACCTTCGGCCGGCCGCTGCGCGAGCACCAGGCCGTCGCCCACGCCCTGGCCGACATGGCCACCAGCACCCAGGCGGCCAGGCTGCTGGTGTACGCGGCCGCCGGCCGCCACGACGCCGACCCGGACGGTCCGGGGGTCACCGAGGCGGCCGCGATGGCCAAGCTGTTCGCCACCGAGGCCGCGCAGCGGGTCGTGGACCAGGCGGTGCAGCTCCTCGGCGCCCGCGCGCTGGAGCGAGGGCACCTGCTGGAGCGCCTCTACCGCGAGGTGCGCGCCCCGCGGATCTACGAGGGCACCTCCGAGATCCAGCGGACCGTGATCGCCCGCGAGCTGTTCCGCGGCCGGGAGGCTCCGGGCGGGACCGCGCTACCGTAGGCTCCGCGACACACTTGGAAGGGAGGCTGGACGCCATTACCCCCTTTCGCGCCTCGGCGGGCTTCACCGAGCGCTGGCGGCATTTCGGCTACCGGGAGGACGGCGGCGTCGTCACCGTCACCTTCGACCGCCCGGAACGGCTCAACGCGCTCACCTTCGAGGTCTACGCCGACCTCCGCGACCTGCTCACCGAGCTGCCCCATCGCGACGGCCAGCGGGTGCTGGTGCTGACCGGCAGCGGGCGTGGCTTCTGCTCCGGCGGCGACGTGCGCGACATCATCGGCCCGCTGCAGGCGATGGGCACCCGCGAGCTGCTGGACTTCACCCGCATGACCGGCGCGGTCGTGCGCGGCCTGCGGGAGCTGCCCCTGCCGGTGGTGGCCGCGGTCAACGGGGTCGCGGCCGGCGCCGGCGCGGTCATCGCCCTGGCCGCCGACTTCCGGCTGCTGGCCCGTTCGGCCTCGCTGCAGTTCCTGTTCACCAAGGTCGGCCTGGCCGGCGCCGACATGGGCTGTGCCTACCTGCTGCCCCGGCTGGTCGGCCTCGGCCGCGCGACCGAGCTGCTGCTGCTCGGCGACCGGGTCGACGCCGGCCAGGCCGACGCGCTCGGGCTGGCGACCCGGGTGGTCGACGACGCCGAGCTACCGGCGGCGACCGCCGAGCTGGCCGGCCGGCTGGCCGCCGGCCCGGCGATGGCGCACGCGGCCACCAAGCTGCTGCTCGGCCGCGAGCTGGACCTGCCGCTGGCGGGGGCGCTGGAGCTGGAGGCGGTCACCCAGGCGCTGCTGTTGCGCTCCGACGACCACGCGGAGTTCTACGCCGCCTTCAACGAGGGCCGCTCCCCCACCTGGACCGGCCGATGACCGGGCGCAGCCCCCACCGGATCGTCACCGCGGAGGGCCTGGCGCCCCCGGTCGGCTTCGCCCACGCGGTCGTGGCCGCCCCCGGCCGCACCGTGTACCTGGGCGGCCAGGCGGCGCAGGGGCCGGACGGGGTGGTCACCGGCACGAGCGTGGCCGAGCAGTTCGACGTCGCCGCCGGCAACCTGGTGACCGCGCTGCGCGCCGCCGGCGGCGAGCCGGTGCACCTGGTGTCGCTGCAGGTGTTCACCACCAGCGCCGCCGCCTACCGGGAGGCCCTCTCAGAGCTGGGCGCGACCTACCGGCGCCACTTCGGCCGCCACTACGTGGCCACGGCCCTGTTCGAGGTCGCCGGCCTGTTCGACCCGTCCGCCAGGGTCGAGCTGCTGGGGATCGCGGTGATCCCCGACCAGCACCACCCCAAGGAGCAGCCATGACCACCGAGCTGGACTTCCTGGACCTGGACCGGCTGCTGTCCGAGGAGGAGCGGCTGATCCGCGACACCACCCGCGGCTTCGTCACCGACAAGGTCCTGCCAGAGGTCGCCGGCTGGTTCGAGCGCGGGGAGTTCCCCCGCGAGCTGGCCAAGGAGCTCGGCGGCCTCGGCCTGCTCGGCATGCACCTGCACGGCTACGGCTGCGCCGGCACCAACGCGGTCAGCTACGGCCTGGCGGCCCTGGAGCTGGAGGCCGGCGACAGCGGCCTGCGCAGCTTCGCGTCGGTCCAGGGGTCGCTGGCCATGTTCCCGATCTGGCGGTACGGCTCGGAGGAGCAGAAGCAGCGGTGGCTGCCGCGGATGGCGGCCGGCGAGGTGATCGGCTGCTTCGGCCTGACCGAGCCCGACTTCGGCTCCAACCCCGCCGGGATGCGCACCAGCGCCCGCCGCGACGGCGGCGACTGGCTGCTCAACGGCACCAAGATGTGGATCACCAACGGCGGCATCGCCGACGTCGCCGTGGTCTGGGCGCGCGCCGACGAGGGGGTGCTCGGCTTCCTGGTCCCCACCGACACCCCCGGCTTCGCCACCCGCGACATCGACCGCAAGCTCTCCCTGCGGGCCTCGGTCACCTCCGAGCTGATCCTGGACGACTGCCGCCTGCCCGGCGACGCCGTGCTGCCGGAGGTCCACGGCATGCGCGGGCCGCTGTCGTGCCTGAACGAGGCCCGCTACGGCATCATCTGGGGGGCGATGGGGGCCGCCAGGGCCTGCTTCGCCAGCGCCCTGGCGTACGCCACCACCAGGGTCCAGTTCGACCGCCCGATCGGCGGCTTCCAGCTCACCCAGCAGAAGCTGGCCGACATGCTGGTCGAGCTGTCCAAGGGGACCCTGCTGGCGCTGCATCTGGGCCGGATGAAGGACGACGGCCGGCTCACGCCCGAGCAGGTCAGCCTCGGCAAGCTCAACAACGTCAGGGAGGCCCTGCAGATCGCCCGCGCCGCCCGCACGATCCTCGGCGCCAACGGCGTGACCCTCGAGTACCCGGTGATCCGCCACGCCAACAACCTGGAGTCGGTGCTGACCTACGAGGGCACCAGCGAGATCCACAGCCTGATCCTCGGCCAGGCCCTCACCGGCCTCGACGCCTTCCAGTAGGGTCAGGCCTCCTGCACGACGAAGTTGTCGAACTCCGCGAGGCTCGCACGCGTGGTCTGGTAGGTCGCCACGACCAGGCCGACGAAGCCGGTCGGGAGCGGAGCGTCCCTGTCGGTCGTCTCGACGACCTTCTCGCCGTTGACCCAGAGCTCGAGGTGGACGGGCTGCCGTCCTCTGCCGCCCGTGCACACCGCCTGCAGCTCGTTGGTGGAACTCGGATCCACCTGCGGATTGGCTTCCTTCAGCAGCTCGTACGGGCCCCACTTCTCGATGGCGGCATAGCTGTCCGAGATCGTGAGGAGGTAGGCCTTGTCACCGTTGATGCGACAGAGAATGCCGTATTTCATGCTCTGATCTGACTCTGGAAGCCTGCGCCCCTCGACCGCGATGCGGATCCTTGGCGGGGCGGACGGGTAGACGCGGCTGGCCTTCGTGGGGACACTTCCCGCCCCGCCAGCGGCAGATGGCGGAGCGGAGATGCGGTAGGCGCCACCGGTGTAGCCGGCGCCGCTGGCCACGGCGCCGTCACCTTCCCATCCAGCCGCTCGGCTGGAGAAGTTGTCCCGGAAGATGGCCTCGCTCGCCGGCGGGGACGTCGTGGCCGCCCCAGCCGATGGGGACGTCGTCGCCGCGCCAGCCGATGGGGAGGGCGAGGCCGCGCCGGTCGGCGAGTTCGTGCCGGAGTTGGCGACGACGGCGACGATCAGCAGGATCATCACGACCGCGATCCCGGCCCCTGCCAGCACCCCCGCCCGTGTCGAGCGGCGTCGGCGCTGCCCGCCCGGCGGTTCGCTCGAGCCCGAAGGCGTGGCGGGAGCGGCCCGCGGGACGACAGGCGTCGGACTCGGCTCGGGCTGTGCCGCCCGCACCTCGGCAAGGGTCCGATCCAGCACCTTCAGCAGCCGGCCTGTGTCGAAGTCGAAGCGGGCCGGGCTCAGCTCCAACGCCTGGCGGCGCACCAGCCCGGCCAGGCTGTCGGGCAGCTCGTCGGCACGCGGCATCCTGGCCCCATCCACCAGGATCGGGATCACGCGGATATTGCGTGTCAAGGCGGCCTGGATCTCCAGCCGCACGAAGTCGTCGGGGTCATCGAGGCGACGCCGGCCGTGCGCGTCGGTGATCGTCAGCCACTCGTCGCCGATCAGGGCCAGCAGCACGTCGCAGGACCCGACCGCCCTGGTGATCACCTCGACGAAGTCGTCGCCCAACTGGATGGAGTCGACGTCCTTGAAGACCTGCCCGCCACCGTAGTGGTCGGCGAGCTGGGCGAACAGCCAGCCCGCCGGGTAGGCGGTCTCCTCGCGCCGGTAGCTGATGAAGATCCGACCCGGCGCGGACGGAGGGGATGCAGCCATGATTCCCTCCTCGCCACCCCCCGGAGCGGCTCCCACGAGCTCGGCCGCGGGGAGCGCTAGACGATACGGACGGATCGTAACGGTCGCACAGCCGGTAGGAAAGGGATTTGTGTTGCACAACACGCGAGGCGGTGTCGCCGCCTCAGTGTGCGTCGAGCGGTCGCGCGGGCCGCCCCGCCCGCGGCGGCGGCGGTGCGGCACCGGCGACGGAGCGCGACACCCAGGCGTCGGGCATCTCGGTGAGGTCGCGGACCTCGGCCGGCAGGGTGCCGGCGATCAGGTCGGCGAGGGTGACCCGCTCCAGCACGCTGCGCAGGCTGACCCGCACCGCGATCCAGACGTCCAGCAGGTGGCTGGCGCTGCCGCCGTACTCCACCGCCTCGGGCCGGGCGCCACGGACGTTGGCGAGCGGCCCGTCCACCACCCGGATGACGTCGGCCAGGGTGACCTGGTCGGGCGGGCGGGCCAGCCAGTAGCCGCCCTCCGCGCCCCGCTGGCTCTGCACGATGCCGGCGTGGCGCAGCTCGGACAGGATGTTCTCGAGGAACTTCAGCGGGATGCCCTGCGCCTCGGCGATCCGGTCGCCCTTGACCGGCCCGTCGCCGGCCGCGGCCAGCTCGGCCGCCGCCCGCACCGCGTAATCCGCCTTGGCTGAGACATGCATGCCCGCATTCTCGCCGAAACCGCGGGCCATGTGCGCGGTTCACGGGTCATGCAGCCGCCGTAGTCGAGTTCCGGCGCTTGACGGAGCCTGATCGGCCGTCCATCGTGGATTCTCTAGCAACCAAGTAGAGAAAGTAGAAATGGAGGGGCGATGAAGGTTCGTGCACGGTTCGGAGCCGCGCTGCTGGCCGCCGTCGCGGTGCTGGCGGCCGGCTGCGGGTCCGGCTCGGGGGGCGGCGACAGGCTCACGCTGGTCGCGTACTCGACCCCGCGGGAGGCCTACGAGCAGCTCATCCCGGCGTTCCAGAAGACCGACGCCGGCAAGGGGCTCAGCTTCAGCCAGTCCTACGGCTCGTCCGGCGACCAGAGCCGGGCCATCCAGAACGGGCTGGCCGGCGACGTGGTGGCCCTGTCGCTGGAGCCCGACATGACCAAGCTGGTCGACGCCGGGCTGGTCGACAAGGGCTGGAACGCCGGCGAGCACAAGGGCATGGTCACCGACTCGGTGGTGGTCCTGGTGGTCCGCAAGGGCAACCCCAAGAACATCCGCACCTGGGACGACCTGGTGAAGCCGGGCATCGAGGTCATCGAGCCGAACCCGTTCACCTCCGGCGGGGCGAAGTGGAACGTCATGGCCGCCTACGGCGCCCAGCTCAAGGCGGGCAGGACCCACGAGCAGGCGGTCGCCTGGCTGGAGCAGATGTTCCGCAACGTGCCGGTGCAGGACAAGTCGGCCCGCGAGGCGCTGCAGACGTTCATCGGCGGCAAGGGCGACGTGCTGCTCGCCTACGAGAACGAGGCGATCACCGCCCAGCAGAAGGAGCAGGCGGTCGACTACGTCGTGCCCGACAACACCATCCTGATCGAGAACCCGATCGCGGTCGTGAGCAAGTCCAAGAACACCACCGCCGCCAAGGCGTTCGTCGACTACCTGCTGTCGGCCGACGCCCAGCGGATCTTCGCCGACAAGGGCTACCGGCCGGTCAACGAGCAGGTCGCCGCGACCGCCAACTTCCCCAAGCCGTCCGGGCTGTTCACCATCGACGACCTCGGCGGCTGGTCCGAGGTGAACAAGCAGTTCTTCGACAAGGAAGCCGGGATCGTCGCCGACATCGAGCGGAAGGTAGGCGTGTCGGTTGGCAGCTAGCGCCGTCACCCGACGGCGGGTCGGGCTGGAGGTACGTGGTGGCGCCGCGCTGCTGCGCGGGACGGTCACCATGTACCTCAGCCTGATCGTCGTCCTCCCGCTGACCGCGGTCGTCTGGCGTTCCAGCCGGGACGGCTGGGGCGCCTTCTGGCGGGCCGCGACCACCCCGCAGGCGCTCGCCGCCCTGCGCCTCACCTTTGCGGTGGCGCTGGTGGTGGTGGCGATCAACGTGGTGGTCGGCACGGTCATCGCCTGGGTGCTGGTCCGCGACGAGTTCCCGGGCAAGCGGGTGGTCAACGCGCTCATCGACCTGCCGTTCGCGCTGCCGACGATCGTGGCCGGCATCACCCTGCTCGCCCTCTACGGGGGGTCCAGCCCGGTCGGCGTCAACGTCGCCTACACCCGGGCGGGCGTCTGCCTGGCGCTGGCGTTCGTGACCCTGCCGTTCGTGGTCCGCTCCGTCCAGCCGGTGCTCATGACCATCGAGCCGGACATGGAGGAGGCGGCCCGCTGCCTGGGCGCCGGCCCGTTCACCACCTTCCGCCGGATCCTGCTGCCGACGATCGCCCCGGCGCTGCTGGCCGGCGCCGCGCTCGCCTTCGCCCGCGCGGTCGGCGAGTTCGGCTCGGTGGTGATCCTGTCCGGCAACATCCCCTACCGCACCGAGGTCGCCTCGGTCCACGTCTTCTCGCTGGTCGAGAACGACGACGTCGGCAGCGCCGCCGCCGTGTCGGTGGTGCTGCTGGTCATCTCGGTGCTGGTGCTCGCCCTGCTCAACGTGATCCAGCGCCGGAGGACCCGCCATGCCGAATAGGTCCTGGGGGAGGTATCTGCTGCGGACGCTGGCGCTCGGCTACCTGGCGGCGGTGCTGCTGGTGCCGGTCGGGGCGGTCGTGTGGCGGGCGTTCGGCGACGGCGTCGGCGCGGTGTGGCAGGCGATCAGCGCGCCCGACGCGGTCCACGCGTTCTGGCTGTCGCTGCTGATCGCCGCCATCGCGGTGCCGCTCAACACCCTGTTCGGGGTGATCTGCGCGGTGGTGCTGGTGCGCCACCGCTTCCCGGGCAGGCGGTTCCTGGACGCGGTCATCGACCTGCCGTTCGCGATCTCCCCGGTGGTGATCGGGCTCGCGCTGATCCTGGTCTACGGCCAGGCGGGCTGGCTGGGGAGCTGGCTGGCCGAGCGCGGCATCCAGGTGATCTTCTCCCTGCCCGGCATGGTGCTGGCGACCGTGTTCGTCTCCCTGCCGTACGTGGTCCGCGAGGTCGCCCCGGTGCTGCGCGAGGTCGGCACCGACCAGGAGGAGGCCGCCTGGACCCTCGGGGCCGGCTCGTTGAAGGCGTTCCTGATGGTCACCCTGCCGTCGATCCGCTGGGGGGTGGCCTACGGGGTGGTCCTGACCACCGCCAGGGCGCTCGGGGAGTTCGGCGCCGTCACCATCGTCTCCGGCCGCCTCGCCGGCCAGACCGAGACCCTCACCCTCTACGTCGAGAACCGCTTCGAGGCCTTCGACCTCACCGGCGCCTACGCCGCCTCGCTGACCCTCGCCGCGCTCGCCCTGCTCGTCCTGCTGGCCATGACCAGGCTCCCAGGCCACCGGGGCACCCCCCCGGGGTTCCCCGGACCCCTCCAACGCAAGGAAGGCCACTGATGTCGATCATCGTCAAGGGTGCGACCAGGCGCTTCGGGGACTTCACCGCCCTGGACGACGTGTCGGTCGAGATCCCGAGCGGCTCGCTCACCGCCCTGCTCGGCCCCAGCGGCAGCGGCAAGTCGACCCTGCTGCGGGTGATCGCCGGGCTGGAGCGGCCCGACGCCGGCACCGTCGAGATCGACGGGCGGGACGCCACCACCACGCCGCCGCAGCGCCGCGGGGTCGGCTTCGTGTTCCAGCACTACGCCGCCTTCAAGCACATGACCGTCCACGAGAACGTCGCCTTCGGGCTCAAGGTGCGGCGCCGGCCGAAGGCGGAGATCGGTCGCCGGGTCGACGAGCTGCTGGAGCTGGTGCAGCTCCCCGGGCTGGCGGGCCGCTACCCGTCGCAGCTCTCCGGCGGGCAGCGCCAGCGGATGGCCCTGGCCAGGGCGCTGGCGGTGGAGCCGAGCGTGTTGCTGCTGGACGAGCCGTTCGGGGCGCTGGACGCCCGCGTTCGCAAGGAACTGCGGGCGTGGCTGCGCCGCCTGCACGACGACGTCCACGTGACCACCGTGTTCGTCACCCACGACCAGGAGGAGGCCATGGAGGTGGCCGACCGGATCGTGGTCATGAACCACGGGCGGGTCGAGCAGGTCGGCGGGCCGCGCGACCTGTACGAGCACCCGTCCAACGCCTTCGTGATGGGCTTCGTCGGTCCGGTCACCCGGCTGGGCGACTCCTTCATCCGCCCCCACGACGTCGAGCTGCGGCTGGAGCCGAACGGCACCACCTCGGAGGCGATGATCGAGCGGCTGGTCCACCTCGGCTTCGAGGTCCGGGTCGACCTGGTGCTCCAGGACGGCCAGCGGCTGCTCGCCCAGGTCTCCCGCGAGGACGCCGAGCAGCTCGAGCTGCATCAGGGCCAGATCATCTTCGCCCGGCCGAGCCGGGTCCGGATGTTCTCGAACTGACGGCGACCCGCCACGTCACGGCCGCGGACGCGGCGCCGGCACCGGGCTGCGTTGCCCCGTGGCCGGGTCCACCTGGTACTGCTCCCGGGGGTAGCGGTTGGCGATGGCGTTGCCGCTCGAGTCCAGCGGCAGCCGCGACTCGAGCTGCGGGTTGTCGTCGTGGGTCGCGACCAGCGGGATGCCGTCCTGGTCGACGAGCTGGACGCCCTCCAGCGGCTTGCCCTTGGCGTCGAAGGGGAAGATGTTGCTGATCTCACGGCCGTCGCTGCGCAGGCCGGGCAGCGGCTCGAGGTAGGACCCGGACACCACGTACCCCTCGTAGGTCGGCTCGTCCGTCGGGGGGGTCGCGTCGACGCCGCCCAGCAGGACGAGCGCGAACAGCCCGAGGGCGGCGTTGGCGGCCAAGGTCAGGCGCCGCCCCCGCCGCGTGGCCGTGCCGCGCCGCCCCAGCGCCACCGACCCGACCACGGCCGCGCCGGCGGTCAGCAGGCCGAGGACCTGGCTGCCGAGGATCGTGGGCACCGGCAGGGTCACGTCGTGGGCGAACAGCAGGTCGAGGCCGAGGCTGGCGAGCTGCACCGCCAGGTAGCCGCGCAGCACCCACCAGGCGGGACGCAGCTCCGGCAGGAACTCCACCACGGCCCGGCCGGCGGGGTGCGCCAGCGCCGCACGCCAGCGCCGCTCCAGGCGGCGACCCAGCCGCGAGGCCCGCGGCCCACGGCGGCGCGCGGCGCCCGGCGCCGGCAGGCCGGCCCAGGCGCGCAGCTCGGCGGCGTAGGTCTCGGGGGGCCCGAGCCGTTCCTCCAACGGGCCACCGGTCTCGGCGGCCACCTCGACCAGGTGGTCCTCGATGTCCTCCAGCAGCGCCTCGCGGTCGGGCGCCGGCAGGTCGGCGAACGCGGCCCTGACCGCCGCGGCAAAGCGGGCGACGTCGCCGTCCACGGTGGTGTTCACGCCGCCTCCTCCCGATCCAGCCCGAGCAGGGCGTTCATCGCGTCGGTGAACGACCGCCAGGTCTTGGTCGACTCGGCGAGCAGCGCGCGGCCCGCGTCGTTGACCGCGTAGTACTTGCGGTGGGGCCCCTCCTCCGACGGCACCACGTACGAGCTCAGGTGGCCGCCGGCGTACAGCCGGCGCAGCGTGCCGTACACCGAGGCGTCGCCGACGTCCTCCAGGCCGGCGGCCCGCAGCCGCCGCACCACGTCGTAGCCGTAGCCGTCGCGCTCCTTGACGACCGCGAGCACGGCAAGGTCGAGCACCCCCTTGAGGAGCTGGGTGGTGTCCATCGGTCCTCCGCGAGGTCGGCTGCGCTTCTACTCTATTATGCGCACTACTACGTGAAGGACAAGAGGGAGCCGGCCGCCGCGCGGTTACGCCGCGGCGCGTGGGACCAGCGCGAAGACCCGGGTGGGGCTGCCGGAGCCGCGCACGATCTTCAGCGGCGCCGCCACCAGCAGCGCGCCGGTGGCCGGCAGCCGCGCGAGGTTGGCGAGCTGGGTGAGGCCGTACTTGCCGCTGCCGAGCAGGTAGCTGTGGCACGGGAACGGCGGGTCGAACCCGCCGGCGGCGCCGGCGTCGGTGCCGACCGTCTCCACCCCGACGCCGACGATCGGGCGCTCCTCGGCGAGCCAGCGGGCGCAGTCGGCGGCGATCCCCGGCGTGTGCGGGCCGCTCTGGTCGGCGTTGAGGAAGGCGTCCTCGTCGTCGGCGCGCGCGTCCCAGCCGGTCCGGTACAGCAGCCACCCGCCCTCGGGCAGCCGCCCGTGCTCGGCCTCGAACGCCTCCACGTCCTCGACCCGCAGCAGGTAGTCGGGGTCCTTGGCCACCTCGGCGGCGCGGTCCAGCATCACCGCCGGGCCGACCAGCCGGCCCGGCGGGATCTGCGCGACGTCGTCGAGCTGCTGCCCGGTGACCCAGTGGATGGGGGCGTCCAGGTGGGTGCCGGTGTGCTCGCCGCCCTCGAACGCGTTCCAGTACCAGGCCGGGCCGCGCTCGTCGTAGCGGGACAGCTCCCGCAGCCGGAACCGCGGGGTGTTCGCGAACGGCTCCGGCAGGCGCAGGATCGGGGTGTGCTCCGAGAGCGGCTGGGTGAGGTCGACGACCTCGACCTCGCCGGTGGCGAGCGCGGCCACCAGGTCCTGGACGGCGTCGGTCATGTGTGGCGTCTCCTTTCGGGTCAGGCACCCAGGTCGATGAGCTGCTCGTGCTCCAGGCCGAGGTCGTTGACGACGTTCCAGAGGCCGACCGCGGCGGCGCGAACCCCGGCGTGGGCGCAGGGTGCCAGGTCGTCGCGGCCCAGCAGCGCGGTGCAGCGGCGGTACAGCTCCAGCAGCTCGTCCTCGGCGGGGGTCCTCGGCCGGCCGAGCAGGTCGGTGTCGGCGCTCATGGTCACGCTCCTCAGGCTCCGAACGGCTGGTCGCGCAGGTCGACGGTCCGGCGTGCCTTCAGCTCGAAGCGGGGCAGCTCGCCGGCGGCGGCCCGCTCCACCTCGAAGCGGAGCCCTTCATGGGCCTCGGCGAGGGCCTTGCCGAGACGCTCGGCCATGTCGGCCCAGGCCTCGTCGGTGGTGCCCGCCGCCGGCTCCACCCGCAGGGCGATGCGGTCGAAGTGGCCCTCGCGGGTGAGGCGGAGCTGGAACTCCTCGACGCCCGGGAGCTCCCGCACGATCCCCTCGACCGCCCGCGGGTACACGTTGGTGCCCCGGACCAGCTTCATGTCGTCGACGCGGCCGAGGATGCCGCCTTCGTACAGGTCGAAGCCGCGCCCGCAGGTGCAGCGGGAGGCCGGGACCTTGGCGACCAGGTCGGCGGTGCGGTAGCGCAGCAGCGGGATGATGCCGCGGCCGAAGGAGGTGACCACCCGCTCGCCCTGCTCGCCGTAGCCGACCGGCTCGGCGGTGGCCGGGTCGACGACCTCCTCGATGAAGTGGTCCTCGATGATGTGGGTGCCGCCCGGCTGGCGCGCGCACTCGAAGACCATGATGGTGCCGATCTCGGTCATGCCGGCGGTGTCGCCCGCCTTGGCGCCCCACAGCCGCTCGATCAGCGCCTTGGTCTGCGGGATCGACCCGGCCGGCTCCCCCGACAGGATCAGCCGCTGCACCGGGCTGGCGGCCAGGTCGATGCCGAGCCGGTCCGCCTCCTGCGCGAGGCGCAGCGCGTAGGTCGGGGTGGAGGCGACCACCGTCGCCCCGAAGTCGACGATCTGCTTGACCCGGCCCTCGGTGGGCTGGGCGCCGCCGGGCACGTTGAGCACGCCGATCTTCTCCATGCCGTAGTGCAGCCCCCAGAAGCCGATGAACGAGCCGTAGCCGAAGGCGACGTAGGCGACGTCGGCGGGGCGGACCCCGAACCCCCACAGCCCGTAGCACCACATCTCGGCCTGCCAGGCCCAGTCCTTGGCGGTGTCGAGCACCCGGATCGGCTCCCGGCCGGTGGTCCCGGAGGTGGTGTGCCAGCGGATCGCGGCCTCGCGGCCGGCGACCGGCAGCAGCCCGAACGGCGGCCGTTCCGCCTGCGACGCCATCCACTGGTCACGGGTCAGCAGCGGCAGCCGGCGCAGGTCGTCCAGGCCGCGGAGCTGCTCGGGCTGGAACCCGGCCTCGCGGAAGCTCCGCTGGTAGAACGGGCTGCGGTCGGCGGCCCAGTGGCACAGCCGGCGCAGCTTCTGGAGCTGCAGGGCGGCCAGCTCGTCGCGGCCGAGGGTCTCGGTCTTCGGGTTCCAGTATTCCGAGGCACCCATCTGCCGGCCTCCTCCGCTGCGACCGGGCCCGGACGACCGGCAGCATACCGGGGCGGCCTCGCCGCGTCAGGGGGGTGCTCCAAAGGCAGACCCCCCTGGTAACCTTAGGTGAGCGGGGAAGGGGGTGCCCGGGTGGAACCGATGATGCGCGTGCTGGCGCGGTTCGCCCGGCGCGGCGTGGTGTTCCTCGTCGGAGTGTCCCTGCTGGTGGCCGGGGTGGCGATGCTGGTGCTGCCCGGCCCCGGGATCGCCGTCATCCTGCTCGGCCTGGTCGTGCTCGCCAGGGAGTTCTCCTGGGCCAGGCGGGCGCTGGACTGGACCCGCCACCGCGCCCTGCGGCTCAAGGACCAGGCCAAGGCCCGCATGCCCGGCGCGTCCCAGCGGCCCCGTAGCGACCCACCCGGTCGCGACCGCCCCGACCAGGCCGCATAGCCGGCGGCCACGGCTCCTCGCCTCAACGCTGGCGGGTTGAGGTGCGGCGGGCGACGGCGGCGACCAGGCCGAGGCTGAGGGTGGCGGCGACCACGCCGACCGCCAGGCGCGTCAGGCCGTCACCGCCGGGCAGGCCGGCGGCCAGCAGCAGCACGGCGCCGAGCCCCAGCGCCCCGGCGACGCTGGCGGCGAGGACGGCGACGCGGGCGCGGGTGACCGCCGGCTCGTCGCGGACCGCCGGCCGCGCCTCCTGCGCCCAGCAGGCAAGCTCCGCGTAGAGCAGCAGCCCGGCGCCGACCAGCGGCGCCGCGGCGTCGACCCGGTCGCCCCTGCCGAGCAGCACGACCGCGTGCTCGGCGAGCAGCACCACCAGGGCCGGGCCGAGCAGCGACGGCAGCGGCCAGACGGCTCCGGCGGCCAGCAGCAGGCCGAGGGCGGCCAGCCACCCCAGCCCCGCCCGCAGCGGCCCGTCGATCTGGGCGAGCGGGACCAGCGCCAGCGCGCCGGCGACCGCGACCGCCGCGGCCCGGCAGGCTAGCCGGGTGCGATCCGGGCGTGCCGGCGGCATGCCTCCACCTCCAGCAGCACCTGCTGCAGGTGCACGTCCTCGGTCCACTCGACCACGGCGGCGCCGAGCCGCTGGTAGCGGTGGCGCAGCGTCTCCCGCTCCAGCGCCCACAAGCGGCGCGCCAGCGGCTCCCATCCCCCGCCAGCGGCGGGCGCGCCGGCGAGCGGAGACACCTCCACCACGGCCAGGTCGTAGCCGCGGGCGAGCAGGTCGAACAGGGCGGCGACGGCGCGCTCGTCGAGCAGGGGCGTGAGCGCGACGATCAGCGCCTTGGGCGGCAGCGTGCGCGGTGGCAGGTGACGGATCCCCTTCCACGCCACGGTGGCGAACACCTGCGTCTCCATGAGCGTGTCCAGCAGCCGGTACAGGGCGGTCTGGCCGCTGCCGGGCTGCAGCCACTGCACGAAGCCGCCGAAGCCGACCAGGCCGACCCGGTCGCGCTGGCGCAGGTAGGCGGCGGCGAGGGAGGCGGCCGCGCCGACGGCCAGGTCGAGGGTGGAGCCCCGCTCCCCTCGCACGTCGACGAAGCTGTCCAGGAACAGCACCACCTCGGTGGTGCGCTCCGGGTGGCGCTCGTTGACCCAGGGCTCGCCGCGCCGGGCGGTGGCGCGCCAGTTGATCGACCGTGGCCGGTCGCCAGGGAGGAACGGCCGGATGTCGGCGAACTCGATGCCCTCGCCGCGGTGGCGGGACACCTGGGTGCCGGTGGAGACCTGGGTCTCCAGCGGGCGGACCAGCGCCCGCAGCGCCTGTGGCTCGGGGAAGACCTTGAGGGGGGCGCGGAGGTCAAGGCGCTGCTCCCAGGTGAGCAGCCGGAACCGGTCGTGGGCGCGCAGGTGCAGGTCGCCGAGCCGGTAGGCGCCCCAGCGACGGCAGGCGAGGGTGACCGGGACGGTGCGTTCCTCCCCCGCCGCCAGCGCCACCGCCACCGCCCACGCCCGCGCCGACCCGTCGGGCCCTTCCAGGCCGGGCGGGACCACCAGCAGCAGCTCCAGCCGGTCCACCGCGCGGTGGGCGCGCAGGCGCACCTCGACGGTGACCTCGTCGCCGACGATCGCCCGGTCCCGGTCGGCGGTCGCGTCGACGTCCAGCTCCGGGTCGCGGGCCGCGGCCAGGCCGGCGACCACCAGCACGGCCAGGGGCGCGGCGACCGCGACGGGCTCCGGGCGGCCGAGGGCGAGCCCGGCGAGCAGGGCGACGGCGGCCACCCCGGCGTAGGCGGCGATCTTCGGTGCCGGTCTCCGGGTCACCGGGGCCCGTCCCATCGGGGGACCCCCGTGGGGTTCCCCGAACCCCCCCGGCCCTTGGGGTTCCCCGGACCCCTCCCGATCCACCGGGGCACCCCCCTGGGGTTCCCCGGACCCCTCCCGATCCACCGGGGCACCCCCCTGGGGTTCCCCGGCCCCCGCCCGATCCACCGGGGCACCCCCCTGGGGTTCCCCGGACCCCGCCCGATCCACCGGGGCACCCCCCTGGGGTTCCCCGGCCCCCGCCCGATCCACCGGGGCACCCCCCTGGGGTTCCCCGGCCCCCGCCCGATCCACCGGGGCACCCCCCTGGGGTTCC
>Ga0307278_10000700_pt1 | contig 16454 bp, 16 predicted proteins | sample ER_DNA_117_FD_194482 | JGI IMG/M metagenome (GOLD analysis project Ga0307278, IMG submission 194482) | Bulk soil microbial communities from the East River watershed near Crested Butte, Colorado, United States - ER_DNA_117 | ecosystem: Environmental > Terrestrial > Soil > Floodplain | place... | reverse complement strand
AATCGACGCCCGGCGCCCCGTGAGGTTCGAAGACGGCGAGCCCGCCGCCGCGGAGGCCGCGATGTGCAAGCTCTTCGGACTCGAGGCGGTCGGACGCGTCACCGACCGCGCGCTGCTCGTCGGCTACACCCGCGCCAGCCCCATCGAGCGGCTCCCCCGCGATGCGCCTCAACTGGCTTGAGGAAGGGCCGCCGACCGTCCAGCACCTGACGATCGCCCGCGAGCTACTCGGCAGTCAGGCGTGAGTGGACTTCAAAGGCACGTGCCGCCGACCTGCCAGCTCGATCAAGACTTGCGCTGGGGTATCTATACCTGGTATACATACTCAGTATGTTCGTCTTAAGGAGCTATTCATGAGCGTCCCACATGCTCTCCTTGCCCTGCTGAGGGAGGGGCCGAAGTACGGCCTGCGGCTGCAGAACGAGTTCGAGTCGCGGACGGGCGAGGTCTGGCCGCTCAACGTCGGGCAGGTCTACACGACCCTCCAGCGCCTCGAGCGGGACGGGCTCGTCGAGGCCACCGGAGAGGGCGAGCGGTCGCAGAAGCGGTACAGGATCACCTCCGCCGGCGAGCGCGAGCTGGCCGCGTGGCTTCGCACGCCTCCTGAACTCGTGCCTCCTCCGCGCGACGAGCTGGTGATCAAGGTGCTGGTAGCGCTGCAGATCCCGGGGATCGACGTCCACGAGATCCTGCAGGTGCACCGCCGGCACGTGATCGAGGTCATGCAGCGCTACACCCAGGTCAAGGCGGCGGCGGAGGAGGACGACGTGGCGTTGGCGCTCGTCGCTGATGCCGAGCTCTTCCGGCTCGAAGCGATCGTCCGCTGGCTGGATGCCGCCGACGTCCGCTTGAAGCAGCGGCCGTCCCTCGCGCCGGCCGAAGTGGCCGACATGCCTCTCGAACCAACTCACCCGATGGAGGTCTCGCAATGACCAGCGCGCTCGAACTGCGCCAGGTGTCGAAGGTCTACGGCTCCGGCCCGACCGAGGTGCATGCGCTCCGCGAGATCGACCTCTCGGTCGAGCGCGGCGAGCTGGTGGCGATCATGGGGCCGAGCGGCTCCGGAAAGAGCACGCTCTTGACGATCGCCGGCAGCCTCGAAGGGGCGACCAGCGGCCAGGTGCTCGTGGACGGCGTCGACCTCGCGAGCGTCTCGCGCTCGGATCAGGCGAGGATGCGACGTCGGTCGATCGGCTATGTCTTCCAGGACTTCAACCTGCTCCCAGGGCTGACGGCCGTCGAGAACGTCGCCCTGCCCCTCGAGCTCGACGGCGTCCCGTCGAAGGTTGCACGCGCGACGGCCCTCGAGGCGATGGAGGAGCTCAAAGTGGCTGATCATGCGGATCGCTACCCCGACGAGCTCTCGGGCGGCGAGCGCCAGCGAGTTGCGATCGCTCGAGCGATCGTCGGCGAGCGCGGGTTGCTACTCGCGGACGAGCCGACCGGCGCTCTCGACTCCGTGAACGGCGAGGCCGTCATGCGCCTGCTGCGTGCCGCCACGCAGCGGGGCGTCGCCGGTGTCGTCGTAACCCACGAGGCGCACCTTGCGTCCTGGGCCGACCGCGTCGTGTTCCTGCGCGACGGCCATATCGTCGACCAAACGGTCGCACCGCCCGGCCCGGAGTCGCTCCTGGCCGGCGGTGGCCGGCGTTGACGGCGCTCGCTCACCGTGCGGCCCTGGGAGGGCCGAGAAACGGCGGGGTCGCCGCCCGCCGCGCGGTCGTCAGATGGGCCTGGCGCATGTTCCGCCGCGAGTGGCGCCAGCAGATCCTGGTGGTAACGCTCCTCACCGTTGCGGTTGCGGCCGCGATCGGCAGCGTCACAATCGCCTTCAACTCGGGCGCCGCAGACGACGCCGAGTTCGGCACCGCCGATCACCTGCTCAGGCTCGACGGCGCCGATCCGCGAAAGCTGCAGGCGGCCCTCGATTCTGCCGGGCGCTGGTTCGGGAGGACCGACACCATCGGTCACCGCTCGCTGACCGTCCCTGGTGGCTTCGAGTCGGTGGACTTCCGCGCCCAGAACCCCCGTGGAGCGTACGGGGCCGCGCTGCTCGTACTACGCCAAGGCAGCTACCCGGTTGGCCCCGGCCAGGTCGCCGTCACCGACGGCGTGGCCAGGCTCCTCGGGCTCGAGCTCGGCGAGACTCTCGCCCTCGACGGCCGGCACCGGAACGTGGTCGGTATCGTCGAGAACCCACGCGATCTGGGCGACGAGTTCGCGCTCGTCTCCCCCTCGTCCGCGGGAGTACCCGACCACGTCACGGTCCTGGTCGACGCTGGCGGCGACTCGCTCAACTCCTTCAGACAATCCCTCGGCGGCAACGCCGTCGACGGCACGTCTGCCTTCGTGGGGTCCGAGGCTCGACCCAGCAATCAGGCGACGAACGCGCTGGCGATGTTCTCCGTGGCCACGGTATTCCTGCTCCTGGCTTCGCTGGTCGCCGCCGCAGGCTTCGCCGTCATCGCGCAACGACGTCTCCGCCAGCTCGGCATGCTCGCTGCGATCGGCGCGACGGGGAGGCACCTGCGGCTCGTGCTGCTGACCAACGGAGCCGTCGTGGGTGCGATCGGCGCACTGCTCGGGACGATCGTGGGTCTCGCGCTCTGGCTCGCGACCGCCCCGACCCTGGAGCGCGCGGTCAACCACCGCATCGACCGGCTGAGCCTGCCGTGGACACTGCTCGCGATCGTCGTCCTCGTCGCGGTCCTCGGGGCAACCGCCGCCGCGTGGTGGCCCGGGCGAACGGTCGCCCGCATCCCTGTCACGCTCGCCCTCTCGGCGCGACGGCCTAGGCCGAAACCCGCACGCCGCTCGGCAATCGTCGCCGCCGTGTTGATCGCGGCGGGACTCGGCGGCCTCGCGCTCGCCGACCGAAGCAGGCCGCCGCTGATCGTCGCCGGGATCCTGGCGACGATCCTCGGCACCCTGCTCCTGGGTCCCGCAGCGATCCGTCTCGTCGCCGGGGCGGCGGGGCGCGCGCCGATCGCCACGCGTCTGGCGCTACGAGATCTCGCCCGCCACCAGGCTCGTTCCGGAGCGGCGCTCGCCGCGATCACACTCGCCCTCGGTATCGCGGTGGCGGTCGTCATCATCGCCGCGGCCGAGGCGAAGCGCGCAGCGGGCGGACCGCCCAACCTCACCAGTCGGCAGATCCGGGTGTACACGGGTCCGACGGAGGCTCCGATGCTCGTCCCGATCCAGACGCCCGCCCAGCTCGCACGGATGGCCGCACGCGTCCGCGAGCTCGCCGCGCGTCTCGACCACGCAGCAGTGATCCCACTCCACAATGCCTTCGAGCCCGGCGGCATGCCGCCCCAGGTGGTCGGCGGCATCCGCGTCCTTCCGACGGTCGATCTCGCCAGGCAAGTCGGTGCTCACACCTACCGTGCGGAATCGCGCCTCTACGTCGCGACGCCTGCCCTGCTCAGGCACCTCGGAATCGACCCCACCGCGATCGACCCCAGCACGGACTTCCTGGCCGACCCGACCGTCCGAAGCGACGAGCTCGTCATCCTCGGCGGAAAGCCGAGGATCATCCCGGGCGCGGGGAAGAGGACGATCGCTGAGTCTGCCGTCACGAACGTCCAGAGGATCGACAGCAGGGAGCTCCTCGGCGCTCCGAGCGCGGAAGCCGGTCTCGCGCCGTCCTCATTCGTCACCCCGAACGGTCTTCGCCGCCGCGGCTGGAAGACGATCCCGTCCGGCTGGCTGCTCGAGTCGAGCCGACCGTTGACGAGCGAACAGGTCGCCGACGCCCGCGAGCTCGCGGCCAATGCCGGCCTGACGATCGAGGCACAGCGAGAGAGCGCCTCCTTCGCGAAGCCCATCGCGATCGCAACCGCCGCAGGCGCCCTCCTGGCGCTCGCGATCCTCGCCATGACCGTCGGGCTGATCCGCAGCGAGAGCGCGGGCGACCTCCGCACCCTGACCGCGACCGGAGCCACGAGCCGGACGCGGCGCACGCTGACGGGCGCCACCGCGGGCGCGCTCGCCCTTCTCGGTGCGGTCCTCGGCGTCGCTGGCGCCTACGTCGCGCTCGCAGCGACATACTTCAACGACCTCGACTATCTCAGTCGGATCCCGGTGCTCTCCCTCGTCCTCATAGTTGTCGGCGTCCCGCTGACCGCCACCGCCGCCGGCTGGCTCCTCTCCGGACGCGAGCCGCCCGCTATCGCCCGGCCCGTCATCGAGTGACCCAGCCACATGATCTGAGCGACCCGGCACCAAGGCATCACTCCTGAGATGAGATGTTGTCCAGGCAGACACCAGCACGCGGACACAAACGGACACATCAGAAACGACACGCGCGACGCCTCGCGACGCACTCTCAGCTTTGAATCCACGTGGATTTGCAGGAGAAACTGTGTCGCGGATGATCGCGCGTGTACCCGCGTACCACTCCAGAACCTCCATGGTAAGGAGGTAGTCCACGCGCTCCGGTTCCGTGAACGCTTGTGGCCCACTCTGTCACGGCGGGGGTCGCGGAGACGTTGCCACCGGGAGCTTTACAACTGATGTAGGTCAGCCGCCCGGGGCCTCCGTGACATCACAGGGACCACACGAGGGCGCGGAACGGCGACCCATACGACCTTGGCGAACCCCATGGTTGAGCCAAATCCGCCCTGGCAGCGGATGTCTCTACATGCCCATGGCGTGGTAGTCGTGCGGCACTGTGCAGGGCAGGAGGGACCCTATGCCGCCGCGCTCTCCGCGCCGGCCGCGAGCTACTAGATCTCGACCCTCGTGATCGTCAGGTCGCTGGTGTTCCAGTTCAAAGTCATCGCGAGGTTCGCCCGCATCTCGACCTCGATCCACGGATGCTTCGTCTTCAGGCAACCGCCGATGTTCGTGATGCAGCCCTCCATCGTCTTTTGCCGCCACTCGTAGCGGGCGCCTTTCCAGACGCCGTTCCAGGTCTTCCAGTAGCCGTAGCGATCGCTGTCGGCGACCGACCAGAACGGCGCCGTATAGGTGACGACCATCGAGACGGCGTAGTAGGTGACGTGCCGGCCGTCCGAGCACCAGTAGTTGCGCTGCTTGATCTTGTACTGGACGAGCCCGACCGAGCTCTTCTCCTGCCCATAGACGGTGATGAGGCGGCAGTTCGCCGCCTGCGCCGGCTCCACGAGTTCCGGTAGTGCCTCTCCTCCGGTGAGCGCGGCTGGAATGACGAGGGCCAGCACCGCCGCAACGATGAGCAGTCTCTTTCGCATCGTGCCTCCCTCCTGCCGCAGCTAGTGGTAAGCGAGCTATACACCGACTGTGTGCCCGGTGTCAAGCAGGCTTACCACCCAGCAGGCGCGAACCGTGCTGCGTGAGCGAGGAACTTGAGCGCGTGAGCAAAGCAGCGAAGCGGCTAGGCGAGGCCGCAAGGCAGGAAGACCAGGCGCGCCGCGACCTGTACGCCGCGATCAAGCGGGCCCACCAGAAGAACGCCAGCCTGCGCGAGATAGCTCGGGCCGCGGAACTTAGCCATGCTCGCGTGGCGCAGATACTCCGCAACGGACGCTAGGGGAGCGCTTCGCGCCTTCCCGCCGACGCCTTCCGCAAGCGTGCCAGCCCGCTAAGCGGTCGCCGAAATTAGATCCGGCGCTCTGCCTTCAGGCGGAAGAATGCTTCGAGGGCGTCTCGCCATTGCTCTGCCCTAAGTGGACGGATGCGTCGAGCCCCCAGAACGTGCCCGGGTGCGGTATTTGCGCTCTGAAAGCCGGTGAGCAGCCGGAGAAGAGTCACGTGCCCCTTGAGGGCGTCAAGGGCTTATGCGCAAACGCCACACCGGTCTCGCGTGCGGTGTAGTAAGAGTCGAAACGTGTGTCGCCTTGCGCTACTCATCGCCGCTGCAGCGGCGCTAGCTGGTGTGGTCGCTTGCGGTGGCGGTGAACGAGGGCTGCCCCGGCCCTGCGGCGGCGCGCCCGTCGCGTCAACCGAAATGGGGACGGCAGCGCCCGGCGAGCCGCTGCGAGGGATGCTGATGCTGTCGGACACGTCGGTAATTCTCGCCCGCCTCGACCCCCTCTCGCTCGAGCCGGTCTCGCGGCAGTTACAGCTGGGCGAATATCACAACGCCTGGAGCCTCTCGCCGGATGGCACGCAGCTTGCCCTCGGCATCTCCGCGCCCGGGGAGAGCGGGCGCATCGGCATCGTCATCGTCGATCCCGAGGAGATGAAGGTCGTGCGAGAGATCGAGACGGGTGGCGCGGCAGAGGCGCTCGCGTGGCTGGCCCCGCGCGTGCTCGTCGGCGCCCTGGTACGCGACGGAACCGTGCTCGTCGATCCCCTCAGCGGCGAGATCCTCCGCCGCTGGCCTAGCTTCTCCTTCCCAGAGACGTCGGCGCCCATCCGGGACGGGCTCGTCATGCTCTTCCGCCGTCCGGTTCGCTCCTCCTCGGAGGGCAGAGCGACCGCCGCCGCTCGCTTGGCAATCGTGGATGCGCGAGGCCGCCTCCGGAGCGTCGTCCTCGAACGCATCCAACTGAGCGCGCGTTACGCAGACGGCGTCTACTACGCGGACGATGCGGGCCTTGCCGTGGATCCGGTTCGGGAGCGAGCGTATGTCTTCGCTGCGGACGCGCCCGTCGCGGACATCGACCTCCGCACGCTGAGCGTCTCCTACCATCGCGTCGAGGCGCTCTTCCTGAGCCCGGGCGAGCTCGCGGGCACCGACGTTCAGCCCGACGATGTGGGCGCGAGGAACCGGCACGCGCTCTGGCTCGGCGACGGGCGAGCGCTCGTCTTCGGCAGTGAACTCGTGCCCGCCGGTCGCGAAAACTTCGAGTCGATCGCGGCGGGCGCAATCGTGGTGGACACGGCCACGTGGAGCTCGTGCACGCTCGACGCCACGGCAGGCGCAGCCGCTGTCGTCGCAAAGAGGCTGCTCGTGTATGGACCCCCGTCTCGGGAGCTGCCGGGGGCAGGTCTCCGCGCGTACACCCTCCAAGGGCGCAAGACCTTCCATCTCCTCGACAAGGAACAGGTGTGGAACGTGCAGGCGGCCGCGGACCGTGCCTATGTGCGGACGCGGCGCGCGGCTTACGTCGTCGATGTGACGTCTGGCAAGGTCGTCGGCAAGGTCGTTCCTCCCCGCGACCTGGTCGACGCGGTCGTCGAGCCTTAGAGCCTGAATGCTCCACTGGTCGACGCGGGGAAATTACGAGTGAAGTGCTCCAGTCGGCCAGCCCTAGCCCGTCCGCGACGCCGGTCGGACCAGTGAGCGGTCGCGACCGTACGTAGGGCCAGGATGCATCTCGCGCGAAAGGCGGCGTGGACGCTGGCGACCGTGCTTGCAGTTGGTTCGATCGCTCTCGTTGCCGCCACCGCAAGGCTCCTTCTCTGGCCGGAGACCGACTCGCCGGCGCGAGCGGACGCGGTGGTAGTGCTGGCCGGCGGACAGGGCGAGCGCCTTAGCAAAGCACTTGAGCTCGTTCATGCGGGCACGGCGCCGTCCCTCGTGATCGCGAATGGCGACGATCCAAAGTGGCCGCAAGCGAACCGCCTTTGTAGTGGCGCCTCGAGCTTCGAGGTCATCTGCTTCCGTCCCGACCCTGACAACACGCGTGGCGAGGCGCGCGCACTTGGCTCGCTCGCCGAGAGCCGCCGCTGGCAGTCGCTCGTGGTCGTGACTTCCACCTACCACGTAACGCGGGCGCGCCTTCTTGTTCAACGCTGTTATGCCGGGAAGACGAGCTTTGTCGCCGCGCCGCCTTCGGCGGGAGCCTTCCGCCTGTTCCTGAACCTCGCCCGCGAGTGGGCAGGCTTGGCGAGATCTCTCACTCACGGCTGTTGAAGGAGCTGGAAGGCCGTGGGCCCCATCCGCGCGGAGCGGAGCCGCGGGAGCGTCGAACCTCACGCCCTCGGTACTGAGCCGACCCTCGCTCTGCCGTGCCTTTCGTTTTCGGGAACGCGGCCCGATACGTTGGGCGGACGCGGGGCAACGCCGACTACTGCGTGTTATCGCAGCGTCGCCCGAGGCCGAAGTAGACGGTTGCGCTGTGTGAGCCGACCCGGAAGATCAACGGCACGCAGGCTGCGCGCGATCGGAGGTAGAAGCCGCCCGCCCACCCGCGCGCGCCGCCAACGAGCGGTGGACAACTTCGTATTCGCAGCGTGCTCGCGATGGGGCTGTCGCCCCAGGTGATCCCGACCCGGTTGCGCCAGCCCTTGGCGACGCTGATGACCATGGGCGGGCTACCGTCGCGCATGAAGAGTGGGTCCTTTTGCCAGTACGTCCACGGCCGTCGTTCCGTAGCAACGACCTGTTTAACATAGGCTGGGGATACCGAGGCGACGCCAAGGACGACTCGCAACCCAGGCACCGGAAACTCTGAGCTAAACACGGTGCTCGCGCAGCGCACGACCGGCACCGATTGAGGCGGTCCTTGTGCTGCGGTGGCTTGAGACGCTGCCTTCCCGCCGCCGAAGCAACCTGACATCGCCAAGGCCAACATCAGAGATGGGACAACGACCGCCGCCACTCGCCTCACCAATGGCGGAGAGCGGGTGAGGCTCACATAACACGACTGAGTACTTCGCCGACTCTCCCTCATACGTCTACTTCCGGAGCGCCGGTTGCTACTCGATTGACGCGCCGGGCGGAAGCTGGCGGCTCGGGTTCGGTGTCGGGAGCTGATCGCCCTCCCGCAGGGCTTCCTGCTACGGCACCGGTCCATTAGGCGCGCGTGCAGTAGTTGTCGTTGAGGTAGACGCGCCTGCCTTCAACGTCTTTGACGGCGACGGCGGAGATGAGCCATTCGGGCGTTCCCGCGACAGTGATGTAGATCAGGCTTCCGTAGACAGACCCGGTCATCTCAATCGCGTGTGCGTCAAGTTGAATCTTTCCCGGTGAGTTGCAGCGCACTTCGACGGAGTCGTAGATGCCTTTAGGGGCCGGTTCGTTGCCGCTCGAAGCAGGAGGCTTGCGCAGCACGTCGCGGCACTCGTCGCTCACATCGCGGCGATAGTGACCCGCCCAAGCAAAGACTACGTCGCCACGCATCACCAGGATCGCCGGAATATCGCGGTTGTAGACGACCCGAAAGCTCCGCGTCTTGCAGACAGAGAGTTCTTCGTGCCAGGGAGGAGCCGACTTCGGTAATACGTCCGTGCCAACTTTCTCAGTCGTAGTTGGGACATCGGCCAACCCGGTGACGGTTTCAGTAGCCGTTGCATCCGTGGTTGGCACCGCCGTCGTGGTCGACGAAGGAACAGGCGACGTGGTCGCGCCGCTTGTCGTCTCTGGGGCGCTTGCCTCGCTCCCGCCACCACCAAAGCAAGCGGGAAGAAGCAGAACCCTGCCGACATAGCAGCCAGCAGCACGGCGATCCTCAGAGACATAGGCGGACTCGATTCAAAGCTAGACCCGCCGCGGCCCTCCCGCAAGCCTTCCCGCTCCAGCACCTTCTCGCGCGGGGTATGTGTACCTTCGCTCGGGCGATGCGCGGTTCCCGGTGGACTGTCGTCTCCATCGCGGCCTGGGTCTTGACTGCTGGCCTCGCGCTTGGCTGCGGGACCGTCAACGGTGCCTCGTCCCAGCAGGCGGGGGGAGACGGCGGTTCTTCCGTATCGGCGGGTGAGGACGGCTCGCGGAGCGAAGCGACGGACGCCCATGCCGTCCCAGCCGCGAAGGAGTTGAGCGTCTTCGTACGTCCCCGCACCGAGGTGGACGTTCTTCCGAGCAACCTTTCCTACAGGCTTGGGCGGACGCCTTGTAACGAATGGCAGCGCGCCCGCGGTGGATGCCAACGCGACGCGATGAGCGATGAGTCGCGGCTTCTCCTCTCTGGGCTCGGTGCAAGAGAGACGAGCCTCTACGCCTGGCCGACGACGACCGGCTGGGTCTCGTGCGATGACCACCTTGACCAACGGTCCAAGCCGATCGTCACCGGCGACGCGTTCGACGTCGCCTCGCTAAGCGAGCGGACCGAGCGCGTCTACCAGGATGTCAGGCTCGTCCGCGACGCGCGTGCGGTCGCCAAATGTGGGAGTTGATAGTTCGGCTGAGGCCGAAGTGTCCCGGGGTACGCTCCCTCTATGAGCACAAGCAAGTTCACCGACGCCGATGTGGCTTACATCACCGCGAGCTACGTGACCCTCGAAGCCCTCTGCGCCGATCGTCCCGATTCGCCCGACGAGATCCGCGCGCTGATCGACGAGCGGCGCCTACCACGCCCGTCATACGTCCTCGACGACGGCAGGGGGATGTTCCCGGCCGACTACTTTCGCCTCGTTGACAAGGCCGGTGGTGTCGACAAGCTCAGCGAGCACTTCGCCGCCCGCCATCGGGCGGCCAGTCTCGCCCAGCATGCCGATCCCGACGAGCTGGCGGCCGACTGGCAGGCCTACCTCGACGGCATCTATGGGATCTGCCTCCGTGAGCTGACCCCCGAGGGGATCGTCCGTAAGAGCGTTCTCGTCTCCTCCCTCTGCGAGCTGCTGATGCTGCCGCGGCCGCGCAACGTTGAGTGGCAGCGAGCGCTGCGCGAGCAGATTGAGGAGCTTGACGCGCTCGAGCGCGAATTCGCGCCGGACTTCGACCGCAGCGACGACCAGGAGCGCCCGCCGACGCGCGACCTGCTGATCAAGGCGGCGCGCGGGCGCTTCCCGGACGTGTTCGCCGAGACGGCTGCGACGAGCAGCGGTACGCGGGCCATATGAAGGGCGACGCCGACGTCGCCGCCGCCGCCGCGCTTCTCGCCGAGCCGACGCGGGCCGCACTCGTCCTCGCGGTCATGGAGCAGGGGGCGCTGCCGGCCAGCGAGCTCGCCAGCCGCGCCGGAATCGCAGCGTCGACGGCGAGCGAGCATCTCGCTCGCCTCGTCGACGGTCGCTTCATGGTCGTGGACAAGAATGGGCGGCACCGTTACTACGACCTCGCCGACGCCGCGGTCGCCGAAGCGGTCGAGGCCCTCTCGCGGGTCGCGCCGCAACGGCCGGTGCGCACACTGCGCGAGGCGACGCGAAGCGAGCTGATCCGAGAGGCGCGCACTTGCTACGACCACCTCGCTGGCCGCCTCGGCGTCGCGCTCGCGCGAGGACTGGAGCGTAAGGGCGTGCTCGCCAGCCAAGACGGCGCCCTCATAATCGGGCCGCGAGCAAGGCCGCGCCTTGCCGCGCTTGACATCGATCTCGAGGAGATCGCGGGACAGCGGCGCCCGCTCGTCCGCGGCTGCCTTGACTGGAGCGAGCGCGAGCTGCACCTCGCCGGCGCGCTTGGCGCCGCGATCGCAACACGCCTATTCGAGCTTGGCTGGATCGCGCGGCGGGAAGCGAACCGTTCGGTCGCGGTGACTATGGCCGGTCGAGACCTACTGCGCAGCCAGCTTGGCGTCGACCTCGACGGCGATGTGGAGGCGTCGCCACCGCCGTCATCGAGTTGAGCCGAGACAAAAGCGCTTCGCGAAGCGAAGGCTCCACGCTGCTGCTAAGCGAGCGGGCTTACCCGCGCTGATCGGCTGCGCGAGGTGACGGCGAACCTCGCCCGAAGGAAAAGGCCCGGATTTGCGGGGGTTTGCGCGTTCGCGGCCGAGGCGTCGATCCTAAACGATGATCATCGCCCACACTAACCGGGTGATGGCCGCGGCCGGTTCCGTAATTTCGGCGGTGGCGCCGGACATCTAGCTTCGGATGAATTCGTCTGAGCAGCGTCACCCGGGCACGGCAGGCGGAGGGAGCGCGTCCCCCGGGGCGAGCAAGGACGCGGAGGCGCAGTTCGACGTCTGCTTCCGTGCTCACTATGCAGCGGTGCTGGCCTATGCGCTGCGGCGCCTCGGCGAGCGAGGCACTGCCGAGGACGTCGCTGCCCAGACCTTCGCGGTCGCCTGGCGCCGCCTGAATACCCTTCCCGCCGACCCGCTCCCCTGGCTCTTCGGCATCGCCCGCCACGTGATCCAAAACGAGGCGCGTTCGGCGCGACGACGATCGCGGCTTCTCGCGCGCATAACGAGCCAGCATCCACCGGCCGCTGAGCTCGATCCCGCCGCTTCAGTGCCGGCGCGTTCAGCGATTCTGGTCGCGTTTGGCCGCCTGGGCGAAGGCCAGCGCGAGGTCCTTCGCCTGGCGGCCTGGGAGGGGATTGACGCCGGCCGGGCAGCCGCCGTCCTCGGCTGCTCGCGCGGTGCCTATGCGCTCCGCTTGCACCGGGCACGCCGCCGGCTGACGAAAGAGCTGGCCGCGTCCGGACATATCGGTGACGAGGACGAAGCCGTTCCTATCGCCGAGATGGCACGGGAGGAGACAGGATGAGCAAGCGGACCGATGATGAGAGCGCTGCCTTCGCCTTACTGCGGTCGGCGAACCCGGTCAGGTTGGAGGACATACAACGCGAGTTGGACGAGGAGAGGCTCGGTGTGGCCCGGGCTCATGCGTACGCGACGCTCAGAGCCGAGCCTGAGCCCATCGCGGGCCGGCTTACCGAGCGAGCGGCGGGCGGATCACGGAGGCAGGCACGTCGCCTGCGGCTCATTGGCGCGGCGACCGCCGTGGCGGCGGCCGTAGGCGTCGCCTTGACGGCGCTCCCGGCCATGTTTCCGGATGGCGCCGAGCCCGCGAGGGCCATGCCCGTTCTCACTGCTGCGGCGACTATCGCCCGCGCGCAACCCGCGCCCGCGTCGGGACCGGGCGAATACACATACGTGAAGCAGCGATCCGGCATCATCGGCGGGCCGGGCGAAACGGTGGAGTGGTGGATCGCCTCGGACGGCTCGGGGCGGATGCACCGGATCGGCGCACACACGATCGGGGTCATAACCTACGAAGACGGGCGCCGCGTCATCGTGGAGGGCCACGATCGTACGGCTCGCGATGCCACCTTCGGTCCCGGTCGCTTCGCCGAGTTCTACGAGAAGGTCAACCCGGGGGTGTTGGACGGTCGCATCGACGGGTTGCCATCCGATCCTAAGGCGCTTGAGGTCATGCTTCGCCGCAAACTGCGTGAAGCGCGAGACTTCAACTCTGATCCGACCACGCAGAGCCTGCAAATGCTGCAACTGATCGAAGAGGTCTTCGCCAACCCGCTTGCTTTGCCTGAGCTGCGAAGCGCTGTCTACGAGATCGCTGCGGGACTCGAAGGCGTGGAGACCAGGGAGCACGTGGCGGATCCCATCGGGAGACCGGCAACTGCGATTGCCCTCTGTTCCGCGGCAATTCCGGCGCGCTACGAGGTGTTCTTCGATCCCGCCACGTCAGAGACGCTGGGGTCGAGGGAGGTCGATTCCGTCACCTGCGATAGTGCGGGCTCGCAACAGTCCGGGCTCACCAGCTACAACGTCTACCTGGAGCAAGGAACGGTCGACTCGATTCGCAAGCGGCCCTGAGCGGGCGAGAGCTGCTCAGTTCTCCTTCGAACTCCGCACTGGAGGGTCCCGAGAACCCGATACGGTCCTCGACTGCTGTCCTTCCGGGCGGGGCCCATCGACTGACAGGGCCGCACGGTAGGGCATCTGCCTGCCCAGAAGGCCGGGATCCTCGATCGTCCGGTGAAAAGCTTCAGGACTGTCCGAAAATCGCTGGGAGCTCGCTCACCGGCAGGCGAGAAGCCCCGGGTAGCGGCCAGCGTCGAAGTCGCGGGCGAAGTCGCCGAGGCCGTGCTCGAACTCGATGTGCCGGCCGTACGCGCGCCGGTAGTCGACGACGAGCACGTCGAGGTCCTCGAACGCCCGCTCGAGCACGCATCCGCCTCCCTCCCATGCCGTGCAAGCGGCCGGGAGCTCGTAGAGCGCGTCGGCGCCGTGCGCGGTGCGAATGCGATTTACGCGACGCAGCACGTCGTCAAGCGGGCTCGCTGGCGCCGTGGACGGAGCGGGAGCCTCCCGTACCGGTACGGCCATCGCTTCGAGTTTACGTCAGAGGAGCCGCCAGGTCTGCACCGGCGGCGTTGGCTCAGAGGCCAAGGCGGGCAACGTGCTACTCCCCGAAAGAGCGGTTCGGCGATTCCTTCCGTTAACAGGCACACCTGGTCGTGCTAGCGCTGTTTCATCCCCTCCACACGCTCCCGGGCCGCCGCCCGGACGATGGCTGAAGTGCGATTTGCGGCGCTGAGCTACCGCGATTGCTGAGTCAGTCCCCCAAGCAGCTCGATGATGCGCAGCCCGACGCGCAACGTCCTCTCCTCCTTGTCGAGTTCGGGCGTGTAGGTCGCCAGCGTCGCGGCCCTAATGCGGAAGCGTTCAGCCGCGGCGCGCATAATCCCTTCCGCATCCTCGAAAGAGAGCCCGCCGGGCACCGGCTCGTCGACGATCCCGGGCGCGACCTCGGGCGCGAAGCCGTCGAAGTCGATGTGCAGGTAGATCTCCTGCACGCGGCGCGCCAGCCGCTCGAGCGGGGCAACCAGATCACCCGACGGCTTTCCGTCCCGCCACTCCACCACCTGGATCCCGGAGCGCTCGAGGCGTTCGCGCTCGGCTTGAGGCCGCAAGTCGCGGACGCCGTACATGACGATCGCGTCCTCGGCGATCGGTGTGCTATCGCCGATCTCCGCCCAGTACTGGCGGTAGCAATGGCCGCCGATCACCGCCAGCGACATACCGGGGAAGAAGCCGCTCAGTGTCGATTCCGGCGTGTTGAAGTCGGCGTGGGCGTCGAGCCAGACAACGCCGCAGTGCGCGTGGTCGAAGCCGGCGACGACACCCAGGGAGGAGTTGCACGAGCCAGCGAGGACGATGGGAAGCTGCCCGGCATCGACGGCCTTGCGGACGACGGCAGCGAGCTGCTTGTTCACGCGCGCTGCCGAGGCGGCGGTGTCGCGAAATGGCTCGCCTCGGTCGATCGTTTCGAGCGTCACTCCGATGCCTCGAGCGGCAAGGACGCGACTCGCGCCGGCTTCGAGCAAGCGCTTCGGTCCCCGACTCGACCCGTGCCGGTCGTCGCCGGCCATGTACGGCACCTGGATCAGGCAGACGCCCATCGCATCTTTCGTGAGGTCGGGGGCGTTGGGCTGGGCATGCCCTGAGTCTTACCTAGAGAGGCCGGGGAATCGGCGAGACTACCCCCGTGACGGTCGGACTGCTCCACCCGGGCGAGATCGGAGCGGCGATCGGGGCAGCCCTGCGCGCCAGGGGGAAGACCGTCCTGTGGACGTCGACCGGGCGCAGCCCGGCGACGGCCGAGCGGGCAAAGGAGGCGGGGCTCGAGGACGTCGGTACGATCGCCGAGCTCGGTCGGCGCAGCGACGTGATCCTCTCTCTATGCCCGCCGCACGCAGCCGTGGACGTCGCCCGCTCCTTGACTCGCTTCGCGGGCATCTACGTCGACGCGAACGCCGTCTCACCGGCGACTGCGCGGACGATCGCGGGTCTCGTCGGCCGCTACGTCGACGGCGGGGTCATCGGATCCCCGCCGCGCAAACCCGGAACTGCCCGTCTCTACCTTTCAGGCGCCGAGGCGACGCGCGTCGCCGGCCTGTTCGCAGGCACGATCGTCGACGCGCTCGTGGTCTCCGAGGATCCCGACGCCGCCTCAGCTCTCAAGATGGCCTACGCCGCCTGGACGAAGGGCACGTCGGCCCTCCTGCTCGCGGTCCGCGCGGTCGCTCGCACAGAGGAGGTCGAAGAGGCACTCCTCCAGGAATGGCGAACGTCTCTGCCGCACCCGAACAGTCCGTCGCAGCCGCCCGCTCCGCGCTCGGCAAGGGTTGGCGCTAGCGAAATGAACGAGATCGCCGAGACATTCGCTGCAGCAGGCTTGCCCGACGGCTTTCACCGCGCGGCGGCCGAGATCTACCGCCGCTCGCCACACGAAGACGCAGACGGCGACGAGAGCCTCGAACGCGTGCTGTCAGCGCTAGGCAGGAAGGTCTGACTCCCGCGAGCCCGGGCCAGTCGGCAGCTGAAATCGGAGTTTTCTCTTTAGATTTTTCTTGCATGGGGACGAACGGTCACGGTTGGGAACATCTTCGGACACGTCAGCGTTCGGGAGACGGGGCCCGCCCGGGGGTTTGTTCGGCCTCGAGGCGTGAAGCGTTACGGCTGTGAGCGGTGTTCGAACAGCGCACCGAGAAGCGCGTCCGCAAGTGGCCGGGTCGAGAAGACGGCGTTGGTGAGCGCGACGACGCTCACGCCCTCCTCCGGCAGGTATCCCATGTACGAGGCATAGCCCGGGAACGCGCCCTCGTGCTCCCAGACGACGCCGCGCATCACGTACTCGGCGACGCCGAGCCCGTAATCCCGGTGCCCGCCTTGCGGAAAGGAGATTGGGTGGAACTCGGTCATGGCCGCCAGTGAAGCCGGGCTCACAGCCTTGGCGCTGAAGAGCGCCTCCGCCCAGCGGGCCAGACCGGGCGCGCTGGCGACCATGGCCCCGTCCGTGAAGACGGCCGTTGCAAAGGCAGGGGTGGGAACTAGATAGCTGCATGTTGACCCCGGCTCGGGCTGCCACCCTGTTTCGAGGCCGAGCGTGTCGTCCAGCTTGCCGTCTCCGGCGAAGACATCGGATCCTCGGCTCAGATCCTGATAGCCATGGGC
>Ga0307278_10000699_pt1 | contig 16462 bp, 15 predicted proteins | sample ER_DNA_117_FD_194482 | JGI IMG/M metagenome (GOLD analysis project Ga0307278, IMG submission 194482) | Bulk soil microbial communities from the East River watershed near Crested Butte, Colorado, United States - ER_DNA_117 | ecosystem: Environmental > Terrestrial > Soil > Floodplain | place... | reverse complement strand
TCGATGACCCAGTTCCGTCCATCATGATGAGCGCGCGCCTGTCCGCAAACGCCCTTCGGAAGAGCGCTCGAAGCGTCGGGGAGGCTATTCGTGGGCGACACCCAGCCTGACAGCGGCCCCCACACGAACGAGTACCTGCGGTCGATCGGCGTCCCTGATCTCGAGCCGGCAACGAGCCCGTTCGATCCAGGCTACGACCCGATCACGCTCGAGGGGCACCTAGAACAGAGCGCGCACCTCATGTCGATCCTCAAGATCTCGATGGCGTGCTGGATCATCGCCGACGAGCGCGCAACGCGCCGGAAGATCAGCGCGGCGAAGAAGCACAACGTCCGCACTACAACAGGTGGCGGCCCCTTCGAGGTAGCTGCCGCCCAAGGCCAGCTCCACGGCTACCTCGATCTTTGCGCTGACATTGGGGTTGACCGCATTGAATGCGGTGAGGGTTTCACGACGCTGCGCCTTGAGCCGGCCGAGGTGATCAAGCTGGCCCACGAGCGCGGCCTCGAGGTCCAGTTCGAGCTCGGCGGGAAGCACAGTGGCCACTTCTCGGCGGACGCGGTGGACGGCCTTCTCGAACAAGGGCGGCGCTGGCTCGACGCGGGGGCAAAGGAATTAGTTGTCGAGGCTCGCGAGAGCGCGCAGGGCGTTGGGCTGTTTGACGCCGAGGAAAATCTGAACCGCCAGTTCGCTGACCGCTTTGCCGCTACCTTCGGTCACGGTACGGTTTCTTTCGAGGCTCCGAACAAGGCAAGCCAGTTCGCACTCCTGGATCATTTCGGCAAGGAAGTACATCTCTGCAATGTTCGGCTCGAAGAGCTGCTGCGCGTAGAGATATATCGGCGCGGGCTTCATTCAGACGCCTTCTCGAAGGAAAACCTGCGACCGCCCTCGCGCATCAGCTGACCCTCACCGAGCGCGCGGCTCCCGTCCCTCCAGGCGGGCTGAGGGAGGAGCCGTGAATGAGCGGCTCGATCGTCGGCTCGTCGCGGTGATGTTCACCGACATGGTCGGGTACACGGCGTTGATGCAGGCGGACGAGCGCCTGGGACTCGACAAGCGCGACCGGTACATGAGTGCGCTCGAGGGCCACCACGACGCCTTCGGCGGAACGATCGTCCAGCGGCTCGGGGACGGCAGCATGAGCATGTTCCCGAGCGCGCTGGCTGCGGTGCTCGCCGCAATCGAGATCCAGCGGGAGCTCGCTGCGGAGGACGTTCCGGTTCGCATCGGCGTCCACGTGGGCGAGGTGGTCGTCGATCCCGAGCGGCTCACGGGCGACGCGGTGAACATCGCCGCCCGGATCGAGTCCTTCGCCGTCCCCGGCGGGGTGATGTTGTCCGACTCCGCGTACGACCAGATCAAGAACCGGAGCGACGTCGGCATCGTCCGCCTGGGGCGGTTCAGGCTCAAGCACGTCGGGCGCCCGTTCGAGCTCTACGCGGTCGCGGCCGACGGCGTCGTGGTGCCGGATCCGGCGGCGCTCGAGGGCAAGGGCGAGCAGTTCGCCAGCCTGCCGAGCAACCTCCCCGACCCGGTCGCGCCACTGGTCGGTCGGGCCGCCGACTTGGCGTCGCTCGTCGAGCTTGCGCGCGAACATCGGGTGGTCACGATCACGGGTCCCGGGGGTGTCGGAAAGACCCGCATGGTGATCGAGCTCGGCCGGCTGCTCGCGCCAGAGTTCCTGGACGGCGTCGCCTTCGTCGCGTTGGCCGACGTCACCGAGCACGTGGACTTCCTACCCGCTCTCGCGGACGCGCTGGACGTGAAGGAGGCCGAGGGACGGACGCTGGGCGAGGGCGTCGCCGCACTGATCGGTGACAAAAAGGCGCTCCTGCTCCTGGACAACCTGGAGCAGGTTGTGTCGGCCGCTTCGGAGGTCGCCGGGCTCGCTGAGAGTTGTCCGGGGCTGCGGATCGTGACCACCAGCAGGACACCGCTCAGGATCGCCGCCGAACGGGAGTACCCGCTCGCCCCGCTCGAGCTCCCTCCTCCGTCGGACACAGACTCGACCGAGTCGCTCATGGCGTATCCGGCTGTCGCCCTGTTCGTCGAGCGCGCCAGGAAGGCGAGGGGCTCATTCGAGCTGATGCCCGAGAACGCCGGGGTGGTCGCGGCCGTCTGTCGGCGGCTGGACGGCCTGCCGCTTGCGCTCGAGCTCGCTGCCGCCCGGCTGAGACTCCTGTCCCCGGAGGTGCTGCTCGAGCGGCTCGACCACGCCCTGCAGGTGCTCACATCCGGCCCTCGCGACATTCCCGAGCGGCAGCAGACGCTGCGCGCGACGATCGACTGGAGCCACTCGCTGCTCTCAGAGTCGGAGCAGCGCCTGTTCCGGCGAATGGCCGTCTTCGCGGGAGGGTGCACCCTCTCCGATCTCGAGGCCGTCTGCGCCGACCCCGGCGAGACCATCCTCGACGAGCTGGAGTCGCTCGTCGACAAGGCTCTCGTCCAGACGGACGGCCAGGGTGACCGGCTTCGAATGCTCCAGACGATCGGAGAGTACGCTCGCGAACGGCTCGAGGCCGCGGGCGAGACGCGCGAGGTCGCGCTGAAGCACGCCCGCCGGTATGCGGAGCTCGCCCACCGGATCCGCGACGGCATCGAGGGCACCGATCAGATCGGATCCCTCGAGCGCGGCATCGCCGAGGAGGGGAACCTCCAGGCCGCGCTCGACACGCTGCTGGCAACGGTGCGCGACGGTGACGCAGCTGCGTCCAAAGCGGGCCAGCAGCTGTCTGGCGACCTGTATCTCTATTGGCACATCCGCGGCAAGAACCTCACCGCCCGGGAGTACGCTGCATCCTTCCTCGACGCCGACCCGGATGGCTCTCCCACCCTGGGGCGGGCGGGCGCGCTGCTCACGGCGGGACTGGCGTCGTGGACGCTGGGCCAGTACGAACGGGCAAACGACGAGTGGGCCGAGGCGTATCGCATCGCCGCAGAGTGCGAAGGCGATCGCGAGCTCTCCATCGTTGCGTTCTCCCAGGGTCTCGGACTCATCGGCTTCGATCTCGAAGCAGGACTCAGGGGGACGAGCGAGAGCATCGAGAGAAGTCGCGCCCTCGGCTTCACCTGGGGCGAGGGATTCGCCTCGACCGTCGACGGCATCCTCAACACCGTCGCGGGCGACCTCGACACCGCCCAGACGCGGTACTCACAGGCGCTCGAGATCCAGCAGCGGATCGGCGACGAAGAAGGAGCCGGGCTGTCGCTCGGCGGCCTCGCCCAACTGGCATCTATTCGTGGTGACCTGGCGGGCGCCCTCGACCTCTACCGGCGGTCTCTCGCCGCGTTCGAAGCGATCGGCGACCGGGCCGAGGAAGCGCGGATCCTCTCCGAGATGGCCTGGACGCACCTCCGGCACGAGGACCCTTCCCTTGCGCGTCGGTATTTCCTGGACTCGGTGCGGGCCTACACCGACGTGGCGAGCGTCCGTGGAATCGGGCTCTCGCTGATCGGCCTCGCGGCCACAGAAGCAGTCGAGCACCGGCCCGAGAAGGCTGTACAGATCGCGGCCGCAGCGGAGGTCTACGCCCACCACGAGGGCATCGTCAACGTCTACTCCGACCAGACGCCGGGGCGCGAGTTCGTCGACCAGGCAAGAGCGGCACTCTCGGCGGACGATGTGGCCCGAGCCACCGAGGCCGGCCGCGGGCTCACGATCAAGCAAGCGCTCGACCTGGCGAAAATCCCTGAAACGGCCCGCGTGTAAACGAGGCGTGCTTCAGCAGGTGAGGCCCGCAGCCGTGATCAATACAGCGACGACCTGCTACACGGCGGCCGTGCCAGGCTCGCCGCCAGCGCGCGGGCGCCGTCGCGCAGCACCGGCTCGCCGTGCGTGACGAGCACCCGCTCGACATCGAGCGCCGTCAGCGCGTCCAGCGTCGGCAGGAAGCGCTGCTCGTACCATGTGCGGCGACGCTCGACGTCGCGGTGCCTCGGCCAGACGCGCAGCTCGCCGTCGGTCTCGAGCACCGTGTCGCCGAAGGCCAGCGCGCGGTGCGACGGCAGCTCGAACGGGATCTCGGCGCGCCGCGGCTGCCCGATCGGGTACGCACGCACGCCGCCGTCGAGCGTCTCGCCGCCGCGCAGCGGCCGGAAGGCGGAGCGGTCGTCGAGCCGCGTGGCGCAATGTTCGTGCCCGAAGATCGCGACCTCGTGCTGGTCGCGCCAGCGCCGCCACAGAAGCCCGGAGCCGCGCACGTGGAAGGGGGTGGTGACGAGGATGCGCACGCGTCCGCGCACGATCTCGTCGAGCGCCGCCAGCAGCGGCTCGATCTCGCCGACGACGAGCGGGTCGACCAGGATCGTGTCCTCGCCCTCGCGCAGCGCGTACGCCGTCATAGTCGGAGGGATGCCGTTCCGGGTGGCCGTGAACCGCCAGAGCCCGGGGGCGAGCTCGTCGAGCGGGGACATGACACGATCATCGCGCGCCAGGTCCGCACATGCGCTGACGAAGCGTTCCGGGGGTCGTGGCGGCGTGAGCGCCGAAGCGACATCGCTGCCGTGCGCGACCTCCGCGGCCTCAGGCGCCGGAGGAGGCCATGACTGCCTGTAGCCGCTCGAGACTGGCCGCTGGCCAGAGGGCTTTCGAGTCGTAGTACACGTCGAACGCCGGCACGGAGTCCGGGAGTGTGATCCAGGGCAGTTTGGATCTGGTGAAGATGTGCACATCGGGCGCGACGCTCGAGGGCTGGTCGAGCGTGCCGCCGCGGACGAATCGCACTCCTGGGTGGCCGTACTGGCTGAAGACCGCCACCCGGCAGGTTGGACAACGGAAGATCCGCTGCATGCTTCCGTCGTCGCGAGGCACGTCGACCGGCTCCGGGGTCCCTGCGAGCAGCTCTAGACGGTCGGTCTCGATCAGCAGGTTGATGACGAACGCGCTTCCAGTCTGCCGCTGGCAGTTCAGGCAGTGACAGCAGTGCGTGAAGAGCGGATCAGACGTAAGCCGGTAGCGAACCGCACCGCAAGCACAGCCACCCTCACGTGGGACGCTCATGATCTCCTTCTCGAGGACATTGGACGGAGTCTGGACTGTACTCAAGCGAGGAATAGCACCCCGTCGTGAGACATAGCGCCGTGCGGAAGCTGTCCCTGGACGCGGCGCGGCGGATCGCCGTGCGGTCGACGCGGCTCGACGCGCCGCGTCCGAAGAGCATCCTCGACGTCGTGCGCGAGACGGGCGCGCTTCAGCTCGACCCGACGAACGCGGTCGCGCGGTCCGAGTTGCTCGTCCTCTGGAGCCGGCTGGGGCGCTATCCCCTGGGCAAGCTCGACCGTTTGCTCTGGGAGGAACGGGCGCTCTTCACGTGGCGCGCGTTCCTCTATCCCGTCGAGGGCTGGCCGCTCGTCGCCGCCGCCGGCAGCTGCTTTCCGGACTACGAGGGCATCGCCGCGTGGCTCCGCGACAACGCGGCGTTCGAGCGCTACGTCCTGGCGACCCTGAAGCGGGGCGGCCCGACTCCGCAGAGCGAGCTCGAGGACCGTTCGGTCCGTCCGTGGGAGTCGACTGGCTGGACGCACGGCAAGAACGTGTCGCAGCTGCTCGAGTTCCTCTGGGCGCAGGGCAAGGTGCTGGTGGCGGCGCGGCGGGGCCAGGAGCGCGTCTGGGATCTGGCCGAGCGGGTCGTCCCACCCGCGCCGCCGCTCTCGCCCGAGGACGCCGCGCTCGCGCACCTCGACCAACGCTTCCGCCAGCTCGGCCCGATGACGGCGGCGGGCTACAAGCGCGTGCCGACGGTGCGCGGACTGTCGCTCGCGGATGCGTTCGCGCGCCTCGTCCGCGACGGCGTCCTTCTCGCTAGCGAGATCGAAGGCGTGCGCGGCACGTGGTACGTGCACCGCGACCTCGTCGAGCTTGGGCGTCCATTCCGCGGACGCACGACCCTGCTCTCTCCGTTCGACCCGCTCGTGTACGACCGCAAGCGCGCACAGGAGCTGTGGTCGTTCCGCTACAAGCTCGAGATCTACGTGCCTGCAGCGAAGCGTGAGTTCGGCTACTTCGTGCTGCCGATCCTGCACCGCGACCGGCTCGTTGGGCGCATCGACCCGCTGTTCGATCGCAAGACGGGAGTGCTCCGCGTGAAGGAAGTCTACGCGGAAGAGGGCGCAACAGAGGATGCGGGCGCGGCGATCGCGAAGGCGATCCAGGAGCTCGCGCGCTGGCTCGGCGCGTCCGACGTCGACTACGGCCGCGTCCCGCGCGTCTGGCGGCGCGACCTCGGCTGAGTACGTCGGTGCAGTGGTACGCGAACTCGCAACGCCAGCCGCAGGCCGCTCAAACGCAGAGATCGGGCCAGAGCTCTACATCAGCGATACGACAGCGGGTGCCTTCGAGGCGGACACGCGGCCCCCAAGCGGTCACGATGAGGCCCGTGAAGGCAATCGCTAGGGCGTATAGAGCTCGGCGTCGGCCAAGGGCTCGTCGCAGTAGTACTGGCCGCAGTACCTGACTCGGCGGCCGCCGGCGTAGAGGACCTGCCCGTTGGGAAGCAGGGCGGCGGCGGCGGAGGCGTAGGGGTAGACCATAGGGCCAGTCGCCGTCCAGGTCCCGGTCGCGGGTGAATAGACGTCTCCTGTGTCGCCGTCGGCGACAAGCACGCGTCCGTCTTGCAGAAGCGCAGCGGCACCGCTGTGGGGGGCGTTCATGCTGCCGGTAGCGCTCCAGCTGCCCGAGGTCGGGTCGTAGAGCTCGGCGGAGGCGAGCGCGCTCGGGTTGCCGCCGCCGGCGAGCAGCACGCGGCCGTTGCCGAGCAGGGTCGCCGTCGCGCTCTCACGGCCCGTCGTCATCGTGCCTGCGCGCCTCCAGCGTCCCGTGCTGGGCACGTACAGCTCTGCGTTTCGCGGCCAGCCGGTCGAGCTGGCGCCGCCCGCGACCAGGACGGTGCCGTCCGCCAGCAGCGTCGCGGTGTGATTCCGGCGGGGGGTCCGAAGGCTACCCGTCAGCGTCCAGCGGCCGGTCGCCGGGTCGTACAGCTCGGCGCTCGCCTGCAGACCGTTGAGGGAGTTCCCGCCGACGACGAGGACGCGCCCGTCGCGGAGCAGCGTGCCGGTGAACGAGATCCGACCGACATTCATGCTCCCCGTCGGCGTCCAACGGTTCGTCGCCGGGTCGTACAGCTCGACGCTCGTGCTGTACTGGCCGCCGGCGACGAGCACACGCCCGTCGGTGAGCCGCACGGCGACGTGCAGAGCGCGCCACTGGCTCAGCGTGCCGGCCGGAGTCCAGGTGCCGGTGGACGGGTCGTACAGCTCGGCGGTGGAGGCATGAGCGGAGTCGTATTCTCCACCGACCACGAGCACTCGCCCGTTACTGAGGCGCGTCGCGGACAGGTTCGCGCGCGCGGCCGCCATGCTCGCCGTCGCCGTCCAGCTGCCCGCTGTGCTCACAAGCGAGGGCTGCGGCGCCACCAGCCGAGCGCCGTGACGGAGCGAGCCCGAGCCCGAAGCGAGCGCAGGGGCCGCAAGCGCGAGCAATGCGCAGGTAGCGGATCCCGCGGACCTCATGCGCACGACGACGCCCCTTTCTCGCCTGGATGAACGAGGCGAGGATAGGCAGGAAAACCTTGCGCATGCCTTACAAGACCGTTAACCATCAGAAGCATAGGTCCGGCCGACCGTGACTCCGTCAGCGGGCTAGGTGCGTGGGTCCGCGAACTCACCGCGCCGATCAGTTCGCGTTAGTCCAACGTCGGCCTTTGATGTCCGTTTGATGAGCAGCGCTAGTCTTAATGGCTAGTGCAGGTCTTGAGCCCGCGGTGACCGAAACGAGCGCGGACGAGCGCAAGGACAAGAGCGCGCCGCCGGCGCCGCGCGGATCGTCGCCGACGTCGCCGCAGACGCCCCGCTTTCGCCTGAGCCGCCGCTGGATCCCCTTCGCGCTCGCGCTTCTGGCGCTCAACTTCTACCTTGGCTCGCGGGCCACCCAGCCGCCGTCCCGCGTCCGCATTCCGTACAGCCCCTTCTTCCTCCAGCAAGTGAGCGCGGGTCACGTGAAGGAGATCACCTCGAAGGGAACCGCGATCCAGGGCACGTTCACCCAGGAGCTTCGGTACGAAACGTCGAAGCCGACGACGCGCTTCCGGACCGAGATTCCCGCGTTTGCCGACAACAACGCCCTGTCGGCGCTGCTCCAGCGGAAGGGCGTGGTCGTGAACGCGCAACCGTTGGATACGGGAGCCCCGTGGTGGCAGAACCTCTTGCTCGGGTTCGGACCTACGATCCTCCTACTCGGACTGCTGTTCTGGCTGATGCGGCGTGCGGGAAACGTTCAGAACGTTCTCGGAGCGTTCGGCCGCTCACGCGCACGCAGGTACCAGCCGTCTGGCGACCGGGTCACGTTCGCGGATGTCGCGGGGATCGACGAGGCGAAGGCGGAGCTGACCGAGGTCGTCGACTTCCTGCGCCATCCTGAGAAGTACCGAAAGCTCGGCGGTCGGATACCGCATGGCGTGCTGCTCTCGGGCCTGCCGGGCACGGGCAAGACGCTGCTCGCTCGGGCGGTCGCGGGCGAGGCGGACGTCCCCTTCTTCTCGATGGCGGCCTCCGAGTTCGTCGAGGCGATCGTCGGCGTCGGCGCCTCACGCGTGCGCGATCTCTTCACGCAGGCCAAGGAGGCCGCCCCGGCGATCGTGTTCATCGACGAGCTCGACGCGATTGGCCGCTCGCGTACCTCTGGGGTCGCCGGCTTCAGCGGCGGCAACGACGAACGCGAGCAGACCCTGAACCAGATCCTGACCGAGATGGACGGCTTCGACTCCTCGACCAGCGTGATCGTGATCGGCGCGACGAACCGGCCCGACGTCCTCGACCAGGCCCTCCTTCGTCCCGGCCGTTTCGACCGCAGGGTGGCAGTGCAGCCGCCCGACCGTGCCGGGCGCGAGGCCATCCTCAAAGTGCACACGCGGGGCGTGCCGCTCGGGCCCGACGTCGACCTGAGTAGGATCGCTGCGACGACGCCGGGCATGGTCGGGGCGGATCTCGCGAACCTCGTCAACGAGGCTGCACTGCTGGCCGCGCGACGGAACCACGATGTCGTCGACGAATCCGACTTCACCGACGCGCTCGAACGGATCGTGCTCGGCGCGGAGCGACAAGTGATGATGACTGTGGAGGACCGGCGCCGGACGGCGTATCACGAGGGCGGCCACGCGATCGTCGGCATGCTCACCGAAGGCGCCGATCCGGTGCGCAAGATCTCGATCATTCCCCGGGGTCTGGCGCTCGGAGTCACGTTTGCGGCGCCCGAGAGCGACCGCTTCAACTATCTCGAGCCCGAGATCCGGGCGAGGATCAACGTCGCACTCGGTGGGCGCGCTGCCGAGGAAATCGTGTTCGGCGAAACGAGCTCCGGTGCTGAGTCCGACATCCAGCAGCTGACCGAGATCGCCCGCCAGATGGTCGGCCGCTGGGGCATGAGCTCCGCAATCGGCCCGGTGGCGGTGATCCCGCGGGACGGCGCGGGTCCGCTCTTGCCTGGGGCCGCCGAGGTCTCCCCGCATACACAGCAGCTCGTCGACGAGGAGGTGCGGCGCATCGTGGAGGAGTCACACCAACGGGTCGTTGCGTTGCTCCGGGAGAATCGGGACAAGCTCGATTCGCTGGCGAGTGCGTTGCTCGAGCACGAGACCCTCGACGAAGAAGATGCATACGCGGCCGCAGGCGTCCCGAGAACCGTGCGGCCGACCGTTGAGCCGTATTCAAAGGCAGCTCGATCGCGGAGCAACGGCTAGGCGCGCCCGCAGCTGCAGCCAGCTGGAATCGAATACTGCAGGTACCACCAGCGAACGAGTGGCGTTCGCGGCGATGCGCGCCTCGCGTGTTGACGCGACGCTGTCGCTCGTGACCCAGGAGCGAATCAAGCGCGTGCAGCTCGGGAACGCGCCGTAGACAGCGAACCATGGAGCTCATTCCGGCGATCCGCCCGCGCCCAGCAGTAGTTCTCGCGGCCCTGCTAGCCGGGATCGCCGCCTCGCTGTTTATCACCGACCTGTTTTCCAGGCGTCGGTCGTCGGCCCCGACGGACACGGCATCGCGGGGCTGCCGCTCCGCTTTGCCATCAGCACAGCAACAGGCCTCGTAGTTCGAGCGCGTAGCGCGGCTTGTGGCCCCGGCTGCTACACCGCCTCCGTCGCAGCGGGCGCGCCAAGACACACAAGACACGCGACGGTGCTGATCGGACACGGCGCTGAGCGCAGACGGCTCGAGTTTGCTCTCCCTCGCGCGTGGCCGCCCGCCGACGCGACCGCGCTCGTGCGCCGATCAGGCCTCGTCTGGCGCCACCTGCGAACGCTCGTCTCGCACGAGCGGCTCGCCTCTGGTCCCCGTCACTCGATCCGCACCGTGTACCGGATGGTTGCCCCCGACCGGTTCGGCTACGAGATCGCCGGAGGCGCTACCGCGATCGTGATCGGCAGCCCGCTGGGACCGCACCTCACCGACCGCGTCCTTGCAGCGCTCGTCACAGCAGCCGCCACTGCGACAACCAGCCCCGTTCTGGAGCGACGTTCGCGATGCGCAGATCGTCCCCTCGCCGAGCGTGCGCGGCGACCGCGCCTGGCGGATCACCCTGCTTCGATCCACGCACGCCCGCCTGGTTCACGGTCTTGCTCGACAAGCAGACATTGCGCACGCTCGACCTGCGGATGGTGACGACGGCGCACTTCATGCACGACGTTTACGGCCCCTTCAACCAGCCGGTGCAGCTGCGCCCACCACGATGAGCGACTCGGCATTCAGTGTCCTCTGGTCGACGAGGGAGCCGGCTTAATGCAAGCCGGCTCCCGTCCGCCAAAGCTGAAGAGCCTTCCCGTCAGCCGAGTGGCTGGAAGAGGTGGTTGGCGACGTAGCCGCCAACCTTCCGCCCGAGGTTCGAGCCCTCCTGGTCGGAGTTGCGGAAGTGGAAGCCGGCAAGGACGCGCGCCTGGTTGACCTCCTTCACCACCTCGTGGAACCGTTGGTACTCGCGGCTCGTCCCGGTGATCCGACTGTCGAGCGAGAAGGGGACGTTGTCGGTGCCGAAGAATGCCGCGAGCGCCTCCGTGACCCCGGTGCTGTGGCAGGCGTGCGCCGACGGGTACTCGGGGAAGTTCGGCGTCGGGCGCAGCGGCCGCCAGGTCGAGTCGGCCTCGGTCGCGGGGTTTCCGTCCGTGTCCGCCCGCGGGATCGCCTGGTAAGGGCGCCAGAACCAGTACGTGTACTTGGCGTCGAAGCAGGAGATCATGGCGTCGCCGCCTGCGACGTGCGCCATCGCCAGCATCCTGGCCGTCTGCACGAGGTCAAGCCAGCGATCGCCCGCGAGCCGGAGCATGCCGTCGTTCCACTGCCTGAGGTCATGGTCGGTCCAGAAGAGCGCTTCGGTCGTCTGCTCAGCCGTCCTCGCGGTGCTGTCGAATCCGCCGAGCTCCTTGACCTGCTGGAAGTCCTCGGCGTACTCCTCGCTCGTCAGAGGATTCGGCCCGTCAGGGCGGAACTGCGAACCGCTCTCGAGCGCGGAACGCGCGTACCGGGAGGGAATCGAGCGAGCCGCCCGAGCCGGCGATCGCGGCATACTCGACGTTCTCGCGTACACCCTCGGCCGCCTCCTCGACGAGCGCGGCGATCACGACGAGCCGGGGCGGTCCTTCCTCATCCCGGAGAAGGAGATCGCACACACGGCCGCCGACCAGGTGTTCTGGCGTTCGGCGCGCGCTCGGGAGCTTGCCCGTCGCGGGCAGATCGAAGAAGCTGTCAGGCTCGCCGGCCAGGCGGTCGCCCTCGCCCGGCGCAGCGACAATCTTCATCTGAGGTGCAGTCCGGTAGAAGACCTCGTCCACGTCCTCCGCGCGGCCGGGCGTCCCGGCGAGGCGATTCCGCTGGTCGAGGAGCTGGTGCGCCTGCGCGAGCGCAAGGGCGAGCCCATCGCCGCGGCAAAGGCACGCTCGCTGCTCGAGCAGCTCAGAGCGCCCGCGGTCGTGTAACGCGCGATCGCTGCACGTGAGGTGCGTGCGGTAGGTTCCGGCGGTGCTCGAGGACGACGGCTACTTCGACGAGCGTGTCGCCGCGCGGTACGACGAGTCGTCTGCCGAGATGTTCGACCCGGCAGTCGTCGACCCGGTCGTCGATTTCCTCGTCGAGCTCGCCGGGGGCGGACGCGCGCTCGAGCTCGGGATCGGGACGGGCCGGATCGCGGTCCCGCTCGCGCAGCGAGGGGTGGAGGTGCACGGGATCGAGCTGTCCAAGGCGATGGTCGCGAGACTGCGCGCGAAGCCGAGCGGAAATGACATCGGCGTGACGATCGGCGACTTCGCGACGACGACCGTAAATGAGACGTTCTCCGTCGCGTATCTGGTCTTCAACACGATTTCGAACCTGACCACGCAGGCGGCGCAGGTTGCGTGCTTCCGCAACGTCGCGGCGCATCTCGAGCCCGGCGGCTGCTTCGTCATCGAGGTCGGCGTCCCCCAGCTTCAGCGGCTCCCGCCCGGCGAGACCCTCCGCGCCTTCCACCTGAGCGAGACGAGGTGGGGGATCGACGAGTTCGATGTTGCGAGGCAAGGCCTCACGTCCCATCACTTCGAGCTCGTCGACGGAAGACTCGAGCGCGTCTCCATTCCCTTCCGGTACACGTGGCCCGCGGAGCTCGACCTGATGGCACAACTGGCCGGGATGAGGCTGCGTGAGCGCTGGGGCGGGTGGAAGCGGGAGCCGTTCACGAGCGACAGCCGCAAGCACGTCTCGGTCTGGGAGGAGCCTGCAGCCTAGGCGATGATTTCCGGCTTCGGTCGGAGTCGTACTTGTCGGAACTGAAGATGTTCCGGACGTGTGGGCGACAGACACCTACAAGGGAGGTCGAACAGATGAGTACAGTCGCATCGACGGTCGGCAGGTTTGTCTGGCACGAGCAGGTCTCCTCCGACCCCGAGCAGGCCCAGGGCTTCTACACGCAGCTGTTCGGTTGGGACACGGAGGTCTTCAAGCCCGGCGAGGCCGACTACACGATGATCTCGTCAGGCGGACAGAGCCACGGCGGCTTCAGCAAGGCCATGGAAGGAGCGCCGCCACCGCACTGGCTGAGTCACGTCCGAGTCGAGAACCTGGACGAGACGATCGACAAGGCGAAAAGCGCAGGCGGCGAGCTGGCGGCCGGCCCATTCGAGATGGGCGAGGTCGGATGCATCGCGATGATCGCCGACCCGCAGGGGGCTTTCATCAGCGCGTACCAGCCGGAGAGCGAAGAGCCCGCCTCCGAGGGCGTCTTCGTGTGGGACGAGCTCGGAACGACCGACGCCGACGACGCGGAGCGCTTCTACGGCGAGGTCTTCGGCTGGACAACCAGCGACATGGGGCCCAAGTACGGGGGTTACCGGATCTTCAACCGCGGCGAGACCGGCATCGCCGGGCTCATGACTCTCCCGGACGCAACGGTGCCCCCGCACTGGCAGCCATATGTCGCGGTCGACGACCCCGACGTGACGACGGCGAAAGCAAAGGAGCTCGGCGGCGCCGCGCTCATGGAGCTGATGGACGTCCCCGAGGTCGGGCGCATCGGCGTCCTCCGCGATCCGCAGGGCGCCGCGTTCGGGATCATCAAGCCTGACCCCGCCTAATAGCTCTCTCCAGCCGGCCGCCGCCACGCGGCGGCGGCCGGCCGGCGCATCACCTCGACGCACTCCGCTCAGGCGACCGTCGCGCAACCGGCCGGATTCGGCCGGAATCTGTCCTTTGCGCGTCCCGCTGTTCGTCTAAGAGGTGGCCACGTCCACGAAAGGAGGCAAACAATGAAGCAATTCCTGCTCCTCTATAACGGACCCGCAACACCGCCTGGAGCTTCGCATGCAGGATGGCCGGAATGGTTCGATCGGATCGGTGCTGCGCTAGTCGATATGGGCTCGCCGATGGAGAATGGATTCGTAGTGCACAGCGATGGATCGACAGCTGACGATGCATCAAGCCTGAATGGCTTTAGTCTCATTCAGGCGGAAGGCAGAGATCAGGCGCTCGACTTGGTAAAAGACCACCCGTTCCTAGCGCTTGGCAGTGAATACATCGTCGAGGTATTTGAAGTGCCGAACAGGTAGGTCGGGTAGAGGCGCTTTCTAGGATCGCGGTGTGGATCTCCACGCGGTCGCGCTTCGAGAGCTGCCACCCCCGCCTGCCCGGGTGCTCGAGGTCGGCTGCGGCAGCGGGGACCTCGCCCTCGCGCTCGTGGCCGACGGTTATGACCTCGTCGGCGTCGATCCGAACGCGCCGGTCGGCGCGATCTTCCGGCGGACGACGCTCGAGGCGCTTGGAGACGAAGGGCCGTTCGATGCCGCCGTCGCCTCGCTCGCGCTCCACCATGTTGACGACCTCGACGTGGCCCTCGACAAGCTGCATTCCTTGCTTCGTCAGGGCGCCCCGCTGGTCGTGCGCGAGTTCGGATGGGACCTCGTCGACGAGCCGACGGCCCGCTGGGATTACAAGCGACTGCGTCGCGAGGGCGGCCTCGCGGAGTGGCGCGCCGAGCACGAGCATCTCCACGGCTTTGAGGCCATGCGAGCCGCGCTCGACGCGCGCTTCCGCGAGCGGTCCTTTGAGTGGGGCCTGTACCTCTCTGAGTACAAGCCGGCCGAGGGTGACGCAAGCGAGGAGCGCCGCCTGATCGAATCCGGCGAGATCCGCGCGGTCGGCTTCGTGTACGTCGGCCTGGCGTAAGCGATGTCGCGGGAGCTAGCCGTTTCCGAAGCGCCCTCGCTCGCCCTGAAGCCGACGTCGGCGATGAAGAGCCTCATTCAGTCACATTCGCGCGGGCCTGTTGCCACACGCCGAGCACGTTCCCCGAGGGGTCACGGAACGTCGCTACCCGCAAGTCGCCCTCGGGATACGGTGCCGTAACGACCTCGCCGCCGTGGGCAACGACCTTGTCGAGCGTTTCGTCGACCCCTTCGACATAAACGTACGGTCGCACGCCGGCCTCACCGGCGCTCGGCAGGTCGGCCATGAAGTGGCCGATGACATGCCCGGTGCCGTCCTCGAAGCTCGGGTCGTCACGGTCAGCGCGCACGCTCCAGCCGAAGACAGACTCATAGAAGGCCGCCGACCTGCCTGGATCCTGGGCAGGAATCCGCAGGTAGGAGACCCCTCCAAGCCTGAAGACGCGATGTTCGTAACTGACGTTGCTCATCGCCACAGTTTCTCACCCTGCACGTGATGTACCGTCGCCTCTGACGGTGACCGGACCTGATCATGTCGGCGAGGCGGAGCAACTCGCTGCGCTGGCTCGCCTTCATGAGCTGCTCATCCGGCACGGAATCGAGTACTGGTTGTTCGGGGGCTGGGCAGTCGACTTTCACGCGGGGCAGGTCACCCGGCCGCACGACGACCTCGACATCGCTGTGTGGTTGAAAGGCCTCGACCGGATTGCCGCGCTTCTGGCGGCTGATGGCTGGAAACACGCACCGGAGGAAGACGAGAACGGTTACACGGGCTATGCACGCGGCACCGTCCGACTTGAGTTGGCCTTTCTCGCTCGCAGCGAAAACGGGGAGGTCTACACGCCGCTCCGGGAAGGTCGCGCTCCGTGGCCAGACGGGGCGTTCGGGAGCGACGCCGCAGAATTGCTCGCCGTGCGCGCGAAGGTCATCGGTCTCCGTGCGCTGAAAGCCGACAAGTCGGAAACTCGCAACGACGCGCTCGTAGCCGCGAAGGACCGCGCCGACTTGGAGACTCTCTCACGCTTCAGCTAGGCGGCGTCCGCCGCGGCTCGCTCGAGAGCGTCGATCTCGATCTTCTGCATCTGCAGCATCGCCTCCATGACGCGCTGCGACTTCGCCGGGTCTGGATCGCCGAGCAGCTCGGGCAGGGCGGTCGGAATGATCTGCCACGAGACGCCGTACTTGTCCTTCAACCAGCCGCAAGGGCCTTCTTCCCCACCCTCGGAGAGCTCGCTCCAGAACGCGTCGACCTCTTCCTGGGTCTTGCAGCTGACCTGGAACGAGATGGCCTCGTTGAACGTGAAGTCGGGCCCGCCGTTCAAGGCCACGAACTTCTGCCCGTCGAGCTCGAAGCTCACGGTCATCACGGTCCCTGCGGGCCGAGGCCCGGCCTCACCGTAGCGGGCAACCTCCACGATCTTCGAGTTCGGGAACACCGACGTGTAGAACGTCGCCGCCTCTTCCCCTTCGGTGTTGAACCACAGGCATGGGGTGATCTCGTGCATCGCCGTCCTCTCTCGGAGTCGTTTCCGGTTTCTTGCTGACGATTGTCAGGGCCGCGCGGCCGGCTCTGCCGCAAGCTCGCCGGCTGTTGCGCCCGGCGTCTCGCGCTCGTGCGGCGGTTCGATGGTGATGTTCGGGAGCGCGCGGTCGAGCCAGCGCGGGATGTACCACGACTTCTCGTGCAGCAGCGTGAGGAATGCCGGCACGAGCGTCATGCGCACGATCAGAGCGTCCGAGAGGATCGCGACCGCGAGCAGCAACCCGAACTCCTTCGGGATGCGATC
>Ga0307278_10000698_pt1 | contig 16463 bp, 12 predicted proteins | sample ER_DNA_117_FD_194482 | JGI IMG/M metagenome (GOLD analysis project Ga0307278, IMG submission 194482) | Bulk soil microbial communities from the East River watershed near Crested Butte, Colorado, United States - ER_DNA_117 | ecosystem: Environmental > Terrestrial > Soil > Floodplain | place... | reverse complement strand
GTCCCCCCTGGGCGGTGGCAGCGTGATCCAGCCGGACGGAGCCATCTCCGAGCGCCTGCCCGTGCCCAGCGATGCCAAGCTGGGAGCCAGCACCGTGTCGCTGGCGGCGACCGACGGCCAGATCCTTGCCGAGGCCCCGTTCGAGATCCTCTCGAAGGCCAGGCCTTGGTGGCAGGGCGACCGGTTCCGGCTCCTCGTCGCCGGCGGAGCCTTCCTGGTCGGGTTCCTCGGGAGGGCCGCGTTCCGCCGCCTGCGGGCCGGGAGCGAACGGTCCGCGCGCCAACGTCGACCGACACCACCGCACGTCCGGGCCGAGCCGCATCCCGGTCCCGCGCACCTGGCCCTGACAAAGGACACCTCGGGCCCGCCGACCTTTTCCATCCGCCTGCACCCGCATGAGGTTGCCGGCACCCAGACCCTGGAGGAGGTGGCCGCATGACACCCGTCGGCCCCACCCAACCGATCACCGCCGGCAGCTTCCTGTTCGGCGCCGAGGACAGCGTCGACTCGATCGCCCAGGCCCTCGACCAGGAGGGCGGGCTCGGCTCTGTCGGCACCGCCATGCAGCGCGTGCCGCCGGCCGGCCGTCAGGCAGCCGTCAGCGAGGTCGCCGCGGCGACCAAGGGGCTGCTCGACCTGGACCTGGGCAGCCAGATCATCGCGGGCTGGCGCAAACACGCCGAGCTCGCCGCAGCCGCCGAACGCACGCTTGCCAGCCCCGGGACCGCGGAGGTCGTGGAGCTTGCGACCCACCACATCACCTCGGTCCACCGCCTCGCCGTCGACCTGCTCGTCAACGACGTCCACGTCGCCACCATCCAGTTCGAGCTGCGCATCACCTTCACGGTCCAAGCGCTGGTCGTGACGGTGCGCGACGGCCGCGTGGCCAGCCTCCACTCCGGGGCCTGTGACATCACCGCCACGCTGACCTGCGAGGACCTCCAGCTGGCCACCCGGCGGGACCGCATCGAGCTGCCGCTGCTCATCCGCTGGCCGCTACGCGTCCGCCCGAACAGGGACACGCCGGCGGCGGGCGCTGGGAAGCACCTGTCCGCGCCGTCGCCGTCCCTGTGGCCCAGACCGCTGACCACCCGCAGGGTCCGCAGGCGGCGCCGGCTGCAACAAGCCCGCCGCAGCCCGCCGGCGGACTAGCCATGGCGGTCACCGCGCACGCGAACGGTGGCTGATGCGGCCCGCCGGCCGGGGCGGCCCGGTCAGCCGCTGCGGCTGAGGCCGAGCGCGCCCGGGCTGGTGACGGTGAGGTCGAACGAGCGACCCTCGGCCGGCGGGAGCGGAGCACGCACCGGCGCCGCGAAGCCGGCGCCGATGCAGACGAACCCGGCCGCGGTCGCCATCGCGGTCTCCTCCCCCGCCACCTCCTGCTGCGCCTGGGCGAGGGCGCCGGCGACCGGGCGGCCCGCGGCGATGAGGCGATGCAGCGCCACCATGAGCGGCGCCGTCGAAGCATCCGGGATCGGCGCGACCGACGCGACCAGCTGCCGGCAGTCTCGCGACAGGAAGGTGGCGCTGAAGCCGAGCAGCTCGTCGCCTGGCCGGACGATGGACCGGGCGCTGTCGCAGGCCGCGAGCACCATGGTGTGCGGGACCCGGTCCAGCCGCTCCAGGTCGTAGAGCGTGAGCGGGCCGTCGGCGAGCCGCAGCGCGGAGAACAGCGGGCTGTCGGCGCGGATGTACCCGTGTGCGGCCAGGTGCGCGAGGCCCGCCCCGTTCATGGCGGTCATGACCCGCTCGACGGTCGCCGCCGAGCCCAGCAGCGCGGTGCTCCTCGGGTAGATCGTCGCGATGGCGCCGGCCTCGGCGCGGGCTCCGGGCAGGTCCGGCGCCGCCTCGACGACGACGTGGCCGACGGGTGGGAGGGAGCGGCGGCTGGCCGCGAGCCAGATCGCCGTGGACGGGGCCAGGGTGATCGGCCGCCCGGCGCAGGACGGCACGGTCGACCACGGCAACGACTGCAGCGGTCCGGTCGGCACCAGCACCAGCGGCCGGTCGTGGATCAGGTCGGCGAGCGGGCCGAGGAGGGCGGCGTCCAGCCGTGCCGCCGCGTGGCGCAGCATCGCGATGGCGGCGGCGCGGCTCGCCGGGCTGGCGAGGCGGCTCGCCAGGCGGTGCAACGCGAAGCGCAGCCGGTCCACCAGGTCCTCGAGCCCGAGCACGGGTCCGAGCCGGCGCAGGCGCATGCGCCCGTCGACCACGACCACCGCCTGGAGGGTCCCGTCGAGCTGAAAGAACTCCACCAGCGCGGCCTCGCCGAGCGCGCCGTCGAGGCTGTCGAGCGCGAGCGGCTCGTCGAGGTCGAGGACCCCGTCGCCCTGCTGGCGGCGGTGGTGGTCGCGGATCGCCGCCTCGACCGCGACCTGCCGCTGGACGAGCCGGGAGACGGGACGACCGGCGCGCCGGGCGTCCTCGATGTCCGCGACCGTCACCCGGAGCTCGGCGAGGGCGCGGGCGACGACGGGGTCCTCCGGTGGACGGACGGGGCGCGACAGCAGGTGGCTGGCACGGCCTCGCTCCACCCACACGAGCACGCGCCGCGCCCGCCCGCCCTGCAGGGCGAGCCGGAGCCCCAGCTCCGCCAGCTCGGTCCGGTGCGCCGAGACGTGCGCGCGCAGGTCCGTCGCCCCGAAGGTCGACCGGTACTCGTCGAGGATCCGGAGGCCGGCGCCGACCGCGCTCGCGGCCCCCCGGCGCCTCCCGGTCGAGAACCGGAGCAGCGCCTCCGCGTACCACGCCCGCGCCCGCAGCGCGGCCGGCCCGTGCAGGCGCCCGCGGCTGGCCTGCTGGAGCTGCCGCCGCGCCCGGCCCGCCTGGCCGCGTTCCAGCGCCAGGCGCGCGGCGTGCAGGCGCGCCTCGATGGCCGCGGCCGGCCACCCGGAACCGGTCAGCACCTCGGCGGCGCGCTCGAGCTCGTGGACCCGGACGCGTGCGCGGTGCTCGCCGGCCAGCCGGGAGCCGAGGACGGCGAAGCGGGCAAGCTGCGCCCACTGGTCACGCTCCTGCCGGAGGAACTCGCGGACGGCACGGCGGCCCTCCCGCAGCGCCCGAGCGGGATCGCCGTCGAGCATCGCCGCCTCGGCCAGGAACAGCCGCGCCTCGGGCAGCGTGAACCGGCGCCGCTCGTGCTCGAACTCCGCGACCGCCTGCTCGGCCACCTCCCGCGCCTCGGACACCAGCCGTACGGAGAGAAGCAGCTGGCTACGGTCGGCGAGGACCTCGCCGACCTGGGCGCCGAGCGCACGGAAGCGCTCCTCCGCAAGGTCGAGGTAGCGCAGGGCGGCGGGCACGTCACCGCGGATGGCGTTGAGGAAGCCGAGGTTCTGCTGGACCCACGCCATCGACAGGTCGAGCCCGAGCTTCTCGCACACCCGCACGGCCTCCTGCTGGTCGGCCTCGGCGGCGGCGAACTCGTACCGGTAGGTGTGGACGATCCCGCGGTTGGACAGCACCCGCTGGACCCACAGCAGGTCGTCCGCACGGCGCAGCACCGGGAGCACGTTGCGATAGATGGCGATCGCCTCGTCGAACCGGCGGACCTGCTGCAGGATCGCGGCCCGTTGCGCCTGCGCCCGCGCCCGCGCGAGACCGTCGAGGTGCCCCAGGGCGCTCTCGATCTCGAGCAGCGCACGCCGCGTCCGGCCCCGCGCGTTGAGCGCGTACGCGAGGGTCATCTGCGCCTCGGCGGCGAGCCGCGGAGCTCCGGACCGCTTGCCGAGGCCGACCGCCATCCGGAGGTGCCGGACGGCGCTGTCGAGGTCCTCGAGATGGATGGCCGCGAGGCCCCAGGCCCGCTGGGCGACGCGATCCGTCCCCCGCCCAGCCGGGTGGTGGAGTCCGCGAACGCGGCATACACCTGGCGTCACATCGACGTCGAGCTCGCCGACCTCACCTATGACTCGGTGCTCCAGGAAGAGCTGGTGCCGGCCACGCGCACCGAGCTCGCCTCGGTGCGCCGCCTGACCTTCGAGACACCGTCACGGGACGTGACGATCGAGCTCGAGGTGACGCCCGGAGGCCTCATCGGGCAGCTCTGGCCGCCATGGGCCGGCGCGCTGGAAGTCCACATGGTCGACGGGAAGCTCCTGACGGTCGACGTCGACGAGGTGGGAGGATTCGTCGTCCGCCCCACGCCGTCCTGCTCGTTCCGCCTGTCCTGCCGCGCCGCCGAGCATGCCACGATGGTCACCACCTGGACGACGCTCTGACCGCCGCCGCGTCCTGAACCAGCCCGGATCGGGACGCGCGGCGGCGACGACGGCCAGGAGGCGCTACCGTCGGTGACGCCATGCACGGGGTGGAGCTGCCGCTGTTGACGCTGATCGTGGCCGTGGCCGGGTTGAGCGTCCTTGCCGCCATGATCGACGTGCCGTACTCGATCCTGCTCGTGCTCGGCGGCCTGGTGCTCGGGTTCGTGCCCGGGATACCGACCGTCGCGATGCCGCCAGAGCTCGTCCTGGTGGTCTTCCTTCCCCCGCTGCTGTACTGGGCCGCGTTCCTCGCCTCGCCCCGGGACCTGCGCGCCGACCTGCGGCCCATCTCGCTGATGGCGGTCGGGCTGGTGCTCGCCACCACCGGCGCGGTCGCGGTGGCCGCGCACGCCGTCGTCGACGGGCTGCCCTGGGCGGCCGCGTTCGCGCTCGGGGCGATCGTGTCGCCCACCGACCCGCTGGCGGCCACCACCATCGCCCGCCGGCTGGGCGTGCCGCGCCGCCTGGTCACCGTGCTCGAAGGCGAGAGCCTCGCCAACGACGCGACGGCGCTGGTGGCCTACCGCGTCGCCGTGGCGGCGGTGGTCGGCGGCGGCTTCACGCTGTGGGAGGCCGGGCTGCGCTTCGTCGCCGGCGCGGCCGGCGGCGTCGCCATCGGGCTCCTTGCAGGCTGGCTCGTCGCCCAGGTCCGCCGCCGGATCGACGACCCGCTGGTCGAGATCGTGGTCTCGCTGGCCTCCGGGTACCTCGCCTACCTGCCGGCCGACCACCTCGGCGCCTCGGGGGTGCTCGCCGCCGTGACCGCGGGGATCTACCTCGGCTGGCGCGCCCCGGAGCTGGCGTCGGTGTCGACCCGGCTGCTGGGGACCTCCTTCTGGAAGGTCCTCAACTACCTGCTCAACACGGTCCTGTTCGTCCTCGTCGGCCTGCAGCTCCACACCATCGTCGACGGCGTGGCCGGGCGGGCCGTTCCCACCCTGCTCGGGCAGGCCGCGCTGGTCAGCGCCGTGGTGATCGCCGTCCGCCTCGCCTGGGCGTTCACCACGCCGTACCTGGTCCGGGCGATCGACCGGCGGCCCAGCCAGGTCGCCCGGCGGGTCGGCCCCAGGGAGCGGCTGGTGTCGGCCTGGAGCGGGATGCGGGGGGCGGTCTCGCTCGCGGCCGCGCTGGCGCTGCCGCTCGAGGGCGCGGGCGGCCGGCCGTTCCCCGAGCGCGACCTGATCATCCTGCTGACCTTCGCGGTGATCCTCGCCACCCTGGTGCTCCAGGGGCTGACGCTGCCGGCGCTGATCCACTGGCTCGGGGTCAGGGGCGACGGCGCCGAGGAGCGCGAGGAGCTGAAGGCGCGCCTCCGCGCGACCATGGCGGCGCTGGCACGGCTGGACGAGCTGGCCGCCGAGGAGTGGACCCGCGACGACACCGTCGAGCGGGTGCGCGGCATGTACGACTACCGCCGCCGGCGCCTGAAGGCACGGGCCGGGAAGATCGAGGACGACGGCTACGAGGACCGCTCGCTGGCCTACCAGCGGCTGGTCCGCGAGCTGCTGGAGGCGCAGCGGCGCGCGATCATCCAGCTCCGCAACGAGGGCGCGATCAGCAACGACGTCATGCGCCGCGTCGAGCGGGACCTCGACCTGGAGGACTCCAGGCTGGAGATCTAGGGCGGACCCGGCCGCTCCGGCGGTCACATCTCCGTGCCGGCCGGGTCCATGACCGGACGGACCTCCATCGCGGTGAAGCGCGCGTTCGGCCAGCGCGCGGCGATCTCGGTGGCGCGCTCGAGGCTCTCGCAGTCGACGATCAGGTAGCCGGCGAAGTGCTCCTTGGCTTCGGCCAGCGGCCCGTCGGTGATCGCGGGAACGTCGTCCCGCACCCGCACGGTCCTGGTGTTCGAGGGGTCGGCCAGCGCCTCCCCGCCGACCAGCTCGCCTGACTCGGTCAGCTCCTTCACCAGGTCGTCGACCTCGGCCATCAGCTCACGCCCCTGCGGCCCGAAGAACTGCTCGCGGGTCCCGGGGTTGTCGTAGATCAGCAGCATGTACTTCACGTCTCCTCCTTCGGCTTCGCGCACGCCTCCTCGCGTGCGTCATACCAGAGGTCGGAGCAGCCGTCGGGTTCTCGACATCACGCCGGGCCCGGCAGGCCGGTCTGCAGCCCGACGACGTCGTGCGATTCCTGGAGCCAGCCGCGCAGCTCGTCGTCGAGGTCGGCCTCGGCCCGGATGATGAGGTAGTGCATGCGCCACCTCGGCCCGTAGTCGACCTTCTTGACCACCCGGGGGCTGTCCAGCCAGCGGTGGAGCGCGAAGGTGGCCTGGAAGTCGTGCTTGCGCGGGTACAGGCCGGCGAACCGGACCCGGGCCACGCACACCAGCCGGGTCTTCTGCGGGATCACCTGGACGTCCCCGAGCGAGCGCAGCATCGCCACGTACCCGCGCGCCAGCTCGAGGACGCCGGGCGCGGCACCGGCGAACAGGGCTTCCAGGGTGGAGCGGCCGCAGGAGTGCGACAGGTTGCGGCTGGCCAGCCTGGCGCCGCACTTCGGACAGATCCACAGCGCGCGCGACGCCGGTGAGGTGTCGGGATGCTCCATCGGGTCCTGGCCAGGGTGCGTGTCCGGCCGCCGCCGCGGCGGCGACCACGAGCACGAGTGTAGCCCGCGGCCCGGCCCCAGGCGCCGGGCACCCCGTCCGTAACGCTTCCGTGACAGCGGCCGGCGACACTGCCACCTGGGACGCTCGCCGTCGCGGGCCTGGCCATCGGTCTCTACCTGGCGCTGCTGCCGCTGGCGATCGGCGCGGCGATCGCCCGCTACCGGCTGTACGACCTGGACCGCATCATCAGCCGCACCCTCGCCTACGCCCTGCTCACCCTGCTGCTCGGCCTCGCCTACACCACCGCCGTCCTGCTGCTGGGCCAGCTGTTCGGCGGCCTCGGCGACCAGCCCTCCAGCTGGGCCGTCGCCGCCGCCACCCTCGCGGTCGCCGCCGCCTTCCAACCCGCCCGCCGCCGCATCCAGCAGACCGTCGACCGCCGCTTCGACCGACGCCACCCACACCATCCAGGCGTTCAGCGACCGGCTGCGCCAGCAGCTCGACCTGGACACCCTGACCACCGAGCTGCTGACCGTGGTCGACCAGACCATGCAGCCCACCACGGCCTCGCTGTGGCTACGGCCGACCTCGCCCCCCAGCGGGAGCGCCAGGTAGCGCCCGCGCTCGATGTGGCCCTTCCGTCACTGTCGTCCGGATTGGCGGTGATAGAGTCGTGCCCGCCAGAGGCGCGTGCCGGGCGCCGCGCCGCGGCCGAGCTTGGGGGGCGGCATGGTCGACGAGCGCGGTGATCCCTGGGAGCACGATCCGGGACCGACGGCGGCGAGCGGCTGGCCCGCCTTGTTCGCCGAGACGCCGAACTACCGCGGCCTCGGGGTCGCGGTGGTCGGTCGCGAGGCGTTCCGCTGGCACCACGGGCCGATGTTCTTCCGCGGCCGTCTCGACGGCTCGGCCAAGGTCGTCGTGGTCGGCCAGGAAGGCGCGCAGGACGAGTCGCTGTCGCACCGCTCCTTCACCGGCGGCACCGGCGCGCGCATGCAGCACCTGCTGCGCCACATCGGGCTGGACCGCTCCTACCTGTTCCTCAACTCGTTCGTCTACCCGATCTTCGGCCAGTACACCGACGACCTGCGCCCGCTCGCCCAGGACCCCCGCTCGCCGATCGCCGCCCACCGCGGGCGCATCCTCGACAAGGCGGTGGTCGACGGCGACGTGCGGCTGGTGATCGCCGTCGGACGGGCGGCCAAGGAGTCGATCGCGACCTGGGTGAAGGCGCACGGCGGCTCCGCGGACCCCGACCGTCTCGAGAACGCCGCGCTCGGCTCGCTGCCGGGCCGGCTCCACCTGGTCGGCGTGCTCCACCCGGGCGGCGCCGCCGGCGGCTCCACCGATGCGATCAAGGCCGACTTCCAGCGCGCCTGCGACCTGATCGAGGGCTGGGTGGCCGCGGACGCGGGCTGGCTGCCAGCCGACCCGGGGATGACGCGCAACCTGGGCAGCGCCTACGAGTACAAGTCGGCCGCCCTGCCCTACCGTGACTTCCCGTTCGGCACGTGCCCGCGCCTCGGCCGCGGCGGCACCTCCAGCAACCGCACCGACGACCAGCGCGGCATCCGCCTGTTCTCCGCCCACGGCGACTACAACGCCGCGGGCGCCAACCTCAGCGACCCCTCCACCGCCGCGGGCAGCCACACCGGTTACCAGGACGACCCCGGCGACCTTCCCTACGAGCCGCCGCGGGCGGCCGCGACCGGCTTCGACGCGGGACCGCCGAGCAGCCTGGCGCGCCTCCTGCTGGGCCAGGAGCCCGGCCTCGCCTGGCCGGACTTCGCCTCCCTCGGCGTCACCTCCCACCCCTCCTTCGGCGTCGGCGCGATCTACCGTGGCCGCTTCCGCGACCTGAGCCTGGTCGTCGTGGCCGACCAGGCCTCCGACGACGACCTGTTCACCGGCCGCGCGCTGTCGGGCGACGCCGGGCAGCACCTCGACCGGTTCCTGCGCGCCGCCGGCCTGACCCGCGGCTACCTGGTGCTGCGCACCCTGCCGGTCGACACCCTCGACCTCACCCGGGCCAGGCGCGACAGCCTGGTCGACCAGCCACAGGTGCGCGCGCTCCACCGCGAGCTGCTCCAGCGTGTCTGCTCCCAGAACCCGGACGTCACCGCCGTGCTCGCGCTGGGACGGGGCGCGCGGCGCCTGGCTCCGCAGGTCGTCCCGGCCGGCATCGAGGTGATCGAGCTCGAGGCGCACGGCGCGCCCGGGTCGCCGGCCTCCTGGCAGGCCGCGCTCGACCGGCTCGCCACCCGCGACTACCCCAAGGACCTCGCCAACCCCACGTTCCAGCTCGGCAGCGGCCGCAGGCAGCTCCCGCGGATCGACCTGCCCTACGGCGCCCTCCGCTGGCTGGGGACCTCCGGCGACCGCGCCGTCCGGCCCACCGACCTCGACCTCCACAAGCCCTCGCCGGACTACCTCAAGCTGTTCGCCCCCACCTGGGTCGCCCAGCTACCCCCGGAACCGCTCACCCCCGCCGAGCAGGCCGCCGCCGACCAGCTGAAGTGAGCGGCCTGGAGGTCGCGGGCCCTCAGCCTGGGGCGTAGGTCGCGATGATCGCGCCCGTGGTCGTCACCCTGCTGTCGACGAGCCGGAGCGGCCTGCGCGCGCCGTCGTCGCGGAAGATGCGCTTGCCGCCGCCGAGGACGAGCGGGTCGATCATCACCCGGAACTCGTCGACCAGGTCGTGCTCGATCAGCGTCCGCACCAGCTCCGTGCTGCCGATCACCAGCAGGTCGCCGCCGTCCTGGCGCTTCAGCGCGGCCACGGCCTTGGCGACGTCGCCCTGGAGCACCTTCGAGTTCCGCCATTCGAGCGGCTCGGTGAGGGTCGTGGACGCGACGTACTTCGGCCGCGTGTTCAGCGGCTGGGCGATGATCTGCTCCTCCTCGGACGCGTTCGGCCAGTGGGACGCGAAGTTCTCGTAGGTGCGGCGTCCGAACAGGTAGCCGCCCGCCTCGGTCAGCGTTTCGACCACCCACTGCTGCGACGGGTCGTCGAAGTAGGGCAGGTGCCAGCCGCCGTGCTCGAAGCCGCCGCTGGTGTCCTCGTCGGCGGCGCCCGGCGCCTGCACGACCCCGTCGAGGCTCATCCACTCGGTCACGATCACCTTGCGCATCTCGGCTCCTTCCCACGGGTGCCGAGCGATCCTACGGGCGAGCGTGGACCGGCGACAGGTCCAATCGCCGCGGGTCTGGTCCAATCCGGGCCTGGTGGGGCGGCGCCTGGTTTCGGCTTCGCGTCCTGGGCACATACGGGAGGTCAGACACGGACCGATGACGCCCCGGCGACACCCAGGTGGGCGGGTGTGGCCGGCGAGGAGGGATCGCTGGTGCGCGGACTGCTGACGGAGTTCAAGACCTTCGTGCTCAGAGGCAACGTGGTCGACCTGGCGGTCGGGATCGTCATCGGCGTCGCCTTCGGCGCGGTGGTGCAGGCGCTGGTCAAGGACCTGCTCACCCCGCTGATCGCCGCCATCTTCGGCCAGCCGGACTTCGGCGCGCTGACGTTCCGGGTCAACCGTTCGGTATTCCGCTACGGCGACTTCCTCAACGTGGCGATCGCGTTCGCCACCATCGCCCTGGCGGTCTTCTTCTTCGTCATCAGGCCGGTCAACCTGCTGACGGCCCGCTTCAGCCACCAGGAGACGCCGGAGCCGACCGAGCGCAAGTGCCCGTTCTGCCTGATGGACATCCCCGTCAAGGCGCGGCGCTGCGCCTTCTGCACCAGCGAGCTCGGCGCCGGGTAGCTACGAGGGAGCCAACCTCTTGCGCACGGGGGGCAGGTCGAAGCCGCGGGCGAGCAGGCCGCGCTCGATCTCGGCGACCACGGTCTCGAGCACCTTCACCCGGGCGTAGCGCTTGGACTCCGCCTCGACGAGCTGCCAGCGGGCCAGCGGGTGCTCGGTGCGCTCCAGCATCTCCTCGACGGCCAGCTCGTAGGCGGGCCGCTGGTCGCGGTTGCGCCAGTCCTCCTTGCTCAGCTTCCACGACTTGAGGGGGTCGCGCTCGCGCCGCTGGAAGCGGCGGAGCTGCTCGCCGTCGGAGATGTGCAGCCAGAACTTGATCAGGATCATGCCCTCGAGCACGAGCGAGCGCTCGAAGTCGACGATCTCGCCGTAGCCGCGGGTCCACTGCTCGACGGTGGCGAACCCCTCGACGCGCTCCACCAGCACGCGGCCGTACCAGGAGCGGTCGAGCACGGCCATGCCGCCCCAGCCGGGCATGGCGGCGGAGAACCGCAGCAGGAAGTGGTGGCGCTTCTCGTCGAAGGTGGGCGCGGCGAACTGGGCCACGCGCACGTGCCTGGGGTCCATCGGGCCGACCAGCCGCCGGATGGCGCCGCCCTTGCCGGCCGCGTCCCAGCCCTCGAACAGCACGCACACCGGCGGGCCGAGGCGGCCGTCGGCGAGCAGGCCGCCGAGGCTGAGGCGCAGCTCGAGCAGGCGGGTCTGCGCCGCCGCCAGCCGGCTCGCCTCCTCCTTGCGGCCGAGCTTCAGGGTGAGGTCGAGCTCGTCGAGACGTCCCATACCAGGATGGTCGCAGTAGAGCTGGTCATGGGCAAGAAGGCGCATCGGGAGCCATGCGGCCATGTGGCCAAAGCCGGCATGGCACCGAGAGGGCGGCGGCCCCGGAGGACCGCCGCCCACGAGTGCGCCGCCCGGCGGGCTGGCCTCAGCGTCGCAGCTGGGGACCGGCCGTGGCGCCGCTGCTGGAGGTACCCGGGATGTGGTGCGCGCCGGCGCTGCTCGCGCGGAGGCTGCCGCCGCTGACCGCGAGGCCGCCGGTCGGCACGTACATGGCCTCGTCGAAGACGGTCCCGCTGGGCGGGTTGGCGACCGCGATCACCGGGTAGGCCCGGCCGCCGTTGGCCACCGGGAACACCGAGGTGGAGATGTAGTCACCGACCATGCGGCCCTGCGAGGTGTTGGCCAGCCACGACAGCGTCATCGGGCCGGTCACCTGGGTGGCGGCGCTCCAGGTGGAGCCGCCGTTGGTGGAGGAGACGTAGCCGACGTCGAGCTGGCAGGTCGCCGCGGTGCAGTTTGAGACCGGGTAGAAGTAGTAGGTGAGGCCGATGCGGGCGCTGCCGCCGGAGGTGGTGCGGTCGACGCCGATCCCGGGGATGAAGTGGTCGCGGCCGCTGTTGGTGGCGTCGATCGGCACCCTCGTCACCGGGCCCCAAGTGGTCTCGCTGGTCGACTTGCTCATGACGATGTCGTTGGCGGTGCACCCCGAGCGGAAGCGGCAGTCCTGCCAGACGACGTAGGCGGTGCCGGCCGAGTCCATCTCGGCCGAGGGCAGCGGCGAGGTGCGCAGCCCTCCGGCGACCGTGTGGCGCTGCACGTTGGCGACCAGCACGGTGGCGCGCCAGCTCGCGCCGCCGTTGATGGAGCGGAAGCTGCGGATCTGGGTCTGGTTGGCGTTGTTGATCGGCACCAGGACGGTGCCGTTGGGCCGCACCACCGGCTGCCCGCCGAGGCCGGTGGCGTTGTCGCCGGTGTTGAGGGCCGCCCCCCAGTTGACCCCGCCGTTGGTGGAGGTGGTCATCTTGATGCGGTTGCCGTTGGTGGTGTCGTCGAACTCCGTGTAGCAGTTGCCGAAGAACGGGCTCGTCGAGGTGTTGTCGCAGGCGATCCAGTTCTTGTCGAGGTTGCTGCCAGTCGCGGTGGTCACCGGGCTGCCCCAGGTGAGGCCGCCGTTGGTCGAGCGGCTGGTGATGACCGCCACGCCGCGCACCGGGTTGTTGCGGATCGCCAGCGACGACACCATCCACACGGTGTCCTGGGCGTCGAAGGCGACCGCCGGGTCGCTGACGCGGTCGTAGGGGCCGCCCTGGAAGGTGGTGATGCCGGGCAGGACCGTGTTCGTCCAGGTGGTGCCGTTGTCCCCCGAGCGGGCCACGGCGATGCCGCTGGCGCCGCCGTCGAAGAAGCGGCCCGTCTGGGCGGCCATCACGATCGTGTTCCCGAACGCGTACGTGTCCGGCTCGACCTGGGTCCGATGCTGGCTCGTCGAGTTGGTGAACGTGTCGGTGCTGACCCTGGTCAGCGCGACGTTGGCCGCGGCGGGGATGGCGGTGAGGGCGGCCAGCGCCGTGACGACGGCGACGACGAGGAGGCGGGCGGACGGCCGGGACCGGACGACGAACCGCATGAAACCCTCCTTTGGGGCGGCAGGAGAACATCTGTCTAGCAGAGCGCAAATCGGAAGTAAAGGATTGGCCTGCCGAGCCAGCCGAAGCCCGCGGAGCCGGAGGCCGAGGGCCGCCTGTCGCCGGGCGACGGCAGAATACCGCCGTGCGTGCGGTGGTGGTGCCCGACGACGGCGGCGGTGGCCTGCTCCAGGAGCTGCGGGACGACGGCGGCCCGGCCGGCCCGGTCGAGCGGGTCGACGATCTGGCGGCCGCGGTGGCGGCCCGGGAGCGGGCCGGGCGGCCGCGCTGGGTGTGGGCCGCGACCGAGCAGGTCTACCCGGCGCTCCAGCGCGCCGGCGTGCGGGTGGCCCGCTGCCACGACCTCGCCCTGGTCGAGGCGCTGCTGCTCGGCCACGAAGGGCGCTGGGGCGAGCCGCGCTCGCTGGCGGCGGCCTGGGCGCGGCTGCACGGGCGGCCGGTGCCGCCCGACCCGCTCCCCGGACCGGCGTCCGGGCAGTCGAGGCTGTTCGAGCCGGACGGCGGGGGGCTGCCCGAGGGCGCCGAGCTGCTCGCCATGGTGGTGGCGGTCCACGGCGCGCAGCTCGGGCGGCTGGCCGCCGGCGAGCACCCCGAGCGGCTGGGGCTGCTGGCCGCGAGCGAGTCGGCCGGCGGCCTGGCCGCGGTGGAGATGCGGGCCGCCGGGCTGCCGTGGCGCGCCGAGGTGCACGACGCCCTCCTGGCCGAGCTGCTCGGCGCCAGGCCGGCGCCCGGCGCGCGTCCCGAGAAGCTCGCCCAGCTGGCCCAGCGCATCGGCGAGCTGCTCGGCCGCCAGGTCAACCCGGACTCCCCCGCCCAGGTGCTGGCGGCCCTCGAGGCCAGGGGCGTCGAGGTCGCCTCGACGCGGTCGTGGGAGCTGCGCCGGGTCGACCACCCGGCCGCGCCGCTGCTGCTGGCCTACAAGGAGCTGGCGCGGCTGCACGCCGCGCACGGCTGGGCCTGGCTGGACGCCTGGGTGCGGGAGGGCCGCTTCCACCCGGAGTGGGTGCCCGGCGGGGTGGTGTCTGGCCGCTGGGCGACCCGCGGCGGCGGCGCCCTGCAGATCCCCGCGGCGGTGCGCCGCGCGGTGGTCGCCGAGGAGGGCTGGACCCTGGTGGCCGCCGACGCCGGCCAGCTCGAGCCGAGGGTGCTCGCCGCCATGTCCGGGGACCGGGGCATGGCCAGGGCCGCCGGCGCCGGCGACCTGTACGCCGCCCTTGCCGCCGAGGCGTTCGGCGGGGACCGGGCCCGGGCGAAGGGCGCGCTGATCGCGGCGATGTACGGACAGACGAGCGGCGAGGCCGGCCAGCTCCTCGGGGTGCTGCGGCATCGCTTCCCGGACGCGGTCGGGCTGGTCGAGGCGGCCGCCCGCAGCGGCGAGCGCGGCGGGCTGGTCCGCTCGCGGCTCGGCCGCACCTGCATGCCGCCGTCGCCGGCGTGGCGGGAGCTGGCCGCCCAGGCGGGCAGGGCCGGCGTCGACCCGGCCGAGCAGGCGCGGGCGCGCCGGGCCGTGCGGGACCGGGGGCGCTTCACCCGCAACTTCGTGGTCCAGGCGAGCGCGGCCGACTGGGCGCTGGTGCTCCTGGCCACGCTGCGGCGCCGGCTCGCGAGCCTGCCGGCAGGGCCCGAGCTGGTCTTCTTCCAGCACGACGAGGTGCTGGTCCACTGCCCCGAGCCGGCCGCGGCGGGCGTGACCGGCGCGGTCGCCGCGTCCGCCGATGAGGCCGGCCGGCTGGTCTTCGGCGCGACCCCGGTGCGCTTCCCGGTCGACCTCGCCGTGGTCGGCTGCTACGCCGACGCGAAACACTGATTCCCAGCGACGCCACAGGCACTTCACAGCGCGCCTCAAGCCGGCGGGTCCACGCTCTGTTGTACGACAGCCGCACTTCGGCGCGGGCCTGCCTGTGACCGGTGGACCTCGCGCGGGAAGCGCCAGGTCGGCAGGCCGCGCCACCACGCTGCGCCGGCAACGCATGCCGAAGGGCTGGGAAGTGCGGCTACCGTACCAGTCGCCGGGCGACTCGCCGGCGGTGTGTGCTCGTCCAGCGTGGTGGTGCTCCACCGCCGCGCTGGCGCAACGGAGGGACGACATGAGCAGCTTCGACAGTCCAGGCGGCGGGCGCGAGGGGACCTACGAGCCGCACGGTGGCGGGCCGGCCTGGGGCAGCCTGCCGCCTCCGCCCGCCGGCGGGCCGGCCCGCCGCCCGGGCGGTGGCCGCTGGCGCCTGGCGCTGGCCCTGCTGGTGACCGCGGTGCTCGCCGGGACCATCGGTGGCGGCATCGTCGCCGCGCAGGACAACCGGGCGACGCGGGCCTCGGCGGGTGGCCCGCCGGTCGCCGCCAGCCCGGCACCCGTGGCCGCGACCACCAGCGACGTGCGGACGGCGCTTTCCAAGATCGAGCCGGCGGTGGTCGCGATCAACACCACCGTTGGCGGCAACGGCGCCTTCGGGCGCGGCGGCAGCGGCGCCGGCACCGGCATCATCGTCACCGCCTCCGGCGAGGTGGTCACCAACGCCCACGTGGTGGCCAACGCCGACTCCATCCGCGTGCAGGTCCCCGGCCACGACGGCGCGGTCACGGCGCGGGTGGTCGGCTCCGACGCCAGCGCCGACCTCGCGCTGCTGCGCCTGCAGGGCATCTCCGACCTGCCGGTCGCCACCTTCGCGGCGACCTCGACCGTCAACGTGGGCGACCCGGTGCTGGCGGTGGGCAACGCCGAGGGCTACGGCGGCGCGCCGACGGTCACCGAGGGGATCATCTCGGCGCTCGACCGTGACCTCCCCGCCGACTCGGACACCTCCGGCCAGCTCCGCGGCCTGCTGCAGACCGACGCGGCGCTCAACCCGGGCAACAGCGGCGGCGCGCTGGTCGACTCCGCCGGCCGGGTGGTCGGCGTCACCACCGCGATCGCCGGCGGGCAGCGCGGCACGCAGGCGCAGAACATCGGCTTCGCGATCCCCAGCGACACTGTCCTGAAGGCCCTGCCGGGGCTGCGGTCCGGCCGCCGGGTCGCACCCGGGCCCAGCGCGAGCCCGACCGCGTTCCTCGGCGTCGAGCTGGCGGGCAGCGGCGGCGCGGGCGCCCAGGTCGCCGCCGTCGATCCCTCCTCGCCGGCCGACGACGCCGGGCTGCGCGCCGGCGACGTGATCACCGGCGCCGACGGGACCACCATCAACAGCGCCGCCGACCTGCGGGCGGTGATCGCCAAGCACCGCCCCGGCGACCGCATCAGCCTGACCTGGCGGCCCGGCGGGCAGGGGCAGACCAAGACCGCGACGGTCCGGCTCGCCCGCCGGCCGGCGGCCACCGGCTGACGCGCCGGCACGAGAGCGAGGTCCGCCGCGCGCCGGCTAGGCCGTTAGGGAGGTGGGCCGCCGCCGCGCGCCGGCTGGACTGAGGAGCGACGAAGGAGCCGCAGGCGACGAAGGAGCGACGAGGGAAGCCGGCGCACAAGCGGCGGC
>Ga0307278_10000697_pt1 | contig 16477 bp, 12 predicted proteins | sample ER_DNA_117_FD_194482 | JGI IMG/M metagenome (GOLD analysis project Ga0307278, IMG submission 194482) | Bulk soil microbial communities from the East River watershed near Crested Butte, Colorado, United States - ER_DNA_117 | ecosystem: Environmental > Terrestrial > Soil > Floodplain | place... | reverse complement strand
CATCGTTTCGTAAATGTCGTCCACGGCCAGTTGCGACGTCTGGAGCGGATTTCGCAAATCGGACTCGACCACCTGGTTCGGGAAAAACGGCAGGAAACCATCCGTATCGATCAGTTGCACGAATGAGCTGCCGGTATAGAACTTGAGCGGACCCATAATGCTGTTCCAAGTATAACGCGAGCTCACCTGTGCTCTCTGTCCAGGATGCAAAGACTTGAAGTGATGCGGAAACAGCAACTGGACAGGGCCGGATGCCGTGCAGTTCGGTAAAAACGGCTGCGTCTCTAGCCGGAGTTGCAAAGCCACACGGTGATCTGTCGGAGAGTAGCCCAATGTGACGATCTCACCATTTATGTTGACGGACGTCTGCGAACCCGGGATGGGAGGGTAGTCGATCCGCGAACCAATAATTTTCCGGCACGCAAAGGGCATCAGGTCAGTAGCGGCTCGCTGGAGCGACGCATTATCGAACCGGATGTTATGCGGCATCGCTAGCACGACAACTTTCGTCGCAGTACTGTTCCTGAACAGTGACTGCTTGCCGCTGGTGGCGTCGGTCCGCACCCAGGTTCCTTGGTCGGCGATGACCACGTATGCGGCCTTGGATGTAGTGGTGGGAATATTATTGTCCGGATTGAAGGGGGTTTCTATTGTGAATCCAAGCACTCCATTCTGGTTCTGCCACACGGTAGGGCCATCACCGCCAGCCGAGGACCCACCGGCCCACACCAGAAAATTTGCCTGCCCCTGCTTCCGCTCGAGCCAGGTGAACGGCGATCCGTTCGCCATCGTGATCTCCATCTCGTTGGCGCCGTCCCTGTAGGCAAGCACCGCGCCCCAGTCCGACTGTTGCCGCACCCGCACGTTCGTCCAGGGCGCGGTTGCCGGCTTGGTAGTGCCGAGCGGATGGACGCCTTCCAAGCCCACGGTCACCACTGCCTGGACCTCCGGCGCGAGGAAACCGCGGTCAACGATGTTGTTTGCGGCATTGAACGGATCGTTCTGCTTGATCTTACCGTCGGTTTTCACCGCAATCGCGTTCTGGTTCCATAGGCGCAGACCCTGGGCTGGCGGAAGAGGGGGTTCCTGTGAACCATTAGCACCGGTGAAATCGACGAATTGATAGTAGAAGGGCTCGCTGATGAATCCGCTTGAGCGAGTGACGCCCTCATCCCAACCGACAGCCCAGCCCGATTTGCTTGAATCGACGTACCACTGGAGGCCGACACCCGTCCACCAATCATTCGATTGCACCGGCCCGGCCGTCGGCTCGTAGGCGATGAAGAACGGCTGGTTTGGAAGCTGATGCTGTCCCGGCAGGCCCGCCATCGGTGCCTCGCCTTCCCCGGGCCTCACATAGAACAGTGAGTTATACTCTCCCCCGCCGCCTTGTCTGCCAGGTCGCGGGTTGATCGCGTCCTCGCCCGTAACAATACTGACCGGGCCGCTCGAAATGACGTCAGCACCCCGTGCGATCGGCGCAGAAGCAGCCACGAGAACTGTGGTGATAAGGGAGGTGAATTTCGCAAAGCGCAGAGGGGTTTTCAGAAATGAATGAATCATGATGGCTGCGACAGTAGTCGTTCCCGGGTGCTCTGTATATTGGACCTTGGTCCAATGGGAGAATAGCAAACGTTGATCCCCGACCCTCACGCAAAGTGGACTGCTTGCCGTGTTGCTGCAACGCCAGCGCTACGAAGTAATCCAGTTGGCCCGGCGTCGCGCACACGGTTGTTTATCAAATATTATATGGAATTAATAACAATGGAGATTATGTCATCTCGCCGCCTTTACTCGACACTTCGCTCCGCGAGAATTACATTCGCGCCACTTGAAAACACGCCTCTTTATTTTCGCACTCGCAATCACTGCGATTTTTAAAGGCACCGGTTACGGCGCGTCGGAACCGTCGGCCGCGAATAATGGCGGCGTCGATTTTAAGCAGTGGGGACTCCTGGCGATTCAAGATGGCGGACGGCGCAAGCCGGTCGACACGTTCGCGCGAGAGACGCTGATCCGGATTACTGGACGTTCGACATATGAGGATGAGACAGGGCGGAAATGGCAGCCGAACGATTTCGTTTTGTCGGCACTGCTTGAGACGCACGCGTGGAAAAACGAGCCGATGGTGTTGATTTCAATTGGGCAGTTGATCGAGAGCCTCGGCCTCGACAAAACGAAGAAAAGATTTTCGTTTGCGCAATTGGCTGGGTCATCGGAATTGCAGCGCATTGCGAACGAAGCGCGGGCGCGTAAGCGCGCGGAACAAACGCTGGACAGAGTTCAGCAAGAGGCCCTCAGCGTAACTGATCGATTGGCGCTGCTGTCGAAGGTGATGGATGGAAGCGCGCTTCTAATCATTCCTGCGCCGGAAAGCGAAACCGATCCGTGGATAGGGCCGTCAGAGTTTTCTCGCTATTATGCGGACGTGCAGTTCGCGCCGGTTCAGACGCAACTGCGGACGCTCGCCACCGCGTATACACAAGGTGACGGATTCAACTTCAGCCGCGCAGCGAGCCAGTTGCGCGAATCGCTGCGCAAACTGAGTCCGTCCATTTATCCGCAAGATGGACAATTGCGGCTCGAATATTTTTATAATCATTTCGCAGGATTTTATCGTGCGATCTGGTGTTACGGGATCGCGTTCCTTGCTTTGCTCGTTGCGCATCTGCGCAAGCGTGGGCGCGCACTGCAAAACATCGGCGTGGCAATTGCGCTCCTCGCTCTCGCATTTCAGGCGAGTGGCATTGTGATGCGGTGCATGATTGGGGGCCGTCCGCCGGTGACGAACATGTATGAATCGATCATCTGGGTTTCGTTTGCGGTTTCATTTTTCGGGATGGTCTTTTTCGCGCGTTATCGCACGCCAGTGTATCTGCTCGCAGCGTTGCCGGTGACGCTCATCGCGCTGTTGCTCGTGCATCAGATGCCGATCGCGATGCCCTCGAGCATTGATCCGCTTGTGCCGGTATTGCGCGATAATTTCTGGCTCACCGTTCATGTGCTCACGATCACATTGAGCTATGCGGCATTCGCGCTGGCCATGGGATTCGGTCATATTTTGCTTTGGCAGTACGCGCGCAACCCTGCAGCGGCCAGCGCGGATGCGCCGATGCACTTCTGGCTCTATCGCGTACTCCAGCTCGGTGTGCTCTTGCTCGCCGCGGGCACAATTCTCGGCGGTGTCTGGGCAAATTATTCCTGGGGACGATTCTGGGGCTGGGACCCGAAGGAGACATGGGCGCTGATCGCGCTGCTTTGTTATATCCTCACGCTCCATGGGCGACTCGCCGGCTGGTGGAGCGAGTTCGGTTTGGTGGTCGCAAGCGTTGTCTGCTTCCTCGCAGTTTTGATGGCGTGGTACGGGGTGAATTTTGTTCTTGGCAAAGGTTTACATAGCTACGGATTTGGCATCGGCGGCGAGACTTACGTTGCCATATTTGTTGGTCTCGATCTTTTATTCGTCGCGTTTGCCATCTGGCGATACCGAAAGAGCAGAGGATCGCTCATTTCAGTGGGCGAGATTAAAGCCGAGCGCGCGGCCGTGTAGCTGTAGCCGGGATCGCTGATCCCGGCCGTCGGAGCACCCCGAAAGCTTTCGGGGCTACAGTGTTTCCACAATGAGCGCGTCCAGAAATTCCCGCGGAGTTTCGACGCCAAGCAGTGTCGAGCGTGTCGCATCATCTTTCACGAGCCGCGCCAGTGTGCCGACGCAGATCAAGTAATCATTGACCAATTGCTGCGGCACGCCGATGACGAAGATCAGACGGGCGCGCACTCCATTTTTGCCAAACGGAATGCCGGCGCGGCTGCGCCCAATTCCAAGGATGATTTGGTTAACCAAATTGGTGCGCGCATGGGGGAATACGACGCCATTTTGTACGGCGCTGGGATGCGCTTGCTCGCGGGCGCACACTTGTTCAAGAAATTGGTCTGCATCGTCGATCTTTCCATTCGCGGCCAGCAGCTGGATGATTTCCCGCACCGCGTTCGTCGGTTTGCGGGAGCGCAATCGCAGGATCACCTGCTTTTCATCGAGAAGATCAGCCAGCGCGATAGCCATTTGGCGGCAGCGAGATTTGTTGGATTATCCGGGCAAACCCAGTTATCCAGTTAATCTGATAGCCGTGGCAACTGAAAAAATACCGAGCGGGTTGAACGAGGAGACGACGGTCTCGTTGCAGCGCAGCCTCTATGATCCGGGATACGTCAACGCGATGTCGCATTTTTATCGGGGCGAAATGGGGCGGATCATGGTCTGGCGGCAGCGGCTCGACATTACTACTAACTGGGCCATTACCAGCAGCACCGCCATCATCACCATCGCATTTACGACTCGCGAAGTGCCGCACATCATTTTCTTTTTTAATCTCGCCATCGTCTGGGCGATGCTTTGGATCGAGGCGCGGCGTTATCGGTTCTACGACGCGTTCCGTGCCCGCGTCCGCATGCTGGAAGCGCATTTCCTCGTTCCGATGGTGATGGAAAATCGCGAGATGCTCCAGGGCGAATGGAAAAAACTGGTTTGCGAAGATTTGATCTTGCCCTGCTTCAAAATCAGCAAACTGGAAGCGGTCGGGCGGCGATTGAAACGAAACTACGTTTTTATTTTCATTCTCATTATGATCGCGTGGGTGACGAAAATATTTTTGCACGCTAATGCGCCGATCGACGACGTGCCCTCATTTTACCAGGCGCTGCACATAGGACACATTCCGTCGTGGCTGGTTGCCTTCGTTTTCGCGGGCACTCTCGTCAGCGTAACCGCAATCACGGTTTACGTCAGTCAGAAATCCTCAGGCGAAATTTCCGAGTTCGGTACCCATCGTTCGCTATGGCGGATCTAAAGAATGTCATTCCGAGCGAAAGTCTTGCCCTGAGCGAAGTCGAATGGGTCGAGGAATCCCGTGATGGAACTCAAAGGTAGCGCTGCGGGATTTCCCGACTCGGCTGCGCTCGGCTCGAAATGACCGCGTTTGAAAAGCTTTGCGAAATCGTCGCGCGGTTGCGGGCGCCGGGCGGTTGCCCGTGGGATCGTGAGCAAACGCACGAATCGCTTCTGCCTGCGCTAATCGAAGAGGCTTACGAAGTCGCCGGAGCGGTGCGCAGCCGGGACATTGCAAATTTTCGCGAAGAACTCGGGGATCTTCTTCTGCTCATCGTGATGCACTCCGAGATCGCGCGGGAAGCCGGGCGATTTGACATCGATAATGTGGTCAAAGACGTGACGGAGAAGCTGATCCGGCGTCACCCGCATGTCTTCGGCCAGAGCGATGCACGGGACAGCCGGGCGGTGCTAAAACAATGGGAATCGATCAAGCGCGCCGAAAAGACAGGCAAACATTACCTCGACGGTTTGCCAGCGGCGCTCCCCGCCCTGGCGCGCGCGCAGAAGGCGCAATCAAAAGTTGCACGGGTCAATTTCGACTGGAGCCAACTGGATGAGGTGATCGCAAAAGTTGAAGAAGAGCTTGGAGAAATAAAGCAGGCAATTGAAAGCCGAAATCGCCATTCTGCCAATGAGCTGCGTGCTCGAGACGCATCTCACGAGGTTGAAAATGAGATTGGCGATTTGCTTTTCGCGGTGGTGAACCTGGCGCGCAAAGCCAGTTTCGACGCGGAAACTGCATTGCAAGCTGCAACCGACAAATTTGTCGCGCGGTTCAACCGACTGGAGGATGAGCTGCAGGCGCGGGGGAAGCGGCTTGGTGATGCTGATCTTGCAGAGCTGGATGCGATCTGGGACGCGATTAAGGAAAAAGCGCCAAACATCGAACATCCAAGGCCCAACGCCGAACTGCTCTGAGTTCGATGTTGGATATTGCTTTTCCTTTCGTGGGGATGTCGCCAATGATCATCTTTCCAAGAGTCCCGGTCCATGCGTCCGGGGTTTTCTGTTTGGATCCTGCGACGGAGTTCTACGAGCTGTTGCAGAAAAGCGCAAGCAGTGGGAGCATGGAGCGAATCAACTTTGACTTTAGCATTGTCTGTAATCCCTCCAATTTTTGTGGGCCGTTTGAATTAGTTTATGGATAGGCCCAATAAAGCCCGCTATTACGCACGAGTCGGGATTAGAATGAGTTTTCTTGTCGCTTTGCGCAAAATTCGCAAAGGCTTATGAAAGCCGGTTGCATAAGTCGGGAAGTGGGAAAACAGGGATCGAGTTCCCGAAAAGTCGGGATTTTTAGAAAATCTCCCGTTCACAAGAACGGCATTCGCAAATCAAAGACCGGCCGCTGGCGCGCGGCAGCGCTGATCCTTCTTAATTTGTTCATGATCGCGCACATCATTCAGTGGCGGATCATGGGGACGACGGTTTCGCCCATCGAGCCTTCGGAGACGATGCATACGTTGCAACGCGGGTTCATCAACGCGGGATTCATCTTTTTTGCTCTGGCTATCCTGGCTACGCTGATCTTCGGGCGCTTTGTCTGTGGCTGGGGCTGTCACATTCTCGCCTTGCAGGATTTCTGCGGGTGGATGTTAAAGAAAATTGGCCTCACTCCGAAGCCGTTTCGCTCGAGGCTGCTGGTCTATGTCCCGATCATTGGCGCATTGTATATGTTTGTTTGGCCTACGGCGTATCGATTCTTCAGCTCACAGCCTGGGCCGCTGATCCCGAAGTTCACCAATCATTTGGTCACCAGCAATTTTTGGGAAACCTTTCCGTCGGTCTCAGTCGCCATCCCGTTTCTTTTCGTTTGCGGCTTCATGACCGTTTACTTTTTGGGGCAAAAAGGTTTCTGCACCTACGCTTGCCCCTATGGCGGATTTTTCGGTCTCGCCGACAAGTTCTCGCCCGGAAAAATACGCGTTACTGATGCTTGCAATCAATGCGGCCATTGCACTGCCACCTGTACCTCGAATGTTCTCGTTCACGCGGAGGTCAAACAGTACGGAATGGTTGTCGATCCAGGCTGCATGAAATGCATGGATTGCGTCAGCGTTTGTCCCAATGATGCCTTGTACTTCGGCTTCGGGAAGCCCACGCTTCTGGTTCCGAAATCGAACGCGATCAAGAAAAATTACTCGGTCACATGGCCTGAGGAGATCGTCGGGGCGCTCGTTTTTCTTGGAAGTTTCCTTGCTGTCCGCGGGGTTTATGCGCTGGTCCCATTCCTGATGGCGCTCGGTTGCGCGACGATCACAACCTATCTCACTCTAAAAACGTGGAGATTGCTCAAAGCAAAAGAATTGTCCTTTTACCGCTTTAATTTGAAATCTTCGGGCAAAATTCGAAAAGCAGGATGGGGATTTGTCGCCTTTGCGGTTGTTTGGATTGGCTTGACCGCGCACAGCGGATGGGTTCGCTATCACGAATATCTGGGCGGCCGCGCATTTCAGAAACTCCAAATCCCCGATGAGCTCGCGCTTGCGCAGGCAAACCCCGACCCCTGGCTCAGTCCCAGCGATCGGGAAAGCATCCTTGAAGGAAAAAAACATTTTCAGGCCGCTTCGAACTTCGGGCTCTTCATCAATAGCGAGGCGTTACCGAAGCTTGCCTGGTTTGAGTATCTCTCTGGCGATGCGGAACGATCGGTCGCGCTGCTCAGCAAGGGGGCAGCTTATCAACATGGCCAGGCCAAGGCTTTGAGCCTTTATTATCGCGGCACGATCCTGAACCGTCTGGGCCGTTACGAGCAAGCGCGAGCGAGTCTCGATGAGGCGCTGGCGCAACGAGCCGATTTAATTCTCGCTCGCCAGGAAAAGGGCGAATCGCTCTGGCAACTTGGCCGCAAGGAAGAAGCCATCTCTGTCTGGAGCGATGCCGTGCAGCGCAATACGGGTCTTGTTTTGGCCAACAATCAACTCGCAGGCGCTGAGCGATCGCTGGGCAGATTTGACGAAGCCGCTGTGCATGAAAAACAAGCCGACCAATTCACTCCTGACAATTCGCTTTTCCATTGGATGATCGGTCGAAGGCTGCAAAATCTCGAAATGAATGAGCTTGCTCAAAAACATTTCCAGCGAGCGATGCAACTCGATCCTGAACACCAGGCGCGGCCCTAATTTCGAGCGTTTGCTTCCGCTTCGCGTCTCGCCATATTTCCTCTCCCGATGTCGATCCTAATCAATCTATGCCTAGCGCTCTTCGTGCTTGTGGCGCTGGTCATGGTGCTCGTAATTCTGATGCAACGTCCGAAAAGCGAAGGCTTGGGCGCGGCGTTTGGCGGGGCGGTCACGGAAAACATTTTCGGCGCGCAAACCACCAACGTATTAGTGAAATTCACGTCGTGGCTCGCCGGTATTTTTTTCGCGCTCACTTTTGCATTGTCGATCCTTTATGCCCATCAGAGCACGGGAGGCGAAAGCGCTTTCCGGCGTGCGCTGATGAAATCGCAGGCGGCTCCGCAGACTTCTCCTGCGCCGACCACTGCATCTCAATCTTCTCCGGTTTCTTCTCCGGCGCCCAATTCCGGCACTGGCGCTTTGCCTGAGGCCACTGCAACCCCGCAGACCTCGCCGACGGCACAAACTTCTCCTCCACAGAAGCCATAGTCGTCGCGATAGAGCGCCGGGCTCAGCGTCCCCTGCTACTGTTAGGCGGTGACGTCGATGAAAGGCGGCCGAGTGCGCGCAACAGCGAGTATTGCGCTTTATTGTAATCGGTAACAATGTTGAGATAATCGTTGCGAACGCGCGCCAAGTCTTGTTCGGCCAGGATCGTCTCGAGAACGACGCCGACACCAAATTCTTTGCGTTCCTGTCCGAGGCGCAAAGCTTCTGCCGCATCGGAGAGCGATTGTTTTGCCGTAGCGATCTGATCGGCGAGCGACTGGACGCGCGTCCGGCTGTTGATGACTTCGTTAGCAACTTGATCGATCACTTTATCGGCCGTAAGTGCTGCGCTCCGCAGGCGCGCTCGCCGTGCGTGAATGTTTCCGACATCGAAAAGGCCGCCCGGGCCGATGCGCCACGCAAGCAGCGCCACGTAGTCCTCGGATTCGCCGAAGTGTCCAGTCTCGCTATTCATTCCGCCGCCGAGCCCGCCGAAAAATGCCTGGCCGCCAACGCTTGGAATGAGCGGACCGTAAATTGAACCGTTCTTCGCATGCTGCGCTGCACTGAGGAGCGCCGCACTTTGTTGCGTTTCGGGCCGCGCCGCCAAAGCCTGCGAAACAAGATCACCGAGCGACTCCTTCGCAGAAACAATTGAAAGCGGCACGACGCTCGCCTCGCGCGGCATCAGCTCGACGATTGGATCGAGATGCAAAATCTGAACCAGTTTCGCGGATGCGAGCCGCACATTTTCTTCCGCTCGCCGCAGTGCAATCGCATCATGCTGCTGCTGCACTTTGACCCGCAGCGCGTCGCCTTTGAACGCAATGCCCGCGTTTACGGCGCGATCGATCTCGGCCGCGTAATCGGTTGATGCTCGCAGCGCTTCACGCGCAACTCCCACCGCCTCATGCGCAGCGGCAAGATCGAAATAGCCGCGTGCGGCCGCGAGGATTGTTTCCTGTTGCTGCGCGGCGAGATCGTGGCGAGCGGCTTTCATAAGCTGGTGAGCTTCGAGCGATTTGAAAATCGCGTCGCCGATTTCGGTCTGGGCGAGAAGCGTTCCGCCAGGGGCGTAACTCTGTTTATGGACTTCTTCGATTACGCCCTCAGTGTTTTGGATCAAGTTGTCGTGCCGGCGATAAGTGACCCCAGGCGCAACCCACGGGAAAAAGCGCTCGATCGCGCTCTCCTCTGCCGCATACGCCTCGGCCAGTTTTTCACGCGCGAGTTGGACGTCAATGTTGCGCGCGCCAGCCCAAGGAAAGACCCTCATCGCCGGCTACCCCTGGTTTGGCGATTGGGGCCGCGACACGTTTATCGCCATTCGGGGCCTCTGCATCGCGACCGGCCATCTGGAAGACGCGCGCGATATTTTGCTCGCCTGGGCGGGCGTTGTTTCCCAAGGCATGTTGCCGAATCGCTTCCCCGATTCCGGCGAGCAGCCTGAATTCAATTCTGTCGATGCCTCGCTTTGGTACATCATAGCGGTCAACGATTATCTCCTCGCGGCGGAGAAACAACCAACGCTGACCGACGATTGTCACACAAAAAAGCTGCGCGTAGCGGTCGAAGCGATTCTCGCCGGTTTCAATGAAGGAACTCGATTCGGCATCCGGGCCGATCGGGATGGATTGCTCTCAGCTGGCGAACACGGTCAGCAGCTCACCTGGATGGACGCGCGCGTCGATGGTCGCGAGATCACTCCGCGCATTGGCAAGCCAGTGGAAATTCAGGCGCTCTGGCTGAACGCGCTTGCCATTGGCGCGAAATTTTCCGCGCGTTGGCAATCGCTCTTCGATAAAGCCCGGGCTGCTTTCGAAGAGAAATTCTGGAATGAGCACGCCGGTTATCTGGCGGACGTTATCGATTGCGATCATCAGCCGGGCACGGTCGATCTCACATTCCGTCCCAATCAAATCTTCGCCGTGGGCGGGTTGCCGCTCACATTGTTATCACCAGACAAAGCGCGGCGCGTTGTAGATGCCGTCGAGATGCTTTTGCTTACGCCAGTGGGTCTACGCTCGCTCGCGCCAGGCGAGCCGGGTTATGCGCCGCACTACCAGGGCGGCTCGCGCGAGCGCGATGCGATTTACCATCAAGGCACCGTCTGGCCGTGGCTCATTGGTCCATTTGTCGAGGCGTGGGTCCGCGTCCGCGGCTCCACATCCAAAGCGAAAGCAGAAGCGCGTGCCAGATTTCTTCCGCCAATCTATCAACATCTGAACGAGGCTGGACTCGGTCACATCTCAGAAATATGCGATGCCGAACCGCCGCACACCCCGCGTGGGTGCCCGTTTCAAGCGTGGTCGCTAGGCGAATTGCTCCGGCTTGAACGGAGCGTTCTGGCGTAGACGCTCCACGATACGCGCTTGCGTTTTATCAAAAGCGACAGAGCGCTACCGCAGCCCAAAAACGTGGGCCGTGATTTGAGTGCAATTACGCGCTTGCGTCCTGGAGTGCGGCGGTGCTCCGCCGCTTTGCCTTATCTTCACCGGCCTAGAATTGGAACAAAGTCATCCTTCACATTCAGCGCATCCATCTTGAACCGGTAAATCGATTGGACCATCGCCGGTGATGCAACGCCTTCGAACCATCTGGCTGAGCACCACTGGTATGATTCGCTAGCCGCACCAGGCCATGCCGTACCGGGTTTTGATGCACGTAATTTAGCCGGGCGAGATATGATTTTTCGTACGTCAGCTTCGTGTCCCAAAAATTGTGCCATACCTTGCGATTTGGCGTGTTGTCCAGTCGGTTGATCCAGCCGCCCGCGCGTGTGTGAAGCACGCCCAACATTTGTGAGAGGCTACTCGCGTTTCCCAACTCGCTCGGAGAATGAGCAATAAAGTGGTAGTGGTTCGAGAATACGGCCCAAGCTTCGAGTTCCCATGAGAAATTCCGAGCAACTGTGAGAAGTCCGCGCTGCAGAACGTTGAGACGCGCTGGCGTGTGAAAGTAGTGAGCTTTGAGATACGTCCCAGCCGTAACGAAGTAGGTTCCGGCCTCAGACAGCTTGTGAGTGGGCGCATGCGGCCAGGACGTTGCCGGCTCGGGCATGCTCCTACATTGAGGAGTGATAGTTTGGACGACAACTTTTTTTGGCTGTCCGCGCGCTCAAAAGCGGCAGAATACTGCCGCACTCCAAAACGTGGCCGTCCTTACGAGCGCACATTCCTCGCTTTGCGTCTGGGAGTGCGGCCGTGCTCTGCCCCTTTTGTGTAAGCATTTCAACGCCCGCTCGACTAATGTGAAATGGCAGACAAGACACGTGTCCTCATTCTCGGCGGCGGGTTCGGTGGGCTTTACGCGGCGCTTGAATTTGAGAAGCGTCGCGATCCGCGATTCGAAGTCACGGTCGTCAATCGCGAGAACTTTTTTCTGTTCACACCGATGTTGCACGAGATCGCGGCGAGCGATCTTGATTTGACGAACATCGTCAATCCCGTCCGCAAGATGATCCGCCACGTGAACTTTTTCTGTGGTGACGTGGACAAGATCGACATTGGCAAAAAGCGCGTGATTGTTTCACACGGGTTCGACCTGCACTCGCATGAGCTGGAATACGACCATCTGATTCTGGCGCTGGGGTCGGTGACGAACTTCTTCAATCTTCCCGGCGTAGCCGAGCACGCGCTCACGATGAAATCGCTCGGCGATGCGATTCAACTGCGCAATCGGTTGATCGCGCATCTCGAAGAAGCCGATACGGAATGCGCGCGGACGGAACGCCCGCCACTGTTGACCTTTGTCGTTGCAGGCGGCGGCTTTGCCGGAGTCGAAACCATCGCGAGTATCAACGATTTCCTGCGCGATGCGCTCCCGTTCTATCCGAACCTGAAAGAGGAAATGCTTCGTCTCGTGCTCGTGCATCCGAGCGAATTCATTTTGCCGGAGCTTGGAGACAAGCTCGGCCGCTATGCCGATAGAAAGCTCCGTGAGCGCGGAGTGGAGATTCACGCGAAAACGAAGGTCACAGCGGTGCGGCCTAATGAGATCGAACTGAGCAACGGCGAGCGGATCACAAGTTCAACGCTGCTCTGGACAGCGGGCGTCTCGCCGAACCCGGCGCTGGACCTCGTCGCCTGCCCGAAAGAGCGCGGTCGGATTAAAGTGAATGCAAACCTCGAAGTGGAAGGCGTTGACGGTCTGTGGGCGCTGGGCGATTGCGCGCTCGTGCCTGATCGCACGACTGGCGGCTATTGTCCGCCGACCGCGCAGCACGCCTCGCGCGAAGGAAAAATTGTCGCGCAGAACATCGTCGCACGCCTTTACGGCAAATCAGAGAAGCCATTCAGTTTCAAAACGCTCGGATTGCTCGCCGCGATCGGTCGCCGCACGGGAGTAGCGCGGATTCTCGGCGTGAATTTTTCAGGATTTCTCGCCTGGTTTCTCTGGCGCGGAATCTACTGGAGCAAGTTGCCGCGCACAGAAAAGAAAGTGCGCGTGGCGATCGATTGGGCGCTCGACGTCTTCTTTTCCAAAGATTTCGTGCAATATCTCGATCAACGCGCTCTCGCGCATACGCAGACCGAGACGCGGACTGCGCCGTGGAATCGCGAGCAGCTCTCAGTTCCGGACAAGATCAACAACCCCGAAATGACCGGGCCTCGCGAAACCGTTCGGAATCGTATCGCAGCGTAAGGAATCCTCACATGAAACGACGAACTGATATGGAAGTTTCGACTACCGCCGAGCACCGGCGGCTCAACGAAGACGCAGATCGCACAAAGAATTGGAAACGCTGGGGCCCGTATTTATCCGAACGGCAATGGGCCACCGTGCGTGAGGATTATTCGCCGTACGGGAATTGCTGGGATTATTTCCCGCACGATCACGCCCGGAGCCGCGCCTATCGCTGGGGGGAAGACGGATTACTCGGCATCACTGATCGGCAATGCCGGCTCTGCTTCGCACTTGCGCTTTGGAACGGTAAAGACCCGATTTTGAAGGAGCGCTTGTTCGGTCTCACCGGCTCGGAAGGAAACCACGGCGAAGACGTGAAGGAGCTTTATTACTATCTCGATTCCACGCCGACGCATTCCTACATGAAGGCGCTCTACAAATATCCGCAGGCGGAATATCCGTACGCACGGCTGGCCGAGGAAAATCGCCGCCGCGGATTGGGGGCGCCGGAGCTCGAGTTGATCGATACAGGCGTCTTTAATGAAGACCGCTACTTCGATGTGTCCGCCGAATATGCAAAGGGCTCCGAGAACGACGTCCTGATTCGGCTAACGGTTGCGAACCGCGGGCCAGAAAAGGCGACATTGCATCTGCTGCCAACACTTTGGTTTCGTAACACCTGGTCGTGGGGGGAAATCGCGGAAGAGTGCACAAGCAAACCATTAATTGCGTTGGAACGTGACGGTCTAGCACATGTTCACCACGACCAACTCGGCGAATATCAACTTGCCTACGAGGGTGACGGGACGCCGCTCTTCACGGAGAACGAAACGAATTCTGCGCGTCTTCACGGTTATCCGACTGGTCAGCCTTTTGTGAAAGACGCGTTCCATGAGTACGTCGTGCACAGCCGGACGGATGCGGTGAATCCAGGGCGAACCGGGACAAAGTTCGCATCGCACTACGTCTTGAAGATCGAACCCGGGCAATCGCAGGTCGTGAGGCTGCGGCTCTCAGCGAAAGGTGAAGTGCCAGGCGATGCCCTTGCCGATTTCGATCAAATCTTTGCCGAGCGCATGAAAGAGGCGGACGAATTTTACGATGCGATTTCGCCCGCCGGAATCGATGAAGAGTCGATGAAGGTTGCGCGTCAGGGATACGCGGGACTGCTTTGGAGCAAGCAATTTTACAATTACGTCATTCGCGACTGGCTCGCTGGCGATCCCGCGCAGCCGTCACCTCCGCCGGAGCGAAACTTCGGCCGCAACCGCGAATGGACTCATCTTTTCAACCGCGACATCATCTCGATGCCGGACAAATGGGAATATCCCTGGTTCGCGGCATGGGACCTCGCTTTCCACATGATTCCATTTTCGAAAATCGATCCGCACTTCGCCAAGAAGCAGCTCAATCTTTTCCTGCGCGAATGGTACATGCACCCGAACGGCCAAATGCCGGCTTACGAATTTGCTTTTGGTGATGTGAATCCGCCCGTCCACGCCTGGGCCGCCTGGCGCGTTTACAAGATGACTGGTCCGCGCGGGCAGCGTGATCGCGCTTTTCTTGAAAGCACATTCCAGAAGTTGCTGCTCAATTTCACCTGGTGGGTGAACCGCAAAGACGCCGAAGGCAACAATCTTTTCTCCGGCGGTTTCCTCGGGCTCGATAACATCGGCGTTTTCGATCGTTCGAAGCCGCTGCCAACTGGCGGATTCCTCCAGCAAGCGGACGGAACCGCCTGGATGGGATTCTATTGCCTCACGATGCTTTCCATGGCGCTGGAACTCGCACAAACCAATCCGGTTTACGAAGACATGGCCTCGAAATTCTTCGAACATTTCATCGGCATCAGTGACGCGATGAATTCGCTCGGCGGTACCGGTTTGTGGGACGAGGAAGACGGCTTTTATTACGATCAGCTCAAGGTTGAGGGACAAATGATCCCGTTGCGGACGCGGTCGCTCGTCGGATTGCTGCCGTTGATCGCGGTGGAAAATCTCGAGACCGAGAAGATCAACAAACTGCCGGGATTCAAGAGGCGGATGGAGTGGTTTCTCAATTACCGCAAAGATCTGGCTCAGTTGATCACCTATTGCGAAGTGTGCCCCTTCACCGGCAACCGCATGCTGGCGATCCCAACACGCGAGCGTTTGCAACGCGCGTTGCGCTACATGCTCGACGAAAATGAATTTTTATCGCCGCATGGCCTGCGCTCCGTTTCGCGCGTCCATCGCGAGAAGCCCTACATCTTCCGCGCGGGCAACGAAGAACATCGCGTCGACTATGTCCCGGGTGAGGGAACCAGCTATCTTTTCGGTGGAAACTCGAACTGGCGTGGCCCGATTTGGTTCCCGATCAATTTTCTTATCGTCGAAGCGCTCGAGCGTTATCACCTGTTTTACGGCGAATCATTCAAGGTGGAATGCCCAACCGGTTCGGGAAACATGGCGACACTCAAGCAAGTGGCCGAAGAACTTTCGCGACGGCTATCCAGTATCTTTCTGCCTAACAAAGACGGCGCGCGGCCATGTCATGGCGAGATCTCCAAATACGCGACCGATCCGCACTGGCGTGATCTGGTGCTTTTCCATGAATACTTCCACGGTGAAACCGGCCGTGGCTGCGGCGCAAGCCATCAAACCGGCTGGACAGCTCTGGCCGTGAAATTATTGGAGAACACAATTGAACATCCTGACCAAAGCGAAACAATCGACCGAGACGGCGAAAGCCAGGCGGCCAAAGTACGCGGCGCGACTGGCGCGAAGCGCGGAAGAGGTGCGTCGCGCCCAGCGGTTGCGGTTTGAGGTTTTCAATCTCGAACTGAACGAGGGCTTGGTGGAGTCGCATCTTACCGGGCTCGATGGCGATCTTTTCGACAACGTTTGCGACCACCTGATCGTCGAAGACGCCGCGACAGATGAAATCGTCGGCACATATCGATTGCAAACCGGCGCGCGTGCCGCAGCGAATATCGGCTATTACAGCGAGCGCGAGTTTGACTTCACGCCCTACGAACCATTGCGCGGCGAAATGATCGAGCTGGGCCGGGCATGCGCGCATGCTGAGCACCGCAATTTCAATTTGTTGCATTTGCTCTGGCGCGGCATCGCGCGTTACGCGTACGAGCGAAACGCGCGTTTCCTCATCGGATGTAGCTCGCTTACATCGCAAGATCCGATGGAAGGCGTAGAGATGTATGAGCAGTTGCGAGGCAAGCATCTCGCTAGGCCCAAGTGGCGAACTGTGCCGCATCCAGCGTTCAGAGTAGATGTCGATCTTGTGTCGGCATCACGCACGCCGCCGCCGAAGCTCATGCGCGCGTACTTGTCCATCAGCGCAAAAATCTGTGGCC
>Ga0307278_10000696_pt1 | contig 16509 bp, 11 predicted proteins | sample ER_DNA_117_FD_194482 | JGI IMG/M metagenome (GOLD analysis project Ga0307278, IMG submission 194482) | Bulk soil microbial communities from the East River watershed near Crested Butte, Colorado, United States - ER_DNA_117 | ecosystem: Environmental > Terrestrial > Soil > Floodplain | place... | reverse complement strand
CCGCCATCGACCGCGGCGTCTATCCCGACCTGGAGCAGTTCTGGAGCGATCTCGGGGAGGCCTACGCCGAGCAGGTCCGGCGGATCGGCGAGCTCGGCTGCACCTACCTCCAGTTCGACGACACCAGCCTTGCCTACCTCAACGACCCGGCGCAGCGGGCGCTGGTCGCCGAGCGCGGCGACGACGCCGAGCACCTGCACCTGCGCTACATCCAGCAGATCAACCGGGCGCTGGCGGGCCGGCCGGAGGGGATGGCGGTCACCACCCACATGTGCCGTGGCAACTTCCGCTCCTCCTGGGCCGCCGAGGGCGGCTACGACTTCGTCGCCGAGGCGCTGTTCGGCGAGCTCGGCGTGGACGGCTTCTTCCTGGAGTACGACGACGCGCGCTCGGGTGGCTTCGAGCCGCTGCGCTTCGTCCCCAAGGGCAAGCTGGTCGTCCTCGGCCTGGTGACCACCAAGCGCGGCGAGCTGGAGGACAAGGACCTGCTCAAGCGGCGGATCGAGGACGCCAGCCGGTTCGTGCCGCTGGAGCAGCTCTGCCTCTCGCCGCAGTGCGGCTTCTCCTCCACGGTCGAGGGCAACCTGCTCACCTACGACGAGCAGGTCGCCAAGCTCCGCCTGATCGTCGAGACCGCCCAGGAGGTCTGGGGCTAGCTCAGCGCTGGGCCCGCCCCTCGCGCAGCCTGCCGACCGCCTTGTCGATGCGTCGCTGCCGCGTCTCGGCCGTCTTGGCCTCCTCGATCCCCAGCACGAACCACTGCTTCTGGCTGTAGGACAACGTGTCGAAGAACCGCCTGGCGTCCGGGTCCCGGTCCAGCGCGTCGGAGAAGTCGGGCGGTACCGTCACCTCACGAGGCTCGGCGTCCAGCTCGATGTCGACGTCCACCTCGTCGCCGGCGGCGACCCCGGCGCGCTCGCGGTTGTCCGCGCTGACCGGGACCAGGTACTCCTCCCCGCGAGGCGCCACGGTGGTCCGGTAGGTGTGACCGTTGATCGTGACGCGGACCGCTGGCCGCTTCCCCGACCCGAGACCGGCGACGACCTCGTCCGGAACCCGCAGCCCGGTGGCGGTCTTGCCGCCGAGCAGGATGGTGGCGCGAAACCTCATGCGAGGGAGTATGCACCCTCCGCTGACGCGCTACTCCTCGGTGGTCGGGCGCAGGACCTCATGGCCGGGGCGCGGCGTCGCCGGGATCGTGCCCAGGCGGCCGGCCTGGTAGTCCTCGAACGCCTGGATCAGCTCCGCCCTGGTGTTCATCACGAACGGCCCGTAGGCGGCGACCGGCTCGCGGATCGGCAGGCCGCCCAGTATCAGCACGTCCAGTTGCGGGCTGCGGCTCTCCTGCCCGACCGCCGCGCGCACGGTCACCAGGTCACCGGGACCGTAGACGGCGAGCTGGCCCATGCGCACCGGCCGCCGCTCGGCGCCGACCGAGCCGGACCCGGCGAGCACGTAGACCAGGGCGTTGAAGTCGGGCCGCCACGGCAGCCGTAGCTCGGCACCTGGCGCGAGCGTGGCGTGCAGCAGCGTGATCGGGGTGTGGGTGATCCCAGGCCCCCCGTGGCCCGCCACCTCACCGGCGATCACCCGCAGCAGCGCACCGCCGTCCGTGGAGCTGAGCAGCGCCACCGCACCGCCGCGGATGTCCTGGTAGCGCGGCGGGGTCCACTTCAGCCGGGCGGGCAGGTTGACCCAGAGCTGGAAGCCGTGGAACAGGCCGCCGCGCGCCACGACCTCCTCCGGCGGCGCCTCGATGTGCAGGATCCCGCCATCGGCCGTATATGCTTAACAGAAGTTGGCCGGTACGTGAAGGGCGTAGGTGGTGGTAGTGCGGGCGGCGGTCTATCGGCGGATGTCCCGCGGGCAGGACGACGAGGACTGGAAGGAGCGCCAGCTCGAGGACGGCCTCGCCATTGCCGAGCGCATGGGCGGCACGGTGGCGCCCGAGGATGTCTATACCGATGTCGTCAGCGCATCACGGTTCGCCAAGAAGGAACGCGACGACTATCTGCGCCTCCTGAAGGCCATCGAAGCGCCGGGCGGGCCAAGAATCGTGGTCTGCTGGATGGAGGATCGCGCGCACCGGCAGATCTTGGAGCTCGCTGAATTCATTGACGTCTGTCGACGATATAGTGTTCGGGTGGCCACGCCGAACGCGGAGTATGATCTTGACGACCCAGACCAGCTCACCATATGGTACATCAAGGTCCGCTTCGCGGAATCGGAGGTCGAAAAGACCTCGAAGCGTCTCCGGCGGGAGCGTGTGCAAGCAGCCCAGCAAGGTGAGCCTGCGGCGAATGGCACGCGCCATTTCGGATTTCAGCACTGGGTCAAAGCTCCTGACGGCAAGATCGCGCCCGGCAATGCGGTGCCGATGCGTCGTGTCAAGGAGGAGCAGGAGCTGATCAAGGAGGCGGTTGCCCGCATCCTGGCCGGCGACAGTGTGCGAAGCATCGTCAATGACTGGAACGAACGCGGGCTCAAGACCACGAAGGGCAACCACTGGGAACGGTTCCCCTTCCGCAACATGATCATGTCGCCAGCCCTTGCTGGCTTCCGGGAACATCGGCCAGTCCTCGGAGACGGCCGTCGTACCAAGCGCGGCCAGGGAACCCTCTACACCGCGCAATGGGAACCGATTGTTTCTCGGGAAGACTGGGCGGCGGTCGTGAGAATCCTCTCTGACCCGGCCCGCAAGCATAGCCGCGGCAGGGGAGTGTCATATCTGCTGACCGGCATAATCTTTTGCGGAGTCTGCGGAGGACGCATGTACGCCCGCCCCGATTACAGCCGCAGAGTCAGCGTGGAGAACCCGGACCATCGGTTCTACTCATGCGTCAGCAACGTGGTGCCACGGATGGCTCGGATGGTCCACCTGGTGGACCGTGAAGTCGAAAAGCGCCTGTTCCATCGGCTTAAGGAGTCGCAGCGGTTTGCCGATGCTGCCAGTGCCGAGGAGGTAGACCCAACTCGCCCGCTCTACAACGACCTTGCGCGTCTTCAGGGCTTGCTTGATCGGCTGGAAGACAAGGTAGCCGACGAGCTGATCAAGCCTTCCACGGCCAAGCGCAAGCAAGCCGAGTACGAGCAAGAGATGGACAGATTGCGGGACCGGTTGGACTCGTTGACAGGAGAACGCATACGCGCCCGCATCCCCGACAACCTCCAAGAAGTCTGGCCCGATCTCTCGCTGGACCGCCGCCGCGCCATTCTGGCGACCGAGATCGAATCGGTTGTGGTCATGCCACTGAAGGCACGCGGCAGCACGAGGTTCGATCCGAACGCTATCATCGTCCTTTGGCGGAAGAGGAAGGCCGACCCCTCCGCGCTGACGTCGCTGCCGTGGTGGCCGACTTGGAAGCGCGCCCGGCCCGCACCAAGGTAATGATCTTGCGATCGTCACCGATCATCAATTGCCACCGGGATGCCTTGCTCGACGCATTCCTGTTCCACGCGGGCTCAGCTCATCGGCACGCCAGACGGTTTAGAAGCTCGCGCGCAACTGGGTGACCTTGAACCAGTCGCTCCAGTGCATCACACGTGAGATAGCGATAGCTTTGCGGAGGATTGAACGGCTGCGCATGCCGGAGGTGGGCTAAGGAGACAGGCGCCCACAGACGGTCGATGTCGGTAAGGAGGAGAGCCGACGCCCGGGCAGCACCGGCGACATACTGCTCGAACTCCTCGCGTTCCAGTCCAAGATCCATATGGAACTGATGCCATACACAGTCGGGTTCGTCGATATGCACCTCGGCGACCCTGGCGGTTCCGACGACAGCCATGACTGGGGCGCTGGCATAGAGCACCACGGGGGTCCCCGGAGCTGGCGAGACCCGTCGTCGCCGGAGTTCCACGGACTTGAGACCGTCGAGGATGGAGTTCGCAAAGCGGGGACGCAGTGACAGTACGAGAGCACGTTCATGGTCATTCACGATATGGACAGGCCTTCCTCGTAGACGGCGGCAAAGAGATCGGTAGGAATCCTCCGAGGTCCTTGCAGCACTGGCTGACGCCTGGACCATCCAGCAAGCTTCCTCACCCGATCCAATGAGACCTGCCGGGGAAAGACCTCCGTATCGACGAACCTGAGCGCACGTGCACGACCATGGCGAGCACATTCCTCGACCTGATGCTGTTGCCATACGCCCAGGTGACGGAACCGGCGGTGCAGGACGTGAGGATCATCGATGACGATCTCCTCAAGCCGGGAGCAGGCGACCACTGCCTTCATGCCATCACGGTGATGGTTGGTCACGTACCATAGCAAGCGTGCCGGTGCTGTCTCTCCGCAAGATCGCGGGCTCCGGTAGTACACATGCTCCCGGCTGATGCCCAGCAGATCCGGCCGCGGGAAGAGGCTCCGTGGGATGGCGAATAGTTCAGAAGACCAGCTTGGATAAATAGGAACCAGAAAGCTCGGAAGTCCGGAATCCAACAGCTTAGCCGGCCAGAGTCTTCGTTCGAGGGCAGCTGCAAGAACGGATGACGGCCGCGAGGGGAGTGGGGGAAGGTCCATCGACATGGTCGCCGCCACGTCCGCCAGCATTGCATCGATCGTGGCGGTTGGAGCGCACACGTCAATAACGAACGCGACGAGATCCGTGTTGTGTTCGAAGAAACCGTCGTCCACGGCGGCCAAGCGCACCATCTGTGGCAGATGCGGATCGGTGATGCGGATCAGCCGCAGGCCTTGCGCTCTGCACTCCTGGCGGAGCAGAAACAGTACTTGTCTGGCTATGGTGTCGGACAGGCGGTGGTGTGGCTTGACCCGGAGAATGGGCACAAGCAGCGCGGACTCCTCCTTGCCCGTCGCGTAGACGGCCACAGCAGCCCCGCCAGGATCACGGATCACCCTGCGCTCCCAACGCGGAACGGTGGCAGCGATCTCGCGCATTCGGCGTAGGAACTCCGCCTTGCGCTCGCCTCCGGCTTCGTCGAGGAAGGCGAGCAACTCTTGCTCGCGTCCTGATCCGACAGCGGCCAGAGCGTACTCAGTGTGGAGCAGTTCGGCGGGCCGGTAGAGCTGTGCACGAGTCAGCTCATCCAGATGCACGATTACGTCGGCCGGGCGAAGGATGCGCAGGCCGCAAACCTTCACCGCTGCATCCGAGACTCGGTTGATCAGGCCCTCGTCACGCGTGACGAAGTAGCGCAGCCCGGCAGTCGCCGCCTCAGCGATGTGTTGGATGTCGGATCGGTCCGACGGGTTAAGCGAGAGGTCAACACTGGCGTGCTCACGTATGTAATCAATCAGCTGTTGAGCTAGCTTCTCCGCGGTCGAAGCAGAGACCGGCAGGGGATGATAGCTACTCGCCGCCACGAGCAGCCGCTCCCGCTCCAACCGGCTGGCCAGCAGATTGATTTCCCGGATGAGCTCTGGCACGATCTCCGGCTTGACCTGCCCGGCGAGCCAGTCCGCGACAAGCGCCTTCGATTCCTGTGCTTCTGGGCGTGGCTGAGCGCTGTGAAGATCCAAGAACACGTTGAGGTCCAGCGCCACCCGCAAGAGAGCGTCTGTTTCTGCGGCCGAGAAGAGGTTGGGGAGACCGTGGTCTCGGAACCAGACCACCAGCGTACTAGGGATCAGTCCTCTGCCTCGAACCGTCCTGATCTGGTGGAAGCCTAGCTTCGGCCACATCCTGTGGGCGGGAAAGTCTTCTCTGCACTTGAGGACAATTCCCGCGCGGTCGTGGTAGCGGCTGCTAAGTTCCTGAACGAGACGGCGCGCTATCCCCTGACCCTGCATGGGAGGATCGACACACAGGTGAACCAGTCGTACCTCCTGCCGAGGCAGGGAGAAGTACGCGTAGCCGATGACCCTTTCACCCTCGAGTGCCACGAGAAGCCTGCCATCGTGTGCGGCCTGCTCGAAGACAGAAGCCGGAAGGAACCCCAGTGTCTGACTAGCCCGATCTCCAAGCGCAATGACCTGATCGAGCACTGGGCTATCGGTGCCCGCGACAACCCGGAGCTGAATCATGGTCCATCCTCGCCCTCATTGCGCCTTGTCATGGGCGCGACCTTATTACGTCCGCATGAGGTCTAGCGAGAGGACACGGTTCCCGGGTGCAGCGATCAACGCCCAGGCGGCATTGAGGACACGACATCCGGTGGCGCCCGATCTGCCGTCCGTTGGCCGTCCCTTCAAGATCCACAGCGCCTCTACGTCCTTGAGACCGGTCCGCTTCTGTTCTGCGCCACGGACGTCGACGATGTGCCGGCCGTGCCTTCGGGCTGTGCTGTACCGATGCCGATGGGCTTCCATGTGAGAGTGCTCTTGGCTAACCGCACCGAGCCGAGGCGAGCCCCTACGGCCCTGCCTTCGTCGCTCCGCCCATCCGGCACCATCTCACGTCCGCTCTGGGTTGAAGTGTGCCGAAAAGTAAGTTTAGTAATTAACACGCTACGCGGACAAGATGGAACTACTGTTCGATAGGCTTGGCGGATGTCGAGAACGATGGTCCAGACCGGGATTCCTTAAGCCGTCCTGCCCCCGAGTTGTGGCGACACCTACTCGCCTGTGCTGCTGTCCTCACGGGCGGAGCGGATCTTGTCGGCCAGCGCCCGCATGATCGCCCACATCTTCTGGGCAGGCGTAGGAGCATGTTAGGATTCGAACGTATGTTTGCTCTTACGGCTAGGTGCTTTGTGACTGGACGGCAGGACAGGATGGGCCAGCCAATGGAAGACGAGGATCGTCTTCGTGCTCGACTCGAGGCAGAGCTAAGCGATCAAGGGTTGCCGGTCGCCATCGATCCCCCCGAAATCGGCCGTATCGCCGCGCTCCTGGGCGTCGAAGATGGACGGAAGCGGGAGAAGCGCCTGGCCGCCATCCAGCAGCAGCTATCCAAGCTGGAGGTCCGCTGGAAGCCCGCCGACCACCAGGAGTATTGAGTTCGCTATGCCGGCTCTGTGGTGTCGTTGAGGACCTCGTGGCCCGGGCGCGGCTCTACCGGGATGGTGCCGAGGCGGCCGGCCTGGTAGTCCTCGAATGCCTGGATCAGCTCCGCGCGGGTGTTCATTACGAACGGGCCGTAGGCGGCCACCGGCTCGCGGATCGGCAGGCCGCCGAGCATCAGCACGTCGAGCTGCGGGCTGCGGCTCTCCTGCGCGGTGTCGGCGGTGACGGTCACGACCTCGCCCGGGGCGAAGGTGGCGAGCTGGCCCAAGCGCACGGGCCGGCGCTGGGTGCCGACGGAACCGGACCCTGCAAGGACGTAGACGAGGGCGTTGAAGTCCGGGCGCCACGGCAGGCGGAGCTGCGCCCCGGGCGCGAGGGTGGCGTGCAGGACGGTGATCGGCGTGTAGGTGATGCCCGGGCCCTGGTGGCCCGCGACCTCGCCGGCGATCACGCGCAGCAGCGCGCCACCGTCCGACGAGCTGAGCAGGGTCACCGCGCGCCCGCGGATGTCCTGGTAGCGGGGCGGGCTCCACTTCAGCCGGGCGGGCAGGTTGACCCACAGCTGGAAGCCGTGGAACAGCCCACCGCGCACCACGACCTCCTCAGGCGGCGCCTCAATGTGCAACACACCTCGACCTGCTGTCATCCATTGGGTGTCGCCGTCGGTGATGAGGCCGCCGCCGCCGTTGGAGTCCTGGTGCTGGAAGATGCCGTCGATCATGTAGGTGACGGTCTCGAAGCCGCGGTGGGGGTGCCAGGGGGTGCCCTTGGGTTCGCCGGGGGCGTAGTCGACCTCGCCCATCTGGTCCATGTGCACGAACGGGTCCAGGGCGGGCAGGTCGACGCCGGCGAACGCGCGGCGGACCGGGAAGCCCTCGCCCTCCAGGCCTGAAGGCGCGGTGCTCACCGAGAGCACGGGGCGGTCGGTGGCCGCCGGGTCGGGGTCTGGGAGGCGTGGCAGGACCATGGTGTCGGCGCTGATGGCTGGCATGACCGCTCCTTGGTGCTGGACGAGGTCGGTGGGTGTCATCCAGTGCAAGGATACTTGCAGGCGCAACATTCCTGGATGCGGTGCGTCCAGCCCTCGAGGAGTGTGGTAGCCCTCCGAACGGCACCGCCGGTTGGCTCGGGTGGACTGGATCGAAGCGACAGCTAGGGCGGCTCCTCCGACCGAGGATCAGTCCGTGGGCCGTTCCGAGCCACAGGTGCTATGCGCACGACAGATCCGCTGCCCACCGCGGCCCAGACGCTTCCAAGTCCGAAGGTGAGGGAAGGAACGTTGCCGCCCAGATGCAGGGTCTGCACGATCCTGAGGGTCCGCGGATCGATGCGCACCACGCGGTCGTCCTTGGTCGTGTCGCCCCAAGCCGCCGCTGAGCTCGACCAGATTGAGCCGGCCCCAACCGCGGGATAGATGGGCCCAGGGGACAGCTCCGCGATCCGTTCGACTTTGGCAGTATCTGGGTCGGCCTGGAGCAGGCGGCCGCCGTGCGCGTCAGCGACGTAGACGGCATGGGGGGCGACGACCACGCCATGCGGGCCGAAGTCCAGGCGTCGCCGCGCGACGACCTTCAGCGTGGCCGGATCGATTTTCACCAGCCAGCCGGCGTGGTCGGCGACCCAGACCGCGCCCTGGCCGAACGCGATGCTCTGCGGGCTTCCGAGGCCGGGGAGGTTGCGTACAACACGATTGGTGGCTGGGTCGATCTTCGACACCGAGCCGCTGTGGTTGCGCTCGTCATCGTTGCCGGTCCACACGAAACCTCCTCCAAAGGTGACCACGGACCCGAAGTAGATCGGACGCGCGGAGATCCGCGCGCTGATCCGTCTCGTGCGAGCATCGATCCGGATGAGGCGTCCGTCGAACTGGGTCGCCCATACCGAACCGGCGCCGACGGCGAGATCCCACCCATCGGCTGGCAAGCGGGTTGGCGTCCCGACCAGCCGATTCGAGCCGGGGTCGATGCGTGAGACGGTGCACGGTTCCGGGTGCGAGCACGGCATCGGGCCGCGGCTGAGGACCCAGACGGAACCCTCTCCCGCCGCCACCCTGAAGGGTTGTGGTATAGGGATGTGGACCCTAACCGAAGGCTCGCCGCTGGGCATGGTCGCTGGCGGTTGGCCCGTGCACCCCAGGTTACCGCCGTGAGGAGCACGACGACGAGAGCCAGCCAGCGGCAGCCCCGCGGCGAACTGCTTCCACGTTCGCTATGCCCAGGCTCGACACGACTGCGACGCACCAGTGCCGGGCAACACGGCGGTGGATCCATCCCTTCCTCCCGTTGCGAGGATGGCGCCCCGGTTACACCGCAAGCCCTCGCGAGGTTCCGCCGTGGACCATGCCCGCAGGAACGACGGTGGGTCATGAGCCGTCAAGGTCGCACGGCAGAGGCAGCGCGTGGCCGCTACCACATTACGGAACTCGGGAAGCTGCACAGGCACGAGTGACGGCGCAGTGGCTCGCCGGCGGAACCCCTCCGGGGCGGTAACCGTAGAGATGGCAGGACGCTGACGGAGGATTCTGCCCGGCCGGCTGCCCTGCGGCGGACCGAGGAGAGCCTCGTTCCGTTCGAGGGGAACCGGCCAGGCGCATCCGGTGCAGGAAGGATGCTCCACCCTGGAGCCATGGGAGGGGAGGTGCGCCATGCCAACCCCCGCCGATCTCCGGCCGTCGCCGCTTCGCACTCCACGCTGGCTCAAGACGCTGGTCCTCGCGGTGCTGCTCGCCGCAGCGGCGTGTGCCGACGTCACCGGCACCCCCAGCACCCCGCGTTCGACCCAGCCGCCGCCCACGCCCGCCGGTGCCACCGTGCCCGCCTTCGACCGTGGCCGGTTTGCCGCGGTCATCCCCCTCCCCGGCGCCAGAAGCATGACCGTGGCCGACGGGATCCTCTGGGTACTCGACGCCTCTGGCGCGGTGGTTCGGATCGACCCGGCGACCAACGCGGTCGTCGGCGAGCCGCTGCGTGTGCCTGCGAACGCCGAGGCCATCGCCGTCGGCCAGGGGGCGCTGTGGGTCACCAGCGTCGCCCCTGGCGACCTCGGCGCACCACACGACGACGCCGTGACCCGCATCGACCTGGCGACCGGCCGCAACGTAGCGACCATCACGGTCCGCCGGGCGCCTCTCGACCTCGCGGCCACGCGGGGAGCTGTCTGGGTGCCCAACTCCGGCGGCGGCGGCGACAGCGTTGCCCGGATCGACCCGCAGACCAACCGGCTCGCGGGCAGGCCCGTCACAACCGGCGCCAGCCCACAGAGCCTCGCCGTCGGTGGCGGGTCGCTGTGGGTCGCCAATCATGACGCCCGCACGCTGACCCGCATCGACCAGGCGAGCGGGAAGGTCGTGGCCGACATCCCGGTCCCGTCCGAGCCGCACCGGGTCGCCTACGGCGCGGGTGCGGCTTGGGTGGGCAACTGGCACGACAACTCCGTCTCCCGGATCGACCCGGAGACGAACCAGGTGGTCGGGTCGCCGATCCCTATCGGGTTCCGCGCCGGCAACCTCGCGGTCGGTGCTGGCGGCGTCTGGGTCACCAGCGACTACCGCGTGGACGCCGCGGCCGAGGACGTGGTGGTTGTGCGCATCGACCCGCAGACCAACCGAGCGGTCGAGACGATCGCCGTCGGTGGCCATCCGATCGATGTCGCGGCAACCGGAGACACCGTCTGGGTGTCGGTCGCAGACCCCGGCACGGTGCTACGGATCGCCGGGCGCTAGCTCGGCCTCCCGAACTGCTTGCGTGTGGCTCAGGCAGCCGAGGTGAGCTGGCTGGTGCGTGAGCGCCCACACCCATCCTTGGCGTGTGGCGACGGAGAAGGGCGACAAAGGCAAGCCAGTCCGGGCAACGTCGCTTCCTCGTTCGTCGGAGGCATCGATGCCGTGCTCGGCGCACTCACGTGAAGCACCCGCATGCCGCTACTACACCCGACGAGCCGGTTCGGTTCCGGCATCCAGGTTCATCTGGACGGCCGGGTGGAGGGCATCGGGCTGGCGGCAGCTGCGGCGATCTTCCCAAGTTGGGGCATAACGGTTATCTTCGGTACTGCCCAGAGCTGCGGGTTGCGTACGTGCGACGGGGGCCGCCAGGGCGGGCCTGGCGATGACGCGAGGGGGTGAGGCCGCTGCGAGCGACGGGACGGTCACTGGGCGCCTGATGCCGTCCTTGTCCCGGTCGGGCTCTCCACGCAGGAGTCTGCGCATGCGCAGGACCATCCGGCGCTGGCGTCGGCGCCGACCTCTTCGACGGCCGCTCCGACTGCGGTGCGCGTTCATCACCGCGACCTCGCCGGTGTGAACCAGACGTCAAACGCGGTCGCCCGCGCGGTCATCGCCGCCGACAGCCCAGCGGTCGCCGCCACGGCAGCGGCCGGCCGCGCCATTTCGATGGGCGGTCCCGCACGGTCGGCACCGCCTCTCCCGACAGTCAGCGTGCCCGACGGCAAGACGCGGTTCCAGCAGATGGGAAGGGGAGTGGTGGTGATGAGCCGGAGACCTCGGTGGCCGAGGCTGCTCGTGGTTCTCAGCGTGGTCGCTTTCGCGGCAGCGATCACGTCGCCCGCTGCGGGCGGCAGCAGCCAGAGCGGCGATCCGCGCTTGCAAGGGGACCAACAAGCGGTGGTCGACCTCGACGCCCGGACGGGGCGGAAGGCGCCCAGCGACCAGCAGAGGGCGGTTGCGCGCGGGAAGACCGTACGCTGGAACCGCTTCGGGACGCCGCAGGTGCTGACCGGCGATGGCGACTACCTCGCGACAGGCCTGGCCAGCGACCCCGTTGCGGCGGCCCGAGCCTGGCTTGCCGGCAACACGACATTGCTCGGAATCGATCGTTCCGCCGTCGCGGACCTGGAGCTGTTGGCGAGCGCGCCGATCGGCAAGGGCCGCGCCGTGCTGTTCCAGCAGCGCTTCGGCGGCCTTCCGGCAGGCCACGACGGGCTTGTCGTGGTCGGCGTCGTCGCGGGCAAGGTCGCCTACGTGTCGTCGTCGCTCGCGGGCGGCGACCTCGCCGGCGCCGCGAGCCTGTCGTCGACAGAGGCGTTCCGCCGCGCCGCTGCCTCCGCCGGAAGGAGCGTCGGTGCCGTCACGCGGCTCGGCGAGACAGACGGCTGGACCACCTTGCGGGCCGACGGCTTCGCGAGCCCGCAACGCATCCGGCTGGTCGCCCTGCCGATCCCCGGCGCCGGTGCGGTGCCTGCGTACGAGGCGATCGTCCTCGACGGCGCGGCCGCTGAGCCGCTGGGTGTCAGCGTCTTCGTCGACGCTCGAAGCGGGGCCATCCTGATCCGGGAGAGCCTCGTCGACGACGAGGGCGAGCCATCCTGGAAGGTCTTTCCGTCGTCGCCTTCCCTCGACTACTCCTCGGCCGACACGCGCCAGCTCTGGTGCTGGACGGACGCGGCCGGCTGTGACCGGGCCCTCGACCCGAGCTCGCCCGATCTGGAGTGGGACGTCAACTCCGGCGCGGGGTCGTCGTTCACGACCGATGGGAACAACGCGAAGGCTGTTCACAACTGGTTCAGCAACAACCCGTTCACGGTCGGGACCGAGACGGCGACGCCGCGTCCCGCACGCGACTACGTCTACGGGTGGACGAACCAGTGGTTCGAGCAGAGGTGCAACCCTGACACGACGTTCACCTCGGCCGAACGGAACGACATCGACGCCTCCCGGGCGAACCTCTTCGCCATGCACAACCGTATGCACGACTGGTCCTACCATCTCGGCTTCACGGAACAGACCTTCAACCTTCAGAAGGACAACTTCGGCCGCGGTGGGCTCGGGAACGACCCCGAGCAGGGCAACGCCCAGGCCGGAGGCGTGACGGGCGGACCAGCCTCGGGCTTCGCGGCGCGGGACAACGCAAACCAGATCACGCCGCCGGACGGGCAAGCCCCGATCACGAACATGTACCTGTGGCAGCCGATCGCCGGGGCCTTCTATGCCCCTTGCGTCGACGGCGACTTCGACATGTCCGTGATCGGGCACGAGTACACGCATGCGATCTCCAACCGGATGGTCGCGGGGCCGAACACCGGTCTGAGCGGGTCACACGGGGGCGCGATGGGCGAAAGCTGGTCCGACCTCGCCGCGATAGAGATCCTGAACGAGTACGGGTTCGTCCCGATCGCCGACGAGAACCGATTCGCTGTCGGACCCTACGTCACGGGCGACAAGCGGGCCGGCATCCGCAACTACGGAATGAATGCCAGCCCGCTGAACTTCTCGAATGTCGGCTACGACTTCGTCTGCAACGCCGCGACGTGCCCCTTGCTGACACAGGTCCACGCCGACGGCGAGATCTGGAGCGCGACGAACTTCGCCATCCGGCAGGCGCTCACCGCGCGCTACGGAGCGGGAACACCAGCGCTCCAGGCCCAATGCGCCGACGGGCTCGTCGACCCCGGTGCCTGCCCGGGGAACCGTCGCTGGATCCAGCTCGCCTTCGATGCGTTCCTCCTGCTGCCGGTGGGAGCCCCCACGATGCTCGACGCCCGCGACGCGATGCTCGCGGCCGACCTGATCCGGTTCGGCGGCGCCAACCAGGACCTGCTCTGGAACACGTTCGCGAGCCGCGGCTTCGGGCAGAACGCTGCGGCCACCGGGCCGAACGACACCGATCCAGTGCCGAGCTTCGAGTCGCCAACCGCGAGGGAGGCGACGCTGATCTTCGAGCCGGTCAGCGACGGCGGCCCGGTCGCCGGCGCACGGCTGTTCGTCGGCCGCTACGAGGCTCGGACGACGCCGGTCGCGGACACCGATCCGGCGACGCCGCTCGACGCCAGCCTCGAGCTGATCGCTGGCACCCACGAGGTGCTCGCGCAGGCGCCCGGCTATGGGATGAAGCGAGTCTCGGTCGTGTTGAAGCCTGGGATGGTCAAGCACCTCCAGGTCGAGATGCCCGCGAACCTCGCCTCGGCCGCGACCGGTGCGACCGCGACCGGCGACGGCATCAACCTCGGCAAGCTGATCGACGACACGGAGGCGACCAACTGGGCTTCGCTCGGGTCGGCGGTCGCAGGCAAGCAGGTGACGGTCCGGCTCGACCCGAGCAAGCCGTGGCACCAGGTCGCTCGGGTCCAGGTGAGCGCGGAGCTGCGGACCCGGGTTCCGGACGACCCGGGCGGGGATACCGCGACGCAGAACCGCTTCTCGGCGTTGCGCCAGTTCCAGGTCCTGACCTGCCAGGTGAGGGCGGGCGTGGACTGCACGCAGGACGCACACTTCAGCGTGTTGTTCACGAGCGCGCCCGACGTCTTCCCTTCGGTCGCGCCGCGGCCGCGCGTTCCGGAGCTGCTGATGAAGTCGTTCACGGTGCCGAAGACGAACGCGACCTTCGTGCGCCTGCGGGTGCTGACCAACCAGTGCACGGGCGTACCCGACTACCAGGGCGACCAGGACGACGACCCACTGAACGTCACGGACTGCGAGGACGGCTCCACCCAGGACGACAACGTCCGTGCGGCCGAGCTGCAGGTCTTCAGGAAGTAGCCGCCACGATGGCCGGCCGGGTGCCGCCCGGCCGGTCATCGCCTTGTCCCGACCCGACGAAACTGTGTACAGTTTATGTCGAGGAAGGGAGGCCGAGGTGATCGAGCTCGAGGACATCGCCTACGTGCGTTCCGGTGTCGCGGATCTGCCGGCCGCCGTTCGCTTCGCGACCGACGTCGTGGGGCTCGAGCTGGTGGCCTCGGATGAGCAGGGGGTTGCGCACCTTCGGGCCGACGCGCGCCACCATTGCCTTGCGCTCGTCGCGGGTCGGTCGGGGGTGCTCGCGTCCGGCTTCACCGTTGCCGACGACGGCGCCCTGGCGGGCGCGGAGCGCGAGCTCGAACGTCGTGGCTTCGTGGTCCGGCGTCTCGACGCCGCGGCCGCGCGCTCGCGCCGGGTCGGTGCCGGCATCGCGTTCGACGACCCCTTCGGCAACCGGCTCGAGCTCGTGACGCAGCAGGAGTGCCTCGCCCGGCCGGTCGCCTTCGGGCGTGCGTCGGGGATCACGGAGTTCGGTCACCTGTGCCTCGACGCGCCGGACGTCCACGAGGCCTACCGGTTCTGGTCCGGCACCTTCAACGCGAAGGTGTCCGACTGGATCGGCGATGCCGCATGCCTCATGCGGATCGACCCCGTGCACCACAAGCTCGCCGTCTTCAAGGGCGACGGGCCGGGGCTGTGCCACATGAACTTCCAGGTCGCCTCGATCGACGACGTCTTCCGGAACTGGCACTTCCTCGTCGACCACGGCGTCGAGATCGAGATGGGGCCGGGCCGGCATCCGCAGTCGACCGCCGTGTTCATCTACTTCCTCGGTCCCGAGAGCTTCACCTACGAGTACTCGTTCGGGGTGCGCCGGATCGAGGACGACGCGGCGTGGCGGCCACGGACGTTCGATCCCGCCGAGCCAGGGTCGATCGACATGTGGCTCGGGCCGACGTCGCGACCGACGACGCAGCCACAGGCGCGCGAGCCCGCCGCGCTCCCGGCGTCGCTGTCCGGCTAGCCGGCGGACGCGGCGCGCAGCGTCGCTGGGTCGGCGCCCTCGGCGAGGGCGACGGCGTTCGGGACGGCCCGCGGCGCGTAGTCCGGCGCGTAGTCCGAGAGCACCCGCAGGGCCGTGCGGGCGAGGTGGTGGGCGAGCCCGGTAAGGGCCGCGCTGTCGTCCCCGGCCGCGAGGGCGTCCAGGATGGCCGCGTGCTCGGCCTCACCCGCGGTCTGCCAGTCGCTGGGCTCGGTCTGCTGGTAGATCCGGATGTAGCGCGCGCTGCGGTCCTCCAGCGACTGCAGCGTGCGCAGGAGCGGCTCGCCCGCCCCGGCCGTCATCACCCGGTGATAGGCGTGGTGCGCCTCGAACCACCCGGGAAGGTCCCCGATGCGCCCGGCCCGGCGCATCGCGGTGAGCAGCCGGCGCGCCTCCCGGCGCTGACGTGCGCCGATGGACCCCAGGGTCATCGACAGCGCGAGCGTCTCGAGCAGGATGCGGCACGCGTAGTCGGCGTCGAGCTCGACCGGGTCGAGGTCGGCCACGCGCATCCGCTGGTTCGGCTCGAACTTGACGTAACCCTCCTCCTGGAGCATCCGCAGCACCTCGCGCAGCGGCGTCCTGCTCACGCCGAGCTGCTCGGCGAGCGCCACCTGCGACAGCTTCGTGCCCGGCGGGATGCGCCCGTCGAGGATGCACTCGCGCAGGTACGCGTGCAGGCGGGGGATGGCCTGGCGGGCCTCGGGGAGGTCCACGGGCTCGATCCCGGGGATACGGGCTGCGGTACGTGCCATGTGCGCATTGTTCCACGGAACCTCAACTGCATACACATCTTGGCCGGACTATTGACGCCGCAGGGCGAAAGTGCATACAGTTTGGCCAAGGTCTCGAGGAGGTGCCCGATGCTCGGCGCGCAGCTCTGGGTGGTCCGGTGGACCCCCCGCGAAGGGGTCACGGCGGCGGACGTCGAGGCCGCCCTCGACGACCACCTGGAATGGATGCTCGGGCTGGAGGCCGCCGGGCACGTCGTCGCCTCCGGTCCGCTGACCTCGGGGCCGGGCGTCGCGCCAGGCGCGGGCCTCACCGTGCTCAGGGCGGCGACCGAGCAGGAGGCCGCCGCGTTCGCGGCCC